>Ga0210389_10004443_pt1 | contig 10889 bp, 8 predicted proteins | sample IncBWH28OmetaG_FD_160127 | JGI IMG/M metagenome (GOLD analysis project Ga0210389, IMG submission 160127) | Forest soil microbial communities from Barre Woods Harvard Forest LTER site, Petersham, Massachusetts, United States - Inc-BW-H-28-O ... | reverse complement strand
GCGGCCGCTCGGCCGCGGCGGGCGCATGGTCGGCTGGCGTACGGGATATGCGTCCTCGCCGCGGTCACGGTCCATACCGCGCGGGGGCATCTCGGGTCCGCGAGCGGGTATTTCCGGCCCGCGACCAGGCAGATCCGGCCCGCGACCGGGCATCTCCGGGCCACGGGACGGCAGCGCAGGGCCGCGGCCAGGCAGGCCCGGCCCACGGCTGGGCAGCTCCGGTCCGCGTGCGCGCAGGTTGCCGCCGAGGTCAGCCATGGAACCGCCGAGGCTGCCGCCAAGGTCAGTCATGGAATGAGACTGTCGGGCGGGCAGCGCCCCGCCGGCCTGCCGGGAAGGCATGCCGTCGCTAGGCTGCCGCATGGGGAGGCCTGTCGAGGGGTCGCGAGCATCCGTCACGAGTGGGAAGCCTAGCCCCAAGACGTGCTTTGACGCCTCAAAAGTGCCGAAACAGGTGAGGAACGGAAGGGGTCCGCTAGTGGACACTCACGCAGCGTAGCGAACCCGCCGGCGGCATGCCGGAAAAATGGCACCACCTGAGATGGCCCATCTTGCTACTAGCGAGTAATGCTACTAGCGAGTAACATAGCAGTAGGAACCAACTCAGGCGGAGCGTTATATGGGCCACTACAAGAGCAATCTCCGGGACATCCAGTTCAACCTGTTCGAGCTGCTAGACCGCCAGGAAATCCTTGGTACTGGGCCGTTTGCCGAGGTCGACGAGGAAACAGCGCGGGACATGCTGACCGAGGCCAACCGGCTCGCGCTCGGGCCGGTCGCTGACTCGTTCGTTGACGCGGACCGCAACCCGCCGGTCTTCGACCAGGCCACGGGCGACGTGACGATGCCTGAGTCCTTCAAGAAGTCGTACCGTGCGCTGATGGACGCGGAGTGGTGGCGGCTGTCGGTGCCGCCGGAGCTTGGCGGCACCGTGGTGCCGAGGTCGCTCCAGTGGGGGATCGCCAGCTTCAGCCTCGGGGCCAACCCGGGCCTGTGGATGTACTCCAACGGGCCGACGTTCGCGACCGTCCTGTGGCATCTCGGCACCCCAGAGCAGAAGCGTTTCGCCGAGCTCGCGGTCGAGCGCGAGTGGGGCACGACGATGGTGCTGACCGAGCCGGACGCGGGCTCTGACGTCGGGACGGGCCGGACCAAGGCGATCGAGCAGCCGGACGGGACCTGGCACATCGAGGGCGTGAAGCGGTTCATCACCGGAGCCGAGCACGACATGGCGGAGAACATCTTCCACCTGGTGCTCGCCAGGCCCGAGGGCGCGGGCCCCGGTACCAAGGGCCTGTCCATGTTCCTGGTCCCCAAGTACCTGGTGAACTCCGACGGTTCGCTCGGCGAGCGCAACGGCGTCAAGGCCACTAACCTCGAGCACAAGATGGGCCTGAAGGTCACCACGACATGTGAGCTGACCTTCGGTGGCGACCCGGACCGGCCGGCGGTCGGCACCCTGGTCGGCGGCGTGCACGACGGCATCAGGCAGATGTTCATGATCATCGAGCACGCCCGGATGCTGGTCGGCACGAAGGCGATCGAGACCCTGTCCACCGGCTACCTCAACGCGCTCGACTACGCCAAGAACCGCGTGCAGGGTCCTGATCTCGCGAAGCAGAACGACAAGAGCTCGCCCCGCGTGACGATCATCCATCACCCGGACGTGCGCCGGATGCTCATGCTGCAGAAAGCCTACGCCGAGGGCATGCGGGCACTGGTGCTCTACACGGCCGTGCAGCAGGACGCCATGCAGTTCGCCGCGCAGGGCGGCGGGCAGGACCCGGCCGCCGCGGCGCGCAACGACCTGCTGCTCCCCGTGGTCAAGGGTCTGGGCGCCGAGCGGGCCTACGAGATGCTCGCCCTGTCCCTGCAGACGCTTGGCGGCTCAGGCTTCCTGCAGGACTACCCGATCGAGCAGTACATCAGGGACTCGAAGATCGATTCTCTCTACGAGGGCACCACCGCCATCCAGTCACTGGACTTCTTCTTCCGCAAGATGGTCCGCGACCAGGGGGCCACGGTTAAGGCACTGCTCGCCGAGGTCAGCGCCTTCGCGGCGGCCGAAGACGACAACGACGGCCGTCTCAAGACCGAGCGGGTAGCGATCGCGGAGGGCGTCACCCAGTTCAATGCGATGCTGAACGCGATGACCGGCTTCCTGATCGGCTCCTTTGAACAGCCGGCGGAGATCTACAAGATCGGACAGCAGTCCGTACGGCTGCTGCTTGCCTTCGGCGACCTGATCGTCGCCTGGCTGCTCGCCCGCCAGGCCGAGGTCGCCGCCCGCGCGCTCGACAACACGGGTCAGCTCAGCGAGTCGGACCGTGACTTCTACACCGGCAAGCTTGCCGCGGCCAGGTTCTTCACCACGACGGTCCTGCCGCGCCTGGAGAGCGACCGCAGGATCATCGAGGAGACCACCAACGACCTCATGGAGATCCCCGAGGGCGCGTTCTAGAGGGCAAAGCCAGGGAGATGCAGAACGGCTGCTGCTGACTCTCCCCGCGAGCAATGACTCGCCGGGTGAGTCAGCAGCAGCCGCTGCGTTGATTACTGCTTTGCGTGCTGTCAGGACTCCTGCTGCGCCTTAAGTTCGCGCAGCATGGCGTCGATGGACTTGTCCACGGGACGCGAGGCGCGCACGGGCCGCCACGGAGTGGCCGACCGCAGCACCCACGCCGCGAGCACGCCGCCGACGAGACCGCCGATGTGACCGATCCAGCTCACGCCGGGCGTGCCGGGGATGGCGACCTCCAGGATCGTCCAGTACAGGACGCCCGCGACGAGACCGACACCAATGTCAACGAGGTTCCTGTCAAAGAACCCGCGTACCAGGACATATCCGAAGTATCCGAAGATAAGCCCCGATGCCCCCACCGTCAGCTCGTTTGATGACTGGAACAGCCAGACGGCAAGCCCGCTCGTCACCGCAACGATGAGCGTGACGAGCAGGAACCGCGCGATCGACCGGTAGGCGGCGAGCACGCCGAGCACGAAGAACGGCACCGAGTTGCCCTCGATGTGCTGCCAGGAGAAGTGCAGGAACGGCGCGGTGAAGATATCGGGCAGTCTGCTGAGATGCTCCGGCAGGATGCCGAACTCCGTGTCGAGCCGGTACCCGTCTGCCCAGTTGACCACCTGAAGAATCCAAAGCACCGCCAGGAACACGCCCATGACGATCAGCGCATCGCGGAACTTACGCAGCGACATCCAGGACCCCTATCACGACCAGGCGACCATCCGCATCGGGTCTTCCAACATTGAGCCTACGTCCCGCAGGACGGCAGAGCCCAATTGTCCGTCCACAATCCTGTGGTCGAACGAGAGTGACAGCGTGGTGACCTTCCGCACAGCGAGTTCGCCTGAAACGACCCATGGCAGGTCACGCACCTGACCGAAGGCCAGGATCGCCGCCTCCCCTGGCATCAGGATCGGCGTCCCCGCGTCCACGCCGAACACGCCCACGTTTGTGATCGTGATGGTCCCGCCGGCCAGTTCGGCGGGTGTCGTCTTGCCTGCCCGCGCCGTCGCCGCGAGTTCGTCGATCGCCCGGGCGAGCCCGGCGAGCGGCAGCGCGTCGGCGCCCTTCACGTTCGGCACGAGCAGCCCGCGCTCGGCCGCGACCGCGATGCCGAGGTTCACCGGCCGCTTGACGACGATCTCCTGTGCGGCCTCGTCCCAGGAGGAGTTGATCATGGGATGCCGCCGCACCGCGACAAGCAGCGCCTTCGCCACGAACAGCAGCGGCGACACCTTGACTCCGGTGAACTCAGGAAGATCACGCGCCTTGCGCACGGCGGCCATCGTCTCCGTGACGTCCACCTGAAGGAACTCGGTGACATGCGGCGCGGTAAACGCACTGGCCACCATCGCCGCGGCAGTGTGCTTGCGCACCCCGCGCACCGGGATCCGCTCTTCTGACGAAGCCTCTCCAGAGGTCTGCCGCGGGCTGAGGTCAGCGGCCGCGTGCGGCTGAACGTCCGGTACAGCTTCCTGTGGAGGTGCCGAACGGATTCGTGCTTCGCTTGCCGCCCGCTCGACATCTTCTCTGGTGACCGAGCCCTCGGGTCCGCTTCCCCGCAGTTCCCCAAGGTCAATGCCGAGATCCCTGGCGAGGCGCCGGACAGGCGGCTTCGCGAGGGCCCGGGCCCGTGCCTGGGACGCCCGCGTTTGGGAAGGCTGTCCCTGGGCGGGAACAGCCGGGGGAGCGGGAATCCCCGGCGGAAGCTTGATCCCGGCGGGGAACGCCGGGTTTCCGAACGGCCCGCTGGCCGGTGATCCTGCTGCCGGGGGGAACGGGGGCACGCCCGTAGGCGGGGCGGACGGCGTGGCCGGGTAGGAGCCGGGCCGCGTCGGCCGCTTCTTCCGCGGCCGGCGGCTGGTCGACCCCGGCTTGACGCCGTAGCCGACGAGCACCGGCTGCCGCTGTTGCGTCGCCGTTGCTTCCGGCTTCGCTTCCGGCTGCGCCGGCGCTTCCGGCTGGGCTTGCTCTGGCTCGGCATCCTCCGCGCTTGGCACGTCAATCGCGATGATCGGGATCCCGACGTCGACCGTCTGCCCCTCCTCGACGAGCAGGGCGCTGACGGTGCCGGCGTAGGGACTCGGCAGCTCGACGACCGCCTTCGCCGTCTCGATGTCCACGATGATCTGGTTGATCATCACCGTGTCACCGGGCTTGACGTGCCAGGACACGATGTCGGCCTCGGTGAGGCCCTCCCCGACATCGGGGAGCCTGAACTCCTTTTTCACGCTGGTCTCCCCAGGTCAGTAACCGAATGTACGGTCCACAGCGTCCAGGATCCGGTCCAGGTCCGGCAGGTAGTGATCCTCCGCCCTAGCGGGCGGATAGGGGATGGCGAACCCGCCAACGCGCAGCACGGGGGCCTCGAGGGAGTAGAAGCACTCCTCGGTCACCCTGGACGCGATCTCGGCGCCGAGCCCCGCGTAGACCGGCGCTTCGTGGGCGATCACGCAGCGGCCGGTGCGCGCTACCGACGCTGAGATCGTCGCCATGTCGAGCGGCGAAAGCGAACGCAGGTCGATCACCTCGATGGACCGCCCGTCCTCGCCCGCCGCAAGCGCCGCCTCAAGGCAGGTACGGACGAGCGGCCCGTAGCTGAGCAGGGTCACGTCGTCCCCGGCGCGCACCGTGCGTGCCTTGTCGAGGGGCAGGGCGTCGGACGGCGGCGCCGAAGTGTCGACCTCCGCCTTGTCCCAGTACCGGCGCTTGGGCTCGAAGAAGATCACGGGGTCGTCGGAGGCGATAGCGAGCTGGATCATGGCGAACGCGTCCCCGGGGTCGGCACAGGCGACCACTCGGAGTCCCGCCGTGTGCGCGAAGAGGACCTCGGGTGATTCGCTGTGGTGCTCAACGGCACCAATCCCGCCGCCGAAGGGGATACGGATGACGACGGGCAGCGTGACATGACCGTGGGAGCGGTATCGCATCTTGGCGAGCTGGCTGATGATCTGGTCCATCGCCGGGTAGACGAAGCCGTCGAACTGGATCTCGCAGACCGGCCGGTAGCCGCGCATTGCCAGGCCGATCGCGGTGCCAACGATCCCAGACTCCGCAAGCGGCGTGTCCACCACGCGGTGCTCGCCGAAGTCTTTCTGCAGTCCGTCGGTAACGCGGAAAACGCCGCCGAGCTTGCCGACGTCTTCCCCCATGATCATGACCTTGGGGTCATTCTCAAGGGAGCGGCGCAGCCCCTCGTTCAGTGCACGGGAGAGGGTTAGCTTAGTCATCACTCGGCTCCCTCGAATCCCGCCAGGTACGCCGTGTATTGGGCGCGCTCGGCGTCGAGGATCGCGTTCCCGTCAGCGTACACGTGGTCGAACAGCGCAAGCGGCGGCGGGTCGGGCAGTGCGAGGCATGCGGCACGCAGCTTGGCGGCGAGTTCGTCGGCCTCCGTGTCGACCTCCTGGAAGAATGTGCTGTCGGCCTCGCCGGTGCGGGCGAGGTAGGAACGGACGCGCTCGATCGGGTCCCGCAGCCGCCAGGTCTCGAGCTCGCTTGCCAGCCGGTACCTGGTTGGGTCGTCGGTGGTGGTGTGCGCGCCCATGCGGTAGGTGTAGGCCTCGATGAGCATCGGCCCCTCGCCTTCGCGGGCGGCGCGCATGGCCTGGCGGGTCACCGCGTAGCAGGCGAGCACGTCGTTGCCGTCGACCCGGACTCCGGGGAACCCGAAGCCGCTGGCCCGCTGGTAGATCGGGACACGGCTCTGCCGCTCGGGCGGTGCGGAGATCGCGAACTGGTTGTTCTGGCAGAAGAAGACCACCGGGGCGTTGAACACCGACGCCCAGGCGAACGCCTCGCTCACGTCTCCCTGGCTGGTCGCGCCGTCGCCGAAGTAGACGATCACGGCCTCGTCCTCGGAGCCGTCTCGCTGCACGCCCATCGCGTACCCGGTGGCGTGCAGGGTCTGGTCGCCGATGACGATCGTGTAGAGGTGGAACTTGTGTTCCTCCGGATCCCAGACGCCGTTGTTGACGCCGCGGAACATCTCGATCAGCCGCAGCGGGTCGAGGCCACGGCACCAGGCGACGCCGTGTTCACGGTAGGAGGGGAACGCCATGTCTTTCGGTGACAGGGCACGCGCCGAGCCGATCTGCGCGGCCTCCTGGCCGAGGAGCGAGGCCCACAGGCCAAGCTCGCCCTGCCGCTGCAGCGCGACCGCCTCCGTGTCGATCCGGCGGACAAGCACCATGTCGCGGTACATGCCCTTGATGTCCACGTCGCCGAGGGAGTAATCGGGATGCTCGACTCGCTCGCCCTCGGGGGTTAGCAACTGGATGATCTCGGTGGTCACGTGCCACTCCTTCTCGTCGCGGCCGTGCGGTGGGATCGCCGACGCCGGCCTGACCAGGCTAGACGCCCCGTGGTTATACGCTTCATGGGCGCTTGCCGCGAGGCTGCGCGCACATTAGGTTCACGCACCTGAAGATATATGCCCCAACTTGTGCCCCCGATTCAACAGCCGGGCCTGCGCCGTTGAAAGTTAGGCTTGTCCGCCCGAGGCGGACGTCGGGAGGTGCGGGGGTCGTCCCCCGGGAGAGGACAAACTACGTGGCCAGAGTGATTGTCGACGTCATGCTCAAGCCGGAGATTCATGACCCCCAGGGGGAGGCGGTGCTCAGCGCATCGCATCGCCTTGGCTTCGGCAATGTGACGGGCGTACGCCAGGGAAAGCGCTTTGAGCTTGAGGTTGACGGGCCGTCCGACGCCCCGGCGCTCGCGGCTATCGAGGAACTTGCCCGCGAGTTGCTCGCTAACCCCGTGATCGAGGAATTCTCCATCCATACCACAGAGTGACTCGCGGGCCGCGACCTGACGTAGTTGGTTACAGGGGCGTGTCGTGGGAAATCTCTGATCATGTGAGAACACAGTGGTCTCGCGAGGGGACGAGCCCCTGGCGAAGAACGACTCGGCCGAAGGTCCGATTCTGTCTCGTGTTCGAGCGGGAACTGCTGAGTGTTCCCGTGATGCGCCAGGTTCTCGGCGATACGCTGCGCGGGATCGGCGTCAATGAGGACTCCGTCGCAGACATCCTGCTGGCTGCCACCGAGGCGTGCACCAACGTTGTGCTCCATGCGGGGCACTCCGCGCCGGCTTACACCGTGGCCGCTACGGTGGGCCGCGCCGCCTGCCGGGTTGAGGTCACCGATGCCGGCCAGGGTTGTTCAAGGAGGTGCCGGAGCAGGGCCGTGCGGAGCGCGGATCTTGCCGAGTCCGGACGAGGCTTCGCGATCATGCGGGCCTGCGTCGACGAGGTAACCTTGCGCTCCGCGCCAGGCCAGGGCACCTGCGTCGTGCTCGATAAGCGCATTCACCGGGAGCCCTTGGCCCGCACGGCTTAGCCAATTAGCCCGCGCTCGCTTTGGCTCGCGCTCGACGCCCGCGCTCGCCTCCGCTCGCTCGGGATTTGGCTCGCGCCCGACGGGTCAATCCGCCCAGGTAAGCTTGGGTTACGTGCGGATAGGCGTTGTCACGTTTCCTGGATCACTCGATGACACTGATGCGGCCCGCGCCGTGCGGTACGCGGGGGCAGAGCCCGTCCGGCTCTGGCACGCCGACCGCGATCTGCGCGGCGTCGACGCGGTCATTCTCCCTGGGGGTTTTTCCTACGGCGACTACCTGCGCTGCGGCGCGATCGCCAGGTTCTCTCCGGTGATGGGCGAGCTGATCCCGGCGGCCAGGGCAGGATTGCCGGTGCTCGGCATCTGTAACGGCTTCCAGATCCTCTGCGAGGCGCACCTGCTCCCCGGCGCGCTCGCCAGGAACGCGGGCCTGCGGTTCATCCATACCGACGTTCGGCTGACCGTTGCCAGCACGGCGACCCCCTGGACGGCGGGCTTCACGGAGGACCAGCGGCTCATCGTCCCGATCAAGAACGGCGAGGGTGCCTTCGTCGCCGACGAGGCCACCCTTGACGAGCTTGAGCGGGCCGGCCAGGTGGTCGTCCGTTACAGCGACGGCGCGCCGAACGGGTCCGCCCGTGACATCGCGGGCATCTGCAACTCCGAAGGCAACGTGCTGGGCCTGATGCCGCACCCGGAGCACGCCATTGACTCGCTGACCGGTCCGTCCGCCGACGGACTCGGCTTCTTCACTTCGATCGTTGGGGCCATCACCGGAGCGGGAGCCACGCAGTGAGCGAGAAAGACACCATTGAAGTCGCCGCCGCGACTCCTGAGATCCAGCAGCCCTACAAGGAACTCGGCCTTACCGACGACGAGTACCAGAAGGTCCGGGACATCCTCGGCCGCCGGCCCACCGCCGCCGAGCTCGCGCTGTACTCGGTCATGTGGAGCGAGCACTGCTCGTACAAGTCGTCCAAGGTGCACTTGCGCAATCTCGCGCCCAACGCCGACCAGGCCACGCACCTGCTCGCGGGCATCGGCGCCAACGCGGGGGTGGTGGACATCGGGCAGGACTACGCGGTCACCTTCAAGATCGAGAGCCATAACCACCCGTCGTTCGTCGAGCCGCACCAAGGCGCGGCGACCGGCATCGGCGGCATCGTCCGCGACATCCTCGCGATGGGCGCCCGGCCGATCGCGGTGATGGACGCGCTTCGGTTCGGTCCCGCCGACGCGCCTGACACCGCACGGGTCCTGCCGGGCGTCGCCTCCGGCATCTCGTTCTACGGTAACTGCCTTGGCCTGCCGAACATCGGCGGTGAACTCGCCTTCGACCCGAGCTACGCGGGAAACCCCCTCGTCAACGCCCTGTGCGTCGGGCTCATGAAGCACGACGACCTGAAGTCCGCCGTCGCGACGGGCACGGGCAACAAGGTCGTGCTCTTCGGCTCGCGGACCGGCCCCGACGGCGTGGGTGGCGCGTCCGTGCTGGCGAGCGCCACGTTTGGCGGAGCCGAACCAGGTCGCACTGCTGGCGAGGACGGCGGCCGGGCCGCGAAGCGGCCTTCGGTCCAGGTCGGCGACCCGTTCATGGAGAAGCTCCTCGTCGAGTGCTGCCTTGAGCTGTTCGAGGCCGGGCTGATCGAGGGCATCCAGGACCTGGGCGCGGCCGGCATCGCCTGCGCGACCACGGAACTGTCCGCGGGCGGTGACGGCGGCATGTTCGTGGACATGGACGCCATTCCGCTACGCGACCCGAACCTCACGCCGGCCGAGATCCTGATGAGCGAGTCACAGGAACGCATGATGGCGGTCGTGACGCCGACGAACGTCGCCGCGTTTCTTGACGTCTGCAGCAAGTGGGACGTCGAGGCCACCGTGATCGGCGAGGTCACCGCCGACGGCCTGCTGACGATGACCTGGCGCGGCGCCACGGTCGTCAAGATCCCGCCGCAGACCGCCGCCGACGGCCCGGTCTACCAGCGGCCGCTGGCCCGTCCCTACTCGCTTGACGGCCTGCTGGCCAACGGCCCGGAGCGCCTGGCGAGGCCGGCGGACGGCGCGGCGCTCCGCGGCACCCTGCTGACGCTGCTCGGATCGCCAGGCCTTGCCGACAAGCGCTGGGTCACCCAGCAGTACGACAGCCGGGTGCGCGGCAACACCGTGCTCGCGACTCCGGAAGACGGCGGCCTGGTCCGCGTGGACGAGGAGACCGGTCTCGGCATCGCCCTGGCCACTGACGGCAACGGCCGGTACTGCTCGCTCGACCCTTACCAGGGCACCAAGCTCGCGCTCGCCGAGGCCTACCGAAACGTCGCCATGACGGGCGCGACGCCAGTCGCCGTCACCAACTGCCTCAACTTCGGCTCTCCGGAGGACCCGGCGGTCATGTGGCAGCTTGCCGAGGCCGTCCGTGGCCTCGCCGACGGCTGTAAGGACCTCGGCATCCCGGTAACCGGCGGAAACGTCAGCCTGTACAACCAGACGGGCACCACCGCGATCCACCCAACCCCGGTGATCGGGGTCCTTGGCGTGCACGCCGACGTCAGGAAGCGCCTCACGGCCGGCTTCGCCGTCGAGGGCGCCCAGGTGGTGCTGCTCGGCACGACGTCTCCCGAGTTCGGCGGGTCCGCGTGGGCCGAGGTTGTCCACCAGCATCTCGGTGGCCGCCCGCCAGCTGTCGACCTTGAGTCCGAGCGGAAGCTGGCGGCGCTCATCACCGCCGCCGTTGAAACCGGCGTGCTGGCCAGCGCTCATGACCTCTCCGACGGCGGCCTGGGCATCGCCCTCGCCGAGGCCTGCCTGCAAGGCGGTCGCGGCTGTGAGATATCTCTGCCAGGTGCTGACCCGTTTGCGGACCTGTTCAGCGAGTCCTCGGCCCGTGCGCTGGTCTCAGTCATCCCCGGCCGCGAGGCGGAGTTCGCCGCCTTCGCCGAGGCGCACGGCGTCCCGGCGACGGCACTCGGCGTGACCGTTGGCGATACCCTGACGGTCGACAACATTTTTGCGGTTCCCCTGGCGGA
>Ga0210389_10004442_pt1 | contig 10892 bp, 12 predicted proteins | sample IncBWH28OmetaG_FD_160127 | JGI IMG/M metagenome (GOLD analysis project Ga0210389, IMG submission 160127) | Forest soil microbial communities from Barre Woods Harvard Forest LTER site, Petersham, Massachusetts, United States - Inc-BW-H-28-O ... | reverse complement strand
CCACAGTGAATTTCGCCTGGCGTGGCTTGCTATGGATGAGACGCCAAGTGCCGTGACAGGCCCTCAATCGCGCTTCGATTGCCGGACTCGTATCCTTTAACCATGCCGGGACCAGCAAAGGAAGCGATCTGCACCGTGAGCCTGAGGTTCGAGCCTTCCGCAGTTGGCTCAAATTCCAATGTGTTGAGTGCGACAGCCAGCTGAGTTGTGCCCTCCGAGAGCGATTCCGAGGAGACGACGCACTGGTTCTGAATAATCACCTGATATGTGGTCACACCGCGAAACCTGAGATCATCAGGTGTCCCGCAACGGAAGACATCGCGGCCGCCCGCGCGGAAATCGGCCGCGTCATAGACCAGGGCATCGCCAGAAGGAGCGCTCCATTTGGCGCGCGCGAGAGGATCGGCGAACTCGGAGAAAATGCGCTCTACGGGCGCCGCGTATTGGCGCTCAAGTTGAATGGTCGCATGGTGAACTTTCTCTTTCATGGATCTCACCTGATTCAAAGCACCTTCAACCTGGGCTCGCGCAAGTGCACGGCGCGAGAAAGTCGATTGGCGCACTGTTGCCTCGGGCTGATATCCAGCCGCTTCGTAAACCGCCAGGGCTGATGACCGCATCCAATTCGTTAGTCGCCACCAGCAGCGCATTCGGCGGCGAGTGCTCAACCACAACCTTGTCCCATTGCTCGGGAGGAAACATCGAATGACGAGCCAGTTCTCTCAGGTATTTCCGTTCTTCTCCAATAGCTGCGTCGAACACGGTGCCGATCTTTTGAGCGTCCGCCGCGATAGCGGATCGAAGCGTGATCATTTTCATCGCTCCCATGCAAATGGGAGTGGATTGCCGGTCTCGACGTCGCTTTTAAAGCTGCTCAGGATCTCGCTCCATGCCCGAGCGCATTCCGCGGACAATTTACTGCCCTCGATAAATCCCACCTGCGTAACCGCGAGACGAACTACCTTGGCGCCCGGCACCAGCCCGGACACCGGTGGACACAGTTCAAATGTCACTTCCGTTGGCGGTTCTTCAACACCGGACACTCCAAACGTAAATGAGAGGAGGCGTGGAGGATCGTTTCGAAGCACCTCGCCTTGCCATAACACCTTGCCGGTTCTCGAAATCTCCTGGACCGGGGAACCTTCAGACCACGCGGATTGAATCCGGCCCCAGTTGCGTTCCAGTGCCTGGCGACTTGTGAGCCCCTCCCACAATCGTTCGAGCGTTGCGGCTACGTGGATAACATAAGTGATCTTCAGCGTACTCATAATCCGGTTTTCACGATGTCTCGACGGGCTTCGCGGCATCTGGCTGTCTCACGCCGATCGTGCCGTGATCGGGCTCCGCAGGGCGGCTCTGGCCCGACTTCACTTTTACTCTACGAGGGACGGCGGGACCAGAACAAGAGCCAATTCGAGTCTGCTGGACCAGTCCAATCCGCGAAGCCACGCGGATACATTGAAAGCATGGAGATTCACATCAGTCTTGTCGATCGCAAGGACCTGAGCGGCGAAATTTATCGCCAACTCCGCGCGGCGATCCTGGAAGGCCGACTCCGGCCTGGTGAATTTCTGCCTCCCACGCGCGAACTTGCCAGGCGTCTGAGTGTGGCGCGTATGACCGTTACACTTGCCTACGAACGGCTGATGGATGAGGGTTTTGTTTCCTCCCGAGTGGGAGCCGGGACGTTTGTTACGGAGCATGCCTCTCCACCCCATCGGGAACCGAAAAGACATCTTCCCGGGAATGCGCTCCGGCCCCGGCCTGTCTGGAATTCAATACCTCTGTCGAAGGCATTCGCCCGCCGCGCTCAATTCGATTTTCGGATTGGTCTTCCGGACGCGTCGCTTTTTCCCCACGATAAATGGCGCGGAATGGTTTCCGGCGCACTGCGATCGGAAGCGAAGGGCACGGTCGTCTACGGCGAGCCCGCAGGACACCTGCCCCTCCGTGAAGCGATCGCGCGGCACATCGGCGTTTCTCGTGGTATGGAAATCACCGCGGAAGATGTCACGATTGTAAACGGCACGCAGCAGGGCATCGATGTGGTCGCACGAACACTGCTCGCGCCGGGCGACTGCGTGGCGCTGGAAGATCCCGGATACCGGATGGTGCGATGGCTGTTCGAGTCGATGGGAACTCGCATCCGATACGTTCCGGTCGATCTGAATGGCTTGATCGTTGAGGCGCTGCCGCGGCGTGCCCGACTCATATACGTGACACCCTCTCACCAATATGGTCTGGGCGTGTCGATGAGTTTCGAGCGGCGCCGCGCGTTGCTGGAGTGGGCGGAGCGGAACCACGCAGCAATTATCGAGGACGATTACGACAGCGAGTTCCGGTTCCGGGAACGTCCGATTGAGCCACTGCGGACCCTTGATGCAGCCGGCCGTGTGATTTATATCGGCTCTTTTTCAAAGACGATGCTACCGACGATCCGGCTTGGATTTATCGTTACCCCGGCGTCTCTGCGGGCGGCGGTCCATCGGGCCAAGCAGGTGACGGACTGGCACACGCCGATGCCGCTTCAGGCCGCACTCGCTCAATTTATCGAAAGCGGCGAATTCGCACGCCATGTTCGCAAGATGCGCGAGGTGTACCGAGCCCGCCGCGAGATCGTCATTGAAATGTTGACGCGCCAATTCGCCGATTTCCTGGAAGTTGTCCCTTCCATTGCGGGGCTCCATATTACAGCTCTGTCGCGTACGGCTTCGGCTGAGGAAATCAAGATCATCGTTGAAAAGGCGTCGGAAGCTGGTGTGGAGGTTCAGGAGCTGGCGCCGCTCACTGCAGCGCGATCCGGCCGGGCAGGCATCCTGTTGGGATATGGAGCGATTCCAACCGGCGGGATCAGAGAAGGGTTAAGCCGCCTGCGGAGTTGCTTCAACGCTCACCCGCATCAATCGCGTGGCGCACAGTCGTCAAACCATGCGTAGCACGACCAGAGTCATATCATCGTGCTGTGAAGCGCCCGCGGCGAAACCCTGGGCGGCGGCCAGGATTCGCCGCATGACCTCCGGGGTAGGAAGCCCATGGCACGTTTTGGCAAACTCGATCAATCTTTCTTCGCCCCAGTCTTCGAAGCGAGCGTTCATGGATTCGGAAACCCCGTCCGTAAAGAGCACTACCAGGTCCCCAGGCTCAAGAGAAAAGACGCCGCGCTCATAGGGATGATGCACCAGCCCGACGACCGGGCCGCCGATTTCCAGGCGTGACACCTGGCACGAGCCGCGGCAATTCCGCAGGACCACCGGCGGGTTATGACCCGCGTTGACGTACGACAAGCTCCGGTCGGCAGGATCATACTGGGCGTAAAACAGCGTCGCAAAGCAGTTCGCCGCCGATGCCTGACAGACCAGCCCGTTGACTCGCTCCATCAGTTCCGCGGGATCGTTGACCACCGAAGCAAGGGCACGAAGGGATGCTTCGAGGCTTGCCATCATCAGCGCAGCGCCGACACCCTTGCCAGATACGTCTCCGATCGCGATTCCGAGCCTGGCGTCGGGCAACTCGAGAAAATCGTAGTAGTCTCCACCCACCTCTCGCGCAGGTTGGCATCTGCCGCCGTACTCCAGACCCGTCACCGATGGCAGCCGCTGAGGGAATAGGTGCTCCTGGACCTCACGCGCGATCTCCAACTCACGGTTCAATCGTTCCCGCTGCGCCATTTCTCGCGCGATCGCCGTCGTCAAACGGGCAACCTCCCGGGCCAGCGCGGTCTGGCCGGCCGATTCTGAGTTAACACCGTCCAGCGCGGCAGCAATTACGCGTTTTGCGAATTCGTCAGTTTCAATTTCGTGCCATGCAATGAGATACGGGGCGAGACGCTCCTTGTCTCGATTGTTCCTCAGGGCGCTCGCGACGAGGTGCCGCAGACGGCCGTCCCCCGGAGAAGAGATCTGTCCAAGAAACTGTTCAAGAGCAGAACCGCGAGAATCGAAAATCCGCAGAAATGTCTTGCGGGCCTCACGCGGGTCCTCTGCGGCGAGGCGCCGGAGCCCATCGTAAGGTGGCTCAGCGGGTTGCATACCGCTTCGAACGCAGTTCGAACGCCTCTCTTCCACCTTCGAGTAAGTCGATGATCTGTTCGCGGCATTCATCCACGGTGCCGCACTTCTCAATAGCTCCAACCCGGCCATCTGAGTTCATGACCAGCACAAGCTCGGCTTCCGCCAGAACAGGGATATTCGCATTGTGCGTTATGAAGATCATCTGGCGGCGCTTTTTCATTCTCCGCACCGCGTTCACCACGGTTTCGAAAATAAAATGATTGTCGAGGTTGTCCTCTGGCTGATCGATAATCAGCGGGTTTTCTCTTCTTGCCAGAAGTATCGGCAGCAGCGCTGTGCACTTCTGACCGCGCGAAAGATCGGACGCGTCTTTGAAGTGGGGCCGTCCCGCACTCGCAACATTTAACTCAATGCTGATTCTGTCTTCGATTGCAGTTATCTCCAGAGCCAGTGGGTCGACGCTACCCCGAAACGAATCGAGTATCTTCCGCGACCGCTCCGTTCCGAAATGCGTCAACTCGTCGAACGAATCCAGATCATTTGACTGAATGAGCTGCGCGAGTTGCTCCGGCCTCAGTCGCATGAGGGCTTCAAGGATCTCGGCTTGATTCCGAACCCGTGCGCCCTTCAGGCCGTCGACCAGCAACTGCTGGTATGCCAGATAATCAGCACCTCGCATAACGCGAATGCGCACACGCTCTCCGGCTTCGTGCTGGAGTTCAGACGCGACCTCGTCCCGCATCGTCGAAATCTGATCGCCCATCAGAATGTGATCCGCTTTGAGAGACTTTCGCCGGTCAAGCAAAACCTTCAGTTCAGCACTCAGTTCCGACCGCCGTTGCTCCAGCGCTTCCAGTTTGGCTGCCTGCTGCTCGAGCGCTGCACGCATGCGGGCGTGTTCGCTTGCTGCCTGATTGAGCGCAGTCAGCTTCGCCAGCTCGCCGGCCTGGTCCGTTTGGATCGCCGCGATGCTTTGGCGGGCCTCGGCCAATGTACCCTGGGCGTCACGAATCCTGTTATTGATCGCGGAAAGATGTTTCTCAACTGGTCCCAATGAAGCAGAAAGCAGATCGTCATGCCGGCGCAGCGTATCCGCATTCGCGGACTGCTCCTCCACCAGGCGCGCTGCGAACGCACTGTGGGCTTCTCTTCGAAGTTGCTCAAGAGTTTGCGCCAGCGTTTTGAGATCCCGCTCAGCGGAGTCCAGTTTCGCGATCTCGCGCAGATTGAATTGCTGCTGGCGGGAAAGCCGGACGAAATCAGCCGACGATTCGCGATCGGATGGCGCAAGAACACTCAGCCTGGCACGGACGTCACCGAGTTCTTCGATCTGCTCAGTCAGGTCGTCGATGGTCCGTTGGGCGGTTCTGATCCGATCCGCGTTCGTCTCCAGCGCGCGTGTGCTCTCAGCCAGGGACAATTGGATTGTCCGCATCTGCTCGCTCCGAAGTTCGTCAAGCAGGTTCCGCCGTTTGTGACCCAGAACTTCGTCCGCTATGGCTTCAATCTCGAGGCTGCTGTAGGCGTCAAGGGGCAAAAACGTGCCGCGATCCAGATCAACAGTATCGATCGCCCTGCCGTCCGATGTGAGGAGAACAGGGTTCTGTTTGAGACCCCTGTTGATTGTGTAGCGGTTCGAGCCCTCGGCGAGAGCGGTGATCTTGACGAGGGCGCCGCCGGCGAGATTTGCCTGAATCAGGTCGACGGATTGCTTCGGCGCGGCTGTGACGCCGCAGAGCGCAAACCGCACTGCCTCCGCAAGCGTTGACTTTCCACTGCCTCGTGCCCCGATAATGCAAGTCAGCCCATGGGGAATACTGACGCTCAGTCCGGGCAGAAACCCGCCGCTAATCTCAATCTTTTCGACGATCCACATATGCCAAGCTTCTGCCGGCATTGAACAGCGGGGATGCTTTCCCTCGAAATCGAAGTCGGCAGCTTGCCCTAATGTACACCTGAGGTAATGCCTCCTGGTCCAGTACCGATCTCCTGAGCATGGCGCGCAGATCGCGAAACCGGTTAAACGAAAACCTCCAGCTGCACCGGGAGTGTGCCGAGTCGACTCGTCCTGGCGCCGATCGACAAGCGCCGTTAACGGCGAAGCGTTTACCAACCACGACGACGGATATTCGCGATCTCGATGACGTGCCGCGCCACGCTCCCGCGAAACGGCGTTGTGGGAGACGACTTCCTCGGGGCGGCATTGGAAAACAGCTCGCGATATCACGACTTCAAGTCGCCCCTATCGACACTGCCTCGGCCCGGACAATTCGCGTTTACCGCCCGCTCGCTCCCGGGGCAGTCCCGATAGGGCGCTAACGACTTATCGGGGAGAATCCGAAAAAGGGAGCCTGCGAACCCGCAAACGGCCCCGTCGAAACACGGCTACACTACCGGTGACGAGTTCAACCTCCAGCGCCGGCCAGGCGGGAAGCACCTTATTGGAATAGTCCTGCGCGACCATGAGATCCGGCTCACGAAAGAGGATGAACGAGTGGCCGACTTATCTGCGCAAAGATCATCGGCGTATTTCAGCAAATAGGCCGTTTAAAGCCAAGTCGGCGCCGCTGATAGGCACAAGCCGACCTGGCGTTTCCAATCGTGACCAATCGTGGGTCCCCGACAATGCACGGCGGAGCCGAGTTGACTGCGGGGCGTCTCTTTTCAAGTCCGCGCCACAACTAACCCCGGACATAACGCGTGTTATGCTCCAGCGGCAATTATGTAGTGCTGGGCGGGCATCGCCAGCAAGACCGGCCATTTTCCAGTGGTCGGTCTTTTTCGTTGCTGAGTGAGCAGAACATAAGTTTGCCCCGTTGGCGACGCCGTCCAAGACGGGCTCTCGATTTGAGGCGGGAGACTCGGATGCGCCTTGTCGATAAACCCAGGAAGACACCGCCGGCCCATTGCCATATTGTCGTCCCGGCGATGTCATCACACTTGGGCCGGTTTGGTCGCGCGTTGTCGCGAAGCGGCGCCGTGCGCCCGGATCGCCATTACGCCGTCAGGCGGGATCTATCGCTTACGGCCAAGTGTCACCATCGGCATCCATTGCCGAGCGCCGATAGTGTGGCTGCCAGCGATAAGATACCTGAGCTGAGACAAGATCCAGCGGACAGCAAAGGTTGGGCGACCGCTCCGAATTGCTAGTTCTCCGTGGGCCTCTCTATGTGATCGATGACGAGCGTGTCGACCGGCCCCCTGCCCGCCTCGAGTTTGAGACCGAGTTCTTCCTGTAAAGCAACGAATATCGACGGAGCACCTGTCGGGTCGGCTGCCATGGCCGGATTCTTACCAAGCCGAATATCGTCCAGCACAGTTCCCTCCCTCGAAAACCTGACGCGGATATCGAACCGCCCGGCGATTCCTGTCTTGTCGATCACCGGACGATCGACCAGTATGCGGAGAACCTTGGAGAATTCATCGAGCGTCGAGCCCGGAGCTTCCACCGAAGACGCTATCCCGTTGATCATGCCCCCGCAGATCTTTGTGCCCGGTTTGAACGCGTCCGGCGGTGGTGGAACTGACCAGGGCATGCAGCTTCCTTCCGTGAACGCGTGCAGCTTCGGTCCGCCGCGGGCGACCGTCAGGAAATAGACCGGCCCCTCGCTCGTCTGACGATGAATCTTCAGTTGAAACCGATCTTCCAAAAGCTTCTGCATCATCGGGCCCAGCATCATCAGCACGCTGGGATTTCCCTCCGCCCTTGCATTGATGTCATAGGAGCTGTTACGCACCCAGGAGGGACCTCCAGTAATCGGAGTCGGCTCGCTATTGAGCTTGAGACGGCCGTCCGCATATGAGGTGTAGGCGTTCCCCATCAAGTTGAGCAACTCGGCGCAATCGGTGGCGAGCCTTCCGGGGAAGAATTGGGCGCAGGTACGTTCAAAGGTGCCGAACAGGGCTTGATCGAGGCGACCTCGAATCGCGGCGTGTTCGCGGGCGCAAATTGAGCCTGGATCACAGGCGCGACCAGCACGCCGATCGTGATGGGCGCCGCAAGAGCCGCCAGACCGATGACCGCGAGCGCCGCTTTTCGTGCTCCGTTCAGCTCCCGCGAGATGGACCCTGCGAGGATCGCGCGGAGACGCTTCTTAACATCCGCGCCCGTCACTCCTGAAATACAGGGTAACGGGGATTCCAGATAGAAGCGGCAGACCTTCAGGATGCCTTCAACATAGTCCGTCGGTTCGCAGCCCATTCGCAGGACTTCTTCGTCACATGCCAGTTCGCGCTCCTCAACCATGCGCGATCCAATCCACCACACCAGCGGATGGAACCAGAAGATCGCCTCCACCACCATATGCACGGCGGCGAAGAAATTGTCCCGGCGGCGGACGTGGCACAGTTCGTGCGTAAGGATAGCGCCAAGCTCTCGAGGATTCAGGTGTTCCAGGAGCTGGGTCGGTAGAACCAGTACCGGGCGCAGAAAGCCAACGATGCCGGGTTCCCCGGCGCCGGGCGTGATGCGCGTCCGTACCGGGATCGGGAGTTCGATGGGCGTGCTGGATCGGAGTGCTGCTCGAACTCCCAGCCAACTGCGGCATCGTGCCAGCGCGATTGCACAAAACCCGAGCGCCCACACGAAGGCGATCGCGACCCGCGCCCAATGCAGTGAGACGTGCGCTGGAACAGTGGCTTTCAGGGCTGGCGAAAAAGGCTCAGCGATTTGAACGAGGGTGTTCGGGAAAACAGGCGCCGGAACGGATACCGGGTGTCGAGTTGGACGCGGAACCACACTTCCGAGGCTCACCAGCAATGCGAACGGTATGAGAAATTTCAGCGACGCGCTCAGCCAAACCCAGTAGCGCACCTTCGGCGAATTCTTGCGAAGCACGAACGCCAGCCATCCCGCCAAAAGCGCGAAGCATGATGACTGCCACAGATGGTTGCTGATGAACGGGGTAATCATTTCGATTTCCGCATCCTTTCCGCCTTCCGTTGTCGGTCAGCTTCCGCAGCGGCCTTCTCCAGCTCGCGAATATCATCAAGCGTGAGCTTGCCGGACTCGATGAGTTGAGCCATCATTGGTTGCGGCCGTCCGCCGAAAAAGCTAAGAATCTCGTCCAGCAGGCTGTCGCGAGCCGCGTCCTTGGCGATCACTGGTTCAAAAATGTCTGCGTTTCCTATCTTCCGAGCACGCCGCACGACCTTCTTGGCTTCCATTCGGTACACGGTGTTCGTAATCGTCGTGTAGGCAGGGCGAGGTTCTGGAAATGCCCCCTGAATCTCCCGCATGGAGGCCCGTCCCCTCGCCCACAAGGCTTCCAGAATCCGAAGTTCGAGTTTGCCGAGTTTAGGTCGTTTTATAGGCATTGCCCATGACGCAGCCTATCTTACTACTGCATGGTAAGTGCGTCAAGAGGCAAGAGGGAAGATGCTTGGCAACGTTCGCAAGACGCTGGTCCGCCGACGAGAAGTCGTTTGCCCACGGCGAAAGCGTATCCCACTGTTCAAAGTCTGATGACCCCATAAGTCGCGTAGTGGCGAGTTTGCCCATGCGGAAGACGGATCAAATTCAAGATCGCCACTTCGCTGTCAGGCGAGATCTATTGCTCGGATAGCGGCCACCCGCCCGCAGAGATAACATATGTTCGACCTCGCGGCGCAACCAGCACAGCACGCTACCTGAAGCCACGACGACTCGCGAGTGCCGCCTGGCGTTTACCAGAGGGCTCGCCGCATCCAGGTCGCTCCCCATTGGTTGACTCGCGCGCGGCAGCACGTTAGGATGACCGGCGTAGAGCACTATGCGACTCAACTATCTCGCCCTGATCGCGCTCGCCGGAATGCTGGGGAGCACGCCCTGTGCCGGCGCGCAGTATCCGTTTAACTTCATGGCGGCGTATGACCAGCAAACCATGCTCACCCTTACCGGCAAGGTTACAAAAGTGGATTGGAACAATCCGCTTGTTCATGTATCGATGGACGTTTCGGAGCCGAGCGGCAAGGTGACAGCGTGGTTGCTCGAAGGCTATCCGCCCAATACGCTCAAGCGCATCGGCTTCACGCGCGAACTGCTCAACGTCGGCGACACCATCACCGTCATCGCCTTCAGAGCCAGGGACGGATCAAATACCGCCGCCATGCGCGAGGTCACGTTCCCAGATGGCTCGAAGAAAGTCGCCGTCCCGGCCCCCGCAGCCCGGTAGCAGTTCCATTCTCTACCGCACGGCGCATTGACTTACGCCGCGCAGCCGTGGGTAGCGATAAGTCGCGAAGTGTTGATCTACGCTACGCCGTTACAGTGGATCTGGGCGCCACCGATCCAGATATCAGGGATCGGCGTTTTTCAGCCAAGTGGTGCTCCTAAACACTGCGCGACTACACGCGGGTATGGCAAGATCCGGTCGCCCCGCGGTCGCCAGTCAACGCGATGGCGACTGCACGGGCAAGTGCATAGCCTGACAGTGGCGCGTTTAGCAGTCCCGATCTCGCGGCGCGGTGGCTACCAAGTCCGATCAGCTTTTCCCTAAGCCTTCTCGCCAGCGACAAGTGTCGCGTGTGGAGACTTCGTGAACTCCGATGGTGCTCTCCTATGAATCTCCCGCCTCAGCATGTCCACCTGGGTGGCCAGAGCATGGACCGCGCCGTTTGGCGTGTCCGCTTCGGCAACGACGCCGGCGAGCACGTGGGTCTTGGGATCTTCGCCGGGCTGGGGATCAACGCACAAGACGATGATCTGCGCGTCCACCGTCCATTGCGGCGCTTGGCGTTTCTCATAGTACTGGTCCCACGTATGAAGTTCGAACCAGATGTCCCCAGCTTCGCCAGACGGTCCGCCGGAAATCTCCGCGCCGGCCACGCCCCAAAACAAACCGAGACCGATGTGTCTGTACTCCACGCCCACATGTGCACTCGTCTCCTGGGCGAGCGAGGCAA
>Ga0210389_10004441_pt1 | contig 10893 bp, 5 predicted proteins | sample IncBWH28OmetaG_FD_160127 | JGI IMG/M metagenome (GOLD analysis project Ga0210389, IMG submission 160127) | Forest soil microbial communities from Barre Woods Harvard Forest LTER site, Petersham, Massachusetts, United States - Inc-BW-H-28-O ... | reverse complement strand
CCTTCGTGCCCGTGAGGCCCGTGCCCGCGGGAGGGGACACGGCCCCTGGGCCGGCGGTCACGGCCGCGTCCTTGTTGTAGGTGGCGTCATCCAGGACCCCGCCCAGGTCATCGGTCACCGTGGTCCCGGAGTAGTCCGCCTGCCCCGAGTTGGTGATGGTCAGCGTGTAGGTCACCACCGACGTCGGCACCGCATAACCCGGCGCCGGCTGCGGCACTGCGCTCACCGCGTTGGAGACCGTCAGCGCGGGGATCAAGACGGTGACCGATGTGCTGCAGGCCGGGTCTGTTCCTCCGCTCGGGCAGTTGCTGCCCGCTGTCGGCGAGGTGATCGCGGTCGTCATGGCCTTGTCGCCGGTGTTATCAGGGTTGTTGACGGCGGCCGAGAACGTGATGGTGGCGGTGGCGCCCGCCGCCAGGTCGCCCGTCCAGGTCAGGTTCGGGCTCGTGTAGGACACTACGCCGGTGGTCGTGGTGGCGTTGCCGGCGTAGGTGGCGTCGTCGAGGAGGCCGGTGAAGGCATCGGTGAAGCTCGCCCCGGTGTAGGTGGCCGTGCCGTTGTTGGTCACGGTGGTGGTGTACGTCACGGTGGTCCCCGGTGTCGCCGACACCATGTCCGCTGTGCTCGTGATCGTCAGGATCTCAACGGGGACCGTTGCCGTGCAGCGCGTGTCGGTACTGCCTGCAGGGCAGTTGCTGCCAGCCGTGGCGGACGTGATCGTGCTGGAGAGGAGCTTGGTGCCGACGTCGGGGTTGTCGACGGTGACCGAGAACTTAATGGTGGCGGTCGCGCCCGCCGCCAGGTTCCCCGTCCAGGTCAGGTTCGGGCTGGCGTAGGACACGGTGCCGCCGCCGGTCAGGGCCCATGTCCCGTCGTAGCTGGCGTTGTCGAGGATGTCGGTGAGCGGGTCGGTGAAGGTGGCGCCCGAGTAGGCGACCCTGCCGGAGTTGGTCACCGTGATGGTGTAGCCGACCACGGTGCCCTGTGACGCCGCGGGCACCGTCGTGGTCTGCACGATGGACAGCGCCGAGACCGGCACCGACACGGTGCAGCGGGAGTCGGTGCTGCCGACGTAGCAGTTGGTGGCCACCGTGGCCGAGGTCACCGTGAAGCTCAGCGTGCCGCCGCCGGTGTAGGGGCTGTTGACGGTGACCGAGAAGGTGATCGTGGCGGTGGCGCCCGCCGCCAGGTCGCCCGTCCAGGTCAGGTTCGGGCTGGCGTAGGACACCGTGCCGGTGCTCGCGGCCGCGTCGCTGTTGTACGTGGCGTTGGCGAGCACGCCGGCCAGCGGGACCGAGAAGGTCACGCCGGAGTAGGCGGTCGCCGCCGTGTTCTTGATCGTTATCGTGTAGCCGAGGGTGCCGCCCTGCGCCACCGTGGAGGTGCCGGGTGTGGCGGCGATGACCAGCGGGCCGACCGCGACGGTGATGTTCAGGCCCTGTGTCGCCGTCAGGCCGAAGGAGTCCGTCACCTTCGCCGTGAAGGAGTACAGGCCTACCGTTGTCGGGGTTCCGGACACCACTCCCGTGGACGCGTTGAGCGACACGCCGGGTGGCAGGGTGCCCGACGAGACAGCCCAGGTGAAGGGGCCGGTTCCGCCGGTGACCATGAGCGGGTCGCTGTAGGCGACCGCGGCGTGCGCGGCCGGCGGCGCTGGGTTGGAGAGCGACGGCGCGGCGGCGATCACCAGGGTGACGGCCTTGGAGCTGGTTGCTCCGAGGGTGTCGGTGATCGTGACCGTGAAGGCGTAGCTGCCGCTCGCCGTCGGGGTGCCCGATAGCAGGCCGGTGCTGGGATTGACCGATAGCCCTGGTGGCAGGCTGCCCGCGCTGACCGACCAGGTGAGGGCGCCCGTGCCGCCGGAGGCGGTTAGCGAGTAGCTGTGAGGGATGCTGACCTCTCCGGCCGGCGGCGCGGCGAAGGTCAGGGACGGGCCCTTGTTGACCGTCACCGCCGCCGACGTCGCCGAGGCCGGGCCAGTGCCGGCCGCGTTGATGGCGGCGACCTTGAACGTGTAGCTCGTGCCCGGCGTCAGCCCGGACACCAGCTGGGTGGTCGCGGCGCTCATGAACGTCTGGGATGGCTGGGCGACGCCGGCGATGTAGGGCGTGACCACGTACCCGGTGATGACGCTGTAGCCGTTGCTGGCCGGAGCCGTCCAGGTCACCGTGGCGGCCGAGTTCGCGGGGCTCACGGTGCCGATGGCCGGCGCGCCCGGCAGGGTGTACGGGATGACCGCGTTGGACGGGGGGCTGGCCGCCCCGGTGCCGACCGCGTTGACGGCCGCGATGGTGAAGGTGTAGGAGGACCCGGCGGTCAGGCCGGTGATGGTCCGCGTCGTGGTGGACGCGTCGAACGACTGCGGTGCCTGCGCGACGCCAGCCAGGTATGGAGTGACGACATAGCCGGTGATCGGGCTGTTGCCGCTCGCCGGCGCCGTCCAGGTCACGGTCGCGCTGGTGGTCCCCGCGGTCGCCGTGGGGGCTGCGGGCGTGCCAGGCGTGTCGGTGTAGGCGTAGGCGGGTGCGCCCGCCACCCCGAGCGTCACCACGGTGACGTTCACCGTGGTCGCGGCCGGCACCGAGGGCATCGATGAGATGGCGAGGGTGCCGTCGCCGTTCACGGTGAAGCAGCCCGGCGCCGGGCCTGACGGGCACGGCAGGAGGACGACGGGCGTCCCGGCCTGCTGCTGGGCGGTCGTGCCGATCTCGATCGCGGTGGCGTTCGAGATGTTGCTGCCCGAGACCGTGACGGCGGTGCCGCCCGCGATCGGCCCCGATACCGGGCTGAGGGCGATTCCGGACGGGACGGGGGGCAGCGTTCCCGCGGCCGCTGAGCCCACGTTAGCTGGGTTGCCGTCAGCGGACGACACGGTCGCGGTCGTGCCGGACTGGATCGTCGCGGCAGTCATTCCGGACGCCGTGACGATGCCTTCCACGGTGATCGGCGGAAGCGTGGTGCCTGCGGTGACCGGGGTATTGCTGTAGGTGCAGGTAATTGCCTGCCCGGACGGCGGCGCACAGGTCCAGCCGGTGCCGTAAGCGCCCACCGGCGTCACGCCCGCCGGCAGCGTCTGGGTGACCGAGATGGGCTGGCCTTCGTTCGCACCCACGCCCAGCACGCCAGCGCTGACCGTGTACGTCACCGGGGCGCCGGGTGCGGGCGATGCGACGCTGTAGGCAGTTTGCGACAGCGTGAGCTGCGGCACCGGGCTGAAGCTGAGGACGCTGACCTGGTCCACTTCGTGGTAGTCGGTCACGCCCCCGGTAGAGCCCACCCAGCCGAAGGCGAGTTGCTTGGGTATGCCGGCCGCCGTGGTCCATGAGGACGACGGGTACATCCCCGCCGGCACGGTCGGCAGCGCGCCGGTCAGCGTGGTGGCCGTGCTGCCGCCGGCCGGAGTGAACCTCACCGCGTACTGGCCCGCGGGGACCGTCATGCCCGACACTGTCGTGAACGAGCCGGCGGTGGGGTTGATCACGACCTCGACGGGAACCACCGACGCGGACCGGGAGGCGTTGCGCAGCTTGACCGCGGGCGAGATCGTCGACGTCGCGGTGCTGCTGATCGCGCAGTAGCCCACCGTGCCGTTGCCCGGCCCGCGGACCACGACCTGGCCCGGTACCGTCTTTCCAGATGTGCTGATGAACGGGGGGTTGGCGCAACCGGTCCCCTGGTACGCGCTGTTGCTGAAGTTGCCGTAGACATCAAGCCCGATGCCCATGTACGCGTTGGCCAGGCCGACCTGGCTAGAGCTGGCGTTGGCCGAGTACCCGAGCGCGCCACCAGGCTGCCCGATGGCCGCGGGCGGCGCTGGATTGGCAGGGTTCACCGCGGCGAGCGCGAACGCGATGCCGTCGGCCCCAGAGCCACCGTACTGGTAGGCCTTGAAGGTCGCGTCGATGCCGTAGAGCGTCGGCACGCTCACCGCGTCGAAGGCACCCCCTTCCAAGCCGGTGTTGGCGATCGTCAGCCGGAGGTTGCCCGAGCCGTTGCTGTCGTTGTTGTTCGGGCAGCTGCGCAGCACCCCGCTGCTGGTGTTGCCCGACGCGGTCAGGCAGGCGACGTTGGACCCGCTCGCTCCGCTAGGCAGTCCGGGCACCGACATCGGGAAGTTGGGGTCCACGGTGTTGTTGGCGAACGACTGGACGAAAAGGGTCGTGCTGGTGGCCCTGGTGACCGCGCCGATCCGCCCGGGCACCACGACGGCCATTCCCGCGACGAGGACCACCACCAAGCCCGCCCGGACGGCGGAGCGCGTGCGCATGACGATCCAGGCCCTTCGCAAGCAAGCCATAACAGTTCCCGCAGTAATGGCAATAATGTCACGCACCGGACAATATCTCCCAATGAAATTCAGCCCCATCAACGCCTGCCGGGATACCAGCAAGACCCGTCGGCAGAATTCATCCCCTGGAATTCCGGAAAATCACCAGGGAGCTTTCAGCGGAAGCCATTCAAACCCGGCTATAGCGCTGGGCCACACGGAAGCCTCACGGTCATTGCAGGCAATGGCTGTTACGCTGGCCGCGCACCGAACAGGCCACGGCGCCTGGAGATTGTACGTAAAGGAGGATAACCGGTGAACATATCGAGATGCGATGCGCATGTCCGGGTCGCCGCGGTCGTGGCCGTGGGGCTGATCGCGCTGCCCGGTTCGGTGGCCGCGAGGCACCCCGGCGTCCCGCGTTCGGCCGGGACTCCGGAGCTCGCCATCAGCGTCACCGACGGCCAGGTCGCGGCGCGGCCGGGGCAGACGCTCACGTACCAGGTCAGCCTCCGCAACACGGGCGCGGTATCGGCCGCGCGCCTGGAGGTCACCCAGACCCTGGCCGCCGGCCTAGAGGCCACCACGGCGAGCGGTGACGGCGTGCTGAGAGCCGGAGAGGTCAGCTGGTCTACCGCCATACCCGCGGGCGGCACCCGGACCTTCCGCGTCACAGCCCGGGTCGTGAAGCCGCCAGCCCAGATGACCCAGCTGGCAGCGGTCGCGTGCGCGGTCCTCCCGGGCAGCAAGCAGCCGCTGGTGTGCGCGGCCCACCTCGACCGGTTGCCCGCTCGCGCTGTCGCCCCCGCCCGGCCGGGCCGGCGGGGGCAGCACGAAATAGGCGCGGTGCCCTACGTGGCAGCCCTCACCCTGCTGGCCGGCGGCGGGGTCGCGATCCTCAGGCGCCGCACGCTGCGCAGGCTACCGCGCCACGCGACAGCGGAGCGGACCACATCCGCGGCGCAGGCTCCGCTGCCGCACGTCCCGGATACGAATCACCGCGAATTCACATAATACCCAGCAGCGCCATAGCGAAAAAAGGGCAACCGGATGCACAGTGGCCGACGGAGCGCCGGGCCCGCGAGAATCAGCAGCCACGGCGCAGTGTTTCAACAACGTGGGTAGCGGCTAAATTACTGCCGAAGCCGGCAGGCGCAGGCCTGCCATTCCCTTGAGGGGGTAAATGCGCAAAAAAGCTATAACCGTTGCCGCTGCGGCAGCGAGCATCCTCGCGTGGATCCTCGGCCGGCAGGCTCCCGCGAGCGCGGCGGTAACCGCCCATTCCGAGATGACCGCCCACGGCGTGGGGGCTGCCCGGGCCGCCGGCCCTTCCAGTGGCGGGACCACTGTCACGTTCACCGTGAACACAGGAACTCTCTCCATTGAGGTCCCCGCCGCCGCGGATCTCGGAACCGTCAATGTGGGAGCCACGGGCGCGGCGACGCCGATCGGCACCGTCACGGTCACCGATTCCCGGGCCGGGTCCGGCCTCAACTGGACGGTGACCGTGACCTCGGACGGCCTCTCGCTCACTACCGACTCGACGCAGGCCATCCCGGCCAGCGCCATCACGTACGCCAGCGGCGACTTCACGCCCACGGGGACCGTCACGCTCAGCTCAGCGGTGACATTCCCGCTGTCCAGCTCGTCGCAGACCGTGGTCACGGGCAACGGGATTGTCGGAGGCAACACCGCTACATGGAATCCCTCGCTGACGGCCACTATGCCCCCTACTGCGGTCCTCGGCAGTTACACGGGGACGCTCACCCACTCCGTGGCCTAGCACGATAAGGAGGATCGGCGCATGCGACGGCCACTTGGCTTGGCCGCGATGCTGGCGGCCGGGATCAGCCTCGCTGCCCCGGCCGCGCTGGCTAGCCCCCAGGGACCGGCGGGGCCCGCGGGTCCCGCGGGCTTCGCGGGCCGCGCTATCACCGGGCCCGGCGGCTTGGGCATCCGCCTCGTTGACGCCCCGGTCTCGGAGGCGGCCGACCACCGCGCCTGGTGGTACATCATCGACTTCCTCCACCCGGGGACGGTGATCCATCGCAGGGTGGCGGTGCAGAACGACTCGCCGCAAGCGCCGGTCGTGCGCGTCTACCCGGGCGCGGCCGCCATTACCAACGGCGAGTTCACTGGCGAAGCGGGGCAGGCCAGCAATGACCTCACCATGTGGACTTCGGTCAGCCATCCGGTGCTCAGGCTTCGGCCATGGGAGACCGTCATGGACATGGTCACCATACGGGTACCGCGATATGCCTCGCAGGGAGAGCGGTACGCCGCGATCTGGGCGCAGGAAACCTCACGTGCCCTCCCGGACGGGGGTCTTGGGTTCGCCGAGGTCTACCGGGTAGGCGTCCGCGTCTACCTGGACGTCGGGCCTGGCGGTCCGCCGCCGACCAGGTTCGCCGTCACCTCGATCACCGGCGGGCGGACACCCGGCGGGTCGCCTGAGGTGGTTGTGGGCGTGCACGATACCGGGGCGCGGGCCATCGACGTGTACGGTCACCTCGTGTTGTCCCACGGGCCAGGGGGCCTGTCCGCTGGGCAGGTCATGTTCCAGTCGGGACTGACCCTCGCTCCTGGCCAGTCTGGCCGGCTGGTGCAGGCCTTCAGCAAGGCGATTCCCGCAGGCGCCTGGCAGGTGACCGTGACGCTGCAAAGCGATGAGACCACAGTGCAGGCAGACGCGACCGTCCAACTCGGCGCCCTGCGAGCCGCGGCCTTTGCCCTTCCTGGCCGCGGGCTCCTCGGTGCCGGGGCGCTCGCCATCGCCCTGGCTCTCGGCCTAGGCGGCTGGACGCTGCGCAGGGCGCTGCGAGTTCGGCAGGTACAGCCAGGCGACTGAGATCCCGGGTGCTTTGCCGATGCGCTGGATGCCGCGTAACGCAACGGGAACCTCAGGCAGTGTCTCCCAGATCGGCGCCTTCTTTGACGCGGTGGTCGGCCCTGCGTTCAGGACTGTTCAGCTGCAGGTCACAGCGAGCCAGACCGAGCAGGTGGAGAGGTCCGCAGGGGCCAGCTTGAGCGCAGGGTTGCCAGCTTTGTTCCCCTGGCTGAAGCTGCTCGACGCTGGTGCGACCGCCGGAAGGACAAGGTCAACAGGGCGGTCAAGGTCATCGAAGAGGTCATCGGCGACGGAGGCAGCTAAGAGAGGCCACTACTCGCCTTTGTGCAGGCGAAAGGGCCGACTGGGCCTCGGGTGCAGACGAGGGGCATTTGCGATAAACCCTCTGAAAGCGGAAGGTCCGCCAGCCGCCAGCCGCGCCGCGCCCGCCGCGGCTTCGCCAGTAGGAACCGGTCAGTTCCTGGTGAGCTGTACGGTCCGCAGCAGAGAGGTGGGCTGGATAGGGCCGCACTCGGTCAGCGCCTCGTCCTGGCACACGGTAACGTCGACCTGGAGCGTATCGGTCTGCTGGGCTGAGACAATCTGCCCGCTGGCCCGGTCGACCACGATGGTGTCCGTGAACGACTCGCATCCCCACAACGCGGCCCACTGCGATCCTTCCGCCTGGACGAGCTCGAAATTGTTCGGGATAGAGCCGCACACAGGGCTGCTCATCCAGGGCTCAGAGAGCGTCAGCCCACCCCCGGCCGGTGGCTGGAAAGACTCCGTGAACGTGGCCTGCCGGGCGCTCAGGCTGGTCAGCGTGGTCGTCGGCTGGGTCAGATCCTGCCCGACCGGCGCGGTTGCGCTGGGGAAATTCCCGTGCAGCAGCGTGGGTTCCACATATGACTGGCCAGGCTGGTGCAGATTGTCGATGCCCACGACAGAATCGCTCAGGCCCTCGTAAAAGGTGTACAGATCGAGCACCGGGTACTGCAACAGGCCCGCCGTCTGCGTGTCCGGCTGAGTGAGGCCATCCGGGTCCTTCGGATCGAGCGACATCTCATACGGCGGGAACGCCCGGGCCTGCGCGCTCAGATCCTGGCCATCGGAATACAGCGCGAACCACTTGACCTGCTCTCCGCCGATGCCGCCGTGGACGTAGGACTTCAGCCGCGCAACCGCGGTGATCTCCTCCCCGGATTGGTCTACGGTGTATGTGTACTGGGATACCTGCCCCTTGACATAGACGCGGGCATAGGTATACCCGTGCGTCGGCGAGGCCGACGCGGGGAAGGACGTCGCCACGAGCGTTACTGCGCAAAAAGCCATGATCGCCGAGATTGCAATCCTCATAATTGCCCCAATCCCGTGTGCGTCTGGAGAAAGCAAGTTCGATACGCCGCAAGGCCGGCACGAAAACCGATTTCCGTAGATAAGGCATATATTAGACGGAGCCAATATTAATCTTGGTTTGCTCTTGGTTTATTCTTGGTTAGTCGCGTGTGGGCGCCGGAAACCCTGCCACTTGTCGTTGACCCGGTATTTCCTCCCGGCGAGGCGGCCCAGTCCTGCTTGCCGCGCTCGGCGTCCAGGAACAGCGCCAGGTCGCGCATGGTCGCCGGGCCGTCTCGATAATGTGGTCCGTCCTCGGCCTGTTGCCGGCCCGGCGAGCGCGCTCGCGGACGGCGAGCATCGAGCCGGCGAACCTGTCCACGGCCGGCCGCAGCAGGCCGGGAACGGCGTCGATGCGGCGCTGCTGCCGCCCAGCGGCAAGCTGCTCGGGCCCGCGCCGACGACGAGGGGCCCGGTCCGGGCGGCGCTGAAAGCAGGCCGAGCACCCAGGTCCGCTGGAGGACTCCGCACGCCTCAGGAACCTAGGCGATTCCGTCACCGGCGACAACCGGATTCCCCGCTCTTGATGTCTCTTGTTGAAGTCGTATTACTAAGCAAGGTGCAGGCCTGGAGGGTAATCGCCGTATCCGCATCTCTCCCGATGGGCCGATGATGGGATGCATGAGCCACAGTGACGATGTACCACCGGGCGATGGAGACTTCCTTGAGGTCGGTCCGAAGCACGGCGTGGCTGGCGTCATCCGCGCGCGCCGGCGGTGGAGGTTGCTGCTCGCTCTGGTGGCTGCCGGAGTCGTGGCCGCCACGGTCGTCACCGTTGTCCGTTCCGGCAGCAACCCGCCCGGCTCCCCAGCCGCGCGGGCCGCGGCGGCTGGCTCGTCGCCCTACGCGGGCTCGTCGGCAGCGGCGAGTTCCGGTGCGCCTTCGATGTCGCCGGTCTCGGCCACGAACGTGGGTCACCCTTTGCTCGGGGTGCGTGCGGGGTGGGAGTTGTTCGGCCGTGGGCCGGGGGTGGTCGTCCGCGTTGAGTTTGCGCGCGGCCGCATCACCCGGACCGCCGTTCCGGCGCTGCAAAGCAGCGGGCCGGTGTCGTTTGTCGCTGGGGCGGAGGGGGCTCTGGTCCGCCCGATTGACTTCGTGACCGGCTACCTGATCCCGGATGGCCAGCCGGCCCGCGCGGCTCCCAGGGCGCTCGGCGCCGGCGGGCCGGCGTTCCCCGGCCCGGATCCGCGGCATCTGTGGGTGGCGGATGGCGCCGACGGCGATCGGATGGTGCTGGTCGGGGTGGACGGGCGCGGCACTGGTGTGCTGATCGCCGTCCCGGCCGGGAGCTCACAGCTCAGCGCGATCCCCGACGAGACCGGGTACCTGCTCTTCCCCGGGATCGGCGGCGTCTATGACGTCCGGCCCGGCCGGACCAGCCGGGTCACCACTGGCGCGCTGCTGGCGGCCGGGCCGACCCGCTGGCTGACCGACGAGTGCGACAGCCAGGCCCGTTGCGGGCCGGTCGTCATCGACCGGTCCACCGGCGCACGGCACGCGCTCAGCCTTCACCTGGACCAAGCCTCGTATGCCCCGGTGGGCGTGATCTCACCCGACGGGACGGTGGCCGCAGTCCAGGCCGGATCGTCGTCAGCGAGGATCGAGATGATCAACCTCGCAACCGGCGCCGAGCACGCTCTCCCGCACCGCATCGCCTCGGCCGACGAGGGGCAGGAATCGACGATGGCCTGGTCGCCCGATAGCCGCTGGCTCTTCCTCGCCGCAAGCGACGGCCTCTACGCGGTCGGCTCGCGTACCGGACAGATCATAGATCTTAGCCACGCGCTCGGCGCCACGCTGCCGGCACTCACTCAGCTGTCCATCCGCGACCACCGATGAGCCACGAGGGTGGATAGTCAGTCGACCCGCGGGCGGGCGGCGCGGAGCCGCCTCCGCTGGCCAGCGAGGTGAGCTCCAACGGGACCCTGGCCCGCAATCCACTCCCTAGTCGCTGGGTCAGGGGCATCCCGCAGCTGCGTACGCCATTCAGCAGTTGCTGACACCGGCTGTGCCTGGTCCTCGCAGGCCATCGCCGTGCCCTCGCCCGGCATGCCCCGGCGCCATGAGCGCAACCTTGAAGTCGGCCGGTTCCAGCCGATGGTGAAGAGCTTCGAGCAGCATTTGCGGCAGGAGGCGGGGTCGGCGTGTTCGCCGCCCAGCTCGCTCGCCTCGCGGGCGCACGAGTGATCGGGACGGGATCGGCGACGTCGGCCGGTGCCCTGCGTGCCCTCGGGGCCGAGCCGGTCGCCTATGGCGACGGCCTGGCCGGCCGGGTCCGTGCCCTGGCTCCCGCCGGCGTCACTGCGGCGATCGACCTGTACGGGACGGAGACGGCGCAGGCGGCACGGGAACTTGGCGTGCCTGACGAGCGCATCACCACCATCGCTGCACAGGTCGACGGGAT
>Ga0210389_10004440_pt1 | contig 10894 bp, 13 predicted proteins | sample IncBWH28OmetaG_FD_160127 | JGI IMG/M metagenome (GOLD analysis project Ga0210389, IMG submission 160127) | Forest soil microbial communities from Barre Woods Harvard Forest LTER site, Petersham, Massachusetts, United States - Inc-BW-H-28-O ... | reverse complement strand
CAACTGGAAGCAGTTCAAGGGCAAGGCCAAGGAAAAATGGGGCAAGCTTACCGATGACGATCTCAACGTGATCGAGGGACGCCGCGAGCAACTCGAAGGCAAGCTGCAGCAGCGCTATGGCTTCGCGAAGGATCAAATTCACAAGGACGTGGACGACTGGTTCAGGACGCTGAAGTGAATTTGGTGCACTGAACGATCGACTTGCCCCGGCATCCGCCGGGGCTTTTTTGTTGCGCGGCAGCGAACGCCGTCAGAACACCGCGATGTATTTCAGCAGCGAAATCACCCCGAGGATGATCACGACGACGCGCGCGATCTGCTTGGCGCGGCCGTCGAGCGGCAACATGTTGATCAGATAGAGAATCAGAATAACGACGAGAAAGGTAACCAGCGCGCCCATCAGCATTTTAAGCCCCCCTGCAACGGCGAGACGGAGGTAGCCGGCTGGCTATCCTGCTGATCTCTAACGCTGCTGAAGCCGGCGAGTTCCAGCGACGGAACCCTTGGACACACCCTTCGATTACTCCTGCGCGACCACCGGCACGCGGCCATAGCGCGCCAGCATCGATCTCGGGGCCGGCGAGAAGTTCAGCGACGCGCCGCGTCGGTCGGCGCTTCTGCCGGCGACCAATAGTCCGCCTGCGCCGGCGACGGCGACGAGGTCGCCCTTGCGAAGCGTCGGGTCGTTCTCGATGCTGACCGGCGCCAGACCGAACTGGTCCTTGCCGTTGCAGGTGCATCCGGCCACGACCTCGTTGCGATAGCGGAACGCGTTGGGCAATTCGGAATAGGGTTTTCCGCTCTCGGTACCGGCGTGGTCGATATTGCTGCCATAGACCAGTTCGGTGTCGCTCGCCGGGCAGAAGCTGTTGCAGGAGGCCGCGCGGCTCTGATTGTCTGGCCCGCTGACCGGGAAATAGCGCCCGTCGCAGGTCCGCACGCAAAACGCTTGGCCGCCGCCATAAGTCATCATGCGCGGCCCCGGGATTTCGTTCTGCGGCATCATCGGATTGCCCTCGCTGGCGAACGGCATCCGGATATAGGGGTCGTGCGCGCGGTGGCCGCCGAACGCGCCGAACAGCGCCGAGAGGAAATCTTCTGCCTGCGCGGCGGGGGCCAAGACCAGGGCGCAGGCGACCACCGCCACGCCCAACGTTGCTGCTCTCATCGATCGCCTGAACACATCCGCCTCCGCGACGAGGTTGCGCCCCTCAATACAGCGACGACGTCGACAGGTTCATCGCCTGACGTCCCGTGGACGCCGCCGTCACGGCCGGACGCGACGGCGTTGCCGCCGGGCGAACGCCGATCGGTCGCGCTGCCTGCGTCGCGCGCGCTTCGAGATGCGGCGCGTTCTTCGGCAGCACCACCACTTTGGTGCCGACGTCGACGCGGCTGAACAGGTCGGCGACGTCTTCATTGGTCAGGCGGATACAGCCCGAGGACACGAACTTGCCGATGGTCGTGGGATCGTTGGTGCCGTGAATGCGGTAATCGCTGGTGCCGAGATACATGGCGCGGGCGCCCAGTGGATTGCCGGGGCCGCCGGCCATGAAACGCGGCAGATAGGGCTGGCGCGCGATCATCTGCGCCGGCGGATGCCAGTCCGGCCATTCCGCCTTGCGGCTGATGGTCTGTACGCCGGACCAGGTAAAGCCTTCGCGGCCGACGCCGACGCCGTAACGGATGGCCCGGCCCTGGCCGAGCACGAAATAGAGCATGGTGTTGCCGGTATCGATGATGACAGTACCGGGCGCCTCGCGGGTGTCGAAGGCGACGACGGCGCGCCGCAGCCGCTCGGGAAGCACGCTGCCGTCGCCCTCGTCGGTCAGCGCGGGTTCGGTTGGCGTAAGTATATTGTCCGACGGAAACGCGCTTGGCGGCGCGGAGGCGTAGCCGAGCACCTGCGCGCTCGCTGCGGTGGCACAAAGCGGCGACAGCAGCAGCGCCGCGCCAAAGGCCAGCGCGCCCGCTGCGCGCGAGGGAAGCCTGCGATTGCCTGCGAATGTCTGTGTCATGATCTGCCCCGATCCGGATAACGCATCACGCTGATGCTTCTGCCAGATCAAACGCGACCGGGGCATCGCGGTTCCATCGCGACTCAAATAGATGCCCGGCCTGTCAAGCCGCCCCTCGCTCACGTCTGCGCGATGGAACTTTTGCCGGCCGCGCGGGTTGGGTCGGCTGAGCCCCGGTTCGCGGCGGCGATTCTAGGGCTCGCCAGCCATTCCGATCGTAGCGGGGGAGAGCCAGTTGCGTGTCCTTCCCAATGAGCGCACGCCTCACAAGGAAGCGGGAGCGCCGCTGCCCGACGCGAGAGCCGAACTGCCGCCGGTGATCCGGCGCGCCGAGGTCGTCGCCTTCGCGCTGGTCGCGCTGCTGGTGATCTGCGTCGTCGTCGTGCTCTATGCCGCCAAGGCCTTCTTTCTCCCGGTCGTGACCGCGTTCGTGGTCGGCACCATGCTGTCGCCGGCCGCGGGCCTGCTTGAGCGGCACAAGATCCCCCGCGCGGTTTCCGCCGTGCTGATCGTGGCCGCGGCCGGCGCCGGCGTCACCTTCATCGTCGGGCTGATCTCCTCGCCGCTGATGGAGTGGACCAAGCACCTGCCGGAGTTGGGATCGCAGCTCAGGGACAAGCTCCATCTGTTCGACCGGCCGCTGGCGCTGTGGCAGGAGTTGCAGATTGCGGTCGGCGGATCGGACACGCTTTCTGCCGCACCCTTCCAGATGCCGAAATTCGAATGGCTGCAGCCGACGCTGGAATTCCTCTCGCCCACCTTCACCGAATTCCTGCTGTTCATCGCCACCCTGATCCTGTTCATCGCGAGCTGGCGCGACCTGCGCCGCGCGCTGATCATGACCTTCACCGATCATGCGGCGCGGCTGCGGACCTTGCGCATCCTCAACGAGATCGAGGGCCATCTCGGCGGCTATCTCCTGACCGTCACCATGATCAATCTCGCCGTCGGCGCCGCCACCGGCGTGATCTGCGCCGTCACCGGCATGCCCAACGCGGCCGGGCTCGGCGCGCTGGCGGCGACGCTGAACTTCTTTCCGATCATCGGCCCGGTCGCGATGTTCGTGATCCTGACCATCGTCGGCGTGATCGCGTTCCCGACGCTCGGCGCCGGCCTGATCGCGCCGCTGGCCTTTGTCGGTATCACCTTCCTGGAAGGCCATTTTGTCACACCGACCATTATCGGCCGCAGGCTGGAGCTCAACGCGCTCGCGGTCTTCATCGCGCTTGCGTTCTGGACCTGGCTGTGGGGACCAATGGGCGGCTTCCTGTCCTCGCCGCTGTTGATCGTCGGCCTTATTCTCAAGGAGCATCTGATGCCGGTGGCGACGCCGCAATTGCCGCAGGACTGAGCGGGAACTTACGGGATGGCGGGGCGTTTGTGCCGTACGTCATTTCAGGGATCCGGGAGTTTTAGATGTCGAGCACAGACGGTGAAATCGGAATGCGCGGTCTGACTGACGACGCGACCCAGCAACGCCTTGAAGAACGCCTTGAGAAGGATGTAGCAGCCGTGAAAAACGATATCGCAGCCCTGACCGACCAGATCACCGACGCGCTCAACAGTTTCGCCGGCACCGCCAACAAGCAGGCGCGCCGCGGCTACAAGCAGGCCCGCGCCAATGTCGACTCGGCGGTCGACGACATGTCGGAGCGCGGCAGCGCCATGATGGATGCCGCCCAGGACGCCGCCCACTCGATCGAGGAGACGCTGGAGGACGTCATCACCCAGCGTCCGCTCGCGACCGTTGGCATTGCACTGGGTCTTGGCTTCCTGATCGGCGCGACGTGGCGGCGGTAACGGCAGATGTTTCAGCGCATGATCGATGACTTCAAGGCGTCGACCGGCTCCGCCTTGCGCCTGACTTCGCTCGCCGTCGCGATCGCGCTCGCTTTGTTCATTACCATCTCGTTTCTCTGCGCCGCGGCTTTTGTCTACGTGATGCAGAACTATGGACTGATCCAGGCCTGTCTAACCGGCGCCGGCGTGTTCCTCGTCGTCGCCGCGGTCGTTGCGATCGCCTACGTGGTGCGCAGCAAACAGGTCAAGGCCCGCGCAAAAGAGACCGAGAAATCGGTCCTGCATACCGCGCTCGCCGATCCCATGCTGGTGGCGACCGGCATCCAGCTCGTCCGCGCCATCGGCATCAAGAAGCTGATCCCGATTCTCGCGGTGGGCGGACTGGCGCTCGGCCTCCTGGCCAGCCGCAACACCCAGCACGACGAAGCGCCGGCGGAGTGAGCGTCTGCGTCGAGATGGCGCATGTGACGTGCGTGGCAAAATCAGTCGACGTGTTTGCGAGCGTTCGGCATATTCAACCGTCATGCCCGGACTTGATCCGGACATCCATCAATCTTCAGAAGAGTCTCGGGAAGGAGATGGATTGCCGGGTCACCCGTCTACGCAAAAGCTTCGCCGGGTTCTCGGTATTGGTCCGCCGAAGCCCCGGCGAAGGCGGAAGCCCGGCAATGACGAACTTTTCCGTTGCAGCCCGTCGGGCCAATCAGGTCAGGCAGCGGCCAGGGGCGAGCCGCTTGGCGATCTCGGTGAGCACGCTGACGACGGGTTCGCAGGCCACCGCCCGCTTGCCGTCGCCGGACTTGGTCCAGGAGGGCGCGGCGGATACGCCGCTGCTCGCCGCTTGGACGACGGGGATGCGGACCAGCACTGAAGTGTCGGAAGCACCATTGAGCCGCAGCGAAATCGTCTGGGTCGGCACGTCGGCGCGCGCAGGGCCTGCGATGCGGTCGGCCTTGTCCGCGCGGTTGATGGCGGTCCCGGGCGTACCGCCCAGCGCTTCTTGCGTATCTTGCGCGCCGTAGAGATCGCGGCCCAGCGCCAGCGGCACGGCGCCAAGCGTCAGCGATACGGCAATCGCGGCGAAAATTCCCCTGGAAATCTGTGACATGTCGGTTGGTCCCTCGCCCCATGGCGATCGCGAAACCAACGCAAGGGAACCCGCCGGGGTTCAGGGGGCCGGCCATCACTTAACCGTGTAAAAAAATTTTGGCTCTGCTGGAACGAGTCCGGGGGGTTGCGAGTCATTCCGGCAGCCGGTTATCCCCCCTGCCCCATTGACCGGCGATGTGGGGCGCGGCTGTGGTGATGCCAGCCGCGCCCTGCTTTTTTCCCGGATTTCAAATAGTTAGTTGTTCGTCATGGCCGGGCTTGTCCCGGCCATCCACGTCTTCCTTGCTTGAATACGGCCAAGACGTGGATGCCCGGGACAAGCCCGGGCATGACAGAAAACGCATCAAGCCGCGACCTTGAGACGGGCCACGGCGGCCGGCGACGCAGCGCGAGGTGTCCCGGCGATCCTACTTCTTCGGCGCTAGCCAGGCCTCGGTCACGGCGCTTGCAATGATGTGACGCTGGATCCGTTGGCATCGCGGGCAACCGAATGTTCGCAAGTCTTGACCCGTCGCGCTCGGCTCGATCGCCATCAACTTCATGGGAGAACCGCACGCCGTGCACTGCGGACCCTGGTTTTGCGTATCGAGCATGTGTGGCTCCCGTGAAACCGGCCCTCAGTTGGGCGAGGTGAGTTCGCCCGCGATCCAGCCAGCGGCTTTCGATGTGAACGGGTCCGATGCCATGACCCTGATCTCGACGTGGTCGCATCTCGGGCATTCGAACAACCGGCGCTCGAAACCAATCGGCCCCGGTGAAACGCGCTCCAGCATCATCCGCGCTCGACAACGCGAACAACGAAGGCGCTCGGGAACGGTCAGGAATTGTTGCGATAAGGCCACGATGCTTCCCTGCGTGAGGCGGGAGCATGACCGGACTCTCTGTCACCGAAAGCTGCCGGGGGCGGGGCGGTGATGACGACCACCCTGCTCCAACCAGGCTCCGGCGGCATGGCCAATATTGCTCACTTTTGGAAATACATTCCGCCCCTTCAAGCGCTCAGGTTGTATTTGTCGGAGACCGGACTGACAGTCCCGGACCCCTGCGCTACTATGATTTGCATGCCGCTCTATTTCTTCAATTTCAGCTCGCCGCTGACGCCGGGGTCGCGGCCCTTCAAGAATGAGGGGCTGGAGCTCGCCGACAATGCCGCCGCCTGGGAGGAAGCCACCACCGCCTGCGGCGAAAAGCTGCGCGAACTGGATGGCGCGCTCCGTCCGGGCGACGGCTGGAAAATGGAAGTGACGGACGCCAACGGCAAAGCCATTTTCGCCCTCAGGTTTACGACCGAGTCTTCGGAGTAAGCAAATAGCCCGCACGAGCACAGCGACATGCGGGAACGATGGCAAATGTGCAAGTAGCCCGCATGAGCGCAGCGACATGCGGGAACCATAGCAAATGAGAAGATCCCGGATATCGCTTCGCTCATCCGGGCTACGCTCGCTTCTCTGCTGCGACGTTTGCCCGGGACAAGCCCGGGCATGACGAGGTTTTCAGAACAGCCGACTGTTGATGACAAAAAAATCCGGCGCGCCGTGAAGGCACGCCGGATTCATCAAAATCAATAACCGCTTAAATCACGCCACCCGTGGCGTCCGGTTGCGTGAATTGCGCTGGAAGAACAGCGCCTGGCTCGCGACCGCGGAGACCATCGCGGGCTGGAACGGCTTTGAGATCAGGAACGCCGGCTCCGGGCGTTCACCGGTCAGGAAGCGCTCGGGATAGGCGGTGATGAACACCACCGGCACCTCGAAGGTGCGCAGCAATTCGTTGACGGCCTCGAGGCCGGAACTGCCGTCGGCCAACTGGATGTCGGCGAGGATCAGGCCGGGTTTCTTGTTCTTGGCCAGCGCCACGGCGTCGGAATGGGTGCGGGCAACCCCGATCACGCGATGGCCGAGGTTCTTCACCAGGCTCTCGAGGTCCATCGCGATGAAGGTCTCGTCCTCGATGATCAGCACGTCGGTGGCGATTTCGGCCGCCATTTCGCGTCCCGCCATGTCGGCGAGCCGGCGGGTCTCGGCGACGTCGGTGCCGAGAATGAAGGCCACCTCCTCCTCCGAAAAACCTTCCAGCGACAACAGCAGGAAGGCCTGGCGCGGCAGCGGGGTGATGTTGGAGAGCCGGCGCTCGGGGGGCATCGGCAGGGTCGCGATCTCGGCATTGTCGTTGAGCGCGACCGAATTCCAGATCTGCGTGAACAGCCGGAACAGCCCGGCGCGGGGCCCATGCTGCTCGTCGAGCAGGGCAGCGTCCTGCAGCAGCGCCTCCAGCATGGCGCCGACATAGGCGTCGCCCGAGGCCTGGTTTCCCGTCAGCGCACGGGCGTAGCGCCGCAACAGCGGCAAGTGTTCAGCAACGAGCTGTGATCGGGACATCCCCACTCCATCCATTTATTGGGTCAAGCTGGCTTGCGGGGTGACCCGGTTCCCCCCTTGATGTGTCTGACTACGCCCCAGTCCCATAAAAGTTCCACTGCCGCCCGGAACTTTTCGGCGGGGTTCGAATTAGCCCCCCGATAGAGCCGCGAAATAATTGATAATTTCAGGACTTACAGGGACTTAACGGGGAAGCGTGGAACAGGTCATGAAAGATGTAAAGTCTCAAGCCAGCAGAAATGCGGCACCGGGGAAGCAGGGCGGTCTCAACGCCGAGATCCAGTCCAGAATCGGCCACCAGCTGCGGGCCATGTACGACGATGTCGTGCGCCAGGGGGTGCCGGACCGGTTCGCCGAGTTGATCCGGAAGCTTGATGTTCCCAGTCCCGATCCCCAATTGGGGGACACGGGCGATCGGGCGACCAAGAATGACGGGAGGGAGTAATGCCTCTCACAAATGCCCTGCGCGACGATATCCTGGCGTCGGTACCATCGTTACGCGCGTTCGCCATCTCGCTTTCCGGCAACGGTGATCGCGCCGACGATCTGGTGCAGGAGACGCTGTTGCGCGCGCTTGCCAATATCGACTCGTTCCAGCCCGGCTCCAACCTGCCGGCGTGGCTGTTCACGATCCTGCGCAACCTGTTCCGCTCGGACTACCGCAAGCGGCGGCGCGAGGTCGAGGACGCCGACGGCAGCTATGCCAAGACGCTGAAGACCCAGCCGGCGCAACAGGCGCATCTGGAGTTCGAGGAGTTTCGCGCTGCGCTCGACAAGCTGCCGCAGGACCAGCGCGAGGCGCTGATTCTGGTCGGCGCTTCCGGCTTCTCCTATGAGGACGCCGCCGCGATCTGCGGCTGTGCGGTCGGCACCATCAAGAGCCGTGTCAACCGCGCGCGCTCGAAACTCTCGGCCCTGCTCTATGTCGACGGCGCCGAAGATTTCGGTCCCGACGAAACCGTCCGCGCCGTGATCGGCGGCAGCGGCGGGTAGTCCCTTCGTCATTGCGAGGAGCGCAGCGACGAAGCAATCCACACTTCCTTTGCCGCGGTGGATTGCTTCGCTGACGCTCGCAATGACGGGTCAAATGACTTGGCTATTCGGCGAACAAAAAGATTCGTCGTCCCGGCTCAAGGCCGGGACGACGGATGTTTTGCGGCTACCGGCTCGCGCTTCGCTCGCTACCGCGCCCTTTTCGCCGGCATGGCGAATTGTTCGGTGCGGTCGCGCTCGCTCATGTCGACGACGGTGGCCATGGGCGCGGTGAGTTCGTAGACATAGCTGACATCGGTGAAATACCGCTTCGATACGCCGCCGAGCGCCTCCGGCGCGACGCGGTCGAGCAGGATGACGCCGAAATCGGAGTCCGCGCGGCGCGTCGCCGCCGAGGTGTTGAATTCCTCCCAGCGGAAATGAAAGACGGCCTCGGGCTCCTCGCCGGTCACTTCCCATTGCGCGACGATGTGCGGGTGTTTTCCCACCAGCGACAGCCCCTCGTCGGAATGCGACGCCAGCTCGAAGAACAACAGCGACAGGCTTTGCGCCGCGCGCGCGCTGACCGTGATATCGGGACCATCGACCGCGATCCGCTCGGCATGCGGGATGGCGCGCGCCTCGAACAGGCCTTTCAGCTTGACGCCCTGCCACTGGCTTTCGCTGAGCAGCGAAACCACGTTCGACATCGCATGGATGCGGCCGATCAGGAGCTCGCGGGCGACGTCGATGTCGGAGCCATGGCGCAGCGTGCGCGTCACGATCGACTGGATCACCGCCAGGATGTTCTTGACCCGGTGATTGAGCTCGTCGATCACAGCGGTCAACCGCCGCTCGAAGCCGATCCGAACCTGGATTTCACGGCTGAGCCGAATATTGTTGAAGGCGACATAGCCGAACAGCCCGCACACCATGATGGTCAGCGCCAGGCCGATGGCGGCCACGAAGCCGGCGGTCTGCCTGGCGTGATTCGCGGTGTTGACCTTGGCGTAGTAGCCGAGCGTCCAGTCGCGGCCGCCGAACGTCACCGTCCGCGTCATCAGCGGCGGCGGCCCGTCCGGCGCCGCGGCCCGCGACGTGACGTTGCCCTGATGATCGGCGATCAGCTCGCTGCCGGCGCGGCGCGGATCATTCAGCACCACCGCGAACAGCGACAGGTCGTCATTGGTCAGCATCAGCGACGCCAGATCGTAGGAAAAAGTGACAAAACCCGCAGGCTGGGCGTTGCCCTCCTGCAGCACCGGCGCGGCCAGCACGAGGCCGATCGGCCCGTCGGGCCGCAGCAACGGCAGCGGATCGGACGCCACCGGCTTGCCGTCCGCCGTAGCCTGCGCCAGCATCGGTCCCAGCACCGGGTGCCCTTCCAGGGAGCGGCCCGCAAGCGCCATCGACTCGGCGTTGCGCGGCTCGACGTCCATCAGCACATCGATCGGATGATCGAGCGCGCGGGTATCCAGCGGCCGGTCGTCATAGCCGCGGATCACGGGATTCGGAAATCCCGCGCCCGCAAGCTCGGCGCGCGCCGCGTCCAGCTCATTCGGCTTGAGCCGCGCGATCCAGCCTGCGATCACAAAATCGGTCTTGAAGGCATAGATCGAGGAGTGCAGCGGCTCCAGCATGTTGGCCTTGACCACCGAAGGCGCGCGGAACAGGCCGGAGGCGACGCGGGCGAGCAGTTCGCGCTCGGTCAGCCGGTCCTGCACCAGGCTGGCATGGACGTCGATCGCGCGCGCCAGCGCGATGCCGTCGACGGTCAGTTCCTGATCGTGGACGCGATAGGCCGCGAGCCCGGAGAACAGAACTCCGATCAGCGCGATAAACCCGATGATGAAACCCAGCCGAACCACTCGCTTACTCGGGGAATGAGGATTTGGCGAAAAACAATGAGAACATCTGACGCCGCCGCGGCGGCAACAATCGTAAACAGAATGAAAGCCAACCGCTTTCGGATATTGGCGGAGCGGTCATCGGTACGCAACACCGGTTGGCGACGAAGATTAATGCGGCCGCCAGACTGGCAAGCGCCGGAGGATGGTAATCGGCTGGCGGTGCTTTTGTTCCCCGCGCGCGAAAGATTTTTGGCCGGCGCGTGCGAAGTAACTCGCCGTCATTCCGGGATGGTCCGAAGGACCAGACCTCAGATGTGCAATTGCACATCGGGGAATCTCGAGATTCCGGATCCGCGCTATCGCGCGCCCCGGAATGACGGCCTGCCACAAGTGTTAACGACTTCCTTCACCCGGCCCTGGCCGCGTCGCGCGGCCGCAGGCCGCCCTTGGCCTCGATGAAGCCGATGATGCGCTCGAGGCCCTCGCTCTTTTTCAGATTGGTCATGACGAACGGCCGTTCGCCGCGCATCCGCCTGGTGTCGGTGTCCATCTTCTCCAGCGAGGCGCCGACATGCGGCGCGAGGTCGATCTTGTTGATGACCAGAAGGTCTGAGCGGGTAATGCCGGGGCCGCCCTTGGAGGGAATCTTGTCGCCGGCGGCGACGTCGATGACATAGATCGTGAGATCGGCCAGTTCCGGCGAGAAGGTGGCGGCGAGATTGTCGCCGCCGGATTCGATCAGCACCAGATCGAGGTCGGGAAATGT
>Ga0210389_10004439_pt1 | contig 10895 bp, 9 predicted proteins | sample IncBWH28OmetaG_FD_160127 | JGI IMG/M metagenome (GOLD analysis project Ga0210389, IMG submission 160127) | Forest soil microbial communities from Barre Woods Harvard Forest LTER site, Petersham, Massachusetts, United States - Inc-BW-H-28-O ... | reverse complement strand
GTGCCGGGAGCTGTGCGAGATCGTCGCGGCGCAGCGTGCACCGTGCGAAGTGCTGCGCGCGCGTGCCGCTCGCATAGACGCACCGCAGGTCGCCTGCCGAGACGGCAAAGACCATCGTCGTATCGATGGCCGCGTCGTGGCTGCGAAGGTTGGCGTCGAGCGCCGCGAGCACCGCCTCGCTCGACGCGCGCGTCGCGTCGAGCAGCGCGCGCATCGCACCCGCGGCGGCGCGTTCGGGCTCGGAAGCGTGCGCGCGCACCTGCCGGACGAGCGCACGGCGGCGCAGCGCGACGCCTCCGAGGAGGGCGCACGCTAGAACCGAACCCAGCACAACGGCTACGGCTGTCATCGCTTGCGGTTATGGAGAGTGCCCTCATCCTCGATCCGAAGGACTGGAACGCGTTTCGTGCGCTGAGTCACGCCGCGCTCGACGACGCCATCGACTATCTCGAGAACGTGCGCGAACGGCCCGTCTGGCAAGAGGTGCCCGCCGACGTTCGCGAGCGACTGAGTTCGCCGATGCCGCTCGATCCCTCGCCGCTCGACGACGTCTATGGCGAGTTCGTGCGCGACGTTTTGCCCTATCCCACCGGCAACATCCATCCGCGCTTCTTCGGTTGGGTGCACGGCAGCGGGACGCCCTCAGGCGCGCTCGCCGAGTTCCTCGCCGCGACCATGAACTCCAACGTCGGCGGGCGCAATCACGGTGCCGTCTACGTGGAACGCCAGGTCATCGGCTGGTTTCGCGATTTGTTCGGCATGCCGCCGGAGGCGAGCGGCGTGCTCACCGTCGGAACGTCGGCCGCGAATTTTTTGGCGGTCCTGGTCGCGCGTACGCGCGCGCTCGGGCCGTCCGTCCGCGAGCACGGCCTCGCCGGCGGCGAACGCCTCACCGGCTACGCATCGAGTGCGACGCATGGCTGCATCGCGCGCGCGTTTGAAATGGCCGGCCTCGGCAACGCCTCGCTGCGCGTCCTATCGGCAGACTCGCTCCATCGACTCGATCCGGGTGAGGTCGCGCGCGCGATCTCCGAGGATCGCGCGCAGGGGCTGCGCCCGTTCTTGATCGTCGGTAACGCGGGCACGGTGGACGTCGGCGCGATCGACCCGCTCGACGAACTCGCCGATCTTGCCGCGCGGGAGAGTGTGTGGTTCCACGTCGACGGAGCGTTCGGCGCGGCCGCGATGCTCTCGCCCAACCTCGCGCCGCTGATTCGCGGGATCGAACGCGCCGATTCGATCGCCTTCGACTTCCACAAGTGGCTGCACGCGCCGTACGATGCAGGCTGCGTGCTGGTTCGCGACGGCGAGCTTCACCGTTCGACCTTTGCTTGGACGCCGGCGTATCTCGCGCGTATGCCGCGCGGACCGTCGAGCGGCGCCCCGTGGTTCACCGACTTCACGATGGATCTTTCGCGCGGATTCCGCGCGCTCAAGATCTGGTTCTTGATGAAGGAGCAGGGTGCGCGCGCGATCGGAGCGTCGATCGAGGAGAACGTGCGGCAAGCGCGCGCGCTCGGCGACGCCATCGACGCCGACGACCGGCTCGAACTGCTCGCGCCCGTGCAGCTCAACATCGTTTGCTTCCGCTACCGCGTGCCCAAGATGAGCGACGGCGACTTGGATCGCTTCAACGACGAACTCGTTCTGCGGCTTCAGGAGAGCGGCATTGCGGTAACGTCGGCAACCAACGTCGGTTCGCGCCGCGCGATCCGCGTGAATATCACGAATCACCGCACGCGCGACGAAGATCTCGCGATCCTGCTCGACGCCCTCAAGCGTTTGGCTGGGGAGATGCTCGCCTAAGCGCCGCTTCGAGTTCGGCGATGCGGCGCTCCAAGGCGACGGCCTCGACGTGATCGAGCGCGTGCCCGGCGCCGGCGACGACGTCGCGCAGCAACGCGACCTCCGCCGGATCGAGGGCTTCGGTGCTGGCGTGCGGGCCGGCGAACAGCACGCCGCGCAGACGGCCGCGTGTTTGAATGGCGAGCGCGAGCGCCGGCTTCTTATCGGGATCGAAGCCGTCGAAGATGTCGTCGTGAACGTCGCGGAGCCAGAGCGGTTCGAGGCTGCCCTTCAGCTCGAGAATCATCGCATCGTCGGGAGAAATGCGGCGCGGTTCCCGGCCGTCCCAGCCGAACGAACCGCCGCACGCGAACCACCCCGATTCTTCGCGGAGAAAAAGCGCGCAGGATGCCAAGTCGAGCGCTTCGGCGGGCTCGACGACCAGCATCGTACAAATCGGCGCGATCGATTCGGCATGCAGCAGCCCCGCGCAAAGACGCCGCAGACGCTGCTCCGCGACGTAGCGCGTATGGAAGAGCACGCGGCCGACGAAGTGTTCGAGTCTGCGCTGCAAGCCGTGAAGAATCAGACCGAGTCCGACCGCCGCGGCAAACTCGATGACGACCGCAAATCGCGCGTCTGCGATGACGACCGTTAGGAACCAGTCGATGGTGCGCAAACCCAAGACGAGGAAGAGCGTCAACGCGGAGAAGACGAGCGTCCGGCTCAGAAAGAAACGCACGTCGATGACGCGATGTTTGACGACCGCGTACACGACGGCCAGCACGAAGAGAATCTGCAGGCTGTAGCCGACGTTCGATAGCAGCACCCAGTCCGTCGACGAGAATCCGAGTTCCCACAAGAGATCGACGAGCCACTTTCCGCCGAACGCGACCAGCGCCGAAAGCATCACCCAGCTCAAACGCGACCGCTCGGCAGCGGTGCCGTGCAGGTACGTAATCGCGAAAATCGCGATCGCCGCAACGAAGCAGAGCGTCTCTACCCACGTCGCCGCGGCGTACAGCGTAACGGAGAGCGGAACCCATCCGGGTAACGCCGATCCGCCGACCAGCAAAAGCGTGACGAGCGGGATCACGTATCGCGCAATCGCAAGGCGCCATCCCGCGACGGCCGTATTCGGAAAGAAGAGCGCGAAGGTGAGAATCGCCGGCGCGCGCACGGCCCACGCGGCGTTAGCGAGCGTGGATGCAACCCAAAATCCGGCGTCTCCGACGTACTCCAGCATCAGCAGCGACGCGACGCCCGAGCAGCATGCGTAGATGAAGAACGACCACGTGAGCACGGAAGGCCGGATCAGGACCAGCACCAGGGCGAGGACGATCGCCGCTTCGACGGCCACGATAAGCGCGATCAGGCTTGCGTTTTCGGTCGCGCTTCGAGGTACGGGCTGCGAGACGAGCACGAGCGTTTGTGCCCGGCCGGCGCGTTTCATTCCGAACTTCGCCTGCGTTCCGGGCGGCGCGACCATCCACTCGGATGCGACGTAGCGCCTTGCCGCGCTCTCCGTCGCATCGTAATCGATTTCATCGGCGGCGCGCACGCCGCGGCTTTCGGCCGACGAGCCGGGGATGACGCCGATCACGCGATTGCTGCCGTTGACGAACATCCCGAACGAAGAAAACGGGTGCCACGGCAGCGCGATATCGGGTACGGTCATCGCGATCGCAATGACCGCCACGATCGCGGCGGCCGCGCTCGAGACGAATCTCACTTCTTGGGCAGCGGTCTCGCCGGATTCCCGACCACGCGTTCGCCGGGGCCGACGTCCTTCGTGACGACCGAGCCCGCGCCGGTGAGCGCGCCGTCGCCGATCCGAACGGGTGCGATCAGCGAGGAGTTCGAGCCGATCCGCACGTTTTTGCCGACGATGGTTTCGTTTTTCTTCTCGCCGTCGTAGTTCGCGGTAATCGTGCCGGCGCCGATGTTGGTCTCTTCGCCGATCGTCGCGTCGCCCAGGTACGTCAGGTGCGATGCCTTCACGCCGTCCGCCAGATTCGATTTCTTGATCTCGACGAAGTTTCCGACGCGGACGTCGTTGCCGAGCTCGGCACCGCCGCGAAGGTGCGCGAACGGGCCGATCGTCGCGCCGTCGCCGACGATTACGTCGCAGAGGACGCTCTCGCGCACCGTCGTTCCCTTACCGAGCACCGCGTTCGAAAGCCGCGCCGACGGACCGACGGTGCAGCCTTCGCCGATCTCCGAAAGGCGTCCGATCGACGTGTTCGCATAGATCACGGTGTCGCGGCCGATCTCGAGTTCCGGCTCCAGGTACGTCGTGGCCGGATCGACGATCGTCACGCCCGCGCGCATGTGCTGCGCGCAGAGGCGCGCGTTCATTTCGCGGCGTGCGAGCGCGAGTTCGACGCGGTCGTTGACGCCCAGAAGCTGCGCGGCGTCGTCGCACGGCATCGGACGGACGCGCTTTCCGTTCTCGACGAAGTGCGCCACCGTATCGGTGAGGTAATATTCCTTCTGCGCGTTGTCGTCGCGCAGATGCGTGACGGCCTCGCGCAGCGCGGCTTCGTCGAAGGCGTAGATCGCCGCGTTCATCTCGTCGATCTCCAGCTCCGCCGGGGTCGCGTCGCGAACCTCGACGATGCGCGTCGCGTCGCCGCCGCTGCGTACGACCCGGCCGAAGTTCGACGGAAGCGGCATGCGCACCGTCACGAGCGACATCGGCGCGCCGTTGCCGTCGAGCGACGACGCGACGCTGCGATAGACGCCCTCGCGCACGAGCGGCATGTCGCCGTTCGTCACCAGCACGCGTCCGCCGGCCAGCGGTTCGAGCACCTCCAGCGCAACCTTGACGGCGTGACCGGTGCCGAGCTGCTGCCGCTGCACGACGCTGCGCACTTCGAAATCGTCGATGGTCGCCTCGAGCTCGTCGTTGGTGACGACCAGAATATCGTCGATACCGGCACCGCGCAGGGCGTTGAGCACGTGCCACAGCATCGGGCGGCCGCACAGCTCGTGCAATACCTTCGGAACGCCGCTCTTCATGCGCGTGCCCTTGCCGGCGGCCAGAACGATGGCGCGGATCGTCACGGTTTCCATTCCTCTTGTTCGCGTTTGGTTGGAGCGCCGAGCGCGTCGAGCGCGTTGCGCAGTCGCTCGCGCACGATATCTCGTCCGAGCAGTTCCATCGAGTCGTACAGCGGAATCGACGTCGGGCTGCCGGTGATCGCAACGTAGAAGGGCCGCGCCACCTCACGCGGCTTCTTCTCCAGCGTTTCGGCAATCGATTTGAGCATCGCTTCGATCGACGCGACGTTCCACGCCTCGATCTTCTCCAAGTCCCACAGCGCGAGCTGAAACGCACGGCGCATCTGGAGATCGTCGAGTTTGCCGCCCTGAAGCTGCTCGGCCGTCATCGGCAAGCGGCCTGCAAACAGGAAGCCGAGCATCAGTCCAAGGTCGCTCATGCGTTCGATGCGCGGCTGCGCGAGCGCCGCGATGCGCTCCAAGCGGCCGGCGGGCGCCGCCCACTCGCGCACGTGCTCCAAGAACGACGCGGCGTCAAGACGCTCGCGCAGATAGCGGCCGTTGATCCAGTCGAGCTTCGGAATATCGAACACCGGCCCGCCGAGCGGAATGTGCGCCGGGTCGAAGCGCGCGACCATCGTCGCGAGATCCATCAGCTCGTCTTCGCCTTCGTGCGGCGCGTTCGCGAGCTGACCGAGAAAGTTGATCAGCGCCTCGGGCAGATAGCCCATGGCGCGATAGAACAGAATGCCGGTCGGATTCTTGCGCTTGCTGAGTTTGCTCTTATCGGGGTTGCGCAGCAGCGGAAGATGCGTGAGCTTGGGCGGTTCCCAGCCGAAGTACGTATACAGCAGCAGGTGCTTCGGCGCGCTCGATACCCACTCTTCACCGCGAAAGACGTGCGTGATCTCCATCAAGTGATCGTCGACGACGTTGGCGAGATGGTACGTCGGCAAGCCGTCCGATTTCATCAGCACCTGCATGTCGACGCTCTTCCACTCGAACTCGATCGGCCCGCGGCGCAGATCCTCGACGACGCACACGCCTTCAGACGGCACCTTCATGCGAATGACGAACGGCTCGCCCGCCGCTTCGCGCCGCGCGACGTCTTGCGCCGAGTACGTCAAGCACAAGCCGTCGTACCGCGAGGGCTGCCCGGCCGCGCGCTGCGCGACGCGCATCTCGTCGAGCCGCTGGGTCGTGCAGAAACACTTGAACGCGTGTCCGGAATCGAGCAGCTTCTGCACGTATTCCCGGTAGATGGAGGAGCGTTCGCTCTGGCGGTACGGGCCGTGCGGGCCGCCGACGTCCGGGCCTTCGTCCCACGTAAAGCCGCACCAGTGCAGCGAATCCAAAATCGCGCGCTCGCTCTCGGCGGTGCTGCGCGCTTGATCCGTATCCTCGATGCGCAGGATGAATTCGCCGCCATTCTTCTTGGCGAAACAGTAGTTGACGAGTGCGACGTAGGCTGTGCCGACGTGAGGGTCGCCCGTCGGAGACGGCGCGATCCGCGTTCTTATCTTTTCCATGAAAATAAAGAGCTAGCCGACCAATTCGCGGCGCTTGCCGCATTCCAGGTTCACGAAGTCGATGATCTGCTGCAGCGGAGCGCCCGGCGTAAAAATGGCGCGCACGCCGCGTTTCTTAAGTTCCGCGGCGTCGTCCGCCGGGATGGTGCCGCCGCCGAAGAAGACGATGTCGCTCGCGCCCTGCTCGGCGAGCTGTTCCACGACGAGCGGAAAGAGCGTCATGTGCGCTCCCGAGAGGATCGACAGGCCGATGCCGTCGGCATCCTCTTGAATCGCGGTCTGCACGATCTGTTCGGGCGACTGGAAGAGACCCGTATAGATCACCTCCATACCGGCGTCGCGCAGCGCGCGCGCGATTACCTTCGCGCCGCGATCGTGTCCGTCGAGCCCCGCCTTAGCGACGACGACTCGTAGCGGTCTGTTGGCCATGCTCCCTTTCGTTGCGCCGCGAGCTCAAACGCAGCGCTTCTTCGAGTTTCAGTTTCACTTCGGCGAGCGTCCGGCGAAACCGGTAGCGCTCGATATCGGACTTCCACTTCATCGTTTTGACCCGCCTAGAAGACCGAACGTTCGGTGTAGCGTCCGTAAATCGCGACCATCGCTTCGACGATCTCGCCTTCGGTGCAGTACGCGTTCACGCAATCGATCAGATGCGGCATCAGGTTGTCCTTCGGGTCGCGACAGGCTTGCTGGAGCCGCTCCAGCGTCGCAGCCACCGCGGCGCCGTCCCGGCGCGCGCGCACGTCCTGTACGGAACGCGCTTGCCCGCGTTCCATCTCTTCACCGATGCGCAGCAGGTCGATGTCGACGGTCTCGTCTTCGCGCTGGAACGCGTTGACGCCGACCACCACGCGTTCTTTGGCTTCGAACGAACGCTGATAGCGATAGCTCGCCTCGGCGATCTCCTTTTGGAAGAATCCGGCTTCGATGGCTTCGACCACGCCGCCGTACTCGGCGACCTGTGCGAAGTAGGCTTCGGCCTGGCGTTCCATCTCGTCGGTCAGCGCTTCGACGAAGTACGAGCCGCCGAGCGGATCGACGACGTTGGTCACGTTGGTTTCGTACGCCAAAACCTGCTGCGTGCGCAGCGCGATTTCGACGGACTTTTCACTCGGCAGCGCGAGCACTTCGTCCATCGAGTTGGTGTGCAGCGACTGCGTTCCGCCCAGAACCGCCGCCATCGCTTCGTACGCGACGCGCACGATGTTGTTCTCGGGCTGCTGCGCGGTCGCGCTGCAGCCGGCGGTCTGCGTGTGGAATCGCAGCTGCCACGATTTCGGATCCTTCGCGCCGTACTTCTCGCGCATGTGCCTCGCGTAGATACGGCGCGCCGCGCGGAACTTGGCGATCTCCTCGAAGAAGTCGACGTGCGAGTTGAAAAAGAACGACAGACGCGGAGCGAACGAATCGACGTCCATACCGGCCGCCATGCAGGCCTCGACGTACGCGAACCCGTTCCCCAGCGTAAACGCGAGCTCTTGCGCCGCGGTCGAGCCGGCTTCGCGAATGTGATAGCCGGAGATGGAGATCGTATTCCACTTCGGCATTTCGGCCGTGCAGAATTGGATCATATCCACGATGATGCGCATGTGCGGACGCGGCGGGAAGATCCATTCTTTCTGCGCGATGTACTCTTTGAGGATATCCGCCTGAATCGTGCCGCCCAGCTCGGCGCGCGGTATGCCCTTCTTCTCGGCGGCGGCGATGTACTGCGCGACGGCGATCGCCGCCGGGCCGTTGATCGTCATCGACGTCGTAATGTCGCCCATATCGATGCCGTCGAAGAGCACTTCCATATCGGCGAGCGAGTCGATGGCGACGCCGCACTTGCCCACCTCGCCGCGCGCCTGCGGCTGATCGGAATCGTAGCCCATCAGGGTCGGCATATCGAACGCGACCGACAGGCCGTGCTGGCCCTGCTCTAAGAGGAAGTGATAGCGCTCGTTGGTCTGTTTGGCGTTGCCGAAGCCGGCGAACTGACGCATCGTCCAGAGCCGGTCGCGATAGCCGTTCGGATGGATGCCGCGGGTATACGGATACTCGCCCGGCCACGCGAGATCGCGCGCGAGATCGAGATGCGCGGTATCTTCCGGGCCGTAAATCGTCTTCAGCGGGACGTCCGAAAGCGTACGGTCGACCGCGCCCGAGCCGGGGCCTTTGCGCGGCTTGCCCTTTGCGGAGGCCGCTTCCCAGCGCTTATGCTGTTCTTCGAACTCCGGGGTCGTCTGCGCGCCCAAACCGCTGGGGCGCTCGATCATCTTGGCCAAGTGGACATTCCTCCGAATCGCTCCGGTTCGACGGGGCTGGGGTAATCTCCCCAAGGAACGCGAAGCGGGGGGCCGATGAATGCCGGCGCCATTGCGAACACTCCCGCCCTGCACTGGGGCGGCTTAGCCTTCGCGGTCGCGGCCGTCGGCTGGGCGGTCCTTACGACCCGCCCAAAGTCGATGTACGCCCGCGTCCTCTGGGCCGTCATCGCCGCCTGCGTCGGCGTGGGGTTCTTCGGGGGGCTGGTTACGTCGCTGGGGTACTTTGCCGGGGGCGCGGTTGCGCTCGTCATCGGGGGCCTCGCGCTCTTCGACCGGCGATTCGACGCCGGGCGCTGGCGCGCTCGATGCATCGACCCGCTCGTTTTGCGTTCGCCGTTCCGCGACGCGTGGCGCGTCGCCGGCGGCGGCGCAGACCCGCGTCACAACCACCACCAGCGCGTGAGCGATCAGTATTTCGCCTACGACTTCTTACCGGTAGAGGGCGCCGCGTGGGATCGCGAGATTCTCGCACCGTGCGACGGCTCGATTGCGTGGACCGAAGACCGGCACGAAGACGCGGCACCCGACGAGCGCCGCAGCGACGGGAAAAATCCCGCCGGCAACTACGTTTCAATCGAGACGCCGCGCGGCTACGTGATCCTCGCGCAACTTAAAATGGGTTCGATCGCGGTGCTGCCCGGCACGCCGGTGCGCGCGGGCGACGTCGTCGGCCGCTGCGGCAACTCGGGAAACACTCCGCAATCGCACCTGCACGTACACGCGCAAAACCGCGCGCAGATCGCGGTCGACGTCGCCGAAGGCATCCCGATCGCATTCGCCGACAACGCCGGCCAAGCGTGGATCCTCGATTACGACGACGTGCTGGAACCGACGGTGCCGGCGTGATCGTCGCGTTCCTATTGCTGCTGTTTTCTGCGCCGGCACCCGCGGCGTCGCCGCACGTCGTCGACGTCTCGTATCTTAGCACCGCGCTGACGAGCTTTTGGGAGGCGCCGGTATCGATCCGAGGCAGCGTACTCCTGCCCGATTCGTACTACACCGATCCGGAACGCCGCTATCCGGTGATCTACGTGATCCCCGCGTTTGATGGAAATTTCGAATTCGATTCCGCCACGCAGCGGCAATGGCAGGAGCCGATGCGCGCGATTCACAGCGAATTCATCGTCGTGACGTTGGACGGCATGGTCGCGATCAACCGCGAGGGTATCCATCACGAGTTCGCCGACTCCGTCAACGACGGCCCCTGGGGGACCGCGCTCACCACCGAAGTCGTTCCGGCGATCGACGCACAGTTTCGAACCGTAGCGGCGCCCCAGTCGAGATTTCTCTTCGGCCACTCGTCGGGCGGATGGTCCGCGCTTTGGCTGCAGATCAATTACCCCGCCCTCTTCGGCGGTGCGTGGGCGCTCTCGCCGGATCCCGTGGACTTTCACGACTTCACCGGCCCCGATCTCACGCGAAACCCGCCGCAAAACTTTTACCACGACGATGCGGGGAATCAGTACGGGATCGACCGCGTCGGAAGTCGCGACCGTTTCACGATTCGCCTATTCATCCAGCAGACGAGATGGATGCAGACACAGATCGATACGTACAACGAGGTCTTTAGCCCGCGCTCGCCGGATGGCGGACCGGCGCGGCTTTTCGACCCGAAGAGCGGAGACATCGACGCGGCGACGGCCGCGTATTGGGAGGATCACTACGATATCACCCATCTGCTCGAACGGCGTTGGAACGAGATCGGACCGCAGCTAAACGGTAAACTTCACGTGTACGTCGGAACGGCGGACACGTTTCATCTCGACGGCGCGGTGCGCTTACTCGCGAAGGCGCTCGCGCAGCTCGGCGCGCAGGAAGAAATCGAGTTCGATCCCGGTGCCGATCACTGGGCGATTTACCACTGGCACGGCGACATCATCAAATATGCGATGGGCGAGATGAGCGCTCCGGCGCCTACGTCAACCCCTTGACCGTGGCGCGCGGACGGGCGGCGTGTTCGACTTCGCTGCCGTCGTCGGCACCGAACTGCTGCAGGATGCGATCGGCGGCTTCGTAGGGATCGACGCCCTGCGGTAGGTCGCGCCGCAGTTCGCCTTCCAGACGCTTTTCCAATCGCCCGAGTGCGAGCTGCCGAACCTGATGCGTGAACGCTTCGCGGCGCTTTTGCGCGATCTCGCCGGTTTCGTTCAGGTACGCGACGTGCCGTTCGATCGCGACCCAGAGTTCGTCGATGCCGGCGCCTGAGAGCGCCTGCGTCATCACGAGTTCGGGCACCCAGCCGGGAAACGAGAGCATCTCCATCATCGAG
>Ga0210389_10004438_pt1 | contig 10895 bp, 9 predicted proteins | sample IncBWH28OmetaG_FD_160127 | JGI IMG/M metagenome (GOLD analysis project Ga0210389, IMG submission 160127) | Forest soil microbial communities from Barre Woods Harvard Forest LTER site, Petersham, Massachusetts, United States - Inc-BW-H-28-O ... | reverse complement strand
GATGGCGCCCGAACACGGCACCGAACCGGAGGAATTGCTGCGGAACGCCGATCTGGCGCTGTACGACGCCAAAGCCAACGGCCGCAACGATTTCCGCATCTACAATCCCTGCTTGCTGCAAACCGCTACCACGCAGCAAACGGCGGAAAGCGAGTTGCGCGATGCGGTCGCGCAGGAGCAATTCGAGCTGTACTACCAGCCGGTGGTGGACATCGAGAACCGGCAAACCTGCGGCGTCGAGGCGCTGGTCCGCTGGCGGCATCCGACCAAGGGAATGATTGCGCCGGACCGCTTCATTCCGCTCGCGGAATCGACCGGCCTGATCGTGCCGATCGGCGAGTGGGTCCTGCAACGCGCCTGCCAGGAGGCGGCCGCCTGGCCTGCGCATGTCAAGCTGGCGGTCAACATCTCGGCCGTGCAGTTCAAGAAGGGCAACCTTTTCGACGTCATCTTGTGCGCGCTGGTCGAGAGCGGCCTCGCGCCGGAGCGGCTTGAGCTCGAGATCACGGAAACCTCGCTTCTGGACAATCAGGAAGCGCATCTGGCGACCATCCGCCAGCTCAAGAATCTCGGAATATCCATGGCGCTCGACGATTTCGGCACCGGTTATTCCTCCCTGACCTACCTGACGAATTTTCCGTTCGACAAGATCAAGATCGACCGGACCTTCACCCAGGACGTTCTGCAGCGCCGCGACTACGCCGCCGTGGTGTCGTCGGTGCTGGCGCTCGCGCAGGGGCTCGGCACGATCACGACCGTGGAAGGTATCGAAACCGAGCAACAGCTCGAATACATGCGCGAGGCCGGCGTGGACCTCGCGCAGGGCTATCTCTTCAGCCGGCCGGTGCCTGCAACCGAACTCGATTTCACGAGGCGGTATTCGTCCGGCGAGCGGGTAATGGTGGCCTGACGCGGCCCTTCAGGAATCTGGACCATGAACGCACCAGGCGACTTGCAGGCAGGTTTGATCGATCAGCTCGAGGATGCCTTCAGCACCAGGGATCTCGCGCGGCACGCCGAGGTGCTGCGAAGGGTGACCGATCTCTTCATTCTGAAGTCCGGGACATTCTCGGAAGATCAGATCGCGCTGTTCGATACCGTGATGGGCAAGCTTCTCGATAGTATCGAAAGCGCCGCCCGCGCACAGTTCGGCAGCCGCATCGCGAAACTTCCCGATGCGCCGCGCGGCGTGGTTCGCACGCTGGCATCGGATACCGCAATCGAGGTTGCAGGGCCCGTCCTCACCCACAGCGAACGGCTCGATCTCGACACGCTGGTCGAAAACGCCAGGACCCAGAGTCAGGACCATCTGCTCGCAATATCCGGCCGCAAGGTCATCGTGGAGGCAGTGACGGACGTTCTGGTAGACCGCGGCAACAGGTCCGTCGTTTCGGCGACCGCGCGAAACGAGGGCGCCCGGTTCTCGGACTTCGGGGTCTCGACGCTGGTGCGCAAGGCATGCGACGACGGCGATCTGGCCCTGCGCGTCTGGTCCCGCCCGGATATTCCGCGTCAGAACCTGGTCAAGCTGTTCGTCGATGCCTCCGAAGAGGTCAAGAACCAGCTGGTGGAGGCGGACCCCCGCCGCGCCGAACTGATCAGGTCCATGATCGCGCAGGCAACCGATGCGATCCAGACCAAGGCGCGCGCCGGCTCGAGCGATTTCGCGCAGGCGGCTCGCCAGGTGCGTGAATTGAACGCGGCTGGCAGGTTGAATGAAGTGCAATTGCTGGCTTTTGCCGATGAAGGCAGCTTCGACAAGGTGGTGGCCGCGCTGTCGCTGATGTGCGATCTGCCGGTCGGCGTCGTGGAACGGGCCTTCGTTCAGAGCCAGACCGAGCAGATCGTCGTTCTCACCCGCGCGCTCGATATCTCCTGGGCGACAACGCTGAAACTGTTATTGCTGCATGCCGGCGTCAACGGCAGCTCGCGGCAGCAACTCGACGTGACCTTCGCCAATTTCTTCCGCCTGCAGCCGAAAACCGCGCGCACGGCGCTGCAATTCTACCGCATGCGGGAAAAGGCCAACGGCAAGACGCTGACGGCGAAGTAACGGCATCTCGCCGCGCTTCACGGGTTTGCGGCACCCGCGAATTGTCCCCTTAGGCCGCGCCAACGCCGGCATCCTTCAACCGCTGCGCCAGAAAGCGGGAGAGTGCCTCGTCGGGCCTGCCCGCCACGTAGACTTCCGACGAAGTGACGCTGGTTTTTCCCAATGTCACGAGCGCACCGATCCAGTAGGCGAACCAGAGATGCGGGTCGGTCAGGGCGCGCAGCTTGTGCCGGTCATGCTCCAGCGGCTGATGATTACTGGCCTTCCTGACCTCGACGGCGAGCAGCGAGTTTGGAACCCGGCGCTGGTGCACGACGATGTCGGGATAGATCGACTTGCCGAGATGGTCGTCGGTCGAAACGATCGAGCCGCGCGGCAGTTGCAATGTCCGTTCGCCCAGCCGGTCATAGTCGCAGTCGACGTCGAAATCCGGAAACTGCCGTTCCAGATGCACCGCAAGGCGATGCGTCAGCGCGCGCTCGCCGAGATCGTGCTCGAACAGGAATGCCTCGCTGCCATATAGCCCGGCGATCGCGGCGACGACCTTGTCCAGTTCGGCTTGCATCTGGCCCCCGAGAATTTCATCACGTCATTCCGGGATGGTGCGTTAGCACCAGACCCGGAATCTCGAGATTCCGGGCTCGATGCGTCGCATCGCCCCGGAATGACAGTCTTTGAGGCCGCTAACTCGGTCTCACATCTGCACTTCGATCAGCCGCGGACCCGGTTCGGCGACCGCTTCCGCAAGCGCCTTGTTGAGGTCGTCGGCGGTCGAAACCGCGCGCGCGGCAACCCCCATGCCCCTGGCGAGCGCGACGAAATCAATGGTCGGCTTGTCGATCTTCAGCATGTCCATCGCGCGCTGTCCGGGTGCGCCGGCGCCGACGCCGTCGAACTCGCCGCGCAGGATCTGGTAAATGCGATTGGCGAACACGACCGTGACGACGTCGAGGCCCTCGCGCGCCTGCGTCCACAACGACTGGATGGTGTACATCGCGCTGCCGTCGCCGACCATGCAGATCACCTTGCGATCCGGGCAGGCGACCGCCGCACCGGTCGCGACCGGAGTCGAAAATCCGATCGAGCCGCCCATGTTCTGCAGCCAGTCATGCGGCGCGGCTGCGGCCGTCGGCGGAAAGAAGCCGCGCCCGGTGGTGATGGATTCGTCCACAATGATCGCGTTTTCAGGGATAGCACATGCGATCGCCTGCGCGATCGTGGCAAACGTCAACGCCCCAGTCGGCTTGTTGAGTTCGGCGAGCGCTTGCTGCTTGACGTCGGAGGGTTTGGCGCCGAGTGCATCGGAAAGCGCCTCAAGGGCTGCGACTGAATTCTCGCCCCAGGCGGTCATGCGGTGAACCTCGCAGCCTTCCGGCTTGAGATGGCTCGGCTTGTTCGGATATGCAAAGAAGGCGACGGGGTCGTTGGCCTCGACCAGGATGATGTTCTTGAAGTCCTTGAGCAGCGGCAGCGCCTGCTCGATCACGTAGGGAATGCGGTCGATCGAGAACCGGCCGCGGCCGCGCGCCATGCGCGGATGATAGGTCTGGCCCATCACCTTGCAACCGGTCTTGCCCGCGATCTGTTGCGCCAGCGCCAGACCCCGCTCGGTCAGTGCGCCGCCGGTGATCAAGAGAAGATTCTGCGTGCCGCCCGAATACAGCACTTTGGCGGCCTTCTCGACGGCCTGCGCCGAGAAGCCGGGTTGCTGCCTTGCCGCAGGCACCTGCGCGACGCCATCAGCCTCGTTCCACGCTGTATCGGCCGGCAGGATCAGGGTCGCGATCTGCGGCGGGGAGCTTTTCGCAGCCGCAATCGCCGCGGCGCCGTCGGCGGCGACCGATTTCGCATTCGGCGAGGTGCGCACCCATTCCGACATCGGCCGCGCCAGGCCCTCGATATCGGAGGTGAGTGGCGCGTTGTAGCCGATGTGATAGGTCGCATGCTGGCCGACGATATTGACGATGCCGGAACGCGCCTTCTTGGCGTTGTGCAGGTTGGCCAGGCCGTTGGCGAGCCCGGGCCCCAGATGCAATAGCGTCGAGGCCGGCGTGCCCTTCATGCGGAAATAGCCGTCGGCCGCCCCCGTTACCACGCCCTCGAACAGACCGAGCACGCAGCGCATGCCCTCGACCCGGTCGAGCGCGGCGACGAAATGCATCTCGGAGGTGCCCGGGTTGGTGAAACAGACGTCGACCCCGCCGGCGACCAGGGTCCGCACCAGACTTTCCGCACCGTTCATTCCCAAACTCCTGTTCGCGTTCAATGCGTTCAATGAGACTCAAGATCAATCATTCCAAGATCAATCACTCCTAACGCGATCAGTCAAAGGGGGCACGACGGTATTGGATGCATGGTTACCATCGCCACCGAGCTGGGTTCACATTTTTAACCGCGCCCTTTGAAATCCGTCACCTTTGCTTGCGAAAACAGCGCCGATATGGCCTGCTTGCGCGTCAGACCTTACTTGCGAGGAACCCAATGACCCGGATTTTTGCCGCTTTGGCCGTGGGGTTGATGTTGCTGGCAGGGACGCTGCCGGCCCGCGCCACGATGGACGACGACTTCTTCAATTTTGGACGTCAATTCCGACAACAGCAATTCCAACAGCCGCAATTTCAACAGCCGCAATTCCAACAGCAGCCCCAACGCGGCGGAGCCTATCCCTATTATGGATCCGGGTCCGACTACTATGGCGGCGGCTCAAGTCCGATCCCGCGCGAGCGGGTCAGCGCGCCGGTCGCCCAGGCGGCGGGCACCATCTACATCTCGACATCAGAGCGGCGGCTCTATTTGATGCTGGGCAATGGCGAGGCGCTGCGTTACGGCATCGGCGTCGGCCGCGACGGTTTTGGCTGGACCGGCACCCATCACATCAGCGCAAAGAAGGTATGGCCGGGCTGGACCCCGCCGGCAGAGATGCGCCGGCGGCGGCCAGAACTGCCGCGCTACCTGCCCGGCGGCATCGAGAACCCGCTCGGCGCACGCGCGATGTATCTGGGCTCGACGCTCTACCGCATCCACGGCTCGAACGAGCCGGAAACGATCGGTCACTCCGTGTCTTCAGGCTGCTTCCGCATGACCAATGAGGACGTCGTCGACCTCTATAACCGCGTCTCGGTCGGCGCGCTGGTGGTGGTGCGGTAGAGCTCTATCGACGGTATTCGTTTCCGTCATTGCGAGCGCCAGCGAAGCAATCCAGCCTTCTTGCCGTGTCTCTGGATTGCTTCGTCGCTTGCGCTCCTCGCAATGACGACCGACCGTCACGCGGTCTCAACTACAGATCGCCTTCAGCGCCGTCCATTCCGGCCCGCTCAATAGCGGCGGCCCGCTGGCCGGCCGATCTTCATCTGCAAACCGCTTCAACCGGTCTTCGGTCAGCGGATGATTGGCCAGGATGGACAAGGTGCTGTCCGCCTGGTTTCCGGTGACGCGGAAAATCAGTTCGCCCATCGGTTTGGTCGGGCGGCCGAGCCGGTGCATCACATCGACAGAAAAATCATCGGCGCCCTGCTCGGCTTCGCGCGAATAGGAAGCGGTGATGAGCGAGCGCGAGGCGAAGACCAGCGCGCTGGACCCGGTGATGTCGCCGAACAACAGACCGATCAGAAAAGACGTGCCGCCGCCGTAGATCATGTTGCGGGTGTTGTCGCGATGCCTGACATGGCCCAGTTCATGCGCGAGAACGCCGGCGATTTCGTCGGGGTTTTCAGCCTTCGCCAATAACCCGCTGAACAGATAGACCTTGCCGCCCGGCAGCGCGAAAGCGTTCGGAACCGCCGTGTCCAGCACGGTCGCCCGAACCGGCCTGTCGATGCCGGCGGCCTGGCTGATCTTCGCCATCAACTTGTTGAACGCGGCGCGGCCCGATGCATTGCTGCAAGTCCTTCCGCCGAAAATGACGCCGATTTGTCGTTCGGCGGCGTCACCGATGCGACGCTCCAGCACCTTCGGGACGAGCGGCGCCAGACGGTCCGCCGCGAGCGGCAATCCGAACCAGATCACGGCAACGATTGATATCGTCGCCGCCACCGACCAGCCCACGATGGCGGCGATCCCATGCCGCCCGGCCACACCGTCGTCGAGACGCGGACACCGGGAGATCAGCACCGCTGCGAGCGAGGCATCACGAATTTCCAGCCGCGCGAGCGAGGGTCCGCTCACGCACCTGATGCGCAGAATGCCCGCGGCACCCTCAGCGCGGCGGATATCCGCGAACGGCCAGCTAGCGAGTGCGGCTTCGCCCTCGCTGATTTCAAGCTGGTCGTTGAACGCCAATCGCACCTGACGACGCCGGCTCGATGTGCCGTCGTAAAAAACGCAGAGAGTGTCAGGCTGCGGCGCCGTTGAACTATACTGCAAACTGCTCTCTAAACTTTCCTCTCGCCCGCCATCCATCCCGGATATCATGCCGCTAGAATCCGACGATATCCAGGCCGCCGGCCAAGCCCTCGCCCAGCGCGTTTGCGAGATCGCCCTTTGCCGCGACGTTCGCAGCCGCTTCCAGGCGGAAGACGGTGGTAGAGGTAGCCACCCTCGCCCAGACGTCGCGCAGCAGATAGACGCGTAGCGCGATGTTGGCTGCGAGAATGAAGCCGAGATAGCCTGCGGCAATCGCCACCGTCATCGTTATATCTCCCTGCATGCGAGCAGCGATATGGGCTGCATCGCGGAAGCCTGCGATCAGGCCGACGCAGGCGAACACATAAGCGACGAAGAGCAGAGAGATGAGCAGGAACCAGCCGATGGCTTTCCAGTAGAGGCCGTACAGCGCACCGATCGGCAGATCCGATTTAAACGAGACCTCGCCGAAGCGGACGCCCGAAATCCACCAGCGCCATTGGATGGCCTTGAAGGAACCGTAGATAAATGGCAGCGCGATCATCCAGGCAAAGACCGCCAGGCCGAATACGCTGCCTTGGGCAGGAGACATTCTGTGGCCGGCGCTCCCAACGATCATGACGGACCCGAGGATCAACGGGGAAAGGGCCGCCAACCACAATCTCCAGCCTCGCTTGAAGAGCTGAGAACCGCGCCCTTCAAAGCTGCCCGCAAGGTCACCGTAGTAGCAATGGCGCATCTTGTAGCGCTCGAGCGCCGCTTCACGCCATGGCAAGACCGCACCGAGCGTGAGAAGCGCCAGCAAGGTCCACCCCGCGGCCCGCGCCGCATAGGCCCATCCCGAGCCGTCCATCCAGAACCGCACCCCGCGCCACACCGTGCGAGTGAGGCGGTAGCGCCGCGCGCGATAGATCGCAAACTGCCCGAACAGATAGAAGAACAGAAAAAGTGGGATGCTGGCAAAAGCCTTTGCGCGCTCAGCTTCGATGCCAATCAGAAAATAGGCGAGGTAGATCGGCACCAGAATCGCCAATGCGAACAGGAATCCGATCAATAGCTCGCGGCCCCGTCCGGTATATTCCGGCGCATCGCCGTCGACCGACATATGCGACCACAGGTGACGGCGGATGTCGGTGGCCAGCCAGAACCGGTAAAAGCCGAAGGTGACAAGTTCGAGCCCGGCGCCATTTCGTACCAGGCGGAAAAACTCGCCCCGGTCGCCGGAAAACGACACCTTGACCGGCGACAGCGGCGATGGTGGCCGCGGCGGAACATGCGGCACAGAGCTCATCTCGTTCACGGTGGGGCCCCCAGGATAACGGGAAGGCAAGTGAAACCCTGGATTGAGCCGATGTCAACGCTCGCGGGGATTTTCCGGTTAATCGCGCTTTAAGCCGACTTCTCGAATAGCTCCCGCCCGATCAGCATGCGCCGGATCTCGGAGGTGCCGGCGCCGATTTCATAAAGCTTGGCGTCGCGCAATAGGCGCCCGGTCGGATAGTCGTTGATATAGCCGTTGCCACCGAGCAGCTGGATCGCATCGAGCGCGCACTGCGTCGCCTTCTCCGACGCATAGAGAATGGCGCCGGCCGCATCCTCGCGCGTGGTCTCGCCGCGGTCGCAGGCCTTCGCCACCGCATAGACATAGGCCCGCGACGCATTCATCGTCGTGTACATGTCGGCGATCTTGCCCTGCACCAGTTGAAAATTGCCGATCGGCTGGCCGAACTGCTTACGCTCGTGCACATAGGGCATCACCACGTCCATGCAGGCCTGCATGATGCCGAGCGGACCCGCCGCCAGTACCGCGCGCTCGTAATCGAGACCCGACATCAGCACGTTGACGCCGCGGCCGACTTCGCCGAGCACATTCTCTTCCGGCACTTCGCAATTATCGAATACGAGTTCGGCGGTGTCCGAGCCGCGCATGCCGAGCTTGTCGAGCTTTTGCGCGGTGGAAAATCCCTTCATGCCCTTTTCGATGATGAAGGCGGTGATGCCGCGAGGGCCCGCGGCCGGATCGGTCTTGGCATAAACCACCAGCGTCTCGGCCTCCGGACCGTTGGTGATCCACATCTTGGCGCCGTTGAGAACGTAGCGATCGCCCTTCTTCTCGGCGCGCGTCATCATCGACACCACGTCGGAACCGGCACCCGGCTCCGACATCGCGAGCGCGCCGACATGTTCGCCGGAAATCAACTTGGGCAGGTATTTCCGCTTCTGCGCGTCGCTGCCGTTGCGGCGGAGTTGATTGACACAGAGATTTGAATGCGCGCCATAGGACAGGCCGACCGCGGCGGACGCACGCGAGATTTCCTCCATCGCCACGCAATGTTCGAGATAGCCGAGCGACGAGCCGCCATACTCCTCCTCGACCGTAATGCCGTGCAGGCCAAGCGCGCCGAGCTTCGGCCACAGATCGCGGGGAAACTGATTGGTCTTGTCGATTTCGGCGGCACGCGGCGCGATTTCATGGCTGGAGAAATCGTGAACGGTCTCGCGCAGCGCATCCGCGGTTTCGCCAAGATCGAAATTGAACATCCGGTACGCGTTGGGAATCATGGCGGGCGGCCTCCGGGAGAATACGGCTTTTAGCTTCCATTGCCTTAATCCCTGAACCTCGCCTTGTCACGAGCGACAGAGGTCAGGAAGGCATGGCGGGTGGCATGCCTTGGCATCTCGACGCCAAATCCATCAAAACTCTCATGCCCTGACACGCGCAAGGGGATGTAATTTGCTCATAAGCTACCACCTTCGGATGCAATGGCGGTGCACAGGGAAGAACGACCATGAACATCCAGACATCCCCCGGCCAGCGAGAACTACTGCGCGCCGCGCGCGAGGCCGCCTATTCCACGCCGCTGGAGGATTTTCATCCCGGCGCGCCGCAATTGTTCCGCAACGATACGCTGTGGCCCTATTTCGAGCGGTTGCGCAAGGAAGCGCCGGTGCACTACTGCGCCAAGTCGCCGATCGAACCGTATTGGTCGGTGACCAGATACAACGACATCATGCATGTCGACACCAACCACGGCATCTTTTCTTCCGACGTATCGCTCGGCGGTATCTCGATCCGGGATGTTCCATCAGGCTATGACTGGCCGAGCTTCATCGCGATGGACCAGCCGCGGCATTCCGCCCAGCGCAAAACCGTGTCGCCGATGTTTACGCCGACGCATCTGGACGAACTCGCGATCCTGATTCGCGAGCGCACCGGCAAGGTACTCGATTCGCTGCCGCGCGACGAGACCTTCAACTTTGTCGATCGCGTGTCGATCGAACTGACCACGCAAATGCTGGCGACGCTGTTTGACTTTCCGTTCGAAGAGCGCCGCAAGCTGACGCGCTGGTCGGATGTCTCGACCGCGCTGCCGAAGGGCGGCATCGTCGATTCCGCCGAACAGCGCCGTGCCGAGATGGACGAGTGCGCGGCCTATTTTACAAAACTCTGGAACGAGCGCGTCAATGCCGAGCCGCGCAACGATCTGATCTCGATGATGGCGCACAACGAGGCGACGCGCTACATGGACCCCGACAACCTGATGGGCAACATCATCCTGTTGATCGTCGGCGGCAATGACACCACCCGCAATACCATGAGCGGTTCGGTTCTGGCGCTCAATGAAAATCCCGACCAGTATCAGAAGCTGCGCGACAATCCTGATCTGATCGATTCCATGGTACCGGAAGTCATCCGCTGGCAGACGCCGCTTGCACATATGCGGCGCACGGCGCTGGTCGATACCGAACTTGCCGGCAAGACCATCCGCAAAGGCGACCGCGTCGTGATGTGGTACGTCTCGGGCAACCGCGACGAGGAAGTCATCGAGCGGCCGAACGAATTCATCATCGATCGGGCGCGCCCGAAAATCCATCTGTCGTTCGGCTTCGGCATCCACCGCTGCGTCGGCATGCGGCTGGCCGAATTGCAGTTGAAGATCGTCTGGCAGGAGATCTTGAAGCGGTTCGAGCGGATCGAGGTGGTCGGCGAACCGAAGCGGGTCTATTCCAGTTTCGTGCGCGGCATCGAGTCCTTGCCGGTGCGCATACCCTCATGAACGACGCGCTAAACCCGCCCAGTCTCGCTGAGGCCATCAATGCCAAGGGCTTCTCGGGTGCGGCCGGCTTCCGCGTCGTCACGGTGCGTTCGGGATATGCCGAGGTGGCGCTGGCGCGCCGCGACGATCTCCTGCAGTTTTTCGGCCATTTCCACGGTGGTGTCATTACCGCACTGGCCGACCAGGCCGCAGGGATAGCGGTCACTTCGGGCCTGCCCCGCGGACGAATCGGGGTGACCGTCGAGCTCAAGGTCAATTTCATCGAGCCGGCCCGCGGCACCGAGCTGATAGCCCGGGCAAAAACTTTGAAAATGTCGGGCTCGATCGGGGTTGCCATGGTCGAAATCTTCAGCAAAGACGAGGCCAGTGAAACCCTTTGCGCATTCTGCACCGCCACCATGCGCGGCCTCGATCTTCCAGCCGAGTTCCGATGACATCAACCG
>Ga0210389_10004437_pt1 | contig 10898 bp, 9 predicted proteins | sample IncBWH28OmetaG_FD_160127 | JGI IMG/M metagenome (GOLD analysis project Ga0210389, IMG submission 160127) | Forest soil microbial communities from Barre Woods Harvard Forest LTER site, Petersham, Massachusetts, United States - Inc-BW-H-28-O ... | reverse complement strand
GGACGCCGACCGCGTGGCGGTCGCGTTCATCGCTCCTGATGACGCCGGCGGCATCGTCGGCAAAGCCTCCTTTATTTGTCTACTGGTTTGTGCGCGCCTCAGCGCACAAGACACTTTACCCTGCCAGGGGCGGAGGCTAGTCCGGCCGCGATGACAGTCGGGGAGAGTGACCAATGGCGGCAACCGATCTGCATTACCTGTCGCTCGACGAGGTCGCGCGGCGCCTGAAGGCGCGCAAGCTGTCGTCGGTCGAGGCGACCCAGGCGATCCTCGATCGCATCGAGAAGCTCGATCCCACGCTCAGAAGCTATGCCACGGTGACGCCCGAGCGCGCGCTGCAGGATGCGGCACGCCTCGACGCCGAGACGGCGTCGGGCAAGTCGCGCGGTGCGCTGCATGGCGTACCGATCGCGGTAAAGGATCTCTGCAACACTGCAGGCGTGCCGACGGCCGCCGGCATGGCGATTCACCGCAAGCACCTGCCGGCCAAGGACGCGACCGTCGTAGCGCGGCTTCGGCAGGCCGGCGCAGTGATCCTGGGCAAGCTGCAGATGACCGAGGGCGCCTATGGCCTGCATCATCCGACGATCGAGCCGCCAGTAAATCCCTGGAACGCGGCCTACTGGACCGGCGTGTCGTCGTCAGGCTCGGGCGTAGCCACGGCGTCCGGTCTCTGCTTCGCCTCGCTGGGGTCGGATACCGGCGGTTCGATCCGCTTTCCCTCGACCATGAACGGCCTGTCGGGGCTGAAGCCGACCTGGGGCCGGGTGAGCCGTGCCGGCGTCTTTCCACTCGCCGAATCGCTCGACCATGTCGGACCGATGTGCCGCAGCGCCCTCGATGCAGCGCTGATCCTGGGCGTGATCGCCGGCGCCGATCCTGACGACCCGACCGCCGCGCCGCGTCCGGTGCCCGACTATGCCGGATCGATCGGCGCCGGCGTGAAGGGCCGGAAGCTCGGCGTGCCGACAAACCTTTTGGGCATGGATGCCGATTCGCAGCGCGCCCTCGACGGCGCCGCCACGACGCTCAAGGACGCGGGCGCGATCCCGGTCGAGGTCGAGCTGCCCGAGCTCGACGAGGCGACGCTGAAATGGATACCTCTCTGCGGCCTCGAGGCGGCGCTGGCGCATGAGGCGACCTTTCCCTCGCGGCGCGACGACTATGGTCCGGACCTGGCCGCCCTGATCGATCTCGGTCGCGGCCTGTCCGGCCTCGAGCTTGGCAAGCTGCAGCTTGTGCGGGCCCGGGTGAAAGGCGAGATCGAACGGCTGCTGGCCCCGCTCGACCTGCTCCTGATGCCGGTGATGGGGGCGGCCACGCCCTCGCTGGCGGGCATGAAGGCGGCGGGCCGCACGCCGCAGACCACGGCGGCGCGGCTGCGCTATACCGCGCCCTTCGACATGAGCGGCCATCCCACGCTCACCTTGCCGGGCGGCGTCACATCCGACGGGGTTCCGGTCGGCTTCCAGATCGTTGGCCACGCCTTCGACGAGGCGGACATCCTTGCGGCCGGCCATGCCTACCAGCAGGCCACCGACTGGCACCTGAAACGGCCGCCGCTTTAGCGTGCCGCCCGACCTGTCCGGCTGGTTGCGTGGACGCCGAATCGCCTGTGATATAGAGTGATTGGTGCCCTTCGAGGATGGTCCGTGCTCTTCAGGTACAATCTGCGGCTCAAGCCTAGCATCCTGACGGCGTTCGCATTTCTGACCATCCCGGTTTTTTTCACGATCATCGCGGTCAACTATTTTTCGAACGACTCGATCGCCCGCACCGACGCCAAGCAACTGATCGAGCGCTTCCGCATCGATGCGCTCGAGAATATCGAAGACGATTTCAATCCGCTGAAATCCCTGATCCGGAGTGCGGCCGCAATCGGCGATCAGTATCCCGACTTCTACGCCGACAACCGCTGCCTCGCCTACTTCTACAGCATCCTGATTCATAGTCCGAAGATCGTCAGCGTCTATGTCGGCCTCCGCGACGGTTCCTTCCGCCAGACGCGGCGCGTCGACCCGACCTCGACAATCCAGGACAAGCCGCCGCCGGAGGGCGCCCGGTACGCCTATCGCTGGGTCGTGCCGAAAGCGGGATCGCCGACCCTCGATCATTATGTCTTTCTCGATGCCAAGCAGAAGGAACTCGGCAGCACCGAGCAGCCCACGACCTACGATCCGCGCCCCCGGCTTTGGTACCGCAGCGCCGTAGAGGCTGGCACGATCATGATCTCCGATCCCGACATCTTCGCCGCGCAGGGATTGATCGGTTTCACCGTCGCCGCGCCGTTCTACGCCGACGGCAAGCTGCTGGGGGTCGCGGCGGCCGACATCACGCTGAACGATCTCGGCGCATATCTCGGCGAGCGCAAGGTCAGCCCGGGAACGCTGAGCTACATCCTCGATCATGAGGGCAGGGTGATCGCAGCGTCCGACCTTTCGCAAACCTACGACAGAAACGATGGAAAGCTCGAGCTGCGCCACATCACGTCACTCGACAACCCGCTGGCCGCCATTGCCTTCGGTGCGCGGCCCCGCGCAAGCGAGGGCATGTTCTCCTTCCGCCACGACGGCCATGAGTATGTCGCGAGTATTTCGGCCTTGGCCGACGAATTCGGCAAGAAATGGCAGCTCTTCACCATCACGCCGCTGTCGGATTTCACCGGCCCCTTCCAGGCCAACAACGAACGCATGGTCGTCTTCGGGCTGCTCGCGGTCGCCCTGCAGATCCTGATCATCTATTTCCTGAGCAGCGTCATCTCCGCGCCGCTCGAAAAGCTCGCCTTCAAGGTCGGCAGGATCCAGCAGCTCGGCAGCGAGCAAGTGCCGTCCGTCAGCTCGCCGATCCGCGAGATCTTCGTGCTGTCGAAGGCGATCGACACCCTGGACGTCGCCGTGAAGTCGTTCTCGGCCTTCGTGCCGGTCGGCCTGGTCACCCAGCTCCTCGAGTCGGAGCAGAAGCTGGAGCTCGGCGGCCACAGCCGCTTCCTCACCATCTTCTTCTCCGACCTCGAAGCCTTCTCGACTCTCTCCGAGCAGGTCCCCTCGCAGGAGCTTCTGCTTCGGGTGTCGGCCTATCTCGAGCTGGTCACCAAGACCGTCAACCAGGAGCTGGGCACGATCGACAAGTTCATCGGCGATGGCGTGATGGCGTTCTGGGGTGCGCCGGCACTGCTGGAGGATCACGCCTGGCGCGCCTGCGTGGCGGCGCTGCGCATCCAGCGCGGCGTCGAGGCGCTGAACGAGCGCTGGCAGGCGGAAGGCCTGAAGCCGTTCAGGATCCGCATCGGCATCCACAGCGATGCGGTGCTGGTCGGCAACATCGGCTCCAAGGAGCGGATGAGCTACACCGTATTGGGCGACGGCGTGAACGTGGCGTCGCGGCTCGAAGGCATCAACAAGGAATTCGGCACCCGCATCTGCATCAGCCACAGCGTCTTCAAGGAAGCGGGGGAGCGGCTCTGCGTGCGGCCGATCGACGACGTCGTCGTCAAGGGACGGCGTTCGAAAATTCCGATCTACGAGCTTTTGGGCGTGTTCGGCGCCGACGACCCGGGCCTCGAACCCGACCCGGCAACGGTCAAATTGTGTAAGATGACGCAGCTGGCCTATGAGGCCTTGATCAAGGAAGACCACGTGCTGGCACAGCGCCGCTACCGGGAGATATTGGCCGAGTTTCCGGACGATCCGGTTTCCTCGATGCTGATCAGGCGGCTCGTCACGGCATGACGGTCATCGCCGCGCGTGGGGCGCGGTTTGGGGGTGTGGAGTTGTCGAAGCCCAAATCGGCGTCGGACCAACGTGCCGCGGTCGCGATCGCAGCCCTACGGCCGAGCGAATACACGGCAGCGCTGATCCAGGTCCTGCAGGCCAACGCCGGCTGCGTGCGGGGCGCCAAGGTGCTCGAAATCGGCTCGGGCAGCGGCGTCGTGCTCGCGGCGCTGGGCGCGCTGGGTGCCAGCTCCCTGTGTGGCATCGACATCGAGGAGGACGCGATCGCGTCGGGCATGCTGTTGCTGGAGGAACTCGGTCACGGCGAGGCGGCGGAGTTCCATCACGGCGACATGTGGTCGCCGGTCGGCGATCGTCGCTTCGACCTGATCGTGGCCAACCTGCCGCACTTCCCGATGGGGGACGGCGCCATTCCAGGCCGCTTGCCGACCTGGAGCGCCGGCGGACTCGACGGACGTCGCCTGCTCGATCCGTTCCTCGAGGGGCTTCCCCGGCATCTGGCGCCCGGTGGCCGGGTGTTCATCACGCACAATGCGTTCGTCGGCGTCGAGCGCTCGCGCAAGATCGTCGAGCGGCTGGGCTTGGCGTTTCGCATCGTGCTCACGACCCTCGTCAATATTCCCGACGGCAAGCTTGATCGCATGTCAGCGGGCGTGCGCTCTGTCGAGGAAGGACGGTCGATCCATCGCTACGGCCCCTATGCCTTCGGCGAGGTGCACGTCATCGAGATCGGCGGATGACGGCGTTCTGCCGAGCGGCAGCGGCCGGCGTCCTGGCGATCGTCGTGGGTCTCGCCGTCTGGCCGCTCCAGGCGCAGCAGGACAAGTCGCCCGACGCCGCCCTGGCGCGACTGCTGCAGGCGGCGCGCGCCGCGCTGCCCGGCGCCTGCGCCCAGCCCGCGGCCGACCGTCTCATACGCATCCTGTGCACCGGGCGTATCCGGATCGGCGTCCGCGACTATTACCCACTGTTCTCCAGCCGGGACGGCGATGATCGCGAGGGCTACGAGGTCGACGTGGGGCAGGCCATCGGCCGCCAGCTCGGCGTCGCGGTGGAGTTCGATCGCGTCAACGCGGCCACCCGCATCCCCTTGCTGGCCGAGGATCGCGTCGACCTCGTCATCGCGACCATGGGGCACAACACGCAGCGCGATGGCCAGGCGCGCTTCATCCGGCCGCACTATTACCAGTCCGAGACGACCGTCGTCGGGCCGCGCTCCTTGGCGGTATCGGGCTGGCAGGACATTCCCGGCCGCACCGTCTGCGTGACCGTGGGCAACGGTTCGAACGCCGAGCTGGTCGCCCGGGACGCGCGGCTCATGCTGTTCGACGAGGCGGGTGTCTTGCCCGAACGCCTGAAGGACGGAACCTGTACGCTGGCTGCACAGGACGACAGTTTCTTCGCCGAATCCTTCACCGATCCCGCCTTCGCGGAACGTTACGCCCAGAAGTTCGGCTTCGCCCAGGTGCCCTGGGGCATGGCGGTCGCCCGCGACGGCAGCGCCCAACTGGCCCGCGCGCTCGACCTGATCAGCCAGATCTTCCACCGTGACGGCGTGTTCCTCGAGCTGGGCCGCGCGCATCGCATCGGCACGGGCTTCCTCGAGCAGCAGCAGGCCGCCTGGCAGCGGCCGGAGTGCAACACGGATACGGGCGCCGCCAACGACGTCTGCGTGCTGCCGCCGTTCAATGCCGAGCTGAAGCCGACGCCCTTCGCCGGCGGCGTGGCGGCCTTCGAGGCCTGGTTCGAATCGTGGACGGGCATCGAGCTGTCCCTGCCGATGCTGGCGACAGCGCCCGCCTGGGCGATGTTCAAGGACGGCGTCGCCAATTCGCTGATCCTGATCGTGGGCGCCCTTTTGGCAACGCTGGGCTCCGCGCTGCTGTTCGGCCGGGCGCTGGGCTCGCGTTCCGCCCCGCTGCGCTGGCCGGTGCGCCTGCTCACGGTCACGCTGCAATCCTCGCCGATCGTCCTCACCCTGGTCATCGCCGCGGCGATCGCGCGGGCGCTCTTTCCCTTTTCGGATGCGGTGGCGCTCGGCGCCGCGATCGCGGCGCTGGGCCTCACCAACGGCAGCAATGCCGGTCAGGCGATCTCGGAGGCGATGCTGACCTTGCGCACCGAGCAGGCGCTGCCGCGCGGCGGAAGGGATCTCTTCGCTCGGGCGCTCAGCCGCTCGGCGACCCAGATCGTGGCCTTCCTGGTCAATGCCGCCAAGGGCACGCCGATCGCAAGCTTCATCGGCGCGCCCGAGCTCTTGAGCGCGCTCACCGACATCACGTCGTTCTCGAGCGGCCGGGCCACGACCTACACGCTGCTGCTGATCTACTATACCGCGGTGGTGATGATCGTGGTCTGGCTGTGCGGCAGGCTCCGGCTGCTCCTCGAGCGCCGCCAGGCGATGGCATCGGCATGAGCCTGATCGGCCGCCTGTCGTCGGATTTCCTGCCGTTGTTCCTGGGCGGCATGGCGGTGAACTTCGAGATCGCCACGATCGCCATCGCCGTCGGCCTGGCGCTCGGGCTAATGCTGGCGCTGGCCCGTCTCGCGGGCGGTGTCATGGCCGGCGCGGCGGCGTCGGCCATCGGGCTGATGCGGGCGGCGCCGACTTTCGTCGTCATGTTCTTCCTGCTGAACGCCGTGCCACGCGACGCCACCCTGTTCGGCGAGCCGTTTGCGCTCTCCGGCGTCATGATCGTTGCGTTGTCGCTGGTGCCGTACTCCGCCGCCTACGTCGCCGATTCGGGTGTCGAGGCGCTCCGCCAGTTTCGCGGCGGCTCGCTGCCGGGGGCGCTGCTGTTTCTGCCCAACCTCACGCGCGCCTTCTTCGTGCTGGTGATGTCGTCGAGCGCCGGCGCCGCCATCGGCGTGACGGAGGGCATCACCATCATCCTGCGCCAAGCGGAACAACTGCCGGCGCTGGGCGACCGGCTGGTGCTGTTCGCCATCGGCATCGTCCTGTTCGGCATTCCGCTGCAGGCCGGATTCGCTGTTATGAGTTTCATCCAGCGCCGCCTCGGCCGGTTTGTCGCGCGCCGCACGGCTGACGCGGCGTGATCGAGAAGCTGGCGGGGCCGCCGCCATCAAGATCGAGTAGGCTGGGGGCGCACGACTCCAATCGCGCGATCATTTTTTCAGGCGACGAAGACGTGCCACTGGAGTGGCACACCCCAACAATGAGCGACCATGCAATACCATTCCATCTTCCGTCCCGGCTTGTTCGCCGGCCAGACCATCGTCGTCACCGGTGGCGGCTCGGGGCTTGGCCGCTGCACTGCCCATGAGCTGCGATGGCTGGGCGCACGCATCGCCTTGATCGGGCGCACGCCGGAGAAGCTCGAGCAGGTGAAGCAGGAGCTCGACGCTCCCGACACCTTCACCTTTGCGGCCGACTTGCGCCGCGAAGACCAGGTCAAGGAAGCGGTCGAGCGCGTGCTTGCCTGGGGCGGCCGCATCGACGGGCTGGTCAACAACGCGGGCGGCCAGTTTCCCGCCGAGCTCAAGGACATCTCGCTGAACGGCTGGAACGCCGTGATCGCCAACAACATGACCGCGACCTTCCTGGTGTCCAAGGAAGTCTACCGGTGCTGGATGGAGGGCAACGGCGGCGCCATCGTCAATGTCGGCGCCGACTGGGAACTCGGCATGCCGGGCATGGGCCACAACGGCGCGGCGCGCGCCGGGCAGACCAACTTCACCTACACCGCGTCGGTCGAGTGGGCGCATGCCGGGGTGCGCGTTAATGCGGTCCTGCCCGGCTTCATCGCCTCGTCGGGCCTCGACCGCTACCCCGAGCGCGCCCACGACGTGCTGCGCAACGTCAGGACGCGGATCCCGATGAAGCGTCACGGCACCGAGTCCGAGATCGCCGGCGCCATCGTCTACCTGCTGAGCGAGGCGGCTGCCTATGTCACCGGCATCGCGCTCAGGGTCGATGGGGGATTGCACAATAACGGCAAGTCCAACTTCTACGAAGTGCCGGACCATGAGCGGTCCCGGCCGTTCAACGGTTTTCCGCTCTATCGGTCCCCGAAGGTCCTGGAGTAAGCCGCGATTGGAAAGATTGCGCGAAGTTTGCCGAGCCAATAGCTTCCGTGGGGGTGCTGTCGCCTCGATCGCCGACGGCAGGAGGACGCCATGACGACGGAAGCCAAGCGAACGACCAACCCGACCCACAACGCGCCGGAGTTCAGGCATCCCAGCGAGATGGAGTGGGAGGTGGGCCGATTCAACAACGTCACCAAGTTCCTCTTCCACCCGACGCCGGAGCGTCCGACCGTGCCCAATGCCGGCTTCCTGCGCTACGAGCCCGGCGCGGGGTTTCCCCTGCACAAGCACGACTTCGCCCAGGTCTGGTACATCATCGACGGCGAGTTCCAGATGGGCGAGCGGAAGTACGGCCCCGGCACGCTCGTCTACATGGAAGACCCGCATTTCGAGAACGAGATGCGGACCGAGACCGGCGGCACCGTCCTGTTCGTCCAATATCCCGGCCCGACCACGGGCGGCCGGCCGATCTACGAGGGGCGGATGAACCTCAAGGCAGCGCCGCCACCGGAGCAGATCGACCTCGAGCATTGAGCGCGGCTGGCACGCTTCTTGGTAGAACGCTGCACGCAGCAAACAGAAGGAGCCCGCGCGTGGTCGCCAATGTCCTGGAGGTCAATCCCGAACGATTGTGGGACAGTCTGGAGCGCTCGGCGGAGATCGGACGTTTCCGCGATGTCGGCCTGCGCCGGCTCGCACTGTCGGCCGAGGACAAGGCGATGCGCGACCAGTTCGTCGAATGGGCGCGCGCGGCGGGCTGCCGCGTCGAGATCGACCGGTTGGGCAATATCTTCGCGCGCCGCGCCGGCAGCGATCCCAGCTTGCCGCCGGTCGCCATCGGCAGTCATCTCGACACCCAGATCTGCGGCGGCCGCTACGACGGCGTTTTGGGCGTGCTGTGCGGCCTCGAGGTGGTGCGCACGCTCAATGACCGCGGGCTCGTCACCAAGCGTGGCATCGAGGTCATCTGCTGGACCAACGAAGAGGGCGCCCGCTTCAGCCCGCCGATGATGGGGTCGATGGCCTTCGCCAAGGTGCTGAGCCTCGACAGCGTGCTGGCCACCACCGACGATGCCGGCATCACGGTCGAGCAGGCGCTCGACGCGATCGGCTATGCCGGCCCGGCGCCGTTGGGCCAGCGGGCCTTCGATTCCTACCTCGAGCTGCACATCGAGCAGGCGCCGGTGCTCGACCGCGAGGGCTGCGACATTGGCATCGTGGTCGGCGGCTACCGGACGCAGGCGCTCAGGCTCACCATCAATGGCGATACCGGGCATGCCGGCGGCACGCCGATGGCGATGCGGCGCAACGCCCTGGTCGGTGCAGGCTACGTCATCGCCGCGGTCAACGATATCGGTCTCGCTTTTGCCGCCGACGAAGGGCGCACGACCACGACCCGCATCGAGAGCTTTCCCAACCTGCCCGGCACCTATGCCGAGCAGGTCAAGCTGACCATCGATTTCCGCCACATCGATCCCGACCGCTTCCAGGCCATGCGCACGGAGATCGACGCCGCGATCGCGACGGCTGCCAAGAAGGCGAATGTCGCGATCGAGGTCGCGGAAGGCTGGAGCTGGGGCACCGACCTGTTCGCGCCCGAATGCATCGAGCTTTTGAAATCGACCGCCGAAGAGCTCGGCTTGCCCTATCGCGAGATGCGGAGCCAAGCCGGCCACGACGCCTATGCCGTGGCGACGATGGCGCCGACGGCGATGATCTTCACGCCCTGCTTCGAGGGCATCAGCCACAATGTGAACGAGGCGATCGAGCTCACCCGTTCCGTGCCCGGCGCCAATCTCCTGCTGAACGCCGCCGTCGCCCGGGCAAACCGCTAGAGTCCTTCTCGTGGCGCGTCATGTTCTTCCGGACTCGGCGCATTCACATGCGCCTGCGGCGTCCCGCCCGCTCATGATCATGGGCGGGCGGGACGCCCGCGGTCCAAATGAGCATGAGGTTACCAGCGTACTCCAATTTTAATTGGCGGCAGCAGACGGATATTTCCCGAAGCCCTGGTGTCGTACATCGCCGCGCGCATCCACCGATGCAGTCATCGGCGGATCGCGCGCAACCGCACCAACATGAAGGAAACTTCCCATGTCCAAGGAACAGGAAAACAAGGCCATCGTCGGCCGCTGGTTCACGGAGTTCTGGGGCAATCCCTGGAACCCCAAGGTGATCGAGGAACTCGCCGCTCCCGACATGCTCCTGCAGTATTCGCTGCATGAGCCGCGTCGCGGTCGCCAGGATGTGGCGGATTTCATGAACGGCTTCCGCCGGGCATTTCCCGACCTCAGTTTCGGCGGCGCGGCCGATCTCATCGCCGAGGGCGACCATGTCGTCGGCCGCTGGATCGGCGGCGGCACGCATACCGGCCCTGCGTTCGATGATTTCCTCATCGGCGCGCTGCCGGCGGCCTCCGGCCGCAAGATGCGCTTCACGGGCACGACCGTGATCCGCGTCGACAACGGCCGCATCGCCGAGGAAATCGGCCTCGACGACGGCGTGACGGCGTTGACGCAGCTCGGCCTCATCCAGGCCGCCTGAGCCGATCGGACGGTTCCTCGCCCGCGCGCGGCGGGGAACCGTCTCCCTCAGCCGAAGCGGTGCGCCGCGTAGGGTGCCGGATCGAGGCCGGGCGCCTGGCCGGTGATCAGCCGCGCGACGAGCCGGCCGCTGGGCGGCCCGCCGGTCATGCCGAAGTGGCCGTGACCGAAGACGAAATGCAGGCCGGGCCTGGCGGCGGCGGGACCCAGGATCGGCAGACTGTCGGGCGTGGAGGGCCGGAAGCCCATCCAGTAGCGCACCTTCGCACCGCTGAGCGCGGGGAACATGCGTTTGGCGTGCTGCACCAGGATCTTCGCCCGTTCCTCGCGGGGCGGTGCCTCGAGCCCCGCGATCTCCACGGTGCCGGCGACGCGCAGCCCGTCCGCCATGGGCGTGACGCCGAAGGCCCGCGTCTTGTTGCTGATCGGCAAGGCCGGCATGACCTCCGGATCGAACAGCATGGCGTGATAGCCGCGCTCGGTTTCCAGCGCGACCCTGATGCCGAGCGGATCGAGCAATTGGCGCGACCACGCTCCCGCCGCGACGACGATGTGCTCGGCCGAGCGGTTGGCGAGA
>Ga0210389_10004436_pt1 | contig 10899 bp, 13 predicted proteins | sample IncBWH28OmetaG_FD_160127 | JGI IMG/M metagenome (GOLD analysis project Ga0210389, IMG submission 160127) | Forest soil microbial communities from Barre Woods Harvard Forest LTER site, Petersham, Massachusetts, United States - Inc-BW-H-28-O ... | reverse complement strand
ACGCAGCGGGCGCAATGCCTCGACAATCGGGGCGATGCCGTCTTCGGTGTCAGACTGAAAAAAGAACGCCTGAAAATAGTCCGGAGCCGGCATGAGCCATATCGTCATCTCCGTGACGATGCCGAAATTCGACTGCGAAAACAACCCATCGAGACTGGGCCCTGCTCCCCAGCGATAAACCTTCCCGGCCCGCGCCGATGGCAGACCGGCAAAACCCGTCCGCACGGTTTCGCCGTTCGGCAGGACGATTTCAAGAGCGCAGACCTGGCCGAAATGATCGCCGTAGGGCGTGTGCCCGAAGCCTCTCTCCATTGCATTGCCGATCAGACTGCAATGTGGACTGGATCCCGTTGCATCCATCCATAGCTTCGACCCTCGCGTCTGCAGAGTGTCGTAAAGGTCCTGCTGTGTGACTCCCGGTTCGACGGTCACGTACCCGAGACGTTCGTTGAATTCAACAATGCGCCTCAGGGCGCTGAGGTCAACCAACGCGCATCCGCTCGTGACCGGGACTTTCGACCCATAGCCCCAGTTCTTGCCGCTGCTCACCGGATAGATGGGAACGCCATGGCGGTTGGCGATGCGCATGACGTCGCTGACCTGTTCGCGATTCTGCGGGCGCAGGATGAGAGGGATTTTCTGGGTGGTCCGGAAGGTGGCCGTCTCCGCCTGCAAGACAGGCGCACCTCCGCAAATGACCGACTCGGCTCCGAGCGCTTCCCTCCATTCCTGAACGACTTCACTCAGCAAGCTATTTCAGATTCAAATAATGGAAAGGCTTCCGGCAACTGGGCATTGTGGCGATCCGCACCCGGCTGATTCGCGCAAATGACGGTCGCAGTCGCTACCTGCTCCTTAACTTCATCCAGCATTGCTTGATATCTGGGATTCGGCTCGCGCGAATCGAAACGAAGGACCTCCATCGTGCAGCCGTAGCGGTCATCGTGGTAGGGCGGCAGTTCCACACCGTCACAGTGGAGCGGGCGGCCCCCAAGCCGACGGAGAATCGCGGCCGAATCGTTGCGCCGAGTCGCAGTGGTAATGCCCAGAGCGCCACCCAGCAGCTCCGACCACGCATATGTAGCCAGGACGGTCTTCAGAGCCATCGTCGTACCGCGAATCTCGCGCGCGAGGGCCCAGCCTCCAACCTCGACATAAGCGAACCCGGCTCTCCGCGCGGCAGCCAATTCCGCATCAACCGAAGTGCGGAATCGGAATCCCCACTCGTCCGATTGCGCGATGGCAGCCTGGCGGATGGCCAGATGGCTCCAGGAGACGGGCGCCGGATGCCTGCGGAATCTGGTGCACCCGATGACGCGGCCCAGTGAACCCAGCGTCAGCAGATGCCAGCTTCTCGAATCCAGCGGTTGAATATGGCGCTCGCGCTTGTCAAGTTCGCCAACGGTTACGGCGCCGTCGGCAAGATAGACTCTTCCCCTCAGGCGCTGCGACTCGCTGAGCAGGTGGGAATGCAGGTCACGCGAAACCGTGACGCCACCTGGAAAATGGCTGATCGTTTCGTTCGAAGGGGCAAGCAGGATAAATGAGCGATGACGGAGGCTCCAGGAATGTCTGAATTGCATCGTTTAAAAATCCGATAATATACTTGACTCAGAATCCGAAACAGCGTATCGTTAAAATACCGATTTTTGTATCTACTAATCGTCTGATTGTATACGGACCCACCTGGCTCCGCAATTATCAAAGGCTATATTCTGAGGGAGCTTTGAAAATTTTTGTCCAAAGGCAAACAGCAGCTGAGTTAACTTTCGGTCAGCTTTTGTTCAATTTTTCGGATCTGACCTGAGCCAGGTAATTCAACCACACGTTTATTCCGTCGCCGGTTTTCGCTGAGACCTTCAGAATGGGCATGCCCGGGCGCATGCGCTGAATGTTGCACTCCGCGAGAGAGGCATCGAATTCAACCGCGGCCGCCAGATCCATCTTGGTTACGATTGCAGCGTCGGCGGTATTGAAAATCGTCGGGTATTTGAGAGGCTTGTCTTCGCCCTCGGTTACCGAAAGCAGAACGAGACGCAAATCTTCGCCAAGATCGTAGGATGACGGGCAAACCAGATTGCCTACGTTCTCGACGAACAACAGATCGAGACGATCGGGAATCCAATTCTCCAACGCATCGCGAACCATCGCCGCCTCGAGATGGCACAGCGTCCCGGTAGTGATTTGTTTAACCGGCACTTGCGCGCGCGCGAGCCGGGCTGCGTCGTTCTCGGTGGCGAGATCTCCGACGAGAGCAGCAACGCGAAAATCCGGTTTCAGCAGAGCCAGCGTTTTTTCGAGAAGAGCGGTCTTCCCCGCGCCGGGGCTGGATACGAGGCTCACCACGCAGACGCCGGCTTCGTGGAATCTCTGCCGGAGTTCGCGCGCCACCAGATCGTTCTGTTTGAGGACGTTCTTTCTGACTTCCACCAGACGAGGTTGAGAGCTCATTCCTGTATCTCCAGCGCGGCCACTTCCAGTTCCCTCCCCTGCAACACCTGGGACACAGGGTTGCCGCATTCAGAGCAAGCGAACCATTGCGTGGAAGGCAGCGAACGCGGCCCAAGGCAGACGGGGCAATAGACCGTGGCGGGTATTTCTTCGACAACCAGCCGCGCTCCAGCCACACTGGATCCTTCGCAGGCCAGTTCCCACGACGAAAGCAGCGCGTCTTTTACCACTCCCGCAAGGACGCCAAGCTTCAAATAGACAGCGTTGATGTGCGCATTCCCTCTCTGTGCCGACTCTTCCTCGGCCAGCTCGACGATACTCACCGCGATGGAGAGTTCATGCATCGAGTTCACGAAACGCCGCAAGCGCACACTGGCCGAGGCTGATGCCTCCATCGTTTGGAGGCACCGAAGAGTTTGTCCAGACGTGGACACGTTTGTTGAGCATGCAGATTTGAATATCGTGGAGGAGCAATTCGTTCTGAAATACGCCGCCGGAGAGGACCGCCGTGTCCAGCGAGAACTGTTCGCAAAGTTGGGCGATCGCCTGGCACAAACCGTGCGCGAGGCCGCACTGAAACGCGCGAGCACACTGCGCGGGGTCCTGCCCGGCTCGCACATCTCGCGCCAACGACCCGAGCAGCGGCCGGAAGTCCAGTTCGCCATCCGCGAAGGGAAACGGATAAGGCTCCGCCTCGGCGGTCTTCCTGGCGATCTGCTCCAGCCACATCGCGGCCTGTCCTTCGAAAGTGACCTCACGGGTGAAGCCCAGGAGTGCCGCCGCTGCGTCAAAGAGCCGCCCAACCGATGTGGTTGTAAAGGTTCTCACGCCTTTGCGAATCAGCTCCAGGGCAGAGTAATAACGTTCCGGGAAGTCGAAGGCCGGCAGGTCCTCAACCTGATACAGAAATCCCGCGGCGGCCTGCACCGGATAACGCGCAGCCGCATCACCGCCTGCAAGAGCCGCGGGGCGCAGATGCGCCACACGCTCGAGGCCTTCAAAAACGGACCCGGCGAAGATCTCGCCACCCCAGATCGTCCCATCGTCGCCGTATCCGGTACCGTCAAAACTCACGCCCAGCACGCGCTTCTCCCATGCGCCTCGTTCGGCCAGCACTGACGCAACGTGCGCCCGATGATGCTGGACCGCCTGCGCGCTATCGCCAGCCAATTCACGGGCGAAGAGCGACGAGCGATATTCCGGATGAGCATCCCGCACCACCACCATTTCCGCCACGGGGACCTCATACATCGAAATCAGGTCCTGAATTGTCTCACGGAATGCCTGAAACGATTCATATTGATCCAGATCGCCGATGTACTGGCTCACAAATGCCTGGCCGTTGACGGCAAGCGCTATCGAATTCTTCAGATCGGCGCCCACGGCAAGAATAGGTTTCGCCGCCGGAATCTGAGCAACGGCGGCTGGCGCATACCCGCGCGAGCGGCGGAGAATCATGGGGCCGAAGGCTCCGGCGCACACAATGGAATCCTCAATCCGGCGCGCGATGGGCCGCTCACCGATGAGGAACGCATCAGCAATTCCCGCCAATTGCGCGTGCGCATCCTCGTCCTGATACGCGATCGGCTCACTCGACCGATTTGCGCTGGTCATTACGAGAACATCGGGAGCTCCCGCGGAGAACAGCAAATGATGCAGCGGCGTATAAGGCAGCATGACGCCCAGATCGCTGTTATCCGGAGCAACACCGGGAAAATCAACTTTCGCCGGAGCAAGAACGATCGGGCGCACCGAGGATTTCAGCAGGGCTTCCGATTCGAGTGTGAGATCGACCAGTTCGTGCGCGCGATCCAGGCTCGCGGGCATCAATGCGAACGGTTTTTCCTTGCGATATTTGCGCACGCGCAAAGAATCGACCGCAGCCGGATTTTGCGCATCACATGCGAGATGGTAGCCCCCGAGACCTTTTACAGCAACAATGGCGCCCGCATTCAGCAGTTCCACGGCTCGGGCAATGGCGGCGTCGTCGCCGGACACAACTTCTTCCCCTCGTACCAACCGGTAATGCGGCCCACAAGCCCGGCAGGCAATCGGTTGCGCATGAAAGCGGCGGTCTGTGGGATTGCTGTATTGCGCGGCACAATAGCTATCCATCTGCCAATCGCGCATGGTTGTATTGCGCCGATCGTAGGGCAGGCTCTGGATCACCGAATAGCGCGGACCGCAATCGGTGCAATTGATGTACGGGTACCGGTAGCGCCGGCCGGCCGGATCGAACATCTCGTCCATGCAGGCGTCGCAAACGGGCAGGTCCGGCGAGATCCGAGCGCTCGGATGCCCACCGTGCACGCTGGCCCGAATGGTGAACGTATGGAAACCGGCGGGTCTTGCCGGATGAACCTCAATAGCCGAAATGCTTGCAGCTGCAGGACGCTCCGAGCGCAATGACAAAACGAATTCCTGGAGGGCAGTCTCGGCGCCTTCGAGGTGGATCTGGACGCCATCGCCGTCGTTCAGAACCCATCCGGCCAGTGTCTTCGCCCTCGCCAGGCGAAACACGAACGGGCGGAATCCCACGCCTTGCACGACCCCACGGACGCGAATGAGACACGCGCTTGCCATTTCTCAGGCCTTCAGGGCTTTACTACGCAGCCGCGGCCTTTCCAGCCGATCTGCGTCACTGCGCCGTTCTCGACGAGGACGGGGACGGTACGCTGCCCTCCGGTCAGGGCGATCATTCGCGCTCGCGCGGCGCCGTCCTGCTCCACGTCGTATTCAACGAAATCGTGACCTTGCCATTCCAGCCATTCGCGCATTTCACTGGTCCATGAACATGTTGAGGTTCCGAACAGCTCATACTTGTTCACGGGCGATTACCTCCAGGCTTTCGCGAATCACGTGGTACATGGACGCCTGCACTTCCTGAATACGCGGAATGTAATCGGATCGGACAATGAGCGGAAATTCAGCCAGGCCGCGGCGCAGAATGTCTCCGCCGTCATAGCCCAGCAGCGCAACGGTCAGCAATCCGCGTTTGCGCGCCTCTTCCAGCGCCAGGATCAGGTTGCGCGACCCGCCGCTGGTCGATATCGCGATGGCCACATCCTGCGGCTGCGCATGGGCGATCAGTTGGCGCAGGAAAATGACTTCCACGCCGATGTCATTCGCGATAGCGGTGATATTCGCGGGCTCCATAGCGAGCGAGATCGCGGGAATGGGCCGATATCCGGCGGGCGGAAGGATGCAATCGATAGCCCAGTCGTTGGCGTCCGTAGCCGACCCGCCGTTGCCGAACAGAATCAGCTTGCCGCCGCGCAGCAGTCGTTCGTGAATCGCCCTGGAGGCGGCCGCGATTTTTTCTGATTCTTCGCGAGCCACTCGCTCGCGCAGCCTTGCGTCTTCACAAACTTTCATCCGGATCGACTCGGCCACCTGATCGACTATGTCACCCGTCTGCTGTTTCTGCTCGCCGAGAAACGGGTACAGGAAGGCTGATTCGCCCACGTCGCCGCCGAGTTCGCGATGTTCAAAGAAAACGTGCACCGTCTCCCAAAGCGTGTGGTACAGAACCTCAACGAGTTCCTGATGCACGAAGGGGTGCCAGGTCGGCGGCGGGAGTACGTAGGAGCCCGCCGGACCCGCAAGCGCCAGCGTCATGGCGCCGCGTCCCATCGCCTGCGCGAGCGCTTTGTCGATTTCCGGATCCCATTCGGGCGGACCGAATCCAACGACAATGTCTTCCGGCCGCAGGATCGACTCAAGCCATGGGCCAAAAAGCGGTGACAAATCGAGCGCTGGGAGAGCGCGCTTTCCGACGATGACCGGATGGACGAACTCGACAGAGATGTGCTGCGCGTCGGTAGCGTAAGGTCCACGTCCGAACGCCAGGAGACGGCCGCCCTTCAGAAAACGCTCGGACATCTGTTGGCAAACCAGCGCCAGTTTGTGCGCTTCCGACATGAAGAATGCCTCGAACACGCGGTTTCGCTCGAGGAGTTCTCCCTCGACATTGCTGGCGGATCGCAACACCGGTGTCATAGGCGAAATTTCTTCCGCGCGCGCGGAATCGTTTCCCACATCTTCTAACAAATCCTGGGCAACGGATCTCCCACGAGCATATCCACGATTCGGCTGCCGCCGTAAAGTGTGGTAACCAGCACCGAACCAGCGGGCTGGCTTTCCACTTCCCCGATGACAACGGCATTCTCACCACCCGGCGTGTTCCGTAATGCCCCAAGCGCTGCATCGGCACAATCGGCGGCGACAACCGCAAGGAACTGCCCTTCGTTGGCGATGTGCAGGGGATCCAGGCCCAACAGCTCGCATGCGCCTCTCACCGCGTCGCGCACCGGTATGCGATCTTCTGCGAGCACGACGCCGAGCCTGCAATCGCGCGCCAGTTCATTCAGAGACGTCGCTACACCCCCGCGGGTCGGATCGCGCATCCAATGCACTCCACTCCCTGCCGCATTCACCAGCGCTTCGACGAGCGGCAGAATAGACCGCGTATCGGAGCATAAATCGGCCTCCAGATCCAATTCGCCGCGGGCCAGCAGGATGGTGATTCCGTGATCGCCGATGGGACCGGAAAGCAGAATCCGGTCCCCCGGCCGAACCGTATTCGGGGCAATGTTGAGGCCCGGCATCGAACACCCGATCCCGGCGGTCGTGATGTACATCCGATCCGCCTTGCCGTGCTCAACGACTTTCGTATCGCCGCCGGCGATAATTACGCCCGCCCGGCGCGCCGCATCCGCCATGGCGCGAACCTCGGCTTCGAGAACATCGGTCGGCAGCCCTGCTTCGAGGATATAGCTGACCACGAGAGTTTCAGCATGCGCACCGGAAACGGCGAGATCGTTGACAGTCCCATTCACAGCGAGGTCGCCGATGGAGCCGCCGGGAAAGCGGAGCGGCTTGACGACAAAGCTGTCTGTTGTGATTGCGACACGGGTTCCGCTGACGCTCACGTGGGAAGCGTCGCCCAGCGGACCACCTTCGGGTCCAAAAAGAATCGGCGCAAACAGGCCCTCGACGAGGCGGCGGCTGGCGATACCTCCGGCGCCGTGCGCCATCTCAATCTGAGGATCGCGAAATCGAATTCCGGGAACGGCGCTCGCCATCGGGCTCAAGCCACCGGAACGGTCGCGGCTACTGCCGCTTTGCGATGCTCATAGTTGTAATACGCCGCGCACGAACCTTCCGACGACACCATGAGAGCACCAACGGGACGCTCCGGCGTGCATTCCTTGCCGAACAATTTGCACTGCGCCGGCTTCAGCACCCCCTTCAGTACTTCTCCGCATTGCGCGGCTTTCGGGTCGGTGACGCGCACGCCGGGAACGAGGAATCGCTGCTCGGAATCCCATTCCGCATAAGTTTCGCGAACGCGCAGTGCGGATTGCGAAATGAAACCCAGCCCGCGCCACTCGAAATACGGACGCAATTCGAACACTTCGGCCATCGCCTTGAGTGCGGCACGATTGCCTTCCCAGGGAACGACGCGCTTGTACTGGTTTTCGACCTTTCGCTCGTTTCCATTCAATTGGCGCAGCAGCATCACGATGGATTGCAGCAAATCGAGCGGCTCGAACCCCGCCACGACGATCGGCTTTCCCTCGTTGTTTGCAATCCAGCCATAAGGTCTGCAGCCGATGACACTCGAAACGTGACCCGGCCCGATGAATGCATCGATGCGCATGTCGGGCGAATCCAGAATCGCCCGAATCGCCGGAATGATCGTCACATGGTTCGAGAACACCGAGAAGTTCCGGATGCCTTCCTGTTTCGCGCGGATCAACGTGAGCGCGGTCGAAGGCGCTGTTGTCTCGAAGCCAATGGCGAAAAACATCACGTGCTTGCCGGGATTCGCGCGAGCCAGTTGCAGCGCGTCCGATGGCGAATAGACGATACGAACATCCATCCCGCGCGCCTTGTGCTCGAGCGGGCTGCCATTCGTGCCGGGAACGCGCATCATGTCGCCGAACGCGGTAAAAATGACATCGCTACGTTGCGCGATCGACAAACCGTCGTCGATCCTGCCCATGGGAAGCACGCACACCGGACACCCAGGCCCATGCACGAGTTCGATATTCGGCGGCAAAAGATCCTTCAGACCGAAGCGGTAGATCGCGTGCGTGTGGCCGCCACAAACCTCCATGAATCGGTAGTGCCTGTCGGGATTTGCCAGACGGCGAATCTCATCGGCTGTCTTCGTGATCAACCCGGGCTGGCGAAACTCATCGACAAAACGCATGATTCATCCTCCCCCTTCCGATGAGCCAAGCCCGTAACCTCGAACTTCTTCCATCGCCGCTTGCTGCTCTCCGAATTCGGTGAGCATGCGCAACTGATCCTTTGCATCCGCCTCGCTGATTTTACTCATGGCGAAACCAACATGGATGAGAACCCAATCGCCGGTGGCCAGATGGTCGTCCTGCAGCAACCCGAGGTCGACTTTCCGCCTTACCCCGAGAACGTCGACCACCGCCAGGTCCGGATTTTCCGCCAGCACTTCGACGATTTTCCCCGGGATGGCGAGACACATTTGGTTTATTCCCTCGCTTGCGCCACAATATCGAACGCAAATTTTATTTCATCTTTCAGCTTCAGCGCGCCGCCCGCCACGCTGACCGGTTGAATACCGTATTCGCTCTGCAACAGCGAAAATTCGCCGGACGCCCGCAATCTGCCACCCATGAAGGCAATCTGAGCCGGTATCGAAATTCTTCCCGCTTTTCCTCGCAGGAACAGCGTTCCGTTCAGATTCAATCGAAACAGCGCGTCGCTGATTCTATTTGCGGAAGTGCCGGAGCCTTCGAAAACGATCTCGGGATACCTCTCGCTTGCCAGCACTTGCTGCTTCATTGTACTTTCCATTTCCTGGCGGTCTTTGGCCTTGATGTCGTCGGTGACTTCGAGTGAATCCGCGCGGATATGTATCTGGAGACATGATGTGTCCGGCGCATCGGGGTTGAAGTCGGCCTCGCCGGAAAAATCGCGAATGGCAATTACAGGATTGTGACCGAACGCTGACAACATGCCGACGGCGAATGCACGCACAGTGAACCGGCTCGCGTTCTTGTCCAGAACATAGTGCATCGCCCAGGTCACATGGACCGAAGTTTCAGGAATCGCTGAAAATCAGGAACCGCGGCGCTCAGCAGACTGCCAATGCCCGCGCCACCCAGATGGCGCCGCACCACCGGCGTAGCCAGGATCAGACCGGCGCCAAAAATGACCATCGCTGCGCCGCCCAGCAGAAACAAAGTATCGCGAGTATCATTAGCTTCCTGTTCGTTGACTCGTTCCATTACTTCGACAGCCATGATTTCTCCTCTCACTCAGACCGATCCCACTGAAGTTTCAACAACGCGTCCTTCGATCACTCTGTCGATCAGCGCGATGGCGTCATCGACGGCAGCCGCCACCGGTTCGCTCAGGCCGAGCCTTCCGTCGTCATCCGAATCGCAGGAAGCGGGTTCGCAGCCCACGATCAGGATGCGATTGGGCGGCCCGCCCATCGCCTTCACCGCTCGCAACACATTAACCGGGTTCATACTGTGTGCATCGAAGCTCAGCGAGGGTTTCGGGTCGACAGAATCCGGCTGAATCAAGCAGACATCTCCAGGCTCCCCGCCAAACGGAGTGGCGTCCACCAGGATGACAAGGTCCCAGGTGTCGAGCAGTACGTAGGTGAGGTCGAGACTCCGGATCCCGAAATCCTGAACCAGGACTCCTGGAGGCAATGGCCGCACAGACAGCCGGCGCGCCACTTCAACGCCAAAGCCATCGTCACCCAGGAAGATGTTCCCAATGCATGCGATGAGAATCCGGGGGCTCGTCACGCCGCCCCCTTGCCGGTAAGCACCGGCTCCATTTCATCCAGGTTGAAGAAAAAACGATGGCCGGGTTGGCGAAGCCGTCCGAGATCCTGGCCGGGATCGTCCTCGATCACCACTGCCGCCTGAATCCTCCCGTCATAGTCCTGTTCGAATGCCTCGATGATGGCGATCCGGTCCGCCAGCGCGGCGTCCATGATGTCACCGCCGTGGCGTGGATGCAGTCGCACGCGGCAGCCGATGCGCACTTCCAGCCCATCTATGAGGCAACGGTCGAGCGGTGTTTTATCTTCGAGCAATTGCCACTCCCACTCATTCATCGCAACCCTCGCAGGGCGCCGTGAAGCTTCTGGAAATGCTCGGGCGGCAGCGACTCCGTGCGTTCGAGAATACGCCGCGCACGGTCATCGCCGTTCCTGACTTCGAGCTTTTCGGCGTCGGTCAGTGTGAGAATACGAAGCGCGAGAATCTCATCGATCTCGGTGCCGTCGAACAGATCTCCCGGGCTTTCGGGAGCGATTTGCGGATAGTCGTAGAGAATGATGGGCGAGGAAAGAAGCATATCCCTCTGTCCTTCCTCACCCACCAGAACCGGGAAGGTGCCGAGGTTTTCGCAGGAGGTCGCGGCGACTTTGTGGTCCTCTGC
>Ga0210389_10004434_pt1 | contig 10902 bp, 6 predicted proteins | sample IncBWH28OmetaG_FD_160127 | JGI IMG/M metagenome (GOLD analysis project Ga0210389, IMG submission 160127) | Forest soil microbial communities from Barre Woods Harvard Forest LTER site, Petersham, Massachusetts, United States - Inc-BW-H-28-O ... | reverse complement strand
CGCCGCGTGAGCTCGAGTTCCGACGACGACGTGCATCGCTTTATTGACGCGAACGCATTCAATTGGCTGATCGGCGGCACGGATGCGCACGCCAAGAACTACTCGCTATTGATTGGCGCCGATAATCAAATTCGTTTAAGTCCGCTCTACGACTTGTCCAGCCAACTACCCTATCCCGAACTGATCGATCAGCGCGTCGCCATGAAGATCGGTGACGAGTACAACATACCGCTCATTGGATTTAACGAATGGCAAGCGCTGGCATCCGCCTGCGCCATCGATTCTGAAATGCTAATGAACCGGTTGCGCCAGTTGGCCGATACGCTGCCCGACGCAGTCTCAGCAGCCCGCGATCAAGCGCTCGCTGACGGCCTAAATCGCGAGGTAGTCACCACTCTCGCGGATCTGCTCATCCTGCACGCCAAAGCGCGCCGCGCAACGCTGAATGCAGCGTCCTCGAAGCGCCGCCAATCACGTAAAATCGTTGCTAAAAACTGAAAGCGGGACCATAGCAGGTAGTCGCCGAATTCCCACGAATGCTTGCCGGGCGATAACTGTCAATTGTCACGTGTGGGGACGTAGTTTGAAGACGACACCCGAGGTGGCGGACCAAGGGTCGCAAAATTTGGGAAGACCCGACCCCGCAAGCGTCCCGCTTCAGGAGAACGCGTATCCGGCCATCAATTCTGGCATCGCGTGTGCCCGGGTTGGGAAGAGGCGTCGTTAGTCGCATCATCCTTGGATGATGGGTATTGCTCATTGAATCGACTATGGGCTAGAAATTCGCAAACTTCTCTGGGACCAGAAGCCAGATCAAGTGACCGCACTGATGGGCGTCGCCGAATGGGCTTACTGGGTACCGCCACGGAGTCAGCGGGGCTGGAGCGAAAGGGCCTTCGCGAAAAACTCGCCGTTGACAGGTGGATCCCCCTAAACGTCCACGTCGACGTTGGCAAATGGTGGTTGAACGACCAGAATGCTCAGCGACCAGTTGAGCCAGCACAGGTTTCGGAAAGGATTAGCGCCGACAGGGACAAGGGGTTATGGAATTGACCACATGAGATCGCAAGACAGCGGCCAACCGGCAATTAGGGACTCAGGTCGAAATCGCTCAGCGGGCCTCCTTCTGTTCACACCTGTACAAATAACCAGTATACTCGTAGTATGTTTTTGCAGTACTGTGTACTGCAAGTTGCAATTAATTAGCAGTACAGCAATGGCCCGAAAATCCCCCCCCCGACCAAAAGTTAAAACGGCAATTATCCAGGTTCGCGTAGAGCCGAATCTAAAAGCCGCTGCGGAAAAGGCGGCGGGTTTGGATCATCGCAGTCTGACAAATTGGATCGAGGTTCTGATCATCGGCCGATGCAAAGAGCTCGAAGTTGAGGCTTCTACGACCGTCAGCTCATGCGATTAAGGAACAGGATCCGCACAGTGCTTGCCAACAAAACAACCGGGGCGCGTTAGTGCGCTTCTCGGGTCACGAATCATTTGCTTGTCGTTATGCATGGTTGCCAAAGGCAATACAGGCAATCGTAGTGACGCCTGACATTTTCTCAGACGAAGATGCCGCGATGGTAGAGCTGGGTGTTGGAAAGAATATGGTGCGGTCAATCCGATTCTGGGCAGAGGCCGGCGGCATGGTTGAGCCGGGCGAGGCTGGTCTGGAACCTACCGCCCTAGGAAAAGAGATATTCCTCGACAACGGTTTCGATTGCTTTATGGAAGACGTCACGACTCTGTGGCTTATTCATTGGAATCTCTCGACCGCTGCCAGCTCCCTGCTCGCGTGGGATTTTCTGTTGAATCGTTGGCAAGAGTCCGAGTTCAGCGAGTCAAGGATCTTGACAGCGCTTCAAAAGGAATTGAGCGCATTGGATCGAAGTGCTTCGGAAGTGACCCTCCGACAGCATCTTTCGATTTTCATCCACACTTATCTTCCCACGCGAACCCGCCGTGGCGATGTGGATGAAGATAACCTTGATTGCCCTCTTACAGAGCTGGAGCTTCTGCTCAAGATCGGTGAGCGCGATGGTAAAGACGTCGGAAGCAGACGCGAGCCTGTATACGCCTTCCGTCGTGAGGACAAGCCAACTATATCGCACGGCCTATTCGCATTTTGCGTCAATAATTTCTGGAATCGTCACTACTCTAACGAGAAGACGCTTCCGGCGCGGGCTGTCGCGCTTGGCCACGGTAGCCCGGGGCAAATATTTAAAATTCCTGAGCAGGAAATATACCAGCGACTCACTGAGATACACTCGGCAACGGCCGGCCGCATCCTGTATAGCGAGTCAGAGACCCTCCCCCAGTTAAGTCGAACAACTCGCATGAGCGATGGCGCGTTGTTGAGTAAGGCGTACGGGTAAACAACAGATGTCATCGCCTGCAATTGCTTCATTTTTCGATGTGACGCCGCGATATCTACGGTCCACCAATCTCGAACGGGATTTCCGTGATCGTCGTGCGCTAGACAACTATGTTCTAACAACGCACGCTCATGAGTGTCTGGATCGACTCTCTCAAGGCATTCGTCCCGGCTCAACGCAACGCGCATGGCGCGTCACTGGCAATTACGGTTCCGGAAAATCGAGCTTCGCTTTATTCTTGGCCCATTGGTTTAGTGGAGAAGCGGCGAAGTTATCGAAGTCCGTCAAGGTCGATGTCCAGTACAACCGCTTCTCCCTCGCTTCGAAGCCGCATTACCTGCCGCTGCTCATAACCGGTTCCCGCGAACCCCTAGGTCGAGCGATCGTGCGTGCCGTCGCCGACTTGCTCGACCAGCATTATCTGCGCGGCGCGAAATCCGGACTTCAAGTTAGGCTGCGCGCAGCGGAGACCAAGAACAAGTTACCGGACTCTGAAGTTCTTGCGCTCCTCTTTGAAGCCTCCGATAAGCTTGTGCGCGACGAAAAGGCATCAGGACTTCTCATTCTCCTAGATGAGTTGGGTAAGTTCCTTGAGTACGCGGCTCACCACCCGGAATTGCAGGACATTTTCTTGCTGCAACGATTGGCGGAGGCCGCTTGCTCGTCCTCCAAGAGTTCGCCCATCTTTGTGGTGGGCATGCTGCACCAGGGGTTTGATGTATACGCTGAGAACCTCGACGCTGGATCTCAGCGCGAGTGGGAGAAAGTGGCCGGTCGATTTGAAGAAGTTGTCTTCAATCAGCCGCTGCTCCAAGCCTCTGAGTTAGTCGCGGCTGCGCTGCGAGTGAACACTGAGCGGCTTCCCACTGTGGCGAAGCAAGAGGCGCGCGCTGGCTGGGAGGCGGCAACTTCGCTGGGGTGGCTTGGGGGCTCCTCGTCGGCAAAGGCAGCTTCAACCGATCTGTCCGAGCGTCTTTATCCACTTCACGCCACCGTGATTCCGGCGATGGTGAAGACTTTCGCCAGATTTGGCCAAAATGAGCGATCGCTTTTTGGCTTCTTGCTTTCTGAGGAACCGTTTGGGCTGATGAGCCACGCGCGAGCGCCCGTCAGTGCGGGCGCAATGTATCGGCTTCCCGAGTTTTACGATTATGTGAGATCGAGTTTTGGATACCGACTATCTACCCAAAGCTACAGAAGCCACTGGACGCAGATTGACTCCATGGTCGAGAGCTTCTCTACTGGAGATCCGATCGAACTGGCTATCGTCAAGACCGTCGGCGTCTTGAATTTGTTGGACCACCCCGATTTCATCGCCAACGAGAAGACTCTGGAGGCGGCGCTCGGAGGACTTGGGGGTATCGAGAACTCAGCGCTGCGCAAAGCTATCGATCGCCTTCAAAAGCAACGCAAAGTTCTGTTCCGGCGCGGCACATCGGGCGGATTTTGCCTATGGCCTCACACAAGCGTCGACTTAGAGTCGGCCTACGAACACGCTACTCGAGAAGTAGGCGTCATTGGCGCTGTCGCAAGACATCTGAGTGATTTTCTAGAGGAGCGGTCACTCGTTGCGCGTCGGCATTACATTGAGACCGGGAATCTTCGCTTCTTTGGCGTTCGATATCTTGAGGTGACACAGCTCGCTGACGCGCTCAAGGATCAGACGATCGCAGATGGTATGGTGCTAGTCATTCTCTGCGAAAGCCAAAACGACATTCAGAGTGCCGAAAGTGTTGCACGCTCAATCGATTTGAAGCTCCGACCGGATATCCTTTTTGCTATTCCGGCTGAGCCACTCGCTCATCAAGCCGGCTTGGTTGCGGAAGTACTGCGGTGGGAATGGGTCAGTCTTAACACTCCGGAATTGAACGCAGACCGCTTTGCGCGTGAAGAGGTCAGTAGGCAACTTCAGGCAGCTCAACTTCGCCTTGAAAATCGTGTTCAAGACCTCCTCGGATTGCGCTCGCTCAGCGGGGCTCGCGCTTTACGTTGGTTCATCGGTGGTGCTCCTCAAAAAGTGAAGGACGGACGCCAACTGCTTAAGCGACTATCTGAGTTATGCGATGACCGATATCCCCTGGCACCCATCGTCAAAAGCGAGTTATTAAATCGACACACGCTTAGTTCTGCTGCCGCAAGAGCTCGAATGTTGTTGATAGGAGGTCTACTGCATCGTTCGGAACAGCCCTATCTGGGTATGGACCCGAGCAAAAAACCTCCTGAAATGTCGATGTACATGTCTGTCCTGCAGCGCGGTGGCTTGCACGTAAAGCTAGGGGAGCATTACAAACTCAAAATACCGTCCGAGTCAAAAGACGTACTGCGATTGCGGCCCAGCCTCGATGCGCTTCGCACCTATCTCGAAAGCAAATTGGATCAACGCGTACAGGTTACTGAACTGGTTGATGTACTGCGCCGTCCGCCTTACGGCGTGCGCGACGGACTAGCATGGCTGTTGATCGCTGCTTTCGGGGCACTAAATGCTCAAGAATTGGCATTCTACGAGGATGGAAGCTTTCTTCGCGAAATCGGCGTTGACGAGTTCCAGCGCATGATTAAGGTACCGGAGAGTTTTGAGGTACAACTATGCCGCATCGCTGGAGTGCGTGCTGAGGTTTTTGATTATCTGCTGAAGGTTCTTGATCTGCGCGCCACGGCGGCACCGGAACCGATGGTTCTGGATGTAGTGCGCCCTTTGTGCCAGTTTGTAGCGAACCTCCCTGACTTTGCGCGTATCACAAAGAACCTGTCGGCTTACGCAATCAAAGCTCGGGAGGTAATTCTTGCAGCGAAAGACCCGGTAAAGCTGCTGTTCCACGATCTCCCAGATGCCATTGGAATCGGTGCGGTTAATTATGGCGGCAACACGGAGACGCCTAAGATATACGCCGACGCGCTCAAGAAGATTCTAGAGGAGCTTCGTCGCGCGTACGACGGCTTGCTAGGACGAATGCTTTCAACCCTCTCAGAAGAACTCGGGGTCAGCGGGGATCTTCCAAAGGTAAGGCACGTGCTCGCCACACGCGCTCAAACAGTCAAGTTGCTCGCTGCGGAGCCAACGCTAAAATCGTTGTGCGTCAGATTCTCGGACCACGGTCTTATCGACCAGGCATGGCTTGAATCGTTCGGCAGCTTCCTAGCCTCCCAGCCTCCTGCGCGCTGGCGGGATAACGATGAAGACGCATATCGCCGCGAATTGCACTCGCTCGCTCAGCGGTTTAAGAATTTGGAATCGATGCTGATCAAAAAGGGGAGTGCCAACCAGGGTTCCGCGGCATACAAGCTGACAGTCACCCGAAGCGATGGGCACGAAGCTGAGGAAGTGATCTTTGTTGATCCTTCCCACACCAATGAGGTGGATTCCGTGGTGTCAGCAATCGAGAAAGTATTGGGAAAGAATAGGAACGTGACGCTTGCCGCGTTATCCAAAGTTACTTGGGCTACATTGGAGAGCAAATGAGCGATGCGCAGGGCTCCGTTCGTCACATCCTTAGTCTTTCAGGCGGCAAGGACAGCGCCGCGTTGGCCATCTATATGCGTGATCGCGTTCCAGCAATGGAATACATCTTTCACGATGCCGGAAAGGAGCTTCCGGAAACCTACGAGTTTTTATCTCGATTGGAAGCGGTTCTGGGTAAGCCAGTGCATCGAACGACGCCGCCGAATAGTTTTGACCATTGGTTCAAGGTCTATGGAGACATGATTCCTTCGAACCACAGGCGCTGGTGTACACGCAAATTAAAGCTTGAGCCTTTTGAGGCATATGTAGGTGATGGCGAAGTAATCAACTACATTGGAATTCGCGCGGACGAGGCTCGAGTGGGCTACATCAGTACCAAGAGCAACATTAAAGCGGTATTTCCGTTCCGAGACGATGGCTTGGTATATGAGGATATCGTTCGGATCCTCACCGACTCCGGTGTTGGTATGCCAAAATACACGAATTGGGGAAGGTCGCGGTCGGGTTGCTACTTTTGCTTCTATCAGCAAAAAATCGAATGGGTTCGATTGAAAGAGACCTACCCTGAACTATACGAACAAGCCAAATCATTCGAGAAGCCGAACAAGATTAACGGTAACGTATTTTATTGGAGCCAGAACGAATCATTAGCCGACATCGAACAGCCCGAGCGCACTGCAGAGATCAAAGAACGTCACGCGAAATCGCAAGAACAGAAGAAGCGTAACAGGAAGAACAAGGGGCTCATGTCGGTGCTGGCAGACTTTGAGACTGAGGATCCGCCGCAAGAAGGCTGCTCCATTTGTACACTGTGATGTATTACGGGTGATGGAAATTTCGCCCGCTTTCGATATCAGCTTAGCACCTGTGGCTTGTGTCGCCATTAGCACCGCCTGCACGGGTCTTAAACTTGAAAGAGTGTGCAGAGGCTATGATCGCCCACTAATCACTCCAGGGCCGCGAGACTCGCCTTTTGGTTTGCGTTTTTCCCATGTCTTTTAAAGTTAAGGCGCGAGTTCTGCTCGAACTCGGCGGCGAACTCATTAGCTCAGACGCTATCGCACTATATGAGCTAATCAAGAACGCAATCGACGCCGGCAGCGCAAAGATTGAGATTCGGCTAGTTGTAGCTCTAACAGCCTCTGGATACCAGGCGCTTTGCAATGAGCTGATCCAACTGACGCAGCGACGGGTACCGGAAGCGCTGGTTCGAAGCGGTGTCAGTCGGTGGTTTGAGCCGTCGACTCCGTCCTCAGTTCGAGAGAAGCTAATCGAGCTCTTGTCTGACGCTCCAATAGAAACCGCCAAGAAGCACCTTCGTGACTACTACATTGGCAGTTCTTATATTGAGATCGAGGATTGGGGTCACGGAATGAGTCGCGCGGATCTCGACGAGAAATTCCTCACGATCGGTACTCCACATCGAGCACTGCAAAGAGCCAATGATCAAAGCAACACCGCGCCTTTAGTGTTGGGAGAAAAAGGAATTGGCCGTCTATCGGCCATGCGCCTGGGTAACACGCTGGAATTGCGAACCAAGTAATCAGGTGCAGCGAACTTTGCGCAGTTATCCATCGATTGGGCCGCTATTTCGGATGATCTGAATTTAGATTTGGAAGGCTTCTCGGTGCAAGCACTAGACGGAGCCGGCGAACAACCGCTGGAGGTGCATGGAACGCTTATTCGGATCGCAGACCTTCGCAGCGATTGGTCCTCAACGCGTCTGTTCGAAATCGCAAAAGGCGAACTATCCAAGCTTCAAAACCCGTTTGACCGGAGCGCCTCACGGCGGGATCTTCGATTGAGCTACAACGGGGACAAATTGAACGCCATTCGACAGATCGATGTATCCTGGCTCAAGCATTGGCACGGCTACTTCGAATTAGAGTTTGGATACCAAGAGATTGAGGGCCGTCGGGAACCGAGATTGACAGGACTCGTGAAGTATCGCGTACCGAGCAAAGACCATATCCCAGATGAGGAAGAGATTGACGAAAAGAAGATAAATGCGGTGGGATCAGGCGCCTACGGCGTTATGGCGGAGCCGTCTCACGGACTCACTAAAGGAGGAGCCGAGAACACGGCGGTGCGATTTCCAGGAATCGACACGCTCGGACCCTTTAAAGCAAAAGGGTATTGGTTTAATCGACAGCGCAGTAAGAGAGACCTTAAGGAAGCCTACGACGAACTCAAAAGTTGGCTGGAGCAGTGGGGGGGCGGACTTCTTATGTATCGGGACGGCTTTCGCGTCTACCCCTACGCGGAACCCAATGACGATTGGCTGGAACTTGATCAGAAAGCGCTGCGGCGAAAATCCTTCAAGCTCAATCGAGGACAATTTGTAGGTCACGTAGAGATTTCCGCGCGAGAAAACCCAAGGCTAATTGATCAGACCAATCGCCAAGGACTGTGCGACTCACCGGAGAAGCGCAGACTCATCCGGTGCTTGCAATTCACTATTTGGGACGAGCTCGGGTCTTTAGTAAAGCAATATGAACTCAAAAGCGCGAAGAACGCTTTGAGTTCTATTCAGGAGATCGACCACCGAGTAAAGGAAAGTGCCAAAGACGCGCGAGGCAAGCTTCGCGAATTAGGTGGACGCATTCCAAAGGAAGCTAGCGTTCTGCAAGAACTCAAGAACTATGTGGACGAGCTCGAGCTAGCTTGGGCCAAGGCGAAAAGCACGATAAAGCAGCAGCAAGTCCAGACTGACGTTTACTTGCATCTTGCAGGTGTCGGCATGTTGCTTGAATTCGTCATTCACGAACTATCCCGAGTGACGCAATCCACTTTAAGCGATTTGAATAAGGTACGTAGTACGGAACTCTCGCCGACCTTGAAATCGCTCGGACAACAGCTAAAGACTCTGGAAAAGCGTCTCAGGATTCTGGATCCAATAAGCACACCGGGTCGGCAACGTCGACAGTCGGTGAACGTACCTGAAGTTATTCGGACTCTGCTGGAAGCTCACGGAGAGCAGTTCGAGCGGCACAAAACAGAGGTTGTATGGGAGAACGATAGCCAAAATGCGACGCTCGATGCCCACGTGGTCGTTGGCCAGATGTATCAAATCTTCGAAAACCTCATATCGAACTCGGTTTACTGGCTCGGCCACCAACGAGCCATGCTCGCTGAAACGAGACACGGGTCGCAGCAATATTCACCCGCTATCGTGATTAATATCGACCCTCAAGAACGTAGAGTGACATTTGCGGATAACGGACCGGGCATCGATCCATCAGATCGCAAGAAGATTTTCGAACCGTTCTTTAGCAAGAAACCTGGTGGCAGGGGTCTAGGGCTGTATATCGTCAGATCACTGTGCTTCGACAACAAAATAGAAGTGTCGCTGCTAGAACAAGACGAGCGAGGAGTTCATCCGGGGTTTAGTTTTGTATTTTCGTAGAAGATTGTCGGATCGCAAGGAGGAGAGGAGCGTAAGGGATGACGAGAGCAATAATCATTGACGACGACTATGGCCGGCCGACCCGGGCGGATATCCAGGAATACCTGGACCCTCTTAGGAGTTATATAACTGACAACATATCGACCAAGCCGTGGTTCGATGAGCAATTCGGCCTTTCTGGTGACCACACAAGAGGTGACTATTTCGACGCATTGCTAAGCGACCCATTTCAGCTTGCCAAATTCTGGCGCATCCGTGATCAATGCCCCCTTGGAGTTGGATTGGCGCAGACAGTATTTCCAAATCTCGCTAAGGAAATTGACCAGCTGCACAGACCGCTGGAGTCGATAGAGGCTGTTTTGGCCAGCCGAAGCTGGAGCATTGAACGCTATTCCTCTTTACCGCAGAAACTATCAACAACGGACGGGCAAATTGTCCTGATCGTTCTTGACTATATTCTAGATAAGGACAATCTCGAAAAAGCAATCGAAAAAAGCGAACAATTCGTGAGTCAGTTTCTGCAAGAAGCGACGCAAACGACCGATTTCCAGTTCCCTTTTATCATGCTCATTTCCGCGCTGCCAAGCCAGGCGAAACAAGACGCGGAGCAATTTCGGCGTAACGCTGGAGTCGATGGGTCGTATTTTAGATTCTGGGCGAAGAGAACTGACGGAATACTGGATGACTTTGAGCAATCAGTTTCCACCTTTTTGCGTCAACAACCAGAGTTAGAACGTTACCGTAGAATGCACGATCGCTTAAAACAAGTATCAGCTGCTGCGCTGAAGAACGTGGTTGAAAGCATCGGCCGCTTAGAGTTGCAGGACCTAGCGACTCTACACGCGGGACAGCTAGTTGAAGAGCGAGAAACACTGGCCAATTACCTGGCATGGTTATACGGACAAGCGTTCACCACGAACGTAGTCAACGACATTGACCTTGCTGCGAAATGCGCAAAGCTCCCGGGCACTTCATTTGATGTGCTTCTGGGGCATCTTCCGGCGACTGGCAATATTCCTGAGATGTTTTGCTCATTTTCTCTTTCTCGGCCTGGGTCGGCTGAGATATATAAAGAGAGCCACCACGAACGTGAGCTTCGTTTTGGCGATTTATTTGCGGAACTATCCAAGACGTCCGACGCACCACCCGTCCGATATATGCTGGTCATCTCCCAGACATGCGATCTCCTTCAATGCAAGATCACGAACCAACAGATCTTATGCGTAGAGGGTAAGGGGCAGCACATTGGAGCCACCGAAGCGGATCTTCTGAAAGCGACAATTAAGCAGATGGATGCCCTAGGCGACATCTTGATACGCGACGCGAAGCAATACATTGAGATTGAGTGGGAGGAAAAGAACCTGCGGACGATTGACAGCGCCTCACTTGCACATGAGATTGGTTACACATATCTTGGTCGATTGAACGAAATATACGCGCTAGAAGCGCAGCGCCGGTCTTTAGAGGCACTTTCTCGCGTAGGCGTTCCAATTCAGCCCGGTTACAGCGTCTTCTTTGGGTCCGTCATCCTTCGCGTATTCAATTCAAGTACGGAGTTGCAGGATCTAGCAGCGGCGTTTGACCCAAAGGCCGCTGTTGCGGTTCTCCGAAACGAGAAAGCGCCATCCGTCAAGCACCGTCTACTGATGTCTGACGGCCTAAAGAAA
>Ga0210389_10004433_pt1 | contig 10904 bp, 7 predicted proteins | sample IncBWH28OmetaG_FD_160127 | JGI IMG/M metagenome (GOLD analysis project Ga0210389, IMG submission 160127) | Forest soil microbial communities from Barre Woods Harvard Forest LTER site, Petersham, Massachusetts, United States - Inc-BW-H-28-O ... | reverse complement strand
CGTTGAGCGGGAGCATAAGAGCGAGTGCCAGGAGATAGCCGCTGGTGACCCATTGAATCGCCGTGAGGCTGCTATGCAGATCCACGGCGAGACTGGAGAGGGATACGTTAACGATGGTTGCGTCGAGCTGCGCGAGAAAGGAACCCAGGACCGCGACCGATGTGATCTTCCACACCAACGGCTCAAGCCGGACGGTGTCGCTGGAGTTCTTAGGCATAAGCGGCTAGGACCTCATCGGTGGTCCGGACTCGCGTGAGACGAGGGAATATCTCTTCAAACGCGTAGCGGTGTTGTTCGGCGTCCTGGGCGGAGCAGGCGTCTTCGACCAGCACAAAGGCAAATCCCAGTCCGGTGCCCTGCCGCGCGGTGGATTCGACGCCTACGTTGGTAGAAATGCCGGTCAAGACGACCGTGTCGATCCCGCGGTTCTTGAGCTGCTGCTCCAGGTCAGTGCCGGCGAAGGCGCCCCAATGCCGCTTGGTGACGAGGATGTCGCCGGGCTGGAAACCGGCGGAAGGAGCGATCTCCGACGCTGCGGCAGGCAGCGGCTTATCGCCCAGGTTGGGCGGCTGGTCGACGGGGAGCTTCATGAAGTCGTTGAGATCGACGCGCACGTAGACGACGGGAGCGCCATGTGCGCGAAAAACTTCGGCAAGTTTTTTGGAGTTTTCGACGACCTCTGACGCAGTATGCGGCACGGAGTTCATGCCGACGATGGCATTCTGGAGATCGATGAGGACAAGTGCGGTCTTTCTAGGGTCGAGCTGGAGTTCTGCCATGGTTCCTCTTTGTTGAAAATGTTTACAAATCGAGGATAGCCTCGATTTCTATTGATTTATAATACGAGGGTGCCCTCGATTTCGTCAAATCCCATTCGCGTCGCTCCGCAGCAGGAACGCTCGGCGCGCCGGCTGGCGGGTTTTCTGGAAGCGGCCGCGGAGCTCTTTGTCGAAGTCGGCTACGAAGCAGCCACAATGACAGCGGTCGCGGAGCGAAGCGGGTCTTCTATCGGCGCGCTCTACAACTACTTTCCCGATAAACAGTCCATCGCGTTCACGCTGCTGAATCAATATTCCCAGGAGGTGGAGGCGCATTGGAGGCCGTTGATGCAGCAAGCGGAGATACTGACCCATGCGGAGTTCGCCGATCGCTTCATCGAGCGCATCACCCAATTCGCCCAGGAGCGTCCCGCTTATCTGAGTCTGCTGGCCGCGCCAATCCGCTTTCGCCGCGACCCTGCTGCCCGAAAGGCTTCACGAATCGCAATCGCAAATGCCTTTCAGGTAAAGAATCCGTCGCTTTCGAAGGAACAGTCTCTACTCGCTGCAAACGTATCTCTCCAGATAGTCAGAGGCATGATGACCCTCTATGGGGAAGCAGATCCCAAAGGGAAAGTCCTGGTTGTGGCTGAATTCAAAAAGGTGTTGACGTTGTATCTGGGAAGCCTACTTGTCCGAGGACGCGGTGCTAGCGAAGTAAGAGTCGGCCAGCGTCTACTGAGCAGTTAGCCACCAAACCAGACTGGATGTCCGTTGGTGTCAACAAGGCGAGTCGCTACTGAGGAGTTCAGGTTGACCTATCCGTGTACCGACCACAACAGCGCGCGTAATCCACCTATGCAAAATATACGATACGATCGCATATTTCGCAGTAGCGGCAATTCCTGTGCCATCAGATTGAATGGTCGCTCAAGGTTACGGACGAATGAGTGAAACTCCGCAACCGTTAGGCTACGAGGTTGCCGTGTCCGCTTGGATGAGCCCTTGATCGTTAGAGATCAAGGAAGGACTGGACCGACGTTGGATCTTCGACCGTACGAACACGAAAGCCAAGACGCTTCGTGATGATCTGCATCGCTATGTTGTCAGTCAACATTTCCGCGGACACGCGGGTTAGCTTTTCATCGCGGGCAATCTGGATGACGCGACGGAGCAGTTCGCTCCCCAGGCCGAGTTGTTGATACTGATCCGAAACCAAGATGGCGACTTCCGCTTCGTTGCCCGAATGAAGCTTGTTCATACGCCCGACGGCGACGATCCTGCACTCTCCGGTGGAGGGATCGGTTCGCCCGGCGACCAGCACCATTTCGCGGTCGTAACCACCGAAACAAATCCGCAACAGTCGTTCATGCTCCACTCGCCGGCTCAGGCTAAGGGAACAGAAGTAACGCAAATAAACGCTTCGGTCGGAGAGCGTCTCGTGAAACTTGACCATCAGCGGTTCGTCTTCGGGGCGGATCGGGCGGATGCTCACCTGATTTCCATCTTTCATCGTCCAGGACGAAACATACTGCAAGGGATATGGACGGATGGCTGGCTTGGGCAACTGCTCGAGAGTGACGGCGGGACCGTGCAGCACGATTCTGGCATCGAGGGCCAGCAAGCGCTCCGGTGAAACCAGCAGAGGATTGATGTCAATTTCCGCAATCCACTGCTGTTCGAGGACGAGCTGACTGAACCGGACCAGTAGTTGCTCCAGAGCCGCCAGATTGACCGGCTTCCGTCCGCGAACGCCTTTCAGAGCGGTGAACACTCGTGTTTGCTCCATCATTCTCCGGACCAGCGTCGTGTTCAGGGGAGGAAGCGCAAGGGCGCGGTCGCGATACACTTCAACAAGCTGGCCACCGGATCCAAACAAGATGACTGGCCCAAACTGTGGGTCCACGCTGCTACCGAGGATCAGTTCGTAGCCATCCAGTTTCACCATCGGCTGCACCGTGACGCCTGAGAACTGGTCCGGACCGGCTTTCTCTGTTACGGAGGACTGGATGGCGTGATACGCAGCGCGGACCGCTGCCTCATCTTGCAAATTCAGTTTGACTCCGCCGACATCCGTCTTGTGCGTAATAGTTTCGGAAAAGACCTTCAAGACAATCGGAAAGCCAATTTCCGAAGCCAGCCTGGCCGCCTCGCCTTCGCTGGCCGCGACGCGGGTCTCAACTGTTGAGATGCCGTAAAGCGACAGCAAGCGCTTCGATTCCAGTTCGGTCAGCAGAGTGCGACCTTTGCTTCGTGCATTCTGGATGATTTGCTCAACTTGATTGCGGGATGCGCTCGTCATCTCAGAGTCTTCAGTGAGCGAGGGGGTTTGGTAGAGTCCGCGCAGATTGTATGCGTACCGCCACATGTAGGTGAAGGCACGCGCTGCGGTATCGGGAAAAGAAAAAGTTGGAATGCCCGCCGAATTCAGGGCAGCTTCACCGGCGGCGATACTGTTCCCTCCCATCCAACTGGCAAGTACGGGCTTGCCATATTCTTTGGCGTAAGGTTTCAAACGCTCTGCAACTTGCAGAGGATCGGTCATTCCTTGCGGGGCAAGGATCACCAGGAGGCCATCACTGTTCGGGTCTTGGGAGGCAATTTCGAGGGCACGAGCATAGCGCTCAGAATCAGCATCGCCGAGAACGTCAATGGGATTGTTATGACTCCAGTGGGCGGGCAGGAACTCGTCCAGGTGACGCAAACTCTCTGACGAAAGTTCAGCCAGCTCTCCGCCATTGGCCACCAGCGAGTCGGTGGCGAGGACGGCGGGTCCGCCGGCGTTGGTCAGGATCGTGAGGCGCGGACCTTTGGGGCGGGGTTGCCTGCCGAGTACTTCCGCCATATAGAAAAGGTCCGCGATATTGTGCACCCGCAGAACTCCGGAGCGGCGGAAGGCTGCATCCAGGACTTCGTCGCTACCGGTGAGTGCTCCCGTATGGGAGGCGGCCGCGCGTGAGGCCGCTTGCGAACTCCCGGCTTTAATCACGATGATGGGCTTGGTGAGTGCAACCTCGCGGGCTGCGGACAGGAACGACCGCGCATCGCCCACGGATTCCATGTAGAGCAGAATGCTCTTGGTGTGTGGGTCATCGCCGAAGTGGTAGATCAAGTCGCCCCACCCAACGTCCAGCATCGAGCCGGTCGAAACAATGGCGCTGAAGCCGACTTCTTCGCGTTGGCTCCAATCGAGGATCGCCGTAAGCAGCGCTCCGCTCTGACTCAGGAACGCGACGTTGCCCGCCTTTGGCGCGTCTTTGGCGAACGTGGCGTTCAATCCGACCGCCGGGTTCATGATGCCCAGGCAGTTTGGTCCAACCAAACGCAGAGGCGAAGAACTGCGGAGCAACTGCTCACGGATCTGTTGTTCGAGGGCAATGCCTTCCGCACCACGTTCCTTGAATCCGGCCGAAATCACAACCGCGGATTTGACGCCGGCATCCACGCACTCTCCAATGAGTTGCGGGACCGTTGCTGCGGGGGTGGCAACTACAGCCAAGTCCACAGGGCGGGAGATGTTGCGAATGCTCTTGTAGGCTTTGAGTCCCAGCACTTCTTGATGCTTGGTGTTGACGGCATACACGGCACCCTGAAAGCCGTGCAGCAGGTTCTCCAGAACGGTTCGGCCCACGGTGCCGGGACGATCGGTCGCGCCGATGATCGCTACCGAACTGGGAGCGAACATTGCGTCCAGGCCGTATTTCTCGGGTGTTGTCCGTTTTTTTTCATTCGTCTGTTCCACGAGTTCGGCCTCAGTTAAACCCACAAGATCTCCTCACCTCAACCTTGCGGCGGCGAAAACCGCCAGTCAAGGATAGACCATCGGCGAATGTTCGGGATTCGCTTCTGGCCTATGGAGCCTCAGGTGCCGTCCGTCAGTTCAACCGCGAATCGTAAGCACGGGACACGCACCATACGCTAGATCGGCGCACCACCGTTATCGCGGAAGATGAAGGTGCATCCCTACGCTAGGTGTTCACGAACTTGATAGTTGCCAGGTGGACCTCGATCGTCTTGCTCGGCGACAACCTCAAGATCAGGTGTCAGACCAATACCACCACTCACCGGACACTGACGGTCCTTTACTTCTTCCACTGTCCCTTGGAACGTAGCTTCGGCCGCCCGATCATACTTCGGAACTGCAACGCCCGGTTCGGGTTTCTGCGATGCGGTCGCCGGCGCGATTGTCAGGACCAGCGCCGCAGCAGTGAGAATGAGGATGCGCGAGGTTTTCAGGAACAAGCGGTCGCGCCGGACTACCGCGAGGTGAATCATGTGGTAAACGGTGGATGCGATCAGCAGAACCGCGGCAGCGCGATGCACCGCTCCGCGAAATGCGAAATGACTCTCCCAAAGCAGTAGCGGACGCGCCCACCAGGCCTCGGGATACTTCAAGGCGAATCCGGTGAAAACCAAAGTCGGAAAGCTGAGGATGATGCCCCAGTGGGCGATGCGGAAATTTCGATTCATGCGCGAGACTTGCGCATTGCTTTCGTGCCGCGGCTGGCGGCGGATCAGCTTGGCGAAAAAATCCAGCAGGTTGTGCAGGATCATGAAACCCAGAGTCAGCGGGATCAGCACGATGTAGGTCCAGCGAATCCACTTGACTGTGGGATGCGCTGGGCCGGTAGAAGTGCGGACGTGTACCGGACCGATGACGAAATGATCTCCCGCACCGGCGTGACAGTTGCCGCAGGTCTTGGAAAGGTTGGCTGCATTCACGGTTGAGCGCAAGTCGCTCGAAGGGAAGATATTGTGCACGCCGTGGCAGGACGCACAGTTGGCAACACTCTGAGATCCGCCGCGAAGGGCGAGACCGTGGTAGCTGTCGGCGAAGGATGGAACCCGGTCGGCGGGCAGATTGTAGCGCAAGGCGAGGCGTTCATCGGCATGGCAGCGACCGCAGGTAGCCATCGAAACGCGCGCTGCGTTCACCAGCGATCCTGCTTCCTTCGGGCCCAGGATAAGGTGCTCGCCGTGGCAGTCGACGCAGACCGGCGCTTGGGACAAGCCGTTCTTTGTGGCTTGTCCGTGAACGCTCTCCAAATATGTCTTGGCAATGTCGGCATGGCACTGTCCACAGGTCGCGGGGATATTGAAATGGTTGACCTTGGAACGCGCATCCTGCGAGGGCAGGATGCCGTGGCTGCCATGGCAATCGGAGCAAGTCGCGGCGGCACCGTCTCCGTCGATTACGGCTCGTCCATGCGCGCTTTGGCGATAGAGCTCTACGGGATGTGCGAAGGGAATTTTGTGGCGTGAGAGAAATTGCCGATCACTGTGACAGGAGGCACAAGTGTCAGGCAGATTCTTCTTGGCGACCGTTGAGGCCGCATCGCTCGAGGTCTGAATCTGATGGACGGGCCCATGGCAGGACATGCAGGTCGGCGCATCCGGGTCGCCGGCCGTGGCCGCTTGTCCGTGGATACTCTGACGGAGTTCCTTCACTTCATCGGCGTGACACTGCGCGCACTTTGCGGGCGCGGTCTGGGCTGCCGCGGCCACTTCGTGGTGATCGCCGTGGCAGGATTGGCAAGCTCCGTCGCCGAGCGCGTTGTGCACACTGTTGGGCACATGGGAAGCTTCGTCACCGTGGCAAGTCGCGCATTTTACCTTCGGTACTTTGGCCGGGTGCGGATAGTCTTTGATGCTTGTGTGACATTCTCTGCAGCTCAAAATACCGTGGACACTGGCAGCATGTTTGGCAGAATCAATCGAGATGTTTTTCCCGCTGTCCGACTTCATGCCTGCCTGGCCGTGGCAGGCCACGCAACTTTCGTCCTGCCTCAGCGGCTGTGGTAAGTTTGCCTGTGCCCGGGCGCGTGCGTGTGCAGGGGAGCCGAGTGAAAGAAGACCGGCTAAGAGAATTAAGGCGAGAGAGACAAAAGCGAATCGTCGTATCGTAAGAGTCGTGCGTCGCATCTTTTCCCGCAAGCCCAGACTCCAAAGTTCGCAAGCGAACTTCGTCCATAGCAAGCTTGAAGGCTTTGAGGAGAAAGTTCCGTGACTCGCGTCACGGGCGCTTGTTAGTCATGCCAGCCGAGGATTAGAAGTTCGGAGCGGTACGCCTTGGGGAACTTCCAAGTCAGCCTTAATTCGTGATCAGGGTTGCAGTTAGGAATCTCGGGTTTCTGGATTCCGTCTCGTTCCGATGCTTACTTCATTCCCAGGTCGTTCAATATCTTGGGATTCTCTTCTCCCGCTGCGAGAACTTGGTGGCACGCAGAACAATCGTTGGTGATGGTCTGGCCATCGGCACTCGTATGGCTGCCGTCATGACAGCGGAAACAGCCCGGCGAATCGTTGTGCCCAAGATTGTTCGGATGAACGCCCCAGGTCACCCGCATGTCGGGGAAGATGTTGCGAAGGTAGATTGCCGCCACCTCATCGCCGGCTTGCTGCACCAGGGTGCGCCGCGTTTGATAGATCTGCGGATAATTCGTGCGATAGAAGTTGTTGAGTTCGGCGATGATGTTCTGCCGTGCAACATCGCGGGTGGGAAAATTTACTTTGAGAACCTCGACCGCCTTCTTCCGGATATAGGGCAGCTCTGGGCTGATGTGCCCGAGAGACATTTGCTTGTCTACCGCGTTTTCCGGCAAGTCGAACTCATGCGTGGGCCGGTTATGACAATCCACGCAATCCATGGTGCGGTGTTCTCCCTTGTCCAATTGCTGTTGAGTTGGCTTCGCATCGGTGGAAATGAATTCAGTGGTTTTTCCCTGATCGTCGGTGTAATAGACGACGGGGATTGTCTGCCGCTCCGCATCGGTGGAAATGTAGCGGATGCGAGCGTTGTCGGCGAGATGGTGCCCGTGAATACCAACCGATCCTTGCCAGGTGCGTCCGCCCACCTTCAGCAGTAAGACGTCGGTCTGTGGCGTGTTTTTCTCATCTTCTTTGTAGCTGGTGTTCACCAGGAACTTGTCGCCGGTAAAGCGCTGCGGCCAGTGACACTGCTCACAAGTTTCACGGGCCGGGCGAAGGTACTTAACTGGGGAAGGAATTGGGCGAGAATAGGTATGAAAGGTTACCGCAGCCACTTGCCGCAGACCGGAGAGCTTCGATCGCACAAACCACCCCGCTCCTGGCCCGATATGGCACTCAACGCACTCCACGCGCGAGTGCGGTGAATTCTGATAGGCGGTATATTCGGGCGCCATGACGGTGTGACACGTCGTCCCACAGAAACTCGCCGAATCCATATACTGCACACCGCGGTAGGAGGCTGTACCAAGAATGAGAAGGTTGAGGACGGTCGCGAAAGCGACCCATTCAAAAGTGCGCCGTACCACCGGCAGGCGCAGATCGATGGCGGGGTAGACGTCCGGCAGATTCCCGCTCCCGCGCAGACTACGCCGCCTGTGCCAGATGCCAAGTGGAATCAGCAGCAGACCCAAAACAAAAATTCCGGGAAGAATCAGGAAGACCAAAAGGCCGATATAGGGATGCGGCGGCCCCGGCATGAAGACGTCATAGAACCAGAAGGCAATCGTGGTGAGCGCGGTGCTCGTTGTGATTACCGCACCCGTAAGCGTGATGGAATTCTGCCCCAGGAAATAGATGGGCTGCGACCAACCTCGGATGCCTTCTCGCAGATTCATTTAGAACCGCCACTCCCTTTATAGTGTCGTAGACTCTCAAGTCCTCATGGTCCAGGGCGCGAGCACACTCCACCCGTGCCGCGGGCAATGTGCCGCCTGTAACATTCTCCTGAAGAACCTCGCTTACAGTAACGGGGGACTATTTCTTCAGCGTGCGGATATAAGCCACCAGTCCCTTAATTTCTTCCGGCTTTAGAGAGCCATACTTCGGCATTTTGCCCTTGCCGTTGGTGATGATATCTGTGAGCTGCGCGTCCGACATTGCCTGTACGTCGGCAGTTGTGAAGTCGTGAGCGCCCATCTTCTTGCCCATTGCCGACCCGGTACCGTCAGCCGCATGGCAACCGGCACATTTTGATTTGAAGAGAGCTGATGCGTCTTGTGCGCCCGCCGGTAACGAAAGGCTTAGGACAACAGCCAATGCTGTTGCAAGGGTAAGCACTTTGAAGTCAATTTTCATAACCTTCAAGCTCCAGTCGAAATTTGGTTCTGCAACATCGCAACGAGAATACATCCAAACATGTTGCGATATTGAACTTTTTGAGAGATGAGGTTCTGTGACCCAGGTCACTGCTCTCTGTTATGAGAATCCGCTTAGAAACTGGTCGCTAGAATTGATTCGCGCGACAGTGTGACGCTCCTCACGGTAACCTGTGACGTTGGCCCCGTCGCTTACACGTGGGACCAGACTAACGATGAGGGTTAGTCTGAGCCGAGCGATACTCAGAACCTGCTGGAACGTAATGAAGGTCGATTCAGAACGCATAACGCAGAGACTCGGTCAGCGAGTTGGCATGAAAATAGCGCGGCGCTGTCGGCCCGACAAACGAACCTTCCCCGTACTGGTAATAATTCCATCCTGAGTTGAAAGCCCACTTATGGCCAAGATCAACACTCAGGTTGGCTACAGGCTGCTGATACGTATACTGCAACGTGCCGAGAGGCTGCAGAATATTGAACTGCGGCACGTTGCCGTCAACCCTGGTGAGGCTATAGCCGAAGTCGGCCAGCACTCGCTTCGCCGGCCTGAACCTGACGGTTGCCATTCCAAAATTAGTGTGGTTGGTGTAGTAAGAGTTGGCCAGCAGAGGATTGGCCGGATCGTTCAACGCACAAAATGAAGTCGTGCCATTGGCCCCGGCCACGAAAGGTAGAATCACGCCGGTTGGCGGAGTGTCGTTGAAGCAGATCAGGGCATTCTGAATTACGCTGTTGAAGTTGTACGCCAGATCCAGTCCGAAGCGTTCGCGCGGCGCGAGCGACGCGGTCAGCCCGTAGTTTTGGTTGTGGCCCGCGTACTGGGTCTGGGCGTCGGCGTTGGATTGTTGCAGGATGTTGACGGATCCGCTTAGGGTAGCCCAAGAGCGCGGTGTGTAGGTCGTCTGGAACCGGTATCGCGCTTCCTTGCGTGGCGACATGCGGACGAATACGGCGTTGAAGTTCGTGTGTTCCAGATCGAAATTCAATCGCAAGGCATGGGTGGGCCGTGCCCAGAATCCGAGGAGCGCCGTTTTTTCCAGGCCCACGAAATGGTCCACGTCCCCGGGGAGATAGTCAAGGAAGTGGTTGAACTCCCTGTCGCCATAGCGGTAACCGATGCGTGCGCCCGCTTTTTTCGAAAAATCCCAGGCCAGCTCGGTCTGATTTCTCGTCCAGGTCTGGTTGAAGGAGGACTGGGCTATGGTAGGTGTCCCTCCCGGAGTTGTGGGCGTGGTGAGCGCGGTACTCAGCAGCGTGCACGGGGGCAGTGCGCAGCTAAAGTCGAGCTCGTTGAAATTGCCATTCTGCGGAATTCGATAGGCCCAGAAATAGAATTTCTCGATTAGTCGCAGATGTTGGGTCAAGTGCAGTGTCGCTTCGAGATCTACCACGTCAGAGATGCGGTTTGCAGCAGCTCTCCCAGTGCCGGTAAAGGCGAGGGTGTTGCCGCGCGTGATCAAGCCGCCGAAAGACTCGTCCAACGGTGTGTTGGAAGTCGCGGAACTATAGGAGAACGAGCCGAGCAGATCCAGCTTCCGGAAGTAATTGCTGCGCAAGCTGAAGCGCTCGGTGGGCGTCGAGGTCCGGATTCGCTGGTTCCGCACGTAGCTGGTGTACGCGCTGCATGTGACATTGGTCAGAGTCCCATCGACAATCAGACTGGTTGCCGGCGGCACCACGGCGCAGGGTTCCTTGTTTGCCGTGTCGATGGACAAGCCCAACGAAACGGAACTGACTGGCGTCGTGGGCAAGGGCGCCTCATTGATTGGATTCACCTGATAGTCCGTGTCTCCCTTGTAGTAATCGAGGAATTGGTCGTAGCTGACGACGGTTCGTGGCGCGATCCTAAAGTCCACTCCCAGGCGGTACGAGTTCATGGTTGTGTTCCAGTCCTGCAGGAGCGAACCTTCCGTACCCTCGTGGATGCTGCTGTAGGAAGGCCCGGTCATGTTGTTATGCGAATATCCTAAACGGAAGCTGACCGTGGATTGCGGAAGCAGCGTGAGATCGACATCGCTCATGCGTCGCGTCGTAGCGAACGAGTGAGGCGAGTTCAGTATCG
>Ga0210389_10004432_pt1 | contig 10907 bp, 8 predicted proteins | sample IncBWH28OmetaG_FD_160127 | JGI IMG/M metagenome (GOLD analysis project Ga0210389, IMG submission 160127) | Forest soil microbial communities from Barre Woods Harvard Forest LTER site, Petersham, Massachusetts, United States - Inc-BW-H-28-O ... | reverse complement strand
GCTCCGCCGCACCCGCGCCAACGTCAGCAAGTTCCGTCCCAGCTCTCGGACCCGAACGGCCAGTCGCGTGGCCGAAGCGCGCGGTGCGCACGCTGCCCAACGGCATGCAAGTGGTGCTCGCCGAATTGCGCACGTTTCCAAAAATTTCCGCTCAGCTATTTTTTCGCAGCGGGAATGCCAGCGTCGCTCACAGCGCGCCTGGACTCGCCGAACTGACGGCTACGGTGGTGCGCACCGGCACTGCGTCGCGCTCCAGCCGGCAAATTGAAGAAGATCTGCGCCGCATGGGCGCGGACCTGGGCTCGCACGCCGGCGCGGATTCCAGCGCCATCTCCATTTCCGGACTCGCGGAATTTTCCGAAGGCATCTTCGATCTGTTGGGCGATCTGGCGCGCAACGCCTCTTTTCCCACGGACGAATTCGAGCGCGAACGTGGCCGCAAAATCGAAGGCTTGCGCATCGAACGTACTACGCCGGGATTTCTCGCGAGCGAACGGTTCCGCCGCGTCATTTTTGGCGAACATCCCTACGCCGTGGTATCACCCACCGAGGCGCAGGTCGCAGCCATCGAGCATCCGCAGCTCGAGGAGTTCTACCACCACAACTATTCTCCGGCCAACGCGCTGCTGATCGTCGTTGGCGATTTTTCCGCAGATGCCATGTTCGCGCAAATCGAGAAAGTCTTCGGCAGCTGGGGCGCTCCGGCGCCCCGCGCGCTGATTTCGCTCGCGCCACCTCACAATCACGGCCGCAAAGTTCACCTGGTGCATTTGCCCGGAAGCGTGCAGACCCAGGTGCTGCTCGGCAATCTGGCGATCACGCGCCGTGATCCGGATTGGTTTCGTTTGGTGTTGGCGAATTCGATTTATGGCGGCGCGTTCCATTCGCGCCTGGTCATTAATATTCGCGAGCAGAAGGGCTACACCTACAGCCCGCGCAGCGGCTTGCAATCCCTGCGACAGCACGGCTATTTCAGCGTGCACGCCGCGGTGCGCAACGAAGTGGCTGCCGCCACGCTCACCGAAATATTTTACGAAATGGACCGCATGCGGTCGCTGCCCGTCACTTCCGAAGAACTGGAAAGCGCGCGCAGTTACCTTACCGGCGTTTTCTCGCTGGGCGTGGCCACGCAGGATGGCCTGCTCGGCCAGCTCTCCACGATTTATCTGGATCATTTGCCCGAGGACCATCTGGAAACTTACCGCCAGAAAGTTCACGCGCTTACCGCCGATGACATCCTCCTCGCCGCGCGCCGCCACTTCGATTCCGCCCACGCGCAAATCGTGCTGGTAGGCGACCGCGCGCAAATTGCGGAACAAGCCGCGCTCTTCGGCGAAGTCACCGAGTACGACGCGCAGGGAAATCAGCAGCGATAATTAAAGAAGGCGGCCGGGAACGGAATTGGCAACAGATGCGCGACAGACGATCCCACTGCGATGATGTAGAAGCGGGCGCGCGATGAGAGCGCCGCACCGTGCTGCGATCTCCGCCGTTCTTGTCGTGATCTGTTCATTCGCGGTGCTGGCGCAGACGAAGCAGCCGCCGTCGCATCCGTTGGACTTGAACGTCGCGAACGTGAAGGAACTCGAGCAAGTTCCCGGCATCGGCCCCAAGACTGCCCAAGCTATCGTGGATTTCCGGCATAAGAGCGGCCGATTCCGGCGCGTCGAAGATCTTCTGGCAATCAAAGGAATCAGCCAGCGCAAACTCGATAAGATGCGCCCGTACTTGAAGATCACGCCACCGCCTCCTCCGTCTCCGCCGCCACACAAACCGCCGCAGTCATAGTGCGAGCCCGAAGCTTGCCGCAGGCAGGGATCCTCCTCTGTGCCCCCTGTTCTGCGTTGAATCTTTCGGCTTGCCTTCCCCCCGTCAGCAAAAGAGAATCAATGCTCGGAGCCGTCCATGCTAACGAAGAAATTGTGCTTCTCGATCACCGCAGCGCTGGCACTGATCCTCGCAACGCTCGCCGCGAGCAGCGCCACGAAATCGGCCACAAGTGGCGCCGCCGCGTCCGCCTCCGGATATCATCTGTTGAAGAAAATCCCACTCGGCGGCGAAGGCGGCTGGGACTACCTCGCGTTCGATTCCCCCACGCGCCGCCTGTTCATTTCGCGCGCCACAAAAGTAGTCGTGCTCAACGTGGACACCGGCACCGTCTCCGGCGAAATCCCCAACACTGACGGCGTGCACGGCATCGCCTTCGCGCCGGAATTTGATCGCGGCTTCACTTCGAACGGCCGCGCCGGCACCGTCACCATTTTCGACCTGCAATCGCTGCAGATAATCGGCAACGCGAAAACCGGCATGAATCCTGACGCGATCGTTTACGACCCGGCATCGAAGCGCGTTTTCACCATGAACGGCCAGAGCCACGACGTCACCGCGATTGATGCCGCCACCGGCAAAGTGCTGGGAACGATCCCGGTAACGGGCAAGCCGGAGTTTGCGGTGGCGGATGGCGCGGGGCACGTGTACGTCAACATCGAGGACAAAAGCGAGGAGTTGCAGATTGACACGCAGAATCTGAAAGTAACTGCGCAGTGGCCGCTCGCGCCGTGCCAGGAGCCGTCAGGACTCGCGATGGACGTCGCGCATCGCCGGCTTTTCGCCGGCTGCCACAATCAAATGATGACCGTGGTGGACGCCGACTCCGGAAAAGTGATTGCCACGCCCGCGATCGGCGACGGAGTCGATGCCAACGCATTCGATCCGGGCACGGGCTTCGCGTTTGCATCCAACGGCCAGAGCGCCACGCTAACAGTGGTGCACGAAGACGCGCCCGACAAATTTTCAGTGGTGGAAAATGTGGCGACGCAGAAAGGCGCGCGCACCATGGCGTTGGACCTTAAATCGCACGACATCTATCTCGTAACCGCCGACTTCGCGCCCGCGCCGCCATCCGCAAACGAGAATCCCCGCCCGCGCATGATGGCAGTTCCGGGCACGTTCGTGGTGCTGATCTACACGAAGTGACGGCGCGCTTCTGACGGAAACGCGTTGACGCACAGCTGCGGAAGGACAGCGAGAACGCGCCTCACAGATTCTGGTGGCTCGATTTCGACGCATCAATCGCCAGCGGCACCTGGTCGGCAATTTCCAGGCCGTAGCCTTCGAGCGCCACAACCTTCCGCGGATGATTGGTCAGTACGCGAATCCGCCGCAATCCCAGATCAATCAATATTTGCGCGCCGATTCCGCTCTCGCGCTGCACCAGCCGCTGGCGCCCTAAGTCCTGCTCCACTTCCTCACGTGCATGAAAACGAATGCGCGGCAATTCACCGTTCTCCGCTTCGCGCGGCGCGTCAATCTGGAATCCTCGCCCGGTGTGATGCAAATAAACGAACACGCCGCGGTCTTCCTTGGCAATTGCCGCGAGCGAACGCTCAATGACCGCGTGGCAATCGCAGGCCGTGGATCCGAAAACGTCGCCTGTGAGGCAGTGCGAATGGACCCGCACCAGCGGGGGGCCGTTTTTCGCGATGTCGGCCAACTCTCCGCGCACCAGCGCCACGTGCAGCTCGTGGTCCGCATCGTTTGAATACGCAATCATCCGGAAATTTCCATGCCGCGTGGGCAGCACGGATTCGGCGATCCTCCGCACATGCCGCTCGTGTTGCATGCGGTAGCGAATCAGGTCTGCCACGGTCAACAGTTTCAACCCATGGAGGTGGCAAAATTCCACCAGCTGCGGAATCCGCGCCATGGTGCCGTCATCGTTCATGATTTCGCAGATCACGCCGGAATGGTCCAGGCCGGCGAGTCGCGCCAGATCCACCGAAGCTTCCGTCTGTCCCGCGCGCACCAGCACGCCGCCGTTGCGCGCGCGCAAAGTGTAAACGTGACCGGGCCGCGCGAGGTCTTCTGGATGAGTATTGGGGCTGGTCGCCGCCAGAATGGTGGTAGCGCGATCGGCGGCGCTGGTGCCGGTGGTGGTGCCGAGCCGCGCGTCAATCGGCTCGCAAAATGGCGTGCCGAACATCGAGGTGTTGCGCGGGGTAATGGGCGCCAGGGCCAGCGCGTCGCAGCGCTGCTCAGTCATCGCCAGACAAATCAGCCCGCGCCCGAATTTCGCCATGAAGTTGATGGCTTCCGGCGTCACTTTTTCGGCGGCCATGGCCAGGTCGCCTTCGTTCTCGCGGTCTTCATCGTCCACCAGGACGATCATGCGCCCCGCTCGTATATCTTCCAGCGCTTCTTCCACGCTGGCGAATGGTGGCTTTCGGTCGTTCATGTCGCTCCCTCGCGTGCCATTTAAATATACCACCGAGGCGTGTGGGACCAGCCATTTGTGACTAGCGAGAGGCGTCGCTGCGTGAACGTCGAAACCCCTAATTGGCCGTCAGCCTTCGTGCTCGTCTGCGCACCCAGTGGCGGAGCAACTCATATTCCGGCACGGCCGTCGCGGACCCCTTGGTAATTCTGATCAACGAGCGCCGCTTGAGCAGCCGGATGGCGCCTTGCACCGCTGATTTCGATAAGCCCGTTAGTTCCGCCAGTTGCTGCAGGCTTACGGCCACGCTGCGCTCCTCGGACCTGAAGAGCCGGGTCCACAGGACCACATAGGTGAGAAATGCCGCTGGCGAATGATCGTGTCCGGTGAGGTCGGGCAGCAACACATCCAGAACGTAATCGTCAATCGATACATGGAGCATAATCACTATACTAATTAATGTCATAGGTAGTTGCAATCGGAAAGAAGCTTGCGCAGAATCACGAATCGGGAAGGAAGTTTTTCGCCCGGCATGCAAGATGGGCCGGAAAAAGTTCGCAGTCATTGAATTGTGGAGGCACCATGATCAAAGGCGTCAAGTTCGCCAGCATTCCCGTCACCAATCAGGATCGCGCGCTCGCGTTCTACACCGAAAAGCTTGGCTTTCGCTTGCGCACCGACCAGCCCTTCAGCGAAGAGCAGCGCTGGATCGAACTCGGTATCTCTGGTGCGGACACGCGCATTGTCCTGTTTAAATTTGGCGAGAGCCCTAAGCCTGGCAGCCAGATGAACATCACGTTTTGGACGGACGACGTGGAGGCCACGGCGCATGAGCTGAAGAGCAAAGGCGTGCAATTCGTCATGGAACCAAAACGCGAAGAGTGGGGCACCGCCGCTGCATTCAAGGACGTTGATGGCAACACTTTCGTCCTGAGTTCCAAATAGACTGCAGATCGGCTGCGGTCGGTTCTGAATCTGTAGGCGCGGTCAGGGAATCGGCCCGCCTTTTCGTAGCATGTACCTGCCGCTAGGCAGGCGTCCCGCCGCCTCTTTGCCATAGGCTCAGGTCGCAGCCATGACGGGAGCGATCGTTGTTGCGCGACCTGCCAATCGCGGCTCGTGATTCACGACCTACGTCGCGCAAACCTAAGGTCGGGGTATAATCGACTCAATCTATGCCCCTCCTTCCAGGGTCGCATCTAGGACCATACGAAATCGGAACGCTGCTCGGCGCAGGCGGCATGGGCGAAGTGTATCGCGCCCGCGACCCGCGCCTGGATCGCGCAGTCGCAATCAAAATACTGCCTGCCGAATTATCCGCGGACGCTGATCATTTGCATCGTTTCGAGCGCGAAGCCCGCTCGGCCTCCGCGCTGAATCATCCCAACATCGTCACCATCTACGAACTCGCACACGACGGTTCCACGCACTACATCGCGATGGAATTGATCGAGGGCCAGACGCTGCGCCAGTTGCTCGCGGCCGGCTCGCTGCCCGTACGAACAATCATCGAACTCGCCGCGCAAGTTGCCGAAGGTCTCGCCAAGGCGCATGAAGCAGGCATAGCGCACCGCGATCTGAAGCCCGATAACCTGATGATTTCCAGCGACGGCTTCGTCAAGATTCTCGATTTCGGCCTCGCCAAGGTCACGGCGCCCGTCGCAGAGCAGCAACAGACGCGCGCGCTCTCGGGTTGGCACACGCAACCCGGCGTCCTCCTCGGCACGGTGCAATACATGTCGCCGGAGCAAGCCAGCGGCGCTCCATTCGACTTTCGGTCCGACCAGTACTCGTTCGGGCTGGTGCTGTACGAAATGCTCACGGGAAAACGCCCGTTTGCCAGAAATACCGCCGCCGAGACGCTCGTCGCCATCATTCGCGAACAAGCCGAACCGATCGCCGTGCAAAATCCCGACGCGCCCGCGCCGCTCTGTTGGGCCATCGAGCGTTGCTTGGCGAAGGATCCTGACAAGCGCTACGTCTCGACGCGAGACCTGGCGCGCGAACTTGCGGCCATACGCGACCGCTTCTCCGAAAAACCAGGCAGGCAAGCGGAGCCTCGCCCCGCCAATATTCCCGTGCAACGAACGATGTTCGTCGGCCGCGAAAAGGAAATCGCCGCCGCCAAAGAGTTAGTGCTCTCAAGAGACGTGCGCCTGGTCACCATCACGGGCATGGGTGGAATTGGCAAGACGCGCCTGGCGGTGGAAATAGGCGGTGGGCTGCTGGAAAATTTTCCGGGCGGAGTACATTTTGTTCCGCTGTCGCCGTTGCGCGACCCCGGCTTGATCGTTTCCGTGATCGTGCAGACCCTGGGGATCCGCGAGGCCGGAGGGCAATCTTCACTCGAGCTGCTCAAGAAATATTTGCAGGATTCATCACGCGCGCCGGTTCTGTTCCTGCTGGATAATTTCGAGCACTTGATGCCAGCGGCGCCCATCGTGGCGGATCTACTGGCCATGGCGCCAAATCTAAAAATCCTGGTCACCAGCCGCGCGGCGTTGCATGTGTACGGCGAGCGTGAATTTCCGGTGCCGGCGCTGGGCGTGCCGGATGCGCAGGCCAAGAGTTCGCTGGACGCGCTGTCGCAATTCCCCGCAGTTGCGCTTTTCGTGCAACGCGCCGTCGCCGCCAAGCCGGATTTTGAATTGAATCAACAGAACGCTTCCGCAGTGATCGAAATTTGTTCACGTTTGGATGGCTTGCCGCTCGCCATCGAACTCGCCGCCGCGCGCGTGAAGGTTCTTTCGCCCTCTGCGATGCGCACGCGCCTGGCCAGCCGCTTGCAATTGCTCACCGGCGGCGCGCGCGATCTGCCGCAGCGGCAGCAGACTCTACGCGCTGCATTCGATTGGAGCCACGATCTTCTGAGCCCGGCCGAGCAAAGACTTTTCCGCCGGCTTTCAGTGTTCGTCGGCGGCTGCACGCTCGAAGGCGTCGAAGCGGTTTGCGATACCAAGGGCGACCTGGAATTGGACCTGCTCGACGGCATGTCTTCCATGGTGGATAAAAGCCTGCTGCAACAATTCGAGCAAGCCAACGGAGAACCGCGCTTCGTGATGCTGGAAACGATCCGCGAGTACGCGCGAGAGAAATTGGAAGCGAGCGGAGAAGATGCCGCGACGAAACGCGCTCACGCCGCTTACTGCCTGGTGCTGGCTGAAGAAGAAGCGATGGCGCAGACCGGCGCGCAAGGGGCGGAAGACGCCGAAGCTCGGGAGCGCATCGCGCTGGAACACGACAATTTTCGCGTGGGCCTCGAGTGGCTCATCGAATCCGGAGATGCAGATTGGGGCTTGCGTCTCGGCACAGCGCTTTTTCGTTTTTGGGAGTCGCGCGAGTATCTGGCAGAGGGCCGCGACATGCTTGCCAAGGTGCTGCGGATTCCGGCTGCTGCTGCTCCTACCAAGGCGCGTGGCCGCGCTGTTTTTTCCGCAGGAGTGTTCGCCACAGAGCAGGGAGACTTCGCCGCAGCCGATGCGCTGATGATGGAAAGCCTGGAAATCGCGCGTAAGTTGGGAGACACGCAGGGAGTCGCCGTCGCCGTGAACGCGCGGGCCATTCTTGCTCGCGACCAGGGCAACATTGCGTTGGCGCACTCTCTGTTTCAGGAGAGCCTGACCCTGTGGAGGGAACTGAGTGACCTGCAGGCCATCGCGCGGGCCCTCAGCAATCTCGCGAGCGTGCTCAAGATGCAGGGCGAGTTCGATCTGGCGCGCTCATTGTGTTCAGAGTGTCGCGCAATCTTTGAAGGGCTGGGCGATCGGACTGGCGCGGCGTGGTCGCTGAACAATGAGGGGGATATTGCGCGCGACCAAGGCGACTCCGCGGCCGCGCGCGCGTTGTATGAACAGGCACTCGCAATTTTCCGCGAGCTGGATGACCGCTGGGGAATTGCCCGCACTTTGGCTGATCTGGGAACGCTGGCGCGCGAAGAACAGAATTGTGCGGCGGCGCTCGCTCTGTTCCGTGAAAGCCTGAAAATTTTTCAGAGCCTGGGACATAAGCGCGGCATCGCGAGCCTGCTGGAATGTTGCGCGTGTTCCGCGGCGGTGCAAAAGCAGCCGGCGCGTGCGTTGCGGCTGGCGGGCGCGGCAGCGGCGTTGCGCCAGAATATTGGCGCGCCGCTGACCGTCGCCGAACAAGTGAAACTGGAAACGATCCTGGAACCAGCGCGGCAAGCGCTTGCCAACACCGCAACGGCGTGGCTGGAAGGGTGGGACATGCCACTGGAGCGCGCGATTGAAGAAGTGCTGGCGCCGGAAGACGCATCGAACGCGGACTAGCGCAGCGGCGTTCGCATTCGCATGAGCCAGGGTGCGCGCGTGGCTGGAAATTTGCGCGTGGCCGGACAGGGGGCTGGCGCCTACTCCGCGGTGGAGGGATCGATCAAGCGGCGCACGGCCGAGACGCGATTGCAGGCCAGGCCTACGCGCTTGGCGTGCTCTTGCACGGTGGCTTCGTCTGGTGCGAGGTACACGCAGTACACTTTGTTGCCGGTGACGTAGCTGTGGAGCCATTGGATCTTCGGGCCCAAGTCTTTCAACACGGCTACGGATTTTTGCGACAATTCGCGCAGTTGCGCGTCGCTCAATTCTCCGGCGCCTGGAACTTCGCGTTCGATTACGTACTTGGGCATGAGCATTCTCCGGAAGCTTTGTCATGCTAGCATGCACGTGGGGGCGCTACAAGAACGCCGGGCCCCTGTTGCGCCGCCCAAGGTTGCGCTGAAATTGCGCTTAAAGTTGCTGCGGATGCGGAATTCGGCGCGCGCGAAACTTGGGCGGGAAAAGAGGGAATCATGGATCTTCGCTCGCTGCAAAAACCGCTGAAGGAGCAGTACCGCGCGGACCCCAACGCCTCGCGCATCACCATTCGCGCGAAGGGCGCGCAGACTGGGGCGCCGATTGCTTGCTCGGTGGACATCGGGCGGGCGATCCACCAGGCCGAAGCGCATAAGGGAGTGGGGGGCGCGGGGGCGGGGGCTTGTTCTGGCGACTTGCTGCTTGGGGCTTTGGCTGCTTGCGCGCAGATTACTTGCCAGATGGTGGCTGCGGCTATGAGCATTCCCACGGAGCGGATCGAGGTGACGGTGGAAGGGGATTTGGATCTGCGCGGGACGCTCGGCATATCGAAAGAGGTGCCGGTGGGGTTCGAGAACATACGCGTGAACTTCGATATTGCCGCGCCTGGCGCCACTGCGGAACAGATCGCCGCGCTGCGCGAGAAAACCGAGCAGTACTGCGTGGTAATGCAGACGTTGCTGCATCCGCCGACGCCGCAGAGCACGTGGACCCGGCTGGATTAACGGCGTGATTCGTGATTTGTGACTTGTGATTCGTGACCTGGGGTCAAGGGTGAATCGCTTGGCGCGCGCAAAACATTCGAACTCTGTAGCGATTAGAAAATGTTTTCTCGTTTGTTGTGAGCTAGTTAGCTCGATATTTAATAATTGGGTAGCGATTAGAATTGCGCGTTGCTCGCTCGCACATTGCGCGCCCGGGTTCACGCTGCGCGCCGCGATTCGCGTGTAAGCGCTGGGCACCTTGGCTGCCGCGACCCTGCGGCCGGAGACGCTATCGCCAAACGCGCGCCCGCGCGTCCAGCCAGCCAACCCCCTCGTTCGTGCCTCAATCTCCATGTCGCGTCCTCAGCGGCGCCGAAAAGCGCCCCAACTCACGCTAACACATTCGTTGGCCGCTGAATATTCGTAGAAATACGCACGAGGGTAAGCTGCAGAAGAGATGGAGTGTAGTTCGTTGTGGTGGTTTATGGCGGAACGTCTAAACCACACCCTTCGCGTGAAACAAAGGTGCGAAGGATGGGCACCCGGAAATTCAACTGCGTTCGTTTGGGCGGTGTGGAAGGGTGCGCCACTCGGCCTCTGACCTCGGCAACACATCGTGCTTGTGCGGCGTCGTTTATGGGGACGTAAATGGTTCCTTCATGCACACAGTGGTTTTGTAATGTGCTGGTCAATTGAAGAAATAGTGATATATTGCGTTCCGCTTTAGTGTCCTTGCAAGGTCGATATTTAATCTCGGTTGTGACTCGCGTTGCAATGTTAGCAAGCGTGCGGCCACTACCTTCCAGGAAAGGATGCCACCAATGACCTCACGGGTATATTCCGTTCTGGCTGTCTATGCTCTGCTGTTTTTAACAGCATGTGGCGGAGGCAGTACAGAGAAAAGTCCGGCCGTCCCGGCGGTCCTAACCAGCATTTCGCCAACCAGCGTGGCGGTGGGAGCTGGCGCAACCACTTTACAATTGACCGGTTCGAACTTTGTTTCCGGTTCGGTGGTGACCTTTAACGGCAGCGATCTGCCAACCAGTTACGTCAGCGCCACTTCGCTCTCAGCCGTAATTCCATCCTCCAGCCTCAACGCCGGAGGGACCGCGGAGGTTGCGGTGGCAAATCCTGGAGCGTCGGCATCGGCCTCCATGGCATTTGCAGTCGACAGCCCCACCCCAGTGCTGACGTCGGTGTCACCGACCAGCGTCGTTGTCGGGAATTCCAGCAACCTTGTGTTGACTGGGACAGGATTCGAGCCGAACTCCCAGGTGCAACTGAACGGCGCCACCGTCACTACGACGTTCGTGAGCACAACGTCTCTAGGAGCGAACCTGACCGCTGCGCAACTGGCGCAGGCCGGGACCGATCAGTTGGCCGTGTCAAACCCTGCACCGGCAGGTG
>Ga0210389_10004431_pt1 | contig 10909 bp, 12 predicted proteins | sample IncBWH28OmetaG_FD_160127 | JGI IMG/M metagenome (GOLD analysis project Ga0210389, IMG submission 160127) | Forest soil microbial communities from Barre Woods Harvard Forest LTER site, Petersham, Massachusetts, United States - Inc-BW-H-28-O ... | reverse complement strand
CCGGCCGAAGTCCTTTGCGACGCTCTTCACGAGCTGTTCCACCTCGGTGACCGAGGCCTGGTCAGCCTTGTAGGCGCGGGCTTGGACGCCGCTGGCCTTGAGCTCGGCGACAACCGCTTCGGCCTTGTCGGGGGAAGCGACGTAGCTGATGGCGACGTTGGCGCCTTCCTCGGCGAGCGCCCGGGCAGACGCCGCGCCGATGCCGCGCGAACCGCCGGTGACGAGGGCTACCTTGCCTGAAAGTTTCCTTGAGAGGTTCTTGGTCATTGGATTTCTCCATCGCTGGAATTTCGTTGGCCTTTGGATATGCCGTCGGCCGTGGTATAGAAATAGAAACTATTGAAATTCATTGTTTCCAAAAATGACCTAGAGGCCCCATGGCAAAACTTCCGGATTTCGAGGCGCTGGCGATCTTCGCCAAGGTCGTGGAGCTGCGCTCGTTTGCGGGCGCGGCGAGCGAGCTCGCGCTGTCGAAGGCGACCGTCTCCAAGGCGGTCGGACGGCTCGAGGAGCGGCTCGGCGCGCGGCTGTTCAACCGCACCTCGCGCCGCCTCGCGTTGACCGACGCCGGGCAAAAGCTTTCCGAGCGCGCCGCGCGGCTGCTGGCCGACGGCGAGGCTGCGGAGAACGAGGCGCTGGCGCAATCCGCGGTGCCGCGCGGGCTGGTCAAGCTCGCCGTGCCCATGAGCTTCGGCGTGAAGAACGTCGCGCCTCTGTTGCCGGAGTTTTTGCAGACCTATCCGGAAGTCTCTATCGACCTGCATCTGAGCGATGCGACGGTCGACCTGATCGGCGATGGATTTGATGCAGGCTTGCGCATCGCGCGGCTGCCGGATTCCTCGCTGATCGCACGCCGCCTCTGCGGCATGCCGCGCTTCACGGTCGCGGCCCCCTCTTATCTGAAGCGCCACGGCCGGCCGACGCATCCGATGCAACTCGCGCAGCACCAGTGCTTCGGCTACGCCTATCTGTCGACGCCGAACGTCTGGCATTACACCAACGCGGCCGGCGAGCAGGCGAGCGTGCGGCCCGGTGGTCCGCTCCGCGTCAATAATGGCGAAGCGGTGATCCCTGCGCTGATCGCAGGCCTCGGCATTGCCGATCTGCCGGAGTTCATCGTCGGCGAAGCGATCGCGTCCGGCGAGGTCGAAGTGATCCTGAAAGGCTGGAAACAGCCCGAAGGCGCCGTCCATCTCGTTACCCCGCCCGGCGGCCCGCGCCCCGCCCGCGTCGAAGTGCTGGCGGAGTTTCTCGCCACGAAATTCGCGAAGGGAAAGAAGAAGTAGGGCGAGGCGCAAAGAAGAAGCAGGACGGGCAAAACATGCACACTGTCGTCCTGGCGAAAGCCAGGACCATACCGCGGAATCTTTCCGTGGCGCACGCGGGTAGACGCTGTGCCTCACAACGTAGTCCTGTGGTAATGGGTCCTGGATCGCGCTCGCTACGCTCGCTTGTCCAGGACGACAACGGAATTGATGTCGGGGCAGCCACAATCTCACATCCCCGCGGCGCGATTTGCGTCCGGGTTTTGCATCGACCTTGCCCTCAAATTCAGAGGGCGCAGGGAATGCCGGTGCAACGATCGCACCCGCAGCCTTGCGTGCAATGGAAGAAAGCACGCAAGCAAGTCACCACAGGTACGCCGAAAACATCCGGCATTCCCCGCGCGATGGTTTTCGGCTTATGGCGCGCTCTCCTCGGGGTGCCGGGCTTGATAGCCCCCGTCACCTTGCCAAACGTCTTGGCAAAGCTTGACCTCAGCGTCGGGAGGCCAGGACCACACGCTTTTGCTCGTCCGCGTTGGTTCGCATTCGTCTGACGCAAACCATCGCGTCCACCGCATCCCGCCTCACGTTTCGTGACGATTGGCCGTAACGTCCCTCTGAATGAGGCGGGATAGAGCCATAAAAATCACGACTTCGGAATTTCAGCAATTAAATTATTTTGCGATCAGGCCTTGAAGGCCCGAAACATACTGGAGCGGCCTGCGAATTCAGATTTTTCGCGCAGGCGAATTTCGGTGCTTGAATGAGCAGTCGGCGAAACGCGAAGGGCGAAAGCCGCGCAGGTGATTTGCCCGTCCGGGCAAATCACTCTGCGGCATTTTGTGCGGCAGTGGCGGCGTCTGTAGCCCGCTCGCGGAAATCGCCGGGGGCCATGCCGCTCGTCGCGCGGAACACCCGGTAGAACGTGGCAAGGCTGTCGAAGCCGCTGGCAAAGGCGATGCTCGAGACCGCGCGCGCAGGCGCCCCCACGAGCAGCTTCTGGCTATGCTCGATGCGGCTCGCCGTCAGCGTCTGCGAAAAGCTCATGGCCGTTCGTTCGAACAGCGCGTGCAGATGACGGATCGAGATGCCGAGCTGGTCGGCGACCGACGCCGGCGACAGGTTTGGGTCGGACAATTGCGAGGCAATGATGCGCTGGGCGAGCGACAGCCGTCCCACGCGCAGCGCCTTGCGCGCAAATTCGCTGCCGGGATTGAGCGTGCCGCGTTCGATCAAGGCAAGCGACGCCAGCGAACGGATCAGCCGCGCGGCCGTCTGCGGCTCCATGCTCTCGCCGGCCGCGACAAGATCGGCAAAGCAGGATTGCAGCAGCGGCACGATCACGGGATCACTGTCGAAGGGCTTTGGAAAGAGATCGCGCAGGCCGCCGCCTGCCGTCCAGATTTCGGCAACGGGGATCTTTACGATGCGAAGATGGAAGCCGTCGGCGCCGATCGGGCTGGTGCGATAGGGCAGGTCGGCATAGCTGGTCGCGAAGGTGCCGCGCCGGATCGCAAAGTCGGAGCCGTCAGCCGTGTCGAACCGGCCGCCGTCGCTCAATTGCTGATAGATGCAGAGGCTCTCGCTTGGAGCATGGCTGATGTCGTGTGTCGTCCGCGTCACCTGGTAAGGTGAGGCCTTGATCTCGACGAGACCGACATTGCCGAATTTCTGCAGCGTGAATTCACCGGTGAAATTCGCGCGTTGTTCCGCTTCCAGCTCGGCGGTGACGCCGAACAAGCCACGGCTGCGCACCTCGCGCCATTCATCAAAGCGATGTTCCGGATCGATCTGATCCGTCGACCATGTATACAAGAATTTATTCCTCAGCCAGCCCAGCCGAACGGTATCATATTCGCTAGGGGGCTTAATAGCGCGTGAAGCGCCTCATCAATTGACCATTTTTGACTGTGGAACTTTCTCGCAATACGTTTTCTATGAATATGATTCACCTTAAGCGAGTGTCGGTGCGCTTGTCTGTCGCGCCTTGAGTCGGCGCCCCGGCGAGGCGAAACCGTCTGTCGTGATCCGGCGGCCAGCGGCTTCACGTTTTGTTGTCTCCGCAAACCTTCCCACGCCGAATTCATTAGCCAGGCTGACGCTGCTCAACGGAATTGCGGAAAGGATTTCACATGCGTGCGCATCGCTTCATGCTCGGTTTTATCCCCGGCATTTTGCTCACGGTCGGGAGCGTGCAAGCCGCGTTCGCCGAGGAATATCGGGGAACCATGGAACAGCAGATGGCCTGCACGCCCGATGTGTGGCGGCTGTGCGGTGACCAGATTCCGGACGTGAACCGGATCGTGGCGTGCCTGCAGCGGAACACGCCCAATCTGTCGGGCGGCTGCCGCGCCGTATTCGAATCCAGCAACAGCATGCCGCCATCGCAGGCAGCTCCGCCGCCGTCGCGCGGCCGCGCCGCGCCACCACCGCCCGCGCGCATCGCCCCGCCGCCGCGTCCGAACGAGGAAGATGATGAGTGAGAGGTGAGCGCGCGGCCCGTTGCCGCGCTCCGCTCACACGGCTGTCGGCATCTTCCAGCCGCCAAAACTCTTTTCCAGGTGAGCGGCCAGCGCGAGGGCGATGTCCTCGCGCCACGGCCTGGCCGCGACCTGGACGTTGAGCGGCAGGCCTTCGGGCGAGGTGCCGGTGCGCACGGTCGCCGACGGCCAGCCGGTCAGATTATACATCTGGGCATAGCCGAAACCCTTGCGGTTGGCGTCCTCGAAGCTGGTGCCGTGCAATAGTGCAGGGAAAGGTGCGACCGGTGACAGCACCGCGTCGTAGTTTTCCATGAACCGCAGCATCGAATTGCGGAACAGGTCCCAGCGCACGAAGGCGGCGAGCGCTTCGGTGGTGGTGGCCATGGCGGGACCGGCCGAATAGGTCAGCGCCTTTTCGAACAGCGGCGAGATCGGATCGCTGCCGATGCTCTTGAGAAACGCGCGGGTGCCGGCGCCGCCATCGCCGCGGCTCATGTCGTAGTAGACGGTACCAGCCTTCTCAGCATCCGGCGTCTTCTTCTCCTCGATCTTGACGCCGGCATCCGAAAACGCCCTGGCCGCGTCGCGCACGGCGGCCGCAGTTTCCTTCGTCGGGCTGGCCGCGCCGTCATCGTCGAAATAAGCGACCTTCAATCCTGCAATGGTCACCGATTTGGGATCAAGGAGCGGCATGCCCACGATCGAGCTGTCGCGATAATCGGGGCCGGCGATGATCGACAGCGCCAACGCCAGATCCTCCACGTGACGCGAGATCAGGCTGACGTGAAACACCGGCGCGCGAGCCCCCATCGGTTGCGGAAACTGTCCGGTGCGCGGCACCCGTCCCGACGTCGGCTTGATGGCCGCTAAACCGCAGAAATGCGCAGGGATGCGGATGCTGCCGCCGGCATCGGTGCCCAGCCCGAGCGGCGAGCCGCAGGCGGCGATGATCGCGGCTTCGCCGCCACTGCTGCCGCCGGGCGTGCGCGCAAGGTCGTACGGATTGTTGGTGCGGCCGTAGACCAGGTTGTCGCTTTCGATGGCGCCGGCCAGTTCAGGCACGTTGGTCTTGCCGAGGAAGATCGCGCCGGCCGCGCGCAAGCGGGCGACCGCCGTTGCATCGGCCTTCGGGACGTAATTGGCGCGGCCCTTGGTGCCGCCTGTGCAGATCACGCCCTCGGTCTCCAAAGTGTCCTTGATGGTCATCGGCACGCCGTGCAGAGGGCCCATGATCTCGCCGCGCGCCAGCGCCGCATCGGCTTCCGCCGCCTGCTTGCGCGCGGTCTCGGCCGTGAACTGCACGACGGCGTTGAGTTTCGGATTGACGGCGGTGATCCGTTCCAGATGCGCCTCGACGACTTCCTTTGACGAAAGCTTCTTCGAGCGGATCGCCTCGGCCAGCTCGCTGGCCGATGACGTGATGATCGGGTTGGTGGTTTCAGCCGCCGCGCGGGCAGGCGTGGTGATGAAGTTCGATCCGGCAGCGGCGGCTGCGCCGACCAGCGCGACCGAGCCCAGAAAGTCGCGTCGCGCAATCTTGTCGCTCATTTGGAGGTCCAATCCTGTGTTGTCCGGCGCGATCAGAAGATTTGATTTCGCGTGCGCGTGCAAGGGCAGCGCGCGTAACCGGCGCGTGCAGCGTTCGCACTCACTCGGACGTGAAACGGAATAAAATGTTCAGGCCGGGGTCTGGCAGACGTCGACCCATTCGGCAGAGGTCAGCTCCGCCATCCGCTCCGGCGCGATCTTCACCGCGCTGTGGGTCGAGCCCGCGGCCGGCACCACGATGTCGAAGGCCTTCATCGAGACATCGCAATAGATCGCGAGCGGCGTCTTCAGCCCGAACGGGCAGACGCCGCCGACTTCATGGCCGGTGATCTCGGCGACTTCATCGAGGCCGAGCATTTTGGGCTTTCCGCCGAACAGCGCTTTCACCTTCTTGTTGTCCATGCGCGAGGTGCCGCTGGTCACGATCAGCACCACGCGCTCGCCGACGCGCAGCGACAGCGTCTTGGCGATCCGCGCCGGCTCGACGCCATAGGCTTCCGCCGCAAGCGTCACCGTCGCCGAGCTCTGCTCGGACTCGATAAGTGCGATGTCTGGGGCTTTTTCGGCGAAGAAGGCGCGGACGGATTCAAGGCTCATGACAGTTCAGGATATCTGCAAGTTCTGGATGCTTGAAATTCAAGCTTCATGGAAGGCAACGACTTTCGGCAGTTCCGACAGCGAGCGGATGCGATGGTCGACCTCGATTCCGAGCGTGTCCATCTGCGTGCGCAACGCCTTGAACATCGTGAGCGGCGGCACGCTCTCGCTTTCGACGCAGGCAAGCGCCATCGCCTCCGGCGTCACCCGCTCGATCCAGGCCACCGAAAGACCGAAGGCCTTGGCGCCGCAGGCGTCCCAGGGGTTGGAGGAGACGAACAGCACGTTGGTGGGCGCGACGCCAAGCTTCTCCTTAATCAGCGTGTAGGCGTCCGGCGCAGGCTTGAAGATTTTCTTGGCGTCGACGCTGATGGTCGCTTCCAGCACCTGATCGAGGCCGGTGTTCTTCACCAGCGCGTTCAGCATGTCGGGGCTGCCGTTGGAGAGGATCGCAAGCTTCTTGCCCTTCAGCGCCGTCAACGCATCCATCGCGTCGGGGTAGAGATCGAGATGCAGGTATTTATCCATGATGCGGGTGAAGGTGTCGTCATCGCATTGCAGCCCGAGCACCCGCAGCGTGTAGGCGAGCGAATCCAGCGTCAGCACCGAAAAATCCTGATAGCGCCGCATCAGCGAGCGCAGCCAGGTGTATTCGAGCTGCTTGAGGCGCCAGATTTGCGTGATGATGGCGCCATAGCCGGGAAAGGCGTCCTCGGTGACGTCAGCCACCGATTGCACGTCGTAGAGCGTGCCATAGGCGTCGAACACGACGGCTTTGATGTTCACTTGGTCGGCTCCCACGCCCACTTGCTTTCATTGCGAGAAGTTGGCCGTCATTGCGAGCGAAGCGAAACAATCCAGAATGCGTCCGCGGAAATAGTCTGGATTGCTTCGTCGCTTCGCTCCTCGCAATGACGGCGGGCCGCCACAGCTCAACTTCGGCAAACTGTCAAATCCCCAAAATCTTCCGGGCGTTTGCCTTTAGCACTTTTGGCCGGATTTCGTCACGGATGTCGAGCTTGGAAAAATCCGAGAGCCAGCGGTCCGGCGTGATGACGGGCCAGTCCGAGCCGAACAGCATCTTGTCCTGCAGGATTGAGTTGATGTAGCGCACCAGGATCGGCGGAAAATATTTCGGCGACCAGCCGGAGAGGTCGATATAGACGTTGGGCTTGTGGGTCGCGACCGACAGCGCTTCCTCCTGCCAGGGGAAGGAGGGATGCGCGAGGATGATCTTCAGGTCAGGAAAATCGGCCGCGACGTCGTCCATGTACATCGGGTTGGAATATTTCAGCCGCATGCCCATGCCGCCGGGCATGCCGCTGCCGACGCCGGTCTGCCCGGTGTGGAACAGCGCGATCGCGCCGCCGTCATTGATCGCCTCGTAGAGCGGATAGGCCATGCGGTCGTTGGGATAGAAGCCCTGCATGGTCGGATGGAATTTGAAGCCGCGGACGCCGTATCCCTCGATCAACTGCTTCGCCTCTCTGACGCCGAGCTTGCCCTTGTGCGGATCGATCGAGACGAAGGGGATCAGGACGTCGAGATTTTCGCTTGCTGCTTCCAGCATCTCGTAATTGTTGTAGCGGCGAAAGCCGGTCTCGCGCTCGGCATCGACCGGGAAGATCACCGCCGCGATCTTCTTCGCCCGGTAATAGGCCGCGGTCTCCGGCACGGTCGGCGGATGCTTGTGCGGTGATTTGAAATATTCGGCCATCTGCGCCTGGAAATCGTCATAGCCGTCGTCGCCATGCATGCCGCAGGGTTCTTCGGCATGGGTGTGGATGTCGATCGCGATGACGTCTTCGATGTTCGGCAGTTTCAGCTTGGGCATTTCCCGATATCCCGGTGCAGGGTTTTTGCATTCGGCGAAATGATTATATCATATAACAAATAGCGCAAGGCGTGCCGGGTTGAGGCCATTTGTCGCCCAAAGGTTGTGATCTGTTTCACAGCTTCATTGTGGGTGTGAGCACAGTGTGGCCGTGGGGGGATCGCTCACATCATCAGAGGTGACAGCCATGGCCAGACAACCGACGCTTTACGAGCTTTCCGGAAACGGCATTCTGGTGACCTACTCGACCAGCAGCTTCGCCGGGCAGCCGCAATTCTACTATCAGGACGCTTTCCAGTCGAAGCAGTTCACCGGCAAGGACATCCAGACCGTCGACACCGTTCTCGGCAAGCTGGTGACGGTGTTCCTGGTCCGGACCATTGACGGCGGCAACACGACGTTCACGCTGATCGTTCCGACCGTGAACCTGCCGCCCTCGAACTTCTCCAACATCACCACCGAGGGCATCACGACGGTCGAGGCTCAAAAAGCCCGCGGCCGGGTTCCGTACGCTGATTTCGGCGAGATTTCCGGGTAAATTGCCCCGCCCTTTTGGCGGGGCGACCCGAAAAGGGCCTGTTTGGATTGACATTTGCCCGCCTGTTGGCTTAGAAACCGCGCCGTCCCGGGCGGCTAGCCGCCGGCGGGTAAAATCCCATTTTGCCAGATCCGGCCTGTCAACACGGCCTTCCAACGCAATCAGGATTCCGACAATGAAGGTCCGTAACTCGTTGAAATCGCTGCGCGGTCGTCATCGCGCCAACCGCTTGGTCCGCCGCAAGGGCCGGGTCTATGTGATCAACAAGGTCCAGCGCCGCTTCAAGGCGCGCCAGGGTTGACCGAAGGCTGATCGGCTTAAGGCCGATCGCTTCCTTGCGAAAATCACAGGTCTTTGACGCGCTGCTGCTTTGCAGCGCGTTTTTGCGCGTCTAGACTTCGCCCATGGCATCACCCTTGGCACTGAGATTTACGCACGCGATCCTTCTGGCGGTGGCCCTCACCGTCGCTCCCACACTCGCCTTCTCGGCGCAGGACAACCCGTCCGCGGCCAAGCGAAGGCCCCCGGAAGCGCCGGGCAAAATGCCAAAGGTCGGCGCCGACCGGAACAAGGGGCTGGACTTCCTGTTCGGCGCGCTGAAGGCGGCGCCCGATGAGGACAGCGCCAAGCATGTCGAGGCGCGGATCTGGGCTATCTGGATACAGACCCCGAGCGACACCGCAGCTCTGCTGATGACGCGCGCGAAAGCTGCGATGGATGCGCAGCAGACCGAGGTGGCGCTGAAGCTGCTCGATGCGGTCATCAAGCTGCGCCCGGACTACACCGAGGCCTGGAATCGCCGTGCGACGATCTACTATCTGCAGAACGACTACATGCGCTCGCTCGCCGACATCGAGCAGGTCTTGATCCGCGAGCCCCGGCATTTCGGCGCGCTGGCGGGGCTCGGCATGATCATGCAGGATATGGGCGACGAAAAGCGTGCGCTCGATGCCTTCCGCAAGGCGCTCGCCATCAACCCGCACCTGGAAAAGGTGCCGGAACTGGTCAAGACGCTGAGCGAAAAGGTCGAAGGCCGCGACATCTGATCGCGGCCCCGCTTGTTTGCAAGCCAACCCTGATGGTGAAGGCCGACCGAAGCGTGATCAGCCCTCGGTCGCTTTCAGTGCAGTACGTTATTTCCGCGCTCAGTGATGCCATACTGCGCGGCTGCGGCGTAAAGCTGAGCGATCTCGGCTTCGAGATGCTCGTTGACAAGCAAGAGTGCCTTCAGCGCACCGCGCAGGTCGCCATTGCAACTTGCCACGATCTGGTCGATGGCTGCTTCGTTCGGTCCGAAAGTCATCGGAGTCTCCTGCTTTCCCTGCGGACAATTTTCGACGTCTCCAGCCCGTTCCTGTGAACGATGCGGATTAGGCTGAGCGGCGAAGTCCCCTAGTCACGTCCCACCCAGCGGCAGAAAAAGTGCTGACCATGGTTATAAAATGGCCGACGACACGCGTATGACAGATCCCCGTATTTCCCCGGGGATTCTCCACAGTTTTGCCGCGAAACTACCTGGGGTCGGCATCGTAGTTGGAAGATGGCCAGGAAAATCGCAATGATTCCAGTCTTCATCATGGTTGCGCTGGTCCTGCTGGCACTGATCACACAAGCCGGGGTTTTCGTGCTGGAGCGGCTTTATCCACAGCGCGGCAAAACTGTTGATGTCACGGGTGCGGCATTGAATGTGGTCGAACTGGGGCCAAGCAATCCGGCTGGCCCGCCGATCCTGCTGCTGCATGGCGCGAGTTCCAATCTCGAGGCGATGCGAAAGCCGCTTGGCGAGTTGCTCGCACAACATCACCGCGTGATCCTGATCGATCGTCCCGGCCATGGCTGGAGCGAGCGCGATCGCGAGTCCGATTCCACGCCGGAGGTGCACGCGCGCATGATCGAAGGGGCGCTGAGAAAACGCGGCATCGGTCGCGTCATCGTCGTCGTGCATTCGCTTGCGGGCGCGCTCGGCGCGCGGATCGCGCTGGATTATCCGGAGCGCGTCGCGGGCCTCGTGATGCTGGCTCCAGTGACGCATCCCTGGTACGGCGGCGTCGGCTTCTACAACAGCGCGGTCACCACGCCGATTGTAGGACCGCTGCTGGCCTACACGATCACGCTGCCGCTCGGCCTTCTGCTCGCGGAGAAAAGTGCGCGCGCCGTCTTCGCACCACAGGCGATGCCGGAGAATTTCGTACGCGATAGCGCAACGCCGCTGCTGCTGCGGCCGCGCGAATTTCTCTGTAACGCGCGCGACCTCGTGGCGTTGAAGGCGGCGGTGACCGAGCAGTCGCCGCGCTACGGCGACATCAAGGCGCCCGTGACCATCATCTCCGGCGACGTCGACAAGACGGTCTCGACCGTGATCCATTCCCGCATGTTCGCCAAGGCCGTGCCGAACGCTAGGCTGATCGTGCTGGAAGGCGTCGGCCACATGATCCAGAACGCGGTGCCTGAACTCGTGGTCTCCGAGATCGAGGCGATGATGGTGAGGATCGGGCAAGACAAGACGGCCGCGGCGGTGCGCGGATAGCCAAAAACGGGCCTGTTTCCGGCAGTTTGCGCTAAATGTTTGTCAAATTCTTAAGTGAAGTCCCCCCATGCTGCCCGCCTCCCGAGGGCGAAGGAAACGGTCAGGCAGCATGGACAC
>Ga0210389_10004430_pt1 | contig 10910 bp, 11 predicted proteins | sample IncBWH28OmetaG_FD_160127 | JGI IMG/M metagenome (GOLD analysis project Ga0210389, IMG submission 160127) | Forest soil microbial communities from Barre Woods Harvard Forest LTER site, Petersham, Massachusetts, United States - Inc-BW-H-28-O ... | reverse complement strand
CGGCACGGCGATGCCGAGACAGCCGCACGCCTGCGCGCCACTGCAGCCTGGATGCGCACGATGTTCGCGATCGTCCCGTTGGCTGTCGGGACGCGAGTCGACGAGGCGCACGCGCTGGGCCACGAGATCGCGCATGCGGCAAATCAGTTCGCTGACCCCTACCGAGTGCCGGACGCCAACTTCGGCTGGTCGGCCCGCGACGCCTGCTATTCCTACGGCAGTTTCGTACTCGACGAGGACGAGGCGCTCGTCATCACCCACCGGCCGCCGCAGTGCAGGTTCTGGAACTTGGTCGTGTGGAACCAGTTCATGGCCACTCACGGCGTCAACGACGCCCGCAGCTCGGTCAACAGCCACAGCGCGGTGCTCAACGCAGACGGCTCGGCCACGATCGTCATCTCCCGAGGGATGACAGCGCACCCCAATTCCCTGACGACACTTGACTATCCCCGCGGCAACCTCGCCTTCCGGTGGTTCCTGGCCGACGAGGTCCCGGCCCGGCCGGACGTGCGGCTGGTGAAGCTGTCTGACGCGCCGACCAGCGTTGATGCATCGGGCTGAATCACTCTGGCCCAGCGGTCAAGTGGCTGCCGCGGTTGGCAGTCCTCGCAGCCAAACCGGACGCGCTCCTTAATCTGGCGTTACAGTTGTTGGGGAGTCTTGGTTGTGCGCCGAAAATTCTTAGTTTGGGGAGGCATCTGTATGGGAACCTACTGCGGCATGATTGCGCGTCACGTCATTCAGTTGTTTGGTGCTGCGGTAGTCACAGCGTGGAGCTTCAGCGCTTTCGTCTTTCCTGCCGCGGCGGCTCCCGTTGCATCCGCCCAGCCATGCCCCGATACCGAGGTGGTCTTCGCCCGCGGTACCGGTGAGCCCCCTGGTGTCGGCCCCACGGGACAGGCATTCGTGGACGCCCTGCGGGGACGTCTGGGCGGAAAATCGATGGACGTCTACCCGGTCAACTACCCTGCCAGCGACCAGTGGTCGACCGGACTCGACGGAATCAGAGATGCCGGCGCTCATGTCGTTTCCATGGCCGGCAGCTGCCCCAACACCAAGATGGTGCTTGGTGGCTACTCACAAGGCGCAGCCGTGGCGGGCTTCGTCACCTCGCCTGCCGTCCCGGATTCGATACCCGATGACGTCGATCGAGCGACCCTACCTAAACCGCTGTCGCCCGACCTGGCCAACCACGTCGCCGCGGTGGTGCTGTTCGGAACGCCCAATGTGCGGGCGATGAACTTCCTCGGCCAGCCGCAGCTTGTTATCGGCCCGTTGTATCAAGCCAAGACCATCCAGGTGTGCGCCACCGAGGACCCGATCTGCTCGGACGGCGCGAATTTCGCCGCGCACGATACGTACGCAGACGACGGAAGCGTGATTGCCCAGGGGGCGGACTTCGCGGCGAGCCACCTGCAGGCAAATGGCACACCAGCCTCGGCGCCAACTCCGCGCCAAGGCTTCGGCGACTGACCTATCTAAAGGTCCCCGCGGTCAGCTCGAGACGCTCGAGCCGACGCACCAAAAGGCTCGGCAGCCAATGCCCCACGTCGGCAGCTTCGATCACGGTGGTGCGATCGAGCAGTAGGCGCAACACGATCCGGACCTCCAGGCGCGCCAGCGCTGCGCCGACGCAGAAGTGCCCTCCCTTGCCAAAGGCAATGTGGCCTTTGCCGTCGGTGCGGTCGAGCCGGAATTCGTCAGGTGCATCGAAGTGGGCGGGATCGCGGTTGGCCGCCCCCCACAACAGAAGGAGACGTGATCCGGCGGGCAGCTCGGTGCCGCACAGGGCGGTGTCGATGGCTACGTGCCGGTAATGGCCGCGGAACGGCGGCTCGTAGCGCAGGGTCTCTTCGATGAAAGCTCCCAGCAGTTGCTGGTTCTCGCGTACCTGCTGCTGAATATCGGGTCGCGTTGCCAGAATCCAGGCAGCGCTGCCGAGCAATGAGGCGGTGGATTCTCCGCCGGCGGCGAACAGCGTGATCATCATTGCCAGGGCCACCACGTTGTCCAACTCATCCGCTGCGCAGGCGGTGGCGAGGTCGCCGAGCAAGTTGTCCCGCGGGTCGGCGGCGGCCCGCTTGAAGTGGTCGGTGATGTAACCGCCGAGCTCCATCACCGACGCCCCCGCGGCGGCGAGCTGGTCGGCCGAAACCAGGCCCTCGAGCAGCTGGGTGCCCGCGTACCCCCACTCCACAAGTTTGTCGACGTCAGTGTCGGGCACGCCGATGAGGCGAGCCACCACCATCATCGGCAGCCGGTTGGCCATGACGCTCATCCATTCGATGCGCCCGTCACGCAGGCCCTCGGTCCACAGTCGCTCGGCAGTCTCTGCGACGAATGCCTCCAAGGCGTGGATCTTCTTGGCCGCCAGATGCGGGACCAGCACCTTGCGGTGGGCGGCGTGGGCCGGGTCGTCGGCGGTGGCCAGTGCGTGGGAGGGATCCCCAAGTGGGGCCATGGTGAATGGCGCGATGGTGCCGTCTGGCTGATACACCATGGTCGCGGTCAGGTTTGACGAGAACTCGTCGACGCGGGTGATGGCTTCGACGACCCCGTCCCAACTGGACACCGCGTAGAAGTCTGAATCGCCGATCCGACGTACCGGTCCGGCGGCGCGCATCCGCTCGTAGAGCGGGTATGGATCCTGCAGGGATTGCGCATCGAATAGCTCGATGGGATTGGCGCCGGCCGTCATTTGTCCAGGTTGAGCGACCGACCTTACCGACGTCAATGGTGCCGGCCGAAGTTGAAACCGGGCACGAGCAGGTGCGGCCGCCGCTCGTCTCACCCATCCAGCGGACCTGCAGCTACGATGAGAGAAATATTTCGATGTGTCTCAAGTTGAGAATATATAACCCGGGCTTCTCTGGCTGCAGGAGATGTGAACGATGCCCCATGACGATTGGCTCGTGGGCGGCGATCGTCGCACGGTCGCGACGGAACGCATCTACGACGCGGCGACCGACCTCATCACTCGAGAGGGGCCAGATGCCTTCGACATCGACACGTTGGCGGCGCGCGTTCATTGTTCTCGGGCCACCATCTATCGCTACGTCGGCGGCAAAGCCGAGATCCGCGACGCGGTCGTAGCACGTGCGGCAGCCCGCATCGTTGAAACCGTGCGTCAAACCGTCGAGAATCTGCACGGACCAGAGCGGGTTGTCACCGCGATTACGGTGGCGCTCAAACTGATCCGATCCGATCCACTGGGCCACCTTATGTTCAGCTCGCTCCGGGCCAACGACGTGGTGTGGCTCACCGGGTCGCCGCTGTTGGCCGGCTTCGCCACCGAGCTCACCGGCCTAACCGACCGTGACCCGCAGGCCGCGCTTTGGGTGGTCCGTGTTGTGCTGTCGCTCTTGTTCTGGCCCGTCGGCGACAGCGCCACCGAGCGTCAGGTGGTGCAACGATTCGTCGCGCCGGCATTCGCGGTGGACTAGCGTCTAGGGCGGTCTGTCGCTCGCATCCAGGGACGGAGGACGTCTATGGCGATCCGGGTTGCCCACGTCGGCACTGGAAACGTGGGTCGGTTGGCGTTGACCCAGCTGGTCTCCGATCCGCAATTCGAACTGACCGGGGTGTGTGTCTCGTCGCCGGAAAAGGTCGGCAAGGACGCCGGCGCGCTCGCCGGCGTGGAGATAGTCACCGGCATCGCGGCCATCGATGACCTTGATGCCGTGCTTGCCACCGGGCCCGAATGCGTCGTGTACTGCGCGATGGGTGACACACGTCTGCCCGACGCGATGAAGGACGTAATGCGCATCCTCGCCGCGGGCATCAACGTCGTCGGGTCATCGCCGGGTATGTTGCAGTATCCGTGGGGCGTGATGCCCGAGAAGTACATCGCCCGCGTCGAAGATGCTGCACAGCAAGGTAACTCAAGTATCTTCATCAACGGCGTCGACCCCGGATTCATCAACGACCTCATCCCGTTCGCGCTCGCGAGCACCTGTCAGCGGATCGAGCAGGTGCGCTGCATGGAGATCGCCGACTACGCGACCTACGACGGCGCCGAGGTCATGCACTACATGGGGTTCGGCAGGCCACTGGACGACATCCCGATGCTGCTGCTACCGGGCGTGCTCAGCATCGCCTGGGGCGGGGCGATCCGTCAGCTGGCGGCGGGGCTGGGTATGGAACTGGACGAGATCACCGAGTCTTACCAGCGTGAGCCGGCGCCGGAAGACTTCGACGTCGCGGTGGGGCGCGTCGCCAAGGGCACCATGGCCGCGGTGCAGTTCGAGATCCGCGGCATGGTCGACGGCCATCCCGCCATCGTCGTCGAACACATCACCCGGCTGCGGGAAGACCTGCGACCCGACTGGCCGCAACCCGCCCAGCCCGGTGGCTCCTATCGGGTGGAAATTGTCGGTGAGCCGTCATACGCCGTCGACATCTGCCCGAGCAGCCGCAAGGGCGACCACAACCACGCCGCGATCGTCGGTGCCGCGGGCCGGATCGTCAACGCCATCCCGGCTGTGGTCGCGGCGCCGCCGGGAATCAGGACGACGCTCGACTTGCCGTTTGTCACCGGTAGCGGGCTCTACGCGCGAGAGGGAATCGCAGCGCATTAATCGATTGTTTGGCACGACATCAATCGGAAGGCTATCCGCCATGAGCCCTCAGACATCGTCGCCCGCTGTGGTACTCGTCCACGGAGCCTGGGCCGACGGATCCAGCTGGAGTCGAGTCATCACCGGTCTGCACCAGGCCGGGATCCCCGTCATCGCCGCCCCCATCCCGCTCACCTCGCTGGCCGACGATGTCGATGCGCTCGACCGCACCATTGACAGGACCGACGGGCCAGTCGTCGTGGTTGGTCACGCCTATGCCGGCGGTGTCATCGGGGCCACCAAGCATCCACGCGTCCAAGCGTTGGTCTATGTCGCCGCCTTGGCGCCCGACGAGGGCGAAACCGTCGCGGATGTCTTCTACCGTGATGCCTCACACCCCGACGCGCCGGAGCTCAAGCCCGACGATGGCGGCTGGATCTGGCTGCCGGTCAACGCCTTTGGCAAAGCGTTCGCGCAGCACGGCACCGCCGAGGAACACGCGGTGCTGGCGGCGGTGCAACGGCCCATCGCCGTGCAGAGTATTCAGCAGCCGGTACCTCGACCTGGATGGAAAGACCACCCGTCCTGGTATCTGATCGCCGAAGAAGATCGGATGATCAACCCGATCACCCAGAAGTTCATGGCCGAACGCATGCACGCCAACGTCCACACCCACGATGCCGACCACGCTCCCCTGATCACCCGACCCCAAGCTGTGGTCGACATCATCTCCGAGGCCGTGAACAGCAGTCACTGACCGCAGCGGAAATTACTGGTACGCCGGGTATTCCGACCCAACTCGTTTCCTGAACGCGAAACGATCCGGCCCGACACAGCGGACCGGACCGTTCCGGATAGCGGGGCTTACTGGTGTTCCTTCTGGCGCTTTTCGGCGGCGTCCGCGCCAGCGCGAGCAGACTCGGCTTCGGCTTCCTTCTTGGCCGCGTCGCGCTGGGCATCGGCCTTGTCCTGCTGAGCCTTACCCTCGCGAACTATGTCGTCACGACCGGCGATGGTTCCGCCGACCTCTTTGGCCTTGCCTTTGACACCTTCGACAACCCCTTTGACAGCTTCTTCTGGTCCGCTTTTGTGATCCCCCATGGATCGATCCTCCCTTTCGTCATGGTCGAGCTTTCGCTCAGTACTCGCGAAACGCTGATCTTCTCGAGTCCCGCCGATCCAGACCGACCAAACGTTCGCACCCTTCGCCTTCCCATCCGGGCAGCCAGCCAAACACGCTCAGCACATCGCAGCGATTCCACCTGCTCAGCGGTCAACTCAGACGGGGACGATCCGCACCCGGTTGTGACAAGCCTCATAATGAGAGTTCACGTGGGAAAAGCGTGCACATGGATGGAGCACCGAAATTCGTTGAATCTCAATTGCTTCCTGGCGTCTGCCGCACGAAGACAGTTGACGGACCGCAGACCGCGTTGGTGAACCCGGCAGTCGGAGAGCGATGAACTTCGTGATTCGCGGATGGCGCAATTTGGGCTGGGTTACGGTTTCCGTTACCCGGGTGTAAGGAGCACGGTGCGATGAGGGTTCCCCTGACGGTGATGACCGGCATGGTCATGGCGACGACGCTGGCGGGAGCGTCGGCGGTCGGCTGTAGCAGCCATTCGAATTCGTCGACGCCGACGTCGGGGTCTGCCACCACGACGCACGCCCCGATAAGCGACTACACCAAGCTGCTGATCAAGACCAGCGACATCAAGGCACCCGATGCCTTCACGGCCGGCCCGCCAACCAGGGACCCGAATGGCCAACTCGGGGCAACGACGACGTTCAGCGACCAAGACCATAGCCACGTGATCATCGACACCATCCAGATCCTGCTGAACCCTCAGGCTGCCGCGAACGCGCTGGATTCGGCAAAGGCGGTTCAGCATGAATCTCTACTCGCGAAACCGATGCAAGCCGATGTCGGCGTCGACGGCGCGACCATCACCGGACTCTCACCGGACCACTCCAAGGGAGTGACGATGTTGCTGTTCACAGAAGGCAAGGCGTTCGTCACCCTGGAGTTCGACGGCCCGTCCTACGCGCTGGCACCACCGGATTTCGTCACCGACGTCGGCCAAAAACAAGACGCGGTGATCAAGAAGGAGCTCGGTAGCTGACCCCAGCAACAACCCGGTCGGGCTGATGTTTTGCGGTTCGTATAAGAATCAACGGGTTTCGCGAGCGCGAGCCAGCAGCGCCCGCGCGCTCTTCACGCACGGCAGCAACCGGTCGTAGGCACTGACGCCGGCCTCGGCGCGGGAACGCATCGGCAGCTCCAATCCGACAACGCGATCATCCGGCAAGGCCGCGAGCATGTCGACCAGCGGTAACTCTCCCTCACCGGGCGCCATCCGCTCGTACATCGCCTCCTCGGCATAGTTGTCCATCCTGGGCAGCAGCGTGGTGTCACTGAGCTGCACGTAGCCGACCCGGTCTGCAGGTAGCGATCGAAGGTCATCGGCGCCCGCGCCGAAGCGGGCCACATGCATCGTGTCGATTAGCAGACCGATCTCGTCTCGGCCGACGTGCTCGACGGCGGCGAGGGCTGTTGGCAGGTCTGCGATGCTAAGTCCGAGAACGGGTTCGATGCAGGTCGAAATACCCCGTTCGGCGGCCAAGTCGGTGAGCGCTGCAAGTTCGTCGAAGGTACGAGCCCGGTCCGGCTCCAAGCTGACGGTGTTGATCCGCGGGATCCGCAGTTCGGCCATGATGTCCAGATCGGCTGCATACGAACGAACGTCGACGCCCGGCGCGATGAGTAGGCCCTCCCCCAGCGAGATCGATACCCCGCGGTCGTCCATCGCCGCCAGCAGCTCACGACGCAACGCCTCGTCGTCCCGCAGCGAAAACGGCGGGTATCCCAGCGTCTTCAGGGTAAAGCCGGCCAATCCGGTTGTGATATAACGACATCCCAATTCGGCAGCGAGGTTGACGTATTCGATTGGCGGCATGCCGAAGACGCTGAGCATCTCGATGCCAAGGCGGTCCATATCGACGCGTCCGCTCAGCCGCCGACCATGGCGAGGCCACCGTCCACGGGGATCAGCTGTCCGGTAATGAATCCGGCCCCTTCTCCGGCGAGAAATACCAACACCGGTCCCAGGTCGCCATCGGGATCGCCGAGCTTGCCGCCCAGCGGAATGGACAATTTCATCTGCTGGTCGATGTATGCCGCGGCATCCGGGCCCAGGAATTCCCGCAGCCGATCTGCGCCTGCCGTTTGAACTGCCGGCGCCAGCGCATTTACAGTGACCCGGTCGGCGCCCCAGGCCTTAGCTGCCGAGCGGGTCCAAGCTTGAACAGCGCCCTTGGTAGCGGCGTACACCGCCGCGATAGGACTGCCCATCACCGCCTCGGCGGACCCGAAATTGATGATCCGCCCACCGCTTCCGCGCATCTGCGCGTGTGCGGCCTGATTAGTGAGAATCGTTGCTTTGACATTGGTTTCCAGCAGAGAGTCGATTTCTGCACTGGTGATTTGCCCGGGGACTCCCGGCCGCCACGAGCCGGCGGCGTTGACCAGGACGTCCAGGCCGCCGAGCTCGCGCACCGCGCTGCCAACGGTGGCATCGACCGCGTCGGCATCTCGGACATCGCACTGCAGCCACGTCACCGCTGCCGAATCATCGTCAGGAGCTGTGCGGTGGTACGTCGCAGCCACCCGCGCTCCCGCGGCGTGCAGTACTCGCACTGCGGCGGCACCGATCCCGGTGGCACCGCCGGTGACCAGAATGCGCCGACCAGCCAGCGATGGATGCGGTACCGTCATGGCCGCGGAGTCTATATGTCCGTAAAGAACCAAGTCAGGTAACGGGCCATGTATTCGATGCGATTCGACATGCGCGCTCCCGATTTCGGTGCGGCGCCGACCGAGCTGTACGAGGCGGCGCTCGACATGTGCGCGTGGGCGGAGACTCGTGGCTGCCTCGCGGCGGTGATATGCGAGCACCACGGTTCGCCGGACGGCTATTTGCCAACGCCATTGATTCTTGGCAGTGCCATCGCCGCACGGACGAAGCAGTTGATGATGACGCTCATCGTCATCTTGCCGTTCTACGACCCGGTTCGGCTTGCTGAAGAGATCGCCGTCTTGGACATCCTCAGCAAGGGACGCGCCAGCTACGTGTTCGGGCTTGGTTATCGGCCTGAGGAATACCAGCATTTCGGACTTGACTTGAAGGCCCGCGGACGAATCGCCGACGAAAAGCTTGGTCTGTTGCGTCGTCTGCTTGCCGGCGAGACCGTGCAACACAATGGTCGACGAATACGGGTGACGCCCCAGCCTTTCTCGCCGCAGGGGCCGCTCATGCTCTGGGGTGGAGGAAGTTTGGCCGCGGCACGACGCGCCGGCCGTTACGGACTGGGCTATCTCGCGCAGGGCGACGTGCCCGGTTCGCAGGAGGCGTACGAAAACGCGTGTCGAATCCATGGCCATCAGCCTGGTATGACGCTGCTGCCCAATCGCGACACCCCGAGCGTGTGTTTCGTCGCGCCCGACGTCGACCTCGCCTGGCAGGAGATCGGCGAGCACCTGCTGCACGACGCGCGAACCTATGCCGAGTGGAACCCGGGCGATCAGACGTCGGTAGGTATCGCCGACGTCAGCGATGTCGATGAGCTGCGGGCGATGTCGCGCACGCACCGAATCTTCACCGCCGACGAAGCGATCGCGCATGTTCGCAGCGGCGGCATGCTCACGCTTGCGCCGTTGTGCGGTGGCATTCCGCCCGACATCGCCTGGAAATACCTGTGTTATGTCGACGAAGCGGTGATGCCCACGCTCACTGATGGGGCCGGCGTTTGAGTAGCAGCGCCAGCCCCTGACGCTCTCACATCGACACTGTCAACATTGCGGCAGGCCGAGGCTCACTGTCTGGGGTTCCTGCTGACAAATGGCGATCATCGCCGCGGCCGGCAAGGTGCCGATGGCAAAGATGGCGAACGGCCACGCCCACCCGGTCGCTTTACTACGGATGTCTTCGCTACGGAAGAGCTCGTCACCGCCGGGCGTTTTTTGCGACACAACCGCGCGTCTTGGCCACCAGTCGTTTTGCACGAGCTGATAGCAGTGGCTACTCACCCAGGACTGGCAATCGTGGCTGACACCCCAGAATCCGCGGATGAGCGCTCCGCAGAATCCTATTAAGAAGGCAGCGAGTGCAATCCCCCATAGCAACTTTCGCCAGCCGCTCGCCATCGAACTGCCTTTCCGTGAGCAGGAGCCGTCAATACGCCTCTGGATCCCGCTGTATTTCGACCGGCACCGGATGGCGGTACAAGCGGGACGCGTTCGCCCAGGTGATCTTTCGGATCACATCCGGCGGCAGGCCGCCGATTTGCTCATGGACGGTTTCTTGAGTGTGCGGCCAGGTCGAGTCGCAATGCGGGTAATCGGCTTCCAACATGATGTTGTCCACACCAATACGGTCGTGCTGAACGAACGAGGACTTGTCTTCCACTGCGCAGAACCAGAAGTTTCGGGTGAACACCTCTGCCGGAGTCAAGCTCTCTCCCAGCGCCGCCCAGGTGCCATACATCGCGTGGTAGCTGAGCATGTGGTCGAGGCGATCCAATAATCCGGCGACCCAGCCGATTCCACCTTCGGACAAACAAATCTTCAGATCAGGGAATCTGCTGGGCAGCCCGGAGTACAACCAGTCGACCGCCGCTGAAATGGCGTAGGCGAAGAACAACACGCCCTGCACATCCGGCGGCGCGTCGTCGGTGGTTGACGGCGACGTGCCCGACGATCCGATGTGCAGGTTCACGACGGTGCCGGTTTCGGCACACGCGGCCATCATCGGATCCCAGTGGCCGGAGTGAATGCTCGGCAATCCGAGCATCGCTGGGTTCTCACTGAAGGTGACGGCGTGAAATCCACGCTCGGCGTTTTCATGGATCAGCTTCGCGCCGAGCTCGGGATCCAGCAGCCAGGGCAACTGGCACGGAATGATCCGGCCGGGGTATGAACCCGCCCAAACCTCGTGGTGCCAGTCGTTCCATGCTCGTACCGAGGCCAACGCCAGGTCGCGATCGTTGGTCACCTGTTGCAGCCGCTGGCCGGCGAAACCCGGCAGGAAAGAGGGAAAGTTGAGCGAGGCGTAGATGCCGTTCAGGTCCATGTCTTTGACACGGCCATGGATATCCCATGCGCCTCTGCGCATTTCATCGAACCGGACCGGCTCGAAGCCGTACTCCGCGACCGGTCGGCCAACCACCGCATTGAACCCGACATTCGGCAGCTCCTGATCGTCATAGACCCACGTTTGGCCGCCGTCCGCGGTGTCAACGACTTTCGGGGCGCGGTCAGCGAACCGTTGCGGCAGACGTCCGGTGAAAGTGTCGGGA
>Ga0210389_10004429_pt1 | contig 10913 bp, 10 predicted proteins | sample IncBWH28OmetaG_FD_160127 | JGI IMG/M metagenome (GOLD analysis project Ga0210389, IMG submission 160127) | Forest soil microbial communities from Barre Woods Harvard Forest LTER site, Petersham, Massachusetts, United States - Inc-BW-H-28-O ... | reverse complement strand
GCGCATGCGTGTCTTTCTTCGTCTGCTGTTACTTCTTCCTCTGGTAGCTTTTACTCCCTTGTCTCATGCTGAAAGCAAAAACCCCGCCGACTATCCCCTGCGCATCCACATCTTCCGGAGAAACGAGACCACTTTCTACCAGAACCGCATGGCTGAGGAGACGAAAGGCGAGGGCCGCGCCAACCTCTTTGAAAATAGCGAGCCGAAGGGCGTCGACTTTCAATTCGATTGCTCAGAAAGGCTACAAACATCCTCAGGCTATGAAACCTTCCCGGCAAGGTGGAAGAAGCCTAATCTGGAGCTGATCGTGCTGATGCCGGAGTTCGGCAAGCAAGGAAGCTACTCCACCTGCAGGCTCAAGGTCCAGATGAAGGATTTCACTTACTACTCACATAGCGGCACGCTCGGGACGGAGCCCGTCGAAACCTTCAAGCAGTGGATGACAAAACACGACTACGATCCCGAACACGGCAAGGACACCCCGACACCGGCGAGCCAGCCAGCCAAGAGCAATTGACTTGAAGCGGATGAGGGGTGTCCCAAATCTCGAAGGGATGTGGGTTCGCAAGGTGATGATGGAATCGGCATCAAATGATGCTAGAATCGATGCCGGAGAGAATCTATGCGAACCACCGTTGCTTTGGACGACGATCTCATCGAGAAGGCGCAGGAATATACCGGTCTGAAGGAAAAGAGCGCCTTATTGCGTGAGGCGCTCAAGGCGCTCCTGGAGCGGGAAGCGGCGCGCAGGCTGGCCAACCTGGGCGGCTCATCCCCACGCATGGCATACATCCCACGCCGAAAGACAAAAGCAGGATGATTCTGGCCGATGCGTCCATCTGGGTCGACCACTTTCGCAAACGAGATGCCGAACTCCAACGCCAGCTTCTCCAGAACAACATCACAATTCACCCATTCATCGTTGCCGAGCTGGCACTCGGCAGCTTGCCCAACAGGCACAAAACACTTGCCGATCTGGAATTGCTCCCACAGGTAAGGACAGCGCATATCAACGAAGTCCGCAGCATGGTCGAATCACACTCACTCTTTCGCAAGGGACTCGGCTTCGTAGACGCGCACCTGATCGCCGCAACCTTGATTACGCCGGGGACGGTTCTTTGGACGCGCGATAAAGGGCTTCGCTCCGCCGCCCAGGCCATGGGAATCGGCTACGTTTATCCATAAGATTTAGTCCACCTCAGCCTCCGCTTCTGATACCTAGCACTCACCCATCCATCGAAATTCCTTCGACGCCCGATCCTTCGGTCGTTTATCATCCTCCCGCTATGTCAAACCCTATCGTTCATTTTGAAATCCCCGCGGACGACGTGCAGCGTGCCAAGAAATTCTACGAAGACGCCTTCGGCTGGAAGATCAGCGATCCCTGGAACATGAATTACTTCCTCGTCGAGACGCGCGCAGAAGGCGAAGTCGGCATCAACGGAGGCCTGATGCCGCGCCAGAATCCCGGCCAGCCCTTCATGAACTACATCAACGTCGCCGAAATCGACGAAGCCTGCAAAAAGGTCGAGAACGCGGGCGGTACAGTCGTCCTGCCCAAGAGAGAAATCGCCCCCGGTATGGGCTGGATCGCTGCGTTCAAGGACACCGAAGGAAACATTCTCGGCTTCCACCAGAATGCAAAATAACTGCGTCCCTTTCTAAAACGAAGAGAGCCGCTATAGGAAAGCGGCGGTCTTTGTCTACCGGCCATCTTGCGTTGCTATTGCACCTTCTTCTCATTGTTGCTGCGGTCGTCATCGGGTAGCACGTGGTCCGGATCGACGATGACCGAGGCAATGGGCGTCTTGTTCTCAAGCGTCCAGGTGTAGGTGCCTTTCGACATCCATGTTTCAACCGGCAACTTTGTGCGCGTCTTCGTTCCGTCGGTGAAAGTGACTTCAACGGTCGTCGGCAAAACCAACTGGCCGCGATTGCTTAGCGTCACGACAGAGCCTTCAATCTTGTCGACCGCCACATCGTATTTCCAGTTGTTGAGATACCATCCTTGCCAGAACCAGCTCAGGTCTTCGCCGCCTTCACTCTGCATCTCGCGGAAGAAGTCGGACGGTGAGGGGTGCTTGTAGGCCCAGTCGCGAATGTACTTGCGAAAAGCCCAATCGAAGCGGTCGGGGCCGAGAATCTGCTCACGCAACAGGACCATTCCGTAGGCTCCTTTGAAGTAGCTGATGGGATGGCCGAGAGCGAAACCATAGGAATCGGCGGTAGCCATGAGGGTTGGAGCGTCAGGGTTGTCGAGGACTTTCAAGATCATGTCTGGCGGCTCGCCGCCAGCGGAGTATTCCGAGTCACGCTTGGGACCGTACTTGCCGTTCGCATACGTGGCCGACTCGTCGATGTCGATGAAGGTGTTGAAGCCCTCATCCATGAAAGCATGCCGGCGCTCATTCGATCCGACGATCATCGGAAACCAGTCGTGGCCGATCTCGTGCGCTGTCACCCAGAAGAGGAACGCTCCTTTATCCGGGATGCCGTCGAAGACAATGCCCGGATATTCCATGCCAGTGGAGAAGCCGGCTACATTGATGGCCGCTGGCCACGGATACGGATACCACTGCTTTGAGAAGTGCTCGACCGTGTCCTTGACGTACTCGGTAGATTTGTCCCACGCGTCGGGGCCGACGCTCTCCGGTGGGTAGACACTCATCGCCAAAGACGTTTTGCCCTCGGGCAGATTGATTCTTGCCGCATCCCATACGAAAACGGGTGATGCGCTCCACGCAACATCGCGCGTGTGATCCATGTGAAAGTGCCAGGTTAGTGTGCCGTCCTGCTTCGGACGGCTCGCCGGATCGGTCACTTCGTCAGGCTTGCGGATGTAAACCGTCTTGTCGCTCTTGCGGGCCTGGTCGAGCCGGTCGATTTCAGCTTTGGTGAGCACATCTTTTGGGTTTACGAGCTCGCCGGAACCCGCGACGATCATGTTCGAGGGAACGGTGAGAAAGTAGTCGAAGTTACCGTATTCGAGATAGAACTCACTGCCAAGATACGGCAGCGTATCCCATCCGCGCAGGTCGTCATACACGCACATGCGCGGATACCACTGCGCCATGTCGTAAATCTCGCCTTGTTTCGACATGCCCCACGAAGTGCGCCCGCCCCATACGCCGGGAATCTGGTAGTGGTACTTGATGTGAATCTTCAACTGGCCGCCGTGAGGTTTGAGCGGTTGCGCGAGGCGTATCTGCATGCGCGTGTCGTTGATGATGTAATCGACTTTCGCCGTCTGCTTGCCCGATTCGATCTCGACGGAGTCAAAGACGTAGCCCTCCGTTGAGGTGTTTTCCGGAGTGACGCCTTCGGGTTGGTTTCTACGTCTGCGCATGAGGCCGCCAAAAAGCACCTGCCCGCGCGAATCTTTGCGATAGATATTCTGTTCGAGCTGCACCCACAGGCTCGGCAACGTGTCCGGACTGTTGTTGGTATAGGTGATGATCTCGGTAGTACGAAGCTGCTTGGCTGCTGTGTCGAGCTCGGCGTGCAGCTCGTAGCTCGCCTCATTCTGCCAATAGCTTGGTCCGGGAGCGCCGCTGCTTGAGCGGTACGCATTGACCGGATCAGGGAGCGTCAACGGAGCAAAGGTCAGCCTCGGGTCGTAGTTCGATGGTGCACCGGCAGCAGCCTGAGCCAGCGCTCCAGACAACGAAAGAAGACAAATCGCTGAAAACACCAGCAGGAAACGAAAACGGCAAACATAGAAAAACCCAGGTCGCACACGGCCTCTTTCTTCGTTTATGGAATTTTGCAAATTTACTGCAGCAGACACGTTCGCGCAAAAACAGATTACCTTGACAGGACGGAATCAACATCGATCTTGTCGCACTTTATCGATATCAGGTGCAGTTACTTCCTGTTCTTTCGGTCAGTTCTCTCACAATTTCTATTTTCAGTTTGAGCGCAAGATGCGGATAGTTCGCTCGTACGCATTTTTCTATGGTGATTGCAGAGACAGAATTTTTGCAGCGATGAGAGAGGCTCACAATGGTGCGGACAATCGATCCGGCAATTTTGTACTTTGGCACTCCGGTAGTGCTGATCAGCACGTTGAATGAAGATGGTTCTCCGAACCTTGCACCCATGTCGTCGGCATGGTGGCTTGGGCGGCGGTGCATGCTGGGATTGGGAGCGCGCTCGAAGACGCCGCAGAATCTGATCCGCACTGGGGAGTGCGTGCTGAATCTTCCCTCCGACCATCTCGTCGAGATGGTCAACCGGCTGGCATTGACCACTGGCTCCGATCCAGTGCCTACGCACAAAGCGCAGAAAGGCTATCGCTTCGAGCGCGACAAATTCGGCCTTTCGGGATTTACGACAGCCGAGTCGGAAACAGTAGCCGCACCGCGCTCGCTCGAATGCCCCGTGCAGCTGGAAGCGAAGCTCGCGCGCGTGCACAAACTCGAAGAAGACGACGACCAGAGAAAAGGGTCGCTGGTTGGGCTGGAGGTACGCGTGACGCGAGTCCACGTCGATACCAGTATTCAAATGGATGGCGCCGAGAACCGCATCGATCCCGACAAGTGGCGTCCGCTGATCATGAGCTTTCAAAAATTTTACGGATTAGGCCTACAGCTGCACGAGTCAACCTTGGCCACCATTCCGGAAGAAATGTATCGCATCGCAAAACGGGTTGAGCTGGAGCTTGTTTCGCGTTGAATCTCTCCCGTCACATAGTATCGTTTTGGCAGGAACCTGAGGGCTTTCCCTAATGCGCGCCGGCTGGCGGCTTCTGGCCCGGTTTGACTTTACGGAAGAGCCAGACCAGGATCAGAGAGAAAAAGCTGATTGCCGCCACATAACGGAAGACATCGACAAAAGACCAGAGAAGCGCCTGCTGGCCAAGCTGGTTGTAGAGTTGTCCCCGGCTGGCGGCAAGACTGTTGCCAGGATTCACCTGGCGGTCGAAGTAGCGGCCCAAATCGGTCATGCGCTGCTGGAACCAGATGTTTGATTGGCTCACGTAGTTGAGTATCTCGTTTTGATGAAGGTCGGTGCGGCGCACGAGAAGGGTTTGCGCCACCGAAATGCCGATCGAGCCGCCGATATTGCGTATCAGGTTATAAATGCCGCTGGCATTGCCGATCTGCTCGTTCCTGAGTGTGCCGTACGCCTGAATGCTGATCGGCACAAAGACAAAACTCAAGGCAAAGCCGCTGATGATGATCGGCAGCAGGAGCGTCGTAGGGCTGATATCCAGCGTGAGGTTGGCAAAAACCAGCGCGCTGATGCCGAAGACGAGAAATCCGAAGCTGAGCAGATAACGAGCGTCCACCTTATTGCTGATCGACCCGATGATGGGCATGGCAATAATCGAGCCGATACCGCGCGGCCCCACGACCAGGCCCGCAGCAAAAGCAGTGTAGCCAAGCAGTTCCTGGTAGAAGAGCGGGAGCACCGTGATCATCGAATAAATGCAGACGCCGAACATAAAGATCAGCGAACAGCCGATGGTGAAGTTCCAGTTCTTCAGGGTGCGCAGGTTGACCAGCGGTTCTTTTTTACGCCACGAGTGAACCAGGAACCAGACAAAACTAACGACAAGGGCGGCAAAAGCCCAGCGAATCCAGATCGCACCAAACCAGTCGTCTTCCTGCCCCTTGTCGAGGATCACCTGAAGGCAGCCGATCCATACGGCCAACAGACCAAAACCAAGATTGTCGAAAGGCCCAGCTTTGGCGTTCTTGATGTAGGGAGGATCTTTGACATACCGGCTGATCATAAAAATGGCCAGCGCGCCGACCGGAATATTGATGTAAAAGGCGTAGCGCCAGCTGTAGGTGTCAGTCAGCCAGCCGCCAAGCGTCGGCCCCAGCACCGGAGCAACAACCACGCCAAAGGCAAACACGGCCATGGCTGCGGCGCGTTTCTGCGGCGGAAAACTTTCGAGCAGGATGGCCTGGGAAAGCGGCTGCAGCGCTCCACCGCCGGCGCCTTGAACGATGCGGGCAATGAGGATAAAGCCCAGCGACGGCGCCGCTCCGCAAAAGAAGGAAGAAACGGTGAAAATGATGACGCAGATGATAAGAAAGCGTTTACGCCCGAATCGAAGAGAAAACCAGTTACTGGCAGGCAAGATGACCGCGTTTGCAACCAGATAGCTGGTCAGAACCCAGGTCGCCTCGTCATTCGACGCGGAAAGCGATCCAGCGATGTACGGCAGCGCCACGGAAGCGATGGCCGTGTCCAGTACCTCCATAAAAGTGGCCAGCATGACGGAAACCGCTATCAGCCAAGGGTTTACCCCTGCATTCTGAGCCTGCTGACCGGAATTAGGGGGATTTTCGTCAGGCATCGGAGTACGCAATCAGTCAATCAGTGGAGTTTTCTTTTTATTGGATACATAAGGGGAATGATCGGATGCATACCTTGTAGAATCAGCGGTTTAGCCATGCAGCAAAACTTGCATCCTCGATGAGATCGCCCGCATCAGATAAGTTGACAACAAATGACTCAAGTGCGAAGCTAAAAGCAGCAAATTCAAGCTGAAGCCAGCACGAGGGCAGTGGGGCAGAGGATTATGGCAAAAATTATTGGAATTGACCTCGGCACGACGAACTCCGTCGTGGCCGTGATGGAAGGTGGCGAGCCAAAGGTAATCGCCAACGAAGAGGGAGGACGCACCACGCCTTCTGTAGTGGGTTTTACAAAGAGTGGTGAGCGACTGGTTGGCCAGGTGGCCAAACGCCAGGCCATTACAAACCCAGAGAACACGATCTACTCGATCAAGCGCTTCATGGGCCGTCGGTATGACGAAGTCAACGACGAGATGAAGATGGTTCCCTACAAGGTAGTGAAGCAGGGCGACCACGTAGCCATCGAGGCGCAGGGCAAGCTATACACCCCGCCTGAGGTTTCGGCGATGATCCTGCAGAAGCTCAAGAAAGCGGCTGAGGATTACCTTGGCACGTCGGTGACGGAAGCCGTCATCACGGTGCCTGCGTACTTTAATGACGCGCAGCGCCAGGCGACCAAAGACGCAGGCCGCATTGCCGGTCTGGATGTAAAGCGCATCGTCAACGAGCCGACAGCGGCCGCGCTTGCCTATGGCCTCGACAAAAAGAAGGACGAGACGATTGCCGTTTATGACTTTGGCGGCGGTACCTTCGATATTTCGATATTAGAAGTAGGCGAAGGCGTCATTGAAGTGAAGTCGACAAACGGCGATACGCACCTGGGCGGCGACAACCTGGACCAGCGCATTGTGGAATGGCTGATCGATGAGTTCAAGAAGGACGAAGGCCTTGATCTGCGCGCCAAGGGCAACGAAATGGCCCTGCAGCGTCTGAAGGACGCGGCGGAACGCGCCAAGATTGAGCTATCGACCGCGCTCGAAACCGAGATCAACCTGCCGTTCATCACAGCAGACGCGAGCGGTCCGAAGCACCTCGTCAAGAAATTGACGCGCGCGAAGCTCGAACAGCTGGTCGAAGATCTGGTTCAGCGCTCTATTGAGCCATGCAAGAAGGCTCTGTCGGATGCGGGAGTGGACGCGAGCAAGATCGATGAAGTTGTGCTCGTGGGCGGACAGACACGCATGCCGCGCATTCAGGCGCTGGTAAAGGAGCTCTTCGGCAAGGAACCGCACAAGGGTGTGAACCCTGACGAAGTAGTTGCGATTGGCGCAGCCGTACAGGCTGGCGTGCTCTCGGGCGAAGTGAAAGACCTGCTGCTGCTCGACGTAACGCCGCTGACCCTGTCCATCGAAACGCTGGGGGGCGTTGCAACGGGGATGATTCCGCGCAACACGACCATTCCGACCAAGAAGACGGAAACGTTCTCGACGGCGGCGGATTCACAGACGGAAGTCGAAGTCCACGTCCTGCAGGGCGAGCGTCCAATGGCAGCGCAGAACCGCACGCTGGCGAAGTTCAAACTGAGCGGCATTCCTCCGGCTCCGCGCGGCGTTCCGCAAATCGAAGTGACGTTCGACATCGATGCCAACGGCATTTTGAATGTCACGGCAAAGGACAACGCGACGGGCAAAGACCAGAAGGTGACGATTACGTCGTCTTCGGGTCTAAGTAAAGATGAAGTCGAGCGCATGGCGAAGGAAGCAGAGTCGCACTCGGCTGAGGACAAGACGAAGCGCGAGGAAATCGAAGCCCGCAATGGCCTCGACAACCTGGTCTACAACATCGAGAAGATGCTGAAAGAGAATGGCGACAAGGTCTCCGGCAGCGACAAGACCGATGTCGAGACAGCGCTTACCGATGCAAAAAAGACGCTCGAAGGCGCTCCGTCTGCATCTGAACTAAACACAGCGCGCGAGAAGCTGACTGCGGCGTCGCACAAGCTGGCCGAGGCCATGTACAAGGCCAATGCAGCTGGCGGCCCGGGAGCAGGCGTTCCTCCAACGGATGGAGCCCAGGCGGCACCTGGCGCTACGGAAGAAAAGAAAGACGAAGGCGTCATCGACGCGGAATATGTGGACGTTGACGAGAAAAAATAACGAGCGATAGAAACTCGATAGCACCAAGAGGGCGCGCTCAAAAAACGAAACGTTAGCGCGCCCTTTGTGTTTATAGAAATAGAAGACTGGAGTACCTGCAAAAATGACCGACACCCTTTGGAAATGCGAACAGTTGCGAGCCGGACTGGTGTACAACACCCTCATGTTCAATACGCGCGAAGAAGCGGAAAAATTTAAAGCGCAGTTGAACCGAATGGAGCCGGATACCTTTTGCCGGATTGAAGCAATTCCGGTAAAGATGGTTTGGAATTAATATTTTGTGTACGTTCATGACGAATGCCTGAAGGAAATGAAATCCATCGCTTTGCTGAACGCCATGCGGCAGCCTTCGCAGGCAAGCGCGTGCGCGTGGATTCTCCGAATGGCGGATTTCCGGATGCCGAGGTGCTCGATGAGCGCAAGCTCATCGGCGTAGAAGCGGTGGGCAAGCACCTTGGCTACAACTTTGGTCGCGACCTGATCTTACATGTCCACCTCGGCATGTACGGAGATTTCAAGCAGGGAACATTACCCCTCCCGCCTGTCAAAGGCGCACTCCGGCTGCGCATTTACACCAAAACTGACTGGATGGAACTGCGCGGTGGAACTGATACTTCGATCTTCACGCAGGCAAAATGGGAATCGCTGCTCAAGCGGCTCGGCCCCGATCCTCTCAATCCCGACTCAGATCCAAAACCAGCCTTTGAAAAAATCGCAAAACGCAATACACCCATCGGCGCCCTGCTGATGGACCAATCTGTATTCGCAGGCATCGGCAATATCTATCGCGCCGAGCTTCTCTACCGCGCGCGCATTCATCCGCTGCGTCCAGGAAAGAACGTCACGCCAGCCGCGCTGAAGGGCATCTGGAACGATGCTAAGAAGCTGCTGGGCGAAGGCGTAAAAAACACACGCTACGTCACCACACGGCCAAAGGATCGCCCTCACAAAAGCAATCCTGTGCTTGAAGAAGAGCTGCATTACGTCTACCGGCGGCATGGAAAGCCCTGCTTCGTCTGCGGCACAAAAATCGAGCGCGCCGATCTGGCAGGCCGCACCGTCTACTGGTGCCCCACGTGCCAGAAAGATTGAACTCCTAACCTCATTTCTAAGACAAACTTGTGACCACGCGGGCTATGCTGTTGCGCATGAGTCTTGTCCGTCTTGTTGCTCTACTCTCTCTCCTCTCTGCTTACTTCTGTATCGCGCAAGCGCCTTCGCAATTACCTCTGCATACGAGTAACTATCAGATCGTGGATGCAGCCGGTCATCCCATCCGGCTCATGTCGGTTAATTGGTACGGATTCGATGAGAAAGAATACGTCCCGGGCGGACTTGATCATGTTCCCCTGACGACAATCGTAGGTCTGATCAAGAGCATGGGGTTCAACTCGGTCCGGCTGCCGTGGGCGAATGAGACGCTGGAGAAAAATCCGCTTGTCTCGGACTATGCAATCAAAGCGAATCCACAATTTCGTGGCAAGCGTGCCATGGAGGTCATGGATGTCGTGATCGATGCGCTGGCAAAGGCGCAGATCATGGTCATCCTGGACAACCATGTGAGCCGCGCCGACTGGTGCTGCAAGGACGATGACGACAACGGGCTTTGGTATAACGCGCAGTATCCGGAGAGCGCATGGTTGGCCGACTGGATGACGATCGTGCGCCGCTATCGAAAGCAGCCGTGGGTAGTCGGGGTCGATTTGCGTAACGAGCTGCGCAGCGGCGCAACCTGGGGCGGGGACAAGAAATTCGACTGGCATGCTGCGGCGCAACGAGGCGGCAATGCGGTGATCACGGTAAATCCGAAATTGCTCGTGATGATCGAGGGACCACAGTATTCAACGGATTTTCGCGGCGCAGAGAAACTTCCCATCGTGTTGAAGTTGCCCAATCGCGTGGTGTATTCCCCCCATGCCTATTCATTCGGCACACACTACAAAAATTACGCCGAATTGAAAGCGACATTCGACGAGCGTGCCGGATTTCTGCTGCATACCCAGCCAGCCATTCCCTTGTGGATTGGTGAGTTTGGCACCTGCCAGACACTCACGCCGTGCGGAAGCGATCCAAATGGCACCTGGATTCGTGGCTTTGTGCGCTATGTGAAGGAACATCCTGAAGTCGGCTGGAGCTACTGGCCGCTGAACGGTACGCAATCGAGCGGTTACAGCAGAAAGTATGATGCACCCGAAACCTTCGGTCTTCTCACGACCGATTACCAGAACGTTGCGGCTCCCAGGCTGCTGGAGCTATTTCGCTCGATCGGACTTCAGCCGCAAGCGTAGAGTGAAGGCACGCGGAAAGATGCTTCCCTGTAGGCTGTAAACCTGTATATACTGCTTTCACTATCAGAATTTCCGCACCAGAGAGAAATCCATGTCATTGACCCTGACGGACTGGCTCGTCATAGCCGGCTACCTGCTTTTTAACCTCCTCATCGGCC
>Ga0210389_10004428_pt1 | contig 10913 bp, 11 predicted proteins | sample IncBWH28OmetaG_FD_160127 | JGI IMG/M metagenome (GOLD analysis project Ga0210389, IMG submission 160127) | Forest soil microbial communities from Barre Woods Harvard Forest LTER site, Petersham, Massachusetts, United States - Inc-BW-H-28-O ... | reverse complement strand
TTGGCCCATCCGAAGGCGGTGGAGGAGATTACAGAAATGGTCAATCGCCTGGCCGAACCGGGTTAGTGGTTCTCCGCGCTGCCTGCCACCTCCGCGACGAAATGTTCTATGATCAGCGTGCATCCGGCGAAAATCCGCGCGGGAAATGAAGGTATTGTCGGCAGCGAAAACATGTTTGCAAAGATCCAGCGCATCCATTTCGTGGGCATCGGCGGTATCGGCATGAGCGGCATCGCCGAGATCATGCTGAATCTCGGCTACAAGATCTCGGGCTCCGACCTGAAGAGTTCGGCGGTCACCCAGCGGCTCGCGAGCTTCGGTGCGCAAACCTTCGAAGGCCACGCGGCAGCCAACATCACGGGTGCGGACGTCGTCGTTACCAGTTCCGCCATCTCGATCGACAATCCCGAAGTTGCTGAAGCCCGACGCTTGCACATTCCGGTCATCCAGCGCGCCGAGATGCTAGCCGAACTCATGCGCCTAAAATACGGAATTGCCATCGCCGGCATGCACGGGAAGACCACGACGACTTCGATGGTCGCGGCGGTGCTGGCGGCGGGCGGTCTCGATCCCACGGTTGTTGTTGGCGGACGCGTCGATGCTATGGGCTCGAATGCGCGCCTGGGCAAATCGCAATATCTGGTGGCTGAAGCTGACGAAAGCGATCGGTCGTTTCTTAAGCTATCCCCAATTCTCTCCGTCGTCACCAACATCGATCGCGAGCACATGGACTGCTATCGCGATATGCGCGACGTCCGGCGCACCTTTCTTGAATTCATGGAGCGCGTGCCTTTTTACGGACTCGTCGTCGGCTGCCTGGATGATTCCATTCTTCAGCGGCTCCTGCCGCACGTGCATCGCCGCGTTACAACTTATGGCACGAGCGCTGGTTCCGATTTCCTGATCACGATTCAGCCCTCCGAAGCGAGCGCTGAGAATGTGCCGCTGAACCGTTTTCGCGTCCTATACAAGGAGAAAAATGGTAGAGAAAGAGACCTTGGCGAGTTCACGTTGCGCGTTCCCGGAGTGCACAACGTCTTGAATGCAACGGCCGCGATCGCTGTCGGCACCGCGCTTGACGTTTCTGCTGACCAGATTCGCACCGCTCTCGACGGGTTCCGCGGAGTCGATCGCCGCTTCCAGCTTAAAGGTAAGGCCGCCGGAGTGAGTGTCGTCGACGACTACGGCCATCATCCCACGGAAATCCGCGCCACTCTTGCAGCCGGGCGTCAATGCGGATTTCGCCGCGTTCATGTCGTCTTCCAGCCGCATCGCTTCACCCGCACGCGCGATCTGATGGACGAGTTTGCAACCGCCTTCGCGGATGCCGACACGCTCTCCGTGCTCGATATTTATGCTGCCAGTGAAAAAGCGGTTGAGGGAATTACCGGCGACGCGCTGGCGCAGCGCATCGCCGGTACGGGGAAGGGAAGCGTTGTGTACGTTTCATCTTTTGCAGAGGCGGTGGAACGGGTTGTTGCTCTAGCACAGCCGGGCGATCTGATCCTGACTCTTGGCGCAGGCAGCGTCTCGCAACTTGGACCGGCGATTCTCGAGACGATCGAGAAGCAGTCGTTGGTCGGAGCTCGGAGTCCGTCGAGGAAGAGCGACCACAGGGGCTGAAGCCCAGGATGTTTCACGCGACTTACGCGGCCCTGAAAGGGCCGCTCTTCCACGGCGATGCACGCATCGGTGATACACGCATCATGGTGATACACGCATCCCGGTGGTGCATGCATCCCGGTGATGCATGCATTGTGACTGTTCCGATTTTGCCTTTGCTGATACGGAGCTATTTCTGCCTTCACGCAATCTGCCTTCACGCAAACGGGTCTTCGTCTGCGCTCGGGCCGTAAACTACGGGAACTGGAACATCAAGCAATCGCAGGTAAACCGACAACTGCCCTCGATGGTGGTACCAGTGGTTCAGCATGATGGATCGCATCACGCTGATACGCGGTTTCTTGAAAAACTCTCGGTCGCCGTTAGTCAGCCGCCAATTGCCCAGCGCTGTTTCGTCCGTCATTCCGTTGAGACAGCTTTCGACGTCGCGAACGCTTTGCTCGAAGGTTGACTGAATCTCTTGCACGTTGGCCGGTTGCGGCGGATTGAACTTCGCTTGTGAGACGTCCAGCCCGTCCAGTTGAGTGATTTTCGCCAGATTGCCCGGGACCATTGCGATGTGATTCGCGAGCTGCCCCAACGACATTGATTTTGCATGCGGCTTCCAGGTCAGCTTGTCCGCCGGGACGCGCGACAGGATTCGCCGAGTGGTATCCGCTTCTTCCCGGAACTCGCTCAACATTGGGTCGAGGATGGTCGGGAGTCTCTGGTTCATTTGTCCCGCGCCGAATGAAACTAACTTCGCGTCGCCGTAACGGTCATGATGACGTACCCATGCCATCGGCCACGGCAGTCCGTCCTCGTTGCGTCCTTTTGGGGTCATGTCGAGGAAGTTGTAGGCGGTGAGCAAGATGTCGAGCCCCCGCGCATAAGTCGAGTAAGTATGGAAGACTTCTCCGTTTCCACCCTTAGAGAAGACGCTCAAACCCGGACGTTCCTCAGACGGAAACTCGGTGAGCTCGTAATTATAGTAAACCTTGCCTCCGACTTGCTCATCCTTACGCATTGAAACCTGGTAGTCGAAGTTGAAGTCACTTCCGAACGATGACAGCCATTTGAAGCGCCACCCCATCCGTTTCTTGAATGCCTCAATCTCCGGGAGGGGCGCGCGCGAAACTACCACGAAGGTTGCATCCCGCTCGGAGAGGTGAAGGGCCGCGCCGTCGAATGTGTCTGCCAGAAACGAACAACTCGGACATCCTTCCTTCCATCCTGGGCCCAGCATGAAGTGATACACAATCAGCTGGCTGCGGCCCTCGAACAGGTCCGCCAGACTTTCTTTTCCTTTAGTCCCATTGAAGACATAGGGCTTTTCCACTCTTTCCCAAGGCAACTCGCGGCGCTGCCGGCTGAGCTCACCGCGAAGGCGAGTAAATTCCTTTTCTTTAGCCAGTAGTTTCTTTCGAGCCGCAAGCCATTCTGCTGGTGGTACTACCTTTGTGTTCAGGATTTCGTTTGTTGCTGTAGCCATCGTCGTTTCTCCGTCGCTTTGAATTAGTTGTTGTTGTCCTGGCGCGAAATTTGCTGACGATCAGAGCGCCTGCCCCGCCCGTTGATATCGCGCCGCTCACCAACCGTGCTGTTGCCGCCAGGCATGCCGGGCACATGACATCTCCTCAGCGTGCGCCGGCTTCTGCCCGCTCGCGGACGCGCGAGTGGATGAAAGTCCATCCCTTGGTCACACCCTGCCGATGATCGTCTTGAATCAGTCCCAGCGCTTTGTGGTGAAACTTGATCAGCGTTCCGCCGTCAACCTGGCTCAGGCGATACTGAACGTTGGAGGCAACCGGGTACGACATGAAGAGCGGGCCGTAGATTTCGAGCAGCGTGGGCCGCTTGATGGCCTGCACGTGTCCCCAAAAATGGCCGTTGTCGTTCCCCAAATCCCGGTACCACCTTCCACCGGGCCAGGGCTCGATTTTCATCGGGATCGGCTGGCCTTCTGGCGTTTCGTTGCCGGGCCCGATCTGTTCGAGTAGAGCTGCGAATGTGTCTTCGAGCGACGCCTTCACGTGAATTTCCTGCGTCACGGTCAGGGTCAAGCTTTCGATTCCGGCTGCTGTGTCGATCATGCTTCCTCCTTAATGTTCCTCGTTCAAACATCCTTCGGTTCTTTGGGCTCCGTGCTTGTGGCCTCGGCCCGCTGCTTCACGCGCTCAAGCTGATGGCCCCAGAAGCGCTCAAATGTTTTCGTCCACTCGTAAAGTGGCCGGATTGCGTCTCCGTTCGTTCGATACAGCATGTGCCTTCCGTTGCGCCTCACTCTCACCAGCCCCACATCCTTCAACACGCGCAGATGCTTTGACGCCGAGGGCTGCTCGAGTTTGAGGCTGACCACAATATCCGTGACCGTGCGCTCTTCGTTGGCCAGATAGCTCAGAATTTCGCGTCGCCGGAGTTCGCCTACGGCATTGAACGGATCAGAAGTGGCTGCTGCGCGTGCCATGAGGGCGACTATATATGCCTATATGGGAATATGTCAAGCCCAATCCAGAAAAATTGCGGTTAACTGTTGGCCACCGTTTTGTCCGTTGACGTTTTTTCACCCCACTCGTCCAACGTTCAGAGGATGAGGCTCCCATGAATACCCCCAAAGCCGCCTATTGGTTCGCCCTCGCATTGTTCGCCGTCGCACTCCACAGCGAGTATCAACGGGGAGCATTTCCGGCTCTCCATGACGCCGCGAGCCGCGCAGGTTCCACATTGTGCCGCCTTTCCACGAAGGCGGAGCGAACCGTTGCCATGGCCAGGCTGATTGTCGGTGGTCCCGCGCCATCCACTGACGCGCTTCTCGCAGGTCTCGGTGCCAGACAACTGGCGGACGCAAGACGGCTTGCCGAAGACGGGGCTGAGATGGCTCGTGAAGAGGCTCAAGATCGGGCTGAAATGCTTCGGGATCAAGTTCGCGACCAGGTTCGAGAGCGCGTTCGCGACCAGGCCCGTGCTCAGGTGGAGATCGTTCGTGCCGAGATGGAACTGCAGCGTGCTCAGATCCGCAAGGTTCACGTGCTCAGCCGATCGCAAATGCGCATCAGCAACGCGGTTGACATGCCGATGATCTCCGTCACGCCCGGCCATTGCCCGCAATCTGCGATTCGCGTCAACATGCCGTCCGTCGATTTGCAAATGGGTGATTTGCGCATGGATGACTCATCCGATGACGATGCAGATTCGCGATAATGTTTTCCACGCTCCTGCACTGAACTTTTCACTGTCTCGTTCTGCGAAATCGGGTTATAGTTATTTTGCTCAGCGGTTTTCTGACGACAACTGACCCGAACCTTGGCGCGGAAATCCAGTTCCACCGCCGTTCAGGAAGAGTTGTATCCCGTTTCCCATGCCCGGGAAAACGTGCGCGAGTATGACTCTCGCGAACGCGACGACTCCACACGCTCCCGCCGCGAGTCTTTCGACGACACCCGCGTCATCGATCTTGAAGAAGAGGAGCAATCCCCGTTCCTGCGCGGACAGAAACGCGTCCCGGCCCGCCGGGGAACGCTCCCGAAAAAAACCGCGATAGGCCTGAAGTGGGCCGCGCTTGCACTTGCTATTCTGGCGATCCTTGGCGCGGCAGGCGCCGAGCTCTACGGTTACGGCAAACATAATTGGCGTTTCCGCATCGATTCCAGCGATCAGATTGAAGTCACCGGCGCGCAGCACGTTCCCCATGCGCAAATCATGGACGTGATGGGCGGCGACATTGGCCGCAACATCTTCTTTATCCCGCTGGCCCACCGCAAACAACAGCTCGAGCAGATTCCCTGGGTCGAATCGGCCAGCGTGATGCGCTTTGCGCCTAATCGTCTGCGAATCGAGATCCACGAGCGTACGCCGATCGCGTTTGCCCGCATTGGCTCGCACATCTCGCTCATCGACGCCGGTGGCAATCTTATGGACCTGGAGCCCGGCCCTAAGCACAAGTATTCGTTTCCGGTGATCACCGGCATGAACGCGGGAGAGCCGCTTTCCGTCCGCGCCGCTCGTATGAAGAATTACAACGATCTCATTCAGCAGCTTGACTATAGTGGCGCGCACTATTCACAAGACCTCAGCGAGGTGGATATCGCCGACCCCGAAGACGTGAAGGTGGTGACCGCCGATCCCTCTGGCGGCGTGCTCGTGCACCTCGGCAGCGCGAGTTATCTCCAGCGTTATCGCGTCTACGTGACCCACGTCCAGGCCTGGCGGCAGCAGTTTGAGAAGCTCGAATCGGTCGACTTGCGCTTTGACGGTCAGATCATCGTGAATCCGGACCTTCAGGGAATTACGCGGCAACCGGCGTTGACGCAGACGGCCGCAAAAGCCGCGCTCGCTGCGGGCGTCAAGAATGCGGCCATCGTCAACTATGAAAAGTTTGTAAATCGTCCCGCGCCACCCGCGGTTAAGACGGCGCAGCTGAAGCCAGGAATGAAGGCAGGCGTCAAAGGTGGAAACAAGGTGGTATCGAAGCCCGCGCAGAGAGCTGTGCTGAAGCCTGCTGCCCATCAGGCGATCCCAAAAGCAAAAGCAAAGTCAGTGATTGCCCAGCACGGACCAACGACTGTAAAGCCTGCCTCCACGACTGCCATAACGCACGCCAATCAGAAACCAGGTAATCAACAACCGCCGGTTTCGGCCAGCAAAGCCCACACGAACGCGCCGAAACCAATTCCCGCGGCCTCCTCCTCAACCGTTCCCGCCGGAAGCCAGAAAAAACCGAGCCCGGCCATCGCCAGGGAGACACCGCAGAATTAACCATGCCCAATCACGCGCCCAATTTTATTACTGCGATCGACGTCGGGAGCGCCAAGACCAGCGTCCTGGTCGCCGAGCTGAGCGACAATGGCCTGCGCTATCGCGGACACGGCGTCACGGAATCGCGCGGCCTGCGTAAGGGCGTGATCACCGAACTCGACAAAGCTGTCGGCAGCATTCAAAAAGCTGTGGAAGCTGCCGAAGACGTGGCCGGCATTCCGATCGAACGCGCCATCATTGGCATCGCTGGAGCTCATATCCGCGGCATGAATAGCCACGGCGGCCTTAGTTTTGGCACGCGCGCGCGCGAAATTGGTCGCGATGAGATTCGCCAGGCAGTCGAGAAGGCACGCACGCTGCCGCTTCCCGCCGACCGCGAGATTCTTCATCTACTGCCGCAGGAATTCATCCTCGACGATCAACCTGGCGTACAGGATCCCACTGGCATGATGGCCACGCGTCTTGAAGTCCGCGTGCACATCGTGACCGCGCTCTCGGGCGCGACACAAAATCTTGTGACTGCAGTGAACAAGGCTGGCGTCCACGTCGACGACACGATCTTCGAGCCGCTGGCCTGCGCGGATTCTGTTCTCCGCTCCGACGAGCGCGAGTTGGGAGTCTGCCTGGCCGATCTCGGCGCAGGCTCTTGCGACCTGATTGTCTTTCAGCAAGGTGCGATCGCTCACACAGCGGTAATTCCGATCGGCGGAGATCATTTCACTAGCGATCTTTCGGTCGGAATGACTACCGGCCTCGCCGATGCCGAGATGCTGAAAAAGACTTTTGGTAACGCGGTGCCGACGCTAATTCCCGAAGGCAATGAAGTTGAAGTTCCATCAGTCGGCGACCGGCCCTCGCGCATGTTGTCGCAGCGGATGATCGGAGAAATTCTTGGTCCGAGAGCCCGAGAGTTGTTCGAGCTGATGCGCGAAAACCTGCGCCAGGCAGGCGTTCTCAATCATTGCATCGCGGGCTTTGTGCTCAGCGGCGGGGCATCGCGTCTGCCGGGAATGCTCGATGTAGCGGAGTCGATTCTGCGTAAAGCGGCGCGGTTGGCCTGGCCGACGCCTATGGCGAAGATGCCGTCCTTCTTAGCGGAGCCAGAATTTTCGACGGTGCTGGGCATGGTGTATTACGGCCACCGGGCACGACTGGCAAGGGGTCTGCAAGAGCCAGGCTTTGGCACAAGAATGAAAGCCCTTTTCGCAAAAAAGGGCGCGTAGAAGGTTTTACTGAGAACTGACAACTGACAACTGAGAACCGGCGAATGCCGAATAACGAGGTGTAGCAATGATCGAAGACAACGGACTCCGCATCAGCTTCAATGAAGAATTCAAGAACGACGCACGCATCAAGGTCATCGGTGTCGGCGGAGGCGGCAACAACGCCGTCAACCGCATGATTGACTCCGGCATGGAGCACATCGAATTTATCGTGGCTAACACCGACTTGCAGGCGCTGCGCATGTCGCGTGCCGGCATCAAGATTCAACTCGGCGTGAAGCTGACCAACGGACTCGGCGCGGGCGCGAATCCGGAAATTGGCCGCAAAGCTGCGCTCGAAGATTCCGACAAAATCATCGAAGCACTCGAAGGCGCCGACATGATCTTCGTCACTGCCGGCCTTGGTGGAGGCACCGGCACGGGCGCCGCTCCCATCATCGCCTCGCTCGCGAGCGAAATGGGCGCGCTTACCGTCGCGGTCGTCACCAAGCCGTTCGCCTTCGAAGGCAAACGCCGCATGCAGCAAGCTGAGCGCGGCATCTCCGAGCTCATGGAATCGGTCGACACCACTATCGTCATCCCCAACGAAAAGCTGCTGGCCGTTGCCGAAAACGCCGGCTTCTTCGAATCGTTTCGCATCGCCGACGATATTCTGCGCCAGGGTGTACAGGGCATTTCAGACATCATCACCATTCCTGGCATCATCAATCGCGACTTCGCGGACGTGAAAGCCATTATGGCCGGCATGGGTTACGCGGTCATGGGAACGGCCACGGCCGCCGGCGAGCATCGCACGACCGAAGCCGCCCAGCGCGCTATCGCGTCGCCCCTGCTTGAGGCCGGAGCCATCGACGGAGCGCGCGGCATTCTCATCAACATCACTGGGTCGAGTTCGCTGAAACTTGCCGAAGTGCAGCAGGCCTGCACAATTATTCAAGGGGCCGCTCACGAAGACGCGAATATTATTTTCGGCGCGGTGCTCGACGAGAAGATGAAAGACTCAGTCAAGATCACGGTAATTGCGACGGGCTTCAAGGAGTCGATGCGCCGCCCGCGGCACAACGAGTCCTTCGATCCGATCATTGTTCCGCGCCATCGCGACCACTTTCATGTGACGGATCATGCGGATGATTTTGCGGATGAGCCGGTCGCGGCGCAAATTGAAGATCGCGAGCCCACGTTCGAGCCCGAGCCCGCCTTCGAGCCCGATCCCGCGCCCGCAGTGTTCGATCACACGCCGCCCCCCTCGGCGTTTAATTCACCGCAAGGCGAAGTTATTTCGCTGGATGGAATGCGGATGTCGGCGCCCACGTATCAGGCAGAGGACCTCGATGTTCCGGCGTTTCTGCGCAAGCGGAATGACGTGATGTAGGAAGGAGGCAATTCCTTGAATGTCCGTCTTACGTGGGACTGGACCGGGATCGCTTTCTGGGCAGCCCTCGCTTTCACGTGGCCGGCAATCGCAATGGCTCATTCCCAAACGCAGCCGAGCACACCGCCCCAGACCACCACACACACTAGCTCAAGTCTCGCGCGCAAGAGAGCCAAGTCGATCAAGTACGTGAATACGAAATATGGATTCAGCTTTTTGCTGCCCAGGACCTGGAAAGGATTTTCGATCGTCCCTGCCACATGGGAAGGTAGGACTGAAACCGAATCCCAGGGCGAAGTCGTAGTAGAGCGGGGTCCGGAGATCGCGATCATAAATCCTCAATCGACCCCGTCAGAGCCACACCAGGATATCGACATCATGATTTTCACTCATGCGCAGTGGAATTCGCTTCGGCAAGACAAATTTTTCATCAGCGCTGCCCCAATTGGACCGAGCGACATGGGGCAAAACAGAAAGTACATGTTTGCGACACCGCCGCGAATGATTAATGACAGCCTCTTTGGTTGCGAGGAGGTTATAAAGCTTCTGCAGACGCATCCGTTGCATGCGTTCTAAGACACGCACGATTCAGCGACCTACAGCCCCCAGATCCTATTCGCCCCAATCACCAGCCCAAGCGTGAGGCAGGCAATCAGAATCTCGCCCAGCGCCCCGACGATGAACGGACGCAATCCCTGCTTCGACATTTCGCGGAAATTCGTGCGCAGGCCGACGCCGGCGAACGTCAGCAGGAATGCCCACTTCGAGAGGTTTCCCAGAGACCCGACTTGGCCTTTGCTGAAGGTGTGAAAGCTGACCAGCAGGGAGATGAAAAGAAATCCAAGAATGAACTTTGGAAATTTCTTCCAGAGGAATGCGGCTTTGTTGGTGACCACTTCGGCTTGACCCTTGCCGGCCCAGTAGATCGCGTAGGCAAGCACCACGAAGCCAATCATGGCATTGCGCGCGGTCTTCGCCAGTACTGCGACCTTGCCAGCTGCGTCGGAGTACAAGGCTCCGGCGGCGGTTGCTTCCGCCGTGTTGTCTACGCCTAGCCCTGCCCACAATCCATACGACGTATCGTTCATGTGCAGGCCGTGCGCGATCGCCGGAAAGGTGAAGAGCGCAAGCGCGCCGAGCGCCAGGATCGCGGCAATCGCAAAGGACGAATCCTCATCGTCGGCATCGATGGCGCCCTTCGCCGCAATGATCGCGGAGACGCCGCAGATCGACGAACCAATCGCCAGCAGCGAGATGAGCTTAGGCTTCAGCTTGAAGATTTTTCCAAGGAAGGTCATCAACGCCAGCGAGAGCGTGATTTCAATCACAACCAGCGCTAGGCTGATGCCACCGAGTTTCAGAACGTCAGCGACAACGAAGCGCGCGCCTAGCAGCACAATCCCGAGCTTCAGCCAGAATTCATAGGTCGCGATGCCCGACTGGAAAATCTTCGGAATCGACAGCGTGTTCGAGATCACTAGGCCAATCAGAATCGCCCAGAGAACGTACTCGATGTTGGGAAATATCCAGTGGTGCGTCTTGGCGTAGGTGTTCACCGTGCGCTCAAGAACCTTCGCGGCATAGCCGATGCCAGCGAGCAGAAGAACTCCGGGCACAATGCTCAGCGCATTCAGCGCACGATTATCGGATTCCACATGCGACACCGAGGTTGAGGAAGCCATAGCTATTCTCCGTTGGAAAATCGGAAATCAGATCTCTTGCCGTTAGCGTTAACGTTTGCCGTTGGCGTTTGCCGTTGACTCTCTTGCCCTTAACTCTTAGGGCTAACCTGCGCGCCCGCCCTACCAGGGCACGTTCTTGAGAACATCGAACTTCACTGCCAACGCCAGCACGAGTGCAACGATGACTGCCCATTCGTCGACTGAAAGCCAAGCGCCTTTGCGGGGCTTAGTTGTTTGATCCGTCGCCATTACCCGTCTCCTGGAGTTGTGATTGGGACG
>Ga0210389_10004427_pt1 | contig 10914 bp, 6 predicted proteins | sample IncBWH28OmetaG_FD_160127 | JGI IMG/M metagenome (GOLD analysis project Ga0210389, IMG submission 160127) | Forest soil microbial communities from Barre Woods Harvard Forest LTER site, Petersham, Massachusetts, United States - Inc-BW-H-28-O ... | reverse complement strand
GCCGGTTCCGCGCGTTCAGCCTGTTCAACCACGCCAGCAAGAGTAATGGCCTGGTGAACTGGCCCAGGAACAGCGGCAGCCCGGTTCGGGTGTCCACCACCGCGAACAGGAACGGCCGGTCGGCGGTGAAGACGACGCGCTTGGCGGGTGGCCGGCGCGTAAAGGATGTCAGCATCACGGCAGCCGCGGTCGCTGCCGCCGCCTCCGTGCCCTCCTCGTCAACGTCGATGAACGCCTGGTGGACGACCTCGCTGACCTGCAGCGGCTCGGCGTCCGTGATTCCGCTGAAGTCCGCGTCGCCGCTGAACGCGAGCCTGATGCCCAGCGCCGCAAGAGTGTCCCGCAGCAGGAACGCGGCCCGGATGGTGAACTTTGGCAGCCGCAGGTCGACCTGGTACTCCGCCCCGTCGGCGAGCAGCGCGCCCAGCACCCCGGACAGCCCGCCGAGGCCGTCCAGCGGGAACTTCGACAGCGGCCCGTCCGGCAGCACGATCGCCATCGCCAGCGGCCCGTTCTTGTAGGGCAGCAGCACCGCTTGGTACCCGTCGCCCTGGTGATAGCCGAGCCGCTCGTCGGTGTGCATCATGTCGGCCGGCACCGGCCCGGATCCCTCCGGGTAGAAGGGCTCCTTCCGGGTCTGCCCCGCCGGGAACTCGTGCTTCCACCGGGCCTTCAGGTAGATGGCGTTGACCAGGATCAGCCGGGTCAGGTCGTTGATCAGGCCGGGACCGATGAGGCTGCTGATCTTGCCCGCCGTCTGCTCTGCGACGGCGGAGTTGATCGCCAGCCGGGCCGCCTCCGGGTCGCGCCGGAACGCGACGCGCTCGACCTCCACGGGCTGGTGCAGGTAGTCGTCCCGGACAGGCAAGCCGGAGTCGATCCAGGCCGTGTTCACGGTGCGCAGGGTCAGTCCCTCCCCGCTGGGGATCGCCGACAGCTCTTGCTGGGCCTCGGCCGCCGCGTCCGGGCCCGGCAGGTGCAGTGCCTCCGCCAGTTCAGCCGCGGTCTGCCCGCGCGCGCCGATCAGCGCCATCCGCAGCGCCGCGGCGATGGATGCCGGGGAGAGCACGAGGTTCCCCGGCCCGGCCAGCCGCCGGTAGAGGTCGGTCCCGAACGCCGCGTCCGCGTGCGCCACGTCCAGCTTCATCGCATCACCCACACATCAATCACATGTTCATAACTTCATATGCACATATGCCGGCCGTCAGCCCTTGAGGACCGACAGGCGGCTCAGTGCGTCGTCTAGGAGCTCCCGGCGCTTGCAGAAGGCGAAGCGCACCTGGGTGCGGCCCGCCTCCTTGTCGTCGTAGAAGACGGAGCTGGGGATCGCGACCACGCCCGCCCGCTCCGGAAGGCCGAGGCAGAACTCCACGCCATCTGTCTCCCCCAGCGGCGTGATGTCAGTCGTGACGAAGTAGGTCCCATCGCACGGGTAGACCTCGAAGCCGATCTCCGCCAGGCCCCCGCTGAGCAGGTCGCGCTTGGCCGCCAGGTCGCCGGCCAACGTCGCGTAGTACTCGTCGGGCAGGTCCAGCGCGTCGGCGATCGCGAACTGGAGCGGGCCGCTGGCCACGAACGTGAGGAACTGCTTGGCCGTGCGGACGGCGGTGACCAGCTCCGGGGTGGAGGTGACCCAGCCGACCTTCCACCCGGTGAAGCCGAACGCCTTGCCGCCCGAGCTGATCGTCACCGTCCGCTCGAGCATGCCGGGGATCGTCGCCATCGGGACGTGCGGCACGTCGTAGGTCAGGTGCTCGTAGACCTCGTCGGTGACGACGAGCAGGTCATGCTCGATCGCCAGTTGGGCGATCGCCTCGGTCTCGTCGCGGGTGAGGACCATGCCCGTGGGGTTGTGCGGGGTGTTGATGAGCAGCAACCGGGTCCGCTCGGTGATGAGGCTCTCCAGCCGGTCCAGGTCGGGCCGGAAGGCCGGCGGGCGGAGCGTCAGCCCGACGCGGGTGGCACCGGCCATCGCGATCGTGGCGGCGTAGGAGTCGTAGAACGGCTCGAACGCGATGACCTCATCACCCGGCTCGCACAGGGCCAGGATCGACGCGGCGATGGCCTCGGTCGCCCCGGCAGTGACGAGCACCTCCGAATCCGGGTCGACGGAGAGGCCGTAGAACCGCTGCTGGTGCCGGGTGATGGCGTGCCGCAGCGGCGGGACGCCCGGCAGCGGCGGGTACTGGTTGCCCTCGCCTCGCGCGATGGCGTCCATCGCGCGCTGTGCCACGCTCCGCGGCCCGTCAGTGTCCGGGAAGCCCTGGCCCAGGTTGATCGACCCGGTGGCCAGCGCGCGGGCGGACATCTCGGTGAAGATCGTCGTGCCGAACGGGTCAAGCCGCCGGTTGAGCAGAGGTCGTTTCACGCCTCCATGAGATCACGAGCGCCGCGTTATCGTGAGCTCATGCGAGTCGCACTGTGCCAGATCCCGGTTAGCCCTGACCCCTCCGTGAACCTGTCGCGCGTTAAGGGCGCCCTTTCTGAGGCCAGCGCCGGCAACGCCGACCTGGCCGTGTTCCCCGAGGCGACGATGGCCCGGTTCGGGTCGGACCTCGTGGCGGCCGCCGAACCTCTGGACGGCCCGTTCTGCTCGCAGGTGGCGGCGGCGTGCGCCGCCAGCGGGGTCGCCGCGGTGGTCGGCGTGTTCGAGCCCGCCGCCGGTGGCAAGGTGCACAACACGGCGGTGGCCTTCGACGCGTCCGGCCAGCAAGTGGCGTCCTACCGGAAGATCCACCTGTATGACGCGCTCGGGGAGCAGGAATCGGAGACGGTCGCGGCGGGCAGTGCCATCGTCTTGACGGAACTGGCCGGCGCCCCCGTTGGCCTGCAGGTCTGCTACGACATCCGCTTCCCGGAGCTGACGAGGGCGCTGGCCGTGGGCGGCGCCCGGCTCGTCACGGTGAGCGCGGCCTGGGCGACGGGCCTGTTCAAGGAGGAGCACTGGGTCACGCTGCTGCGGGCCCGCGCGATCGAGAACACCGTGTGGATCGCGGCGGTCGACCAGGTGCCTGACCCCGACTCCAAGCCGACTCGCGCCCCCACGGGCGTCGGCCGAAGCCTGCTCATCGACCCCATGGGCGTCATCCGCGCCGATCTGGGCCCGGCCGCCGGGATCACCGTCGTCGACGCCGACCTGTCCCAGGTGGACAGGGTCCGCGCCGTCTTGCCATCGCTCGCCAACCGCCGCGACGACATCTTCGGCTAGCCCACTCCAAGGCCCGCGATGGCGTAGATGCTGTCATGCGATCGTGCATGCACTGGCGCCATCGCGGGTGCTATAGAGCCTGCGATGGTGCCATCACGTCCCCTGACGGGAGGTGGCGATGGCGCCATCGCGGGGGGGCTAGGTGGCGGGAGCGTTGCCGACGCGCTGAGACGGTGGGGTGCTGCCGACGCGCTGAGGCGGTGAGGTGCTGCCGACGCGCTGAGGTGGTGGGGTGCTGCTGACGCGCGGGAGTGGCGAGGGGTGGCGAGGATGCGGCATCACGTGCCCGGTGGAGGGTGGGGACGGCGGCGTCGGGTGCCGGAGTGAATGGCCGGAGTGGCGACGTCGGGTGCCGGAGTGAATGGCCGGAGTGGCGGCGTCGGTGCCGGAGTGAATGGCCGGAGTGGCGAGGGTGGCGGGTGCGCGCAAAGTTGCGGGGCGGGCACCCCATGATGAACTGCGCAACCGTGGCCCCACCGTGCGCGTCCTGTCCCGCCCTGCCAGGATGCACGCCTGGGCTGCGGACTTCACGCTAGGGGTGCCCGCGGCACATAGCCTTCCGTGCCGGCGGCGATATCGCCAGGGTTTCACGGTTTCATCGTCATATGTGAATCACTGCGGCGATACCGTGAAGCAACCGACGGGAGGCAGCGTGCCAGCTGACGAATTCCAGGGGGACTTTGGCGCGGCCCTGCGACAGGCTCGCCTGAACAAGGGAATGTCGCTGCGCGAGCTCGGGGAGCGGACGCATTACTCCAAGGGCCACCTCAGCAAGGTCGAGAACGGCGTCGCCGCCGCCCACCCCGACCTCGCGCGGGCCTGTGACGCCGTCCTGGGCACCGGCGGCACGCTGGCCCAGGCGATCCGCGCGGACCGGTCCCGCCGGGAGCCGGGCGCGGGCATGGCGCTGGGGCTGGCACCCAGTGGGCGCGGGCGGCCGGACCCGGAGATGCTGCTGGGCGTCTTGTCGGCCGGGCTCACCTCACAGCCCGGCGGGCGATCGCGCCGGGAGTCGATGCGCTACCTCATCACCGAGTTCCTGGCGGCGGCGTCGGCGGCCGATGCGGTGCTCTCGCCGGGCAGGTACCGCCCGCCAGTGCCTCCCGACACCGCGCCTCCCGACACCGTGCCCGGCGACACCGTGCTTGCCGGCACCGTGGTCGCCGACGCGCTGTCGTGGTGCGAGGGGGTGGCCGGAGTCGTTTCGTTCCTGTGCTCGGTGGCCTTTGAATTGCAGATGGACGAGGAGTGCTGGCGGCTGGCGTACGCCTTCCGCGGGTACTTCTTCGCGACCGGGGCGCTCGGGCCATGGATCGCCAGCCATAAGGTCGCGCTGCAGGCGGCCGGCCGGAGCGGGGACCAGTGGGCCGTGGCGGTGACCCGCAACAACCTCGGCCTCGCGCTGCTGGAGCAGGGCCGGGCCAGCGCCGCCGAGGCCGAGCACGGTGCGGCGCTCGCGGCCTTCCGCTGCCTTGGCGACGACCACGGCGTGGCGACGACGCTCGGCCACCAGGCCTGGGCGAGCCACGCGGCGGGCCGCCACGGCCCGGCCATCGACCTCGCGACGGCGGCCAACCAGGTTAACAGGGCGCTCGGCAGCGAGCGGCGGGTCGCCGTGATGGACCGGACCGCCGCGCTGGCGCACGCGAAGCTTGGCCAGCATGCGCAGGCCATGGCCTGCCTGGCCGAATGCCGGGAGATCCTCGCCGGGGCTGACCTGCCGCTGGATGCCGCCATGCTGGCGAACTGCCTGGGTGAGGCGCACTTCGCGAAGGGCGACTTCGCCGCGGCCGCCCGGTACCACGTGCGCGCCGCCGAACTGGCCGCGGCCTGCGGCGGGCTGGCCGAGCAGGGCCGGGCGGAGCGCCTCTACAGGAGGGCGGCCAGCATCTCGTCCACGGTCTTCGCGTCGCCCTGGGTCATCAGCAGGACGCCGTTATAGAGCGCCTTGTACAGTGCGGGCGAGTTGACCCTCTTGTCGATGACGCAGGTCAGCCGGTCCTGCGGGAGGAACTGGATGGCCCACCTGGGGCTGAAGAACAGGATCCCGCCGGGGGACCTCGGGTCGACGAACACGGCCGACAGCGTCGAGGCCCCCAGGTGGAAGTGCGCGGTCATCAGCCGCCGCTCGGCGGCGTCCAGCTGGCTGAGCATCTCCCGGATGTCCTTGGCGCTCTCCCGCAGGTGAATCGCGCCCTCCGGGGAGATCGGGCGGAGCGTGTCGTAGGTGGCCAGGATGAGGGTGACCCGCGCCCGGCGGCGCTTGACCAGGTCGACGAGGCCCCGCTTGCTGTCCTCGTCGCTCATCCAGCTGCGCAGGTTGGGCCCGGCGAGGACCAGTTCCTCCCGGGTCCGCTCGATGAGGTCGGCCCTGGTGTACCCGTCGGCGTCGAAGATGGCCGGCCCCGCCAGGATGTGGTCACCCGATGGCACCAGCCGCCGCGAGGCCTGCAGGGACGCCCATGCCCGGCCGGCGATCTCCAGCAGCGAGCGCTGGTAGTTGTCCGGCCCCAGCCGCCCGAACGCCACCTCGTCCAGCAGGTCGTCCGGCACGGCGTCGAGGGTCTCCTGCGAGTCCACGTAGGGGGCCAGCGAGATCCCCGGCACCCCCAGCGCGTACCGGATCTCCGCCATGCACCACCGGGAGCGGAGGTAGTCCTGGGTCACGTAGGCGAAGAACAGGCTTGACTCGGTGATGGCGGCCTCGATGGCCGGGTTCAGCCGTTCCCCTGCCAGGATGTCGGCGATGTCGATCCAGCAGTCGACCTCTGAGGCGAACAGGTCCGCCCGGATCTGGCGGACGAAATCATCATTTTTCCGTGAGTATGAAACAAAAGCGCGCGGCCGTAGGACCATCCGACAACTCCCGCGGGGCATGACTGTGTAAATCTGTACAAACCTGTTTACACCTTCCCGTGCCGCCTGAATCCGTCTCAGGACGGCTTAGGCGGTCTTCTGTGCCCTCCTAGGCATCTTCTGTGCCCTCTTAGGCGGCCTTCTGTGCCTCCTAGGCGTCGCGGGCGACCTGGTACGCGGCGAGCGACTGCGCCGTGGCCATCAGCTCGATCACGTTCACGTTCACGTGCGCCGGCATCGTCGCGGCCCAGTAGATGGACTCCGCGATGTCGTCGGCGGTCATGGGCCGCATGCCCGTGTAGACGTTGTCCGCCTTGGCCTTGTCGCCGTGGAACCGGACGGTCGAGAACTCGGTGTCCGCCATGCCGGGCTCGACGCACGTGACCCGCACGCCGGTGCCGTGCACGTCGCTGCGCAGGGCCAGGCTGAACTGGTGGACGAACGCCTTCGTCCCGCCGTAGGTGTTGCCGCCTGGGTAGGGGTAGGTGCCGGCGACCGAGCCCAGGTTGATCACGTGGCCGCGCCGCCGGGCGACCATGCCCGGCAGGATCGCCCGCGTGCAGTAGGCAAGGCCCTTGCAGTTGGTGTCGATCATCTGGTCCCAGTCGTCCAGGTCGGCTTCCTGCGCCGGATGCTGGCCGAGCGCGAGGCCGGCATTGTTCACCAGGACGTCGACCTCGGCGAACTCTGCGGGCAGTGCGGCCACCACCTCGGCCACCGCCTCGCGGTTCCGGACGTCCAAGGTGACCGGCAGCACGAGGTCACCCAGGTCGGCTGCCAGGTCTTTCAGCCGGTCAGACCGGCGAGCGGCGGCGACCACGCGAGCACCGCCGGCGGCAAAACGGCGCGCGACGGCCGCACCGAAGCCGCTGCTCGCGCCGGTGACGAAGACGATTCGAGGGTGCGCAGGGGTCATGGATGACAACCCTAACGTGGTTCGGCCTTTGCTCCTGCTGGGTGTCGGCTCCGTCGGCTCTGTCGGCTCCGTCAGCTCCTGATGGGTGACTGCCAGATCGTCGGCATCTCGGCCACCTGCGTCGCGTTGAACCCGGCCCCGGTGAGGGTCGATCCGGCCACCGCCAGCGCGCTGATCGACTGCATGCCCTGGCCTGACAGGCCGTAGCCCTCCGGCGCGGCGGCCATCCAGGTGCCGCTGGCGGCGTTTCCGCCCTCAATGGGGGCGCGGGACCAGATGACCACGTCCTGGCTGCCGGGCGACCCGAAGGTCCCGGTCGCGGTGAAGCCGCCGCCCGCCGCCGCGAGCGCGGTGACGGCCAGGGTTCCGGTTGCGGTTGTTCCGGTTGCTGTTGCTGTGCGGGCCGGGCCGGGCAGGGCTTCCTGCTGCCACGTGGAGCCGCCGTTCGCCGAGATCGCGGCGAACGGGACCTGCTGGCCGGACGCGGTGACCTTGGTGCCGGCCACGGCCACGGTGCCGCCGTTCGCCGCCACGAAGCCCAGCGACGCGGTGACCGCCGAGTCCGGCAGGGCAAGCGGGACCTGACGCCATGCCGTCCCGTTGGGTGACACCCACTCCGCCGGGCGTCCACCTGCCGAGCCGACGGCCACGAAGCCGCTGCCGACGGCGGTGACCGCGATCGCCCGCGTGCCTTGCGCACCGCCTCCGGCCGCTGGCAACTGCACGGGCTGCCATCCGGCCAGCCCCGCCGAGAACCAGGCCATCGCGGTCGCGCGCGCGCCGGTGGCCTGCCAGCCGACGATGACGAAGCCGCCAGTACGGCCGGGGCTGGCGGCGACGGCCGAGGTGACGAGGCCCGCAGCGGCGAAGGCACGGGTGCCATCCGCGGCCGCCCACGTGCGGGGCGCGGCCGAAGTCCCGCCGGCCGAGCCGACCACGACCGGGTGCCCGGGAACGGGGGCCCCCGCCTGATAGGGGCCGCCCACGGCGACCCACCCGGCCGCGCCGTGCGCCACCCCGGTGAGCTGCTGCAGGCCCGGTCGCTGCAGGCCCGCGCCCGTCGCCCGCGCCCACGTGGAGCCGCCGTCCGCGGACGCCCACACCGCCGGGGAGCCGTCCGCGCTGCCCGCGGCCACCTGCGTCGCATTCTGCGTGGCGATGGCGTTGACGGCCACCTCGGGCTGGGCGAAGCCCGCGATGGCGGTCACGGCGACCTGATGCGGGCCGCCGGTGGCGCCGATCAGCGTCAGCGCCGGCTGGCTGCCGGCGGCCACTCCCGCGGTGCTGCTGGCGCCGGTGGTGCTGTTGCCGCCGGTCGTGCCGGTGGTGCTGTTGGCGCCGGCGATCACGGCCTGCCCTGCGGCGGTGAGCGCGACCCCGCCGATCTGCTCGGTGGCAGCGGTGCCGAAGGTGTTCGTTCCGGCCCAGGTCGCTCCGTTGGCGGACAGGAACGCGATGAGGAACCCGTCGGCGCTGCCCTCGATGACGGCCCCGCCGGGTCCCCCCGATACCTGGCCGATGGTCAGCGGGGCCCCGTCGGCGGTGGTGATGGCGGCAGACCTGGTCCAGGTGCCCCCATCCGGGGAGGTGTACACGAACGCGCCGGTAACCCCGTTGACGCGGGCCGTCCGGACGGCCAGGAAACCGCCGCGCAGCGGGGCCAGCCCGGAGATCGTCACCGCCGCCCCGGCATCCGCCGGAATCGTGACCGGGGTCCAGGTCGCGCCGCCGTTGGCGGACCGCCACGTGGCCGACTCGCCAGACGACAGCATGCCGGACGCCACGATGACCGTGCCGTTCGCCGCCGCGTGAGTAAGGCCCGTCACGTGGGTGCCCGCGGGGGCCGGGAGGCTGAGCTGCGCGCCGGACAGCCTCCGCCACGACGTGCCGCTGGCGGAGAGCCAGACGACGGGCGAGGAGGCAGTCGCCGTGCTTGAGGAGGCACCGCTTGAGGAGGTCGTGCTTGAGGAGCTACCGCCAGGGGAATTCTGGCCGGCCGCGACGAATCCGGTGCCCGCCGCGACCAGCGCGGTGACCCCGTCGCCAGGCTGCATCGGAAGGACGGGACGGGCGGTCCAGGACTGCCCATTCGGGCTCGTATAGGAGGCATTGGGGGCCACGGCGACCCACCCGGCCGGGCCGGCGGCCACCATCACGGGACCCTGCCCGGCAGGCGGTGCGGTGCCGCCTTGGGCCTGCACCGGCGCCAGCCGCCAGGTACGGCCGTTGTCGCCGGAGAACAGGAAGCGGACACGGCTGACGTGGCCGCCGGCCTGCGCGCCGACCGCGACTATGTCACCGCCGAGGGCGGCGACCTGGGTGAGCGCTGAGGCTATGCCGCGCCCGGTGAGGGCGGGGGTGCTGGTGAAGTCCGCGGTGGCGATCCGGGCCGGCGGGAAGCCGGCGGACAGCTGTGACGGCGCGACGTTCCCGGCCCCGTTGTTGGCCCCGGCGGCCACCACCACCGCGATGCCGACGGAGATCGCGACCGTGATCGGGATGAAGAGCCCGGTCAGCAGGTTGCGCCGCCGCATGGTGCGCAGCACCTCGCGGGCGAGGGAGGCGCGACCGCCGTCCGGCGGGTCGCCGTCCATCGTCCGGACGGCTGGCCGGGCGTCCGGCCAGCCGTCCCGCAGGCCGTCCCGCAGGCCCAGCGAGCCGGGAGCCGGGCTGGAAGCCGAAACCTTAGCGTGCGCGGAACGCGGGACCGGACCCGGCGCGGTCTCCCGTCGCGGCCCCATGTCCCAGGGGTGTGCCGTGTCCCAGGGGTGTTCCGCGGTCCGGGGCTGGGCCGCGGTGTTGTGCTGGGCTGCAGCCTGGGGTTGCGGCCCGGTCCTGGGTTGCGGCCCGGTCCTGGGCTGCGGGCCGGTCCTGGGCTGCGGCCGCGGGCTGGTCCGGGGCCGTGGTGGTGCCGGGTCCCACGCGGGAGCGGGCAACGGGCCCCACGAGGGCCGGATCGGCGGAGCCCAGCTCTCCTGCGGGGCCGCTTCCCGGGGAGCCTCGAACTCGTAGCCCGGCTGCCCCCACCAGGAGTCCCGCTGGCCTGGCTGATCAGCCTGCTGTGCCCACTGATCAGGCGTTACGCGCGATTCAGGCCGCGGATAGGAGCCGGGTGGGCCGTATGGGCCGGGGGGCGCATACGGGTCAGCCCGGGCATGCCCGAACTGGGGACGCCTGTCCCCTCCCCCGCCATCGCCGCTCCGATGCCTACCGCTCACCTGATGTCAACCTGTGCAATCGTTAGGTGCGGGACGACCCGTGGCCTGACTGACCTGCCAACATGCGCTTGTCCGAGCGTACTCGCCGCCGGCCGGGCGAGGCGGGCGAATCACGCAGGGCGGGCGGATGAATCAAGGTGGCGGCGCGCTGCTGTTCCGCATGATGGAATGCCTGGCCTGCCCTCACCGGCAGCGCTCGTATTATTGTCAATGTGAGGTACCTCGCCCGTGGGGCACGGCAGGTGGGGCCCGCCAGCCCGGGTGGCTGGTGCCACGTGCGCCCCGCTGGCCGTCGCGGCGTCGTCCAGTCCGCCATCTGGAAAGGCCGCAGGTAGCCTTGTATAACGGGAGTCAGTTCATTCACGTCTAATCTTCGGAAGAAGGCGATGTCCGCCGTGTCTTCTGAGTCGCCGCGTGCCGCCGCGGATCTCAGCGAGCCCTCGTCGAGCCAGCCAGCCGCTACTGCCCCCGCAGTCCGCGAGGCCGCGCAGCCTGGCCGGGAGGGAACCGACCACGCCAACGGCACCCCAGCGAACGCCGACTTCGGGGCCAATGAATGGCTGGTCGATGAGTTGTACCAGCGCTACCTCGCCGACCCCGGGTCGGTCGACAGGGCGTGGTGGAGCTTCTTCGCCGACTACCGGCCAACTCGCCCGGGGATCGCCCAGGGATCGCCGGCAACCTACGCGCAAGCCGATGAAAGCGCTCAGGCGGCA
>Ga0210389_10004426_pt1 | contig 10916 bp, 14 predicted proteins | sample IncBWH28OmetaG_FD_160127 | JGI IMG/M metagenome (GOLD analysis project Ga0210389, IMG submission 160127) | Forest soil microbial communities from Barre Woods Harvard Forest LTER site, Petersham, Massachusetts, United States - Inc-BW-H-28-O ... | reverse complement strand
CTACTTCTACACAAGGGGGCGATTTTGCTGAAGCTGTTGCTATTGATACTGTTTTTAGTGCAACCAAGCCTTTGGTGAGCTCTACCAAGTCTATGACCGGACACGAGTGTTGGATGGCTGGTGCCAGTGAAATTGTGTATTCTACCCTTATGATGCACAACGATTTTGTTGCGCCAAACATAAATTTTGAAACCCCTGATGAGGCTTCTGCCAAACTAAATATAGCCACCGGTGCAGTAGATAAAAAAATAGATGTGTTTTTAAGTAACTCTTTTGGGTTTGGGGGCACCAATTCTACCCTGATAGTTAAAAAAGTTTAATCTATATTTGTGCTCGATATGACTAAAGAAGAAATTATAGCAAGAACTAACCAATTTTTAGTAGACGAATTTGAAGTTGATGCTACTAAAATTACTCCCGACGCCAATCTTAAAGAAACACTTGGTTTGGATAGTTTGGATTATGTTGATTTGGTGGTAATTATTGAAAGCAATTTTGGTTTTAAAGTAGTGGGCGAAGATTTTGTTACCATTACTACTTTCCAGCATTTTTACGATTACTGCTACAACAAAGTAGCTGCAAAAGCAACCGCATAAATTTTTCATGCAACAACAAAAATGGCAAGGCAAAAGCTCCGGCGGTGTACTTGGCTATAAAATTTTTGTTTTTTTACTAAACACATTCGGACTTTCATTCTCTTACCTATTTTGTCGATTTATCGCTTTAATTTATTTTTTCTTTTCAAAATCAAAAAAAACAGTCTATCGTTATTTTAGAGATGTTCATCATTACTCTCGCTTTAAATCAATCATATGTGTATATAAAAACTATTATATTTTCGGACAAACACTACTAGATAAATTTGCTGTTTTATCAGGAGTAAAGACCAATTTTATAGTTCAGCGTGATGGGCAAGAAAACCTGGTAAACATTCATAAGCAAAAACAAGGATGTCTTTTAATAAGCGCGCATATGGGCAACTGGGAAATTGCCGGACAGCTGTTAAATCTGTATGATAATTTAAAATTCAATATGCTAGTTTATGATAACGAAGCCGAGCAGATGAAAAAATACATGGATAGTATTTTAAAAGAAAAACAAATAAATTTAATTGGCATACGCGATAATGATATAAGCTATTTGGTTGAATTACACAGGGCTTTTGGCAAACAAGAGTGGCTGGTTATGCATGGCGATAGGTTTAGAGAAGGTGCTCCTTTTATTGAAAAAAATTTTTTAGACAGAAAAGCCAAATTCCCTGCCGGACCATTTATACTTGCCGCAAAATTTGGTGTTCCGGTTTTGTTTTCGTTTTGTTTTAAAGAGAATAACAAAGTTTACCAACTTTATGCTAAACCCGGCATTCAGCTTAAAAAATCGCGTAGTGAAGAAGAAACGCAAGCTGCTATACAACTACTATCAGATGCTTATATACAAACTTTAGAAGAAATGGTTAAAAAATATCCCCTACAATGGTTTAATTTTTACGATTTTTGGGGAAGTTAAACCAACACATGAGCTTTTTAGTAGATAAAAACCACATTACCGATTACATCCCACAAAAACCACCTATTGTAATGATAGACGCTATAATAAGCTGTGATGATGTTAGTGTAACTACACAATTTGAAATACAAGTCGACAACATTTTTGTACAGGATAATTTTTTGCATGAGCCAGGTGTTATAGAAAACATGGCACAGACAGCAGCCGCTAAAGCTGGTTACGAAGCAAAAAAACAAAATGCAGAACCTTTTTTAGGATTTATTGGTGCTATTAAAAATTTAAAAATTCACGCGCTACCTAAAGTAGGCGATATTATTAAAACCACAGTTATTGTTAAGATGGATGTAATGGGCATTACTTTAATAGGCGCAGCGTCTACCTGTGGCGATACTCAAATTGCAGAATGTGAAATGAAAATTGTAATTCAAAAAACCACCCATGTACCAGCCTAAAACAATAACTACTACCGCCGAAATTATTGTAAAGTTTAGTGACTGCGACGCTTTGCAAATGGTGTGGCACGGCAACTACATAAAGTATTTTGAAGACGGTAGAGAAGATTTTGGAAGAAAGCATGGTTTGGGTTACTGGGAAATTTACAAGCAATCTAATTTGGCTGTACCACTAATACATGTTGATTGCGATTATAAAAAATTTGTTGGCTTAGGCGAAAAATTAACCATAGAGTCAACTTACATTGAAACACCTGCGGCTAAAATTATTTTTGAATACAAAATTTTTAATGCAAAAAAAGAATTGGTTTGCACTGGTAAAACCGTGCAAGTTTTTGTAGATGCTGTAACTAAAGAATTACTAATTACCATTCCTCCTTTTTATCAAGCGTGGAAAGACAAATGCTTATAGCCCATTGAACAAAGCCTTTTTACATAATTCAAACATTGTTAGCCCGCTCGGTTTTACCACCACACAGAATTTTAGTGCTGTATGTGATGGTAAAGTTGCTATGCAAAATCATGTGTTTAATGGTACAACTTATTTTGCTTCGGTTATTCAAGATAAGTTATTAGACGATGCTTTTATTCAACAAACCAAATTAAATCCAAAAGAGTTTACTCATTTAGAAAAAATGTGTATCCTATCTGTGCAGGATGTTACAACTCATTCAAGCATAAATGTAAAAAGCAAACGCACACTTTTTATTTTTTCTACTACTAAGGGAAATATAGGCTTATTAGAAAATAATCCAGCTAAAATCCCTAAAGACAGAATTTATTTACATAAAACCGCCGAAGTAATTTCAGCTTATTTTAGTTTTGCAAATAAACCTATGGTGGTTTCAAATGCCTGCATCTCTGGACTGCTTGCTATCATTATCGCAAAAAGATTATTAGTTGATAATCAGTACGACAATATAATTGTAACTGGTGCCGACGTGGTTTCTACATTTACCCTTTCGGGGTTTAATTCGCTAGGAGCACTTAGCAATGTTGTTTGCAAACCCTTCGATAAAAACAGAAGCGGCATTAATTTAGGAGAAGCAGCAGCAAGCATTTTAGTAAGCAATCAACAACAAAATGGGGTTGAAATTATTTCAGAATGTTCAGCTAACGATGCTAACCACATATCGGGTCCATCTCGTACAGGCGAAGGTTTATATAAATGTCTGCAAAAAGTTTTAGCAAACAACGCAGTTCCCGATTTTATAAATGCACACGGCACAGCCACCGAGTTTAATGATGAAATGGAATCTATTGCGTTTAATCGCACTGGCATACAAAGCGTTTTAACAAATAGTTTAAAAGGATACTATGGCCATACACTTGGTGCCGCAGGGGTTTTAGAAAGTATTTTTTGCGCAGAAGGTTTAAGGCAAAATAAAATTATTGCCTCTGCCGGATTTGAAAAGCAAGGAACATCAATTCCCTTAAACATCATTACAAGAACAGAAAACAAAGAAAGTACAACTTGCCTAAAAACTGCTTCGGGCTTTGGCGGCTGTAATGCAGCAGTTTTATACAAATTGAATTAATGAGTAATTATATTTTATCATATACAAAAATTAAAAACAATTGCTTGTGGCATAATGGTAAACTAATTATTCAAAGCCCTGAAACTGTCAATTACACTAGCTTTTTAGAAGAAACATATAAATCTCTAAGCCTTTCGTATCCTAAGTTTTTTAAAATGGATGCTTTATCTAAACTGGGTATTTTATGTGCTGAACAGATTTTTGCAGATGAAAATATAAGCAACTTATATCCCAAAGAAAAAACGGCCGTTGTTTTATCAAACAAAAATTCAAGCTTACAAACAGATGTGGCATATTCAAAAACAATGGGCGATTTTCCAAGTCCTTCCCTTTTTGTTTACACATTACCCAACATTGTAACAGGCGAGATTGCTATCAAACACCAAATCACGGGCGAAAACGCATTTTTTATTGAACCAACTTTTAATGCCGATTTACTACACAACTATGCTCAGTTACTTCTGCAAGATAGTGCTGCTGTGCTTTGCGGTTGGCTTAACATAGATGAAAATAGCTACGAAGGCCTTTTATATTACGTTGCAAAGCCATTAGCAAACGAGGAGAAAAAAACTAACTTTATCAAACATAACCCCATTAATATAGCGCAACTTTATACAAAATAATTATGGAGAATTTAATTGAAATTTTAAAGAAACAAATTATCGAACAATTAAATTTGGCGGAGGTGAAACCGGAAGATATAGATGCTTCGGCACCTTTGTTTGGTGCTGGTTTAGGATTAGATTCTATTGACGCACTTGAATTGATTGTGCTACTTGAAAAACATTACGGATTAAAAATTCAAGACCCAAAAGATGCAAAAAACATCTTTCAGTCGGTAAAAACCTTAGCAGAATACATCACATCTCAAAAAAAATAATCCTGTTAAATGGTATTTGTAACCGGCATAGGCATTATTTCAGCTATTGGAAAAAACGTAAGCGAAACCCTTTCTTCTTTACTTGAAGGGCGTACTGGCATTGGTAAAATAAATCATTTGCAAACTATTCATAAAGACAATTATGTTGCCAGCGAGGTTAACTACTCCTTACAGGAGTTAGAAAATTTAGCCGGATTAAAAAATTCAAACTACAACAGAACGACCCTATTAAGTCTATTAGCTACCCAAGAAGCTTTAACAAGTGCAGGAATTAAAAGCATCTCTGCCCACCGTACAGGTTTTATCTCTGCAAGCAGTGTGGGTGGTATGTGCCATTCTGAATTATTGTACAAAGATTTTTTAGAGCATAAATCACACGAAAATTTTATTGATACACATTACACAGGCGCACACGCAACTGATGTAGCTAAGCACTTTGGAATTACAGATTATATTACAACCATAAGTACCGCCTGCTCTTCGGCGGCTAATGCAATTATGTTGGGCGCCCGTTTAATTAACAACAATATACTTGATAGAGTTGTTGTTGGCGGCTCAGATGCACTTTGTAAGTTTACTTTTAATGGCTTTAACACCTTAATGATTTTAGATAAAGAGTGGTGTAAGCCCTTTGATGATAATAGAAAAGGGCTTAATCTAGGCGAAGGTGCCGCCTACTTGGTTTTAGAATCTGAGCGTGTTGTAAAAGCAGAAAATAAAAAAACATTAGCTATACTTAGTGGCTACGGAAATGCAAACGACGCTTATCATCAAACAGCTTCATCACCTGATGGACAAGGTGCTTATGCTGCTATACAAAAAGCTTTAGAGATTGCGAATCTTTCTCCTAACAAAATAGATTATGTAAATGCGCACGGTACAGGTACGGCTAATAACGATTCATCGGAAGCAGCTGCCATGCAAAATATATTTAAAGAAAATATGCCCCTTTTTAGTTCTACCAAAGCATTTACCGGACACGCATTGGCTGCTGCCGCGAGTATAGAGGCTGTTATAACTATACTTTCTATTCAGCATAAAATCATTTTTCCTAATTTAAATTGCGTTAGCCCTATGCAAGACACCATTTTATTTCCTGTTACAAGTCTGCAAAAAAATGTAGAAATAAATCACGCACTATCAAACTCGTTTGGTTTTGGTGGAAATTGTTCATCCTTAATTTTTAGCAAAAACTAAGATGACAATCTACATTAATGGCACGGGTTGCATATCGCATCAAAACACCATTGATGCAGATGCTTTTTTTGAGAATAGGGAAATTGATTGCCTGCCATTACTTGTGGCCCAAGAACCTGATTATAAAGGTTACGTTCCTGCAAATATGCTTAGACGTATGTCGCACATAATTAAAATGGGGGTTGCCGCAGCAAAAATAAGTTTGCAACAAGCCGAGTTAGAAAATGTTGACGCTATAATTACTGGAACGGGATTAGGTTGTTTTGAAGACACCACCAAGTTTTTAAAAACACTTATCGAAAACAATGAGCAGCTTTTAACGCCAACTTCTTTTATTCAATCTACTCACAACACAGTAGCAGGGCAAATTGCATTGCTTATAAAATGTCACAACTATAATTTTACCTATACACAACAAGGCATGTCGTTTGAAAGTGCTTTGGTCGATGCTATGATGTTTTTAAACGAAAACAAAAACAGCAACATTTTAGTTGGTGGGCTTGACGAAGCCATTCAGCCTTATTATGATTTACTTGCAAAAGCAGGGCACATAAAAAAACAAGAAGATGTAATTACTGAAATTGAAAAAAATAAAACCCACGGTTTTTGTTTAGGCGAGGGGGCTTCTTTTTTTGTGTTAAGCAACCAAAAAAACAAAACTACAAAAGCCCAAATTAAAGGATTAAAAACTTTTACATTCATAAAAGGAGCTGATGATTTACAAAATAAACTAACTACCTTTTTACGGGGAATAGATTTATCAATAAATGATCTAAACCTTGTTTTATCTGGTAATTCAGGCGATGCGGAAGATGATACAATACTAAACGAAAGCAATAGACAACTTTTTTCAAAAATTGATATAGTATATTTTAAACCCTTGTGTGGCGAGTATTTTACAGCAAGCGCTTTTGCTTTATGGTTAGCATCCGCCATTATAGAAAAACAAAAGGTTCCAAAAGTTTTAATACAAGGGCACAGCAACAAAAAGGATTTAAAAACTATTTTAATCGTTAATCAATATCGCAATACAGAATATTCCTTTATGTGTGTTTCATCATGTTAACTCATCGTACTAACATATTTATTTTTTTAGTATTTCTGTCGGTTTTTGGTTTTTTAATTTATGCCAATCATTGGCCAATAGGTGTTTTAATTGTTCCCATTTCACTTTTTATCGTCATTGAAATTATAGGCACATCAAAGCTTTCCGTTAATTTTCATTTTAATTCAATTTGCAAAGCAGAAACAAACGAGAAAATTGTTGCTATAACTTTTGACGATGGTCCACATGGAGAAGCAACCGAAAAAGTGCTGACCGTTTTAAAAGAATATAATGTTACAGGTACTTTTTTTTGCATTGGAAAAAAAATAAACGATCAGGTTTCTTTGCTAAAAAAAATAAACGAAGCAGGGCATATTGTTGCAAACCATAGTTATGCACATGGCAATTTATTCGATTTACAAACTACAAAAAAATTAACTGAAGAGCTTGAACTCACCAATAAAGTCATAAAAGATGCTATTAGTAAAGTTCCTGCTTTTTTTCGCCCTCCTTATGGGGTTGCCACACCCGCGCTTGGTAGGGCCATACAAAAAAATAAGATGATTTCTATTGGGTGGAGCATCCGTTCATTTGATACTTCTATAAAAAATCCTGAAAAAACATTTCAAAACATTCAATCTCAAATCAAATCTGGCTCTATTATTTTATTACACGATAGAGTTGAGGGCTGCGATATAGTTGTTAGGCTTTTGCTAAATTTTTTGAAAGAAAATAATTATACTGTGGTAAACTTAGATAAACTGATAAACCAACCTGCTTATGCTTAAACAAAAACTATATCTTCTGTTTTGTGTTTTTTCCGTTTCATTGTTTGCGCAAACGGGCTTTAAAACTGCAAAAGACACCGCTTTATTGAAAGAAAAAATAAATGCCATCTCTAAAGAAACCAATTCCCTTGAAAGTGATTTTACACAGGTAAAAATGCTGAGTATGTTATCTGAAAAAATCACCAGTAAAGGGCATTTTTGCTTTAAAAAAGACAATCTTTTGCGCTGGGAGTATGTTAGCCCTTACACTTATGTAATTGTAATTAATAAAGATAAAGTGTTTATAAAAGACGATACCAAATTAAAGAAGTACGACATGAATTCTAACAAAATTTTTAAAGAAATCAATGATATTATGATTTCTTGCATTGACGGAAACATATTGGCATCTAATAAGTTTAAAATTTCTTATGGAGAAAACGACAAAGCTTACAGACTAGAATTAACGCCACTTGTAAAAGGAATGAAAGAAAGTTTGAAAGTAATTTACATGTATTTTGATAAAGCTGTAACTTCGGTAACTAAACTCGAAATGGTAGAAACTACTGACGATTTTACCATTATTGATTTCACAAACAAAAAAGTAAATGGAAATATTCCGGCTGAAAAATTTATACTTAAGTAGCCTCTTTATTCTACTCACTAGCTGTGCCATTCCTTTAAAATATAAGTTAGCTGAGCAAAGAAACATCACAGCAACCGATGCTCAACCGCTTGTTTTGGATGACAACACAATGCTTTATAAAACACAAATTTTTTTGTTTAATAATTACTACACCGGCATGTTACTCCATAAACAAACTGACAGTAGTACATCGCACCTTGTTTTTGTAACCGAACTTGGCATGAAAATGTTTGATATAGAGATAAAAAGGGATGGCCTGAAAATGCTTTATTGCTTTGCCCCGATGAACAAACCCAAAATCACCAACCTGTTAGAACAGGATATGGGATTAATCCTGTTATACCAGTTATTAAATAAATCTGGTAAGATATATGTAGATACAAAGGAAGGGAGAACCTTATATGTTACAAGGGAGAGTGGTAAAAGACATTTTTATTATACCCAAGGAAAATCAAACAGAATAACCAAATCTTTAGTAAAAGGCGCTTTATTTACTAAGCAAAAAACTGTGTATAAATTTGGTGTCGATAATTTACCCGAAAGCGTATCTTTAAAGCATAAAGGATTGTTACGTTTAAAGATTAAATTAAACAGAATCGTTACAACTAAAGCAAATGATTAAGTTCCTACTTGAAGATTTTTATACCGAAACCCTTTCTACCGATTTAAGTGCCGAAAACAAATTTAACTCTACGGTAGAACTAAATCCATCACATAAAATATACAAAGGGCATTTCCCTGAAATTCCGGTTGCTCCGGGTGTTTCTTTAATTCAGCTTATACAAGAAGTATTAGCTAAAAAAATCAATCAGTCGTTAGCCTTAAAAGAGGGTAGCAATATTAAGTTTTTAGCCATGATAAATCCTTTAAAGGAAAATAAGCTAACTATTTCCTATACTATCCTAATGACAGATAAAGAAGTTGATGTTACTGCAAATATTTCGGGTAAAGAAATAATTTATGTAAAATTTAAAGGGAAGTTCAACATCAAATACATTCTGTTTCTACCATGAGTTACGCCTGCCGTTTAAATAGTTTTTTTGAAGAACAACGTTGCTGTGTACTTATACCCACCTATAATAATCAAAAAACACTTGAAAAAGTAATTACTGATACCCTTTTATATACAAATCATATTATTGTTATAAATGATGGGTCGACTGACACAACAGCTGAAATATTAGAGAAGTTTAAAGATGTAATCTGTGTAGTAAGTTTTTCCGAAAACTGTGGCAAAGGTCTAGCATTAAGAGAAGGGTTTAAATTTGCCTTAGAAAAAAATTATCGATATGCCATTAGCATTGATAGCGATGGACAACATTACCCCGAAGATTTAGAAGGCTTTCTGATAAAAATTAAAGAGCAACCCGACGCACTTATTATTGGAGCAAGAAACATGGAGCAGGCAAGTGTGCCGGGCAAGAGTAGTTTTGGAAATAAATTTTCTAATTTTTGGTTTCAGTTAGAAACCGGAATTAAAATGCCTGACACTCAATCGGGTTATCGTCTATACCCTATAGAAAAATTAAAAAATATTTCTTTTTACACCACTCGTTTTGAATTTGAAATAGAGGTTATTGTAAAAGCTGCTTGGGCAGGTATCACTGTTATTCCCATACCAGTTAAGGTTTTTTATCCAACTAAAAAAGAACGAGTTTCTCACTTTCGTCCCACAAAAGATTTTTTTAGAATAAGTGTTTTAAATACTTGTTTGGTTCCGCTGGCAATTATTTGGTATCGCCCAAAACTGTTTATTAAAAGCCTAAATGCCGCAAGCATTAAAAAATATTTTAAAAACGCGTTTTTTAATCAAGAAGAATCCGTTTTGAAAAAATCCCTGTCAGTTAGTTTAGGTATATTTTTCGGTATAATTCCCATCGTAGGGTTTCAGGTAATTTCAGCACTCGCAACAGCTCATCTTTTAAAATTAAATAAAGCTATTGTATTGGTAGCTATAAACATTAGCCTTCCCCCTATGATTCCGCCATTGGTGTATGCAAGTTTTAAAGTAGGAGAACTAATTACGCAAACAAAAAGTACATTTTCATTCTCTCATATTACCTCTAAAAATGTTGAAACAGATACGTTTATATTTTTAATCGGCTCTTGTTGTCTTGCTATATTGCTTGCCTTGTTATTTGGATTAATAACATATTTCACATTAACCTTTATACGAAAGAAGAAGAAAAACACTCAAAACTCTCTTCAATAAGCCATGTTTTTATATCGCATATACCAGTTTTTTGCTAAGCGCCTTTTTTTATTGACGGCAACCGTTTTGGTATGTGTTGGCGCGGCAAGTTACTTCGCCTCCAAAATAAAAATAGAAGAAGACATTACTCGTTTCATTCCAAACGATAAAAAAGTAAATAACATCAACGATATACTAAACAGTTTAAAAATTAAAGATAAGCTGGTAGTAAATATTTATAATGTCGACACAACTAGTGTAAATCCTGAAAGTATAAAAGCAACAGCCGATGCTCTTGCAGACACCTTACTTTTAAAATTTGGAAATAGTTACATAAAAGAAATAAAATACAAAATTGCTGATGATAATGTAGCCAACCTATATCAAACATTTTACAACCATCTACCTATTTTTTTAGATGAAAAAGATTATCAGCAAATTGAAAAAAACCTTCGGAAAGACTCTATAAAACAGGTCCTGCAAAATGATTACAAGACCTTGCTATCGCCAACAGGAATAGTATTTGGTAAGTTCATTAAAAAAGACCCACTTAACATAATCCCCCTCGTTTTAAAAAAACTAAAGGGCTTGCAGTATGATGAAAATTTTGATTTAAATAATGGTTACATCTTTACCAAGAATAATAAAAACCTGCTGTTTTTAATTACACCTTCGGTTACATCTAACGAATATG
>Ga0210389_10004421_pt1 | contig 10921 bp, 13 predicted proteins | sample IncBWH28OmetaG_FD_160127 | JGI IMG/M metagenome (GOLD analysis project Ga0210389, IMG submission 160127) | Forest soil microbial communities from Barre Woods Harvard Forest LTER site, Petersham, Massachusetts, United States - Inc-BW-H-28-O ... | reverse complement strand
CCCGCCGTGCGCGTCAGCACGTAGGTGGCCTTGCCGTCGAGGCTCTGCACCCCGGCCGCGGTGATCGGCTTCCCCCACAGATCCATGACGTACTGGACATGCTTGGGGTCTTGCTGGAGCCGGCGCACCAAGTCGTCGTAGTACCGATGCGCCACGGAACCGGGCGGGCCCAACGGTCGGTCGCCTTCCAGCACCATCATCGTGAAGCTGGTCGAATTGGACTCGTGGAACTTCGCACCGATGGCCAGCAACGCCCGCTGCGACGGCGCGTAGTGCGGCACCATCGGCCCCGCGAGTTCTTCTGCGACGTTCTCTACCTGCGGCATGAAGGTGTTCGTCGAGATCGCCAAAAGCCCCCAAAAGACGATGATCGGTATCGCGAATTTACGGACCATTCTCGGGAAGAAGGGTCGCTTCGCCCCAGTCTCGTTCGCGCGATGCTCGGTCATGCGGATTTCACTAGGCAGAAGACGTGCGCATCCTGACGGGTGTCGGATTGTTCAGCGCGGACAACGCCGTTCACCAGTATCCGGCAGCCGACGTGATCACCGCCGTGAACTTGCGCCGAGATGCTGGCGGACACCACCGTGAGGGTGGTCGTCTCCGTGTGCGACCACGGCAACGTCGCGAGATCAACCCGATGCGGATGCCCGTCGACGTCCGCCCAGACGAGCATCCCCCCCGTCCCGATGGAGCCGGCCAACTCATACACGACCCGTTTGGGACTGAACTCCGGAACTGCTTGCGGGCCAAGGACGGTAGTGACGGGCGGCGGAGCGGAGAATTCGTGCACCTTCCACATCAATACCGCACCCAAAGAGAGCGCAACGACGGCAACCAACGGCTTCCAGACTCGCGCCAAGACAGTCCTGCCGCGTGAACGAGGGCTCACTCCATCACCCTTTCGGAATCCGGTCCCCGACCTCGTGGTCTCGTTTCGTCCCTGACCCAGGTGTCGGGGCTGCTCGCCTCAGGTCATATATCAACTAGGTTGAGATAGGACCGCTATGACACTACCAGCCCCGGCCGGAACGCAAGCAAGCGGTGTGAGACGTTATCACCTGCTGATGCTGTCGGCAGCACGTACGAACCAACGTCCAACTCACCGGAAATCAACGAAACGGCCACACCACATGCCTTGTGTTGCTTCAAGCCATTGTCCGTAGTCGCGCTTTCAACCTTGCGCTGCGGAGAAGCCGAATGGCGAGGTTTGTGGAGGTCAACATGGGGATCAGCCCGAGGAATGTCCGCTCGGAGGGCGTGGCTCCATGCAAGGTGTAAAGACTGCCAAATACATAAAAGGAGCCCAGCATGAACAAAGCGCCGGGGATGCAGAATGCCATCAGGGCGCTACGGTCGGCAACGATTTGCTTCGCATAATCCAGCTCATCCTTCGACATGGGTTCGCGTTTGCGTACTTTATTTAGAACTGCTTTGGCGCTCCAAATTTCTTCGCTTATCGGAGCCGGCGTTCGATCTCCCAGCCGCTTCACGTGTACAGCAGCAAAGGCTGCGAACACCAACGCCAGCGCAAAGGTGACTATGGTCAGAAAACCAAACAAAACCGAATCCATGATTCCGCTCCTTCGCTCCGCCGTCGAACTTAGCACCACGCACGGGATCCGGCCGTTCGTCGAGAGTCGCGAGGCTCCCCGACAGTGACTGGAAGACTACTGGCATGCAAGCGAGCATCAGCGTTGTGCGCCAAGCGTCCCCGCGGGATGCGGCCGCGTGCGTTGCGATCTACCGGCCCTACGTCGAGGAGACGGCGGTCAGTTGGGAACTCGACGTCCCGACCGTCGGTGAGATGGCTACACGTATCACCGCAGCCCGCGACACCCACGAATGGCTCGTCCTCGAACGTGACGACCAGATCGTCGGATTCGCCTACGGGCACGCATTTAATCGCTTTCCCGCCTACCGATGGTCGGCTCAGACCGGCATCTATATCGACGTCGACCATCACCGCGCCGGCGGCGGCCGCAAGCTCTACACGCAGCTCCTAGGCCGGCTCACCGAGCGCGGCTATCGGCAAGCCTTCGCCGGCATCACCCAACCCAACGCGGCCAGCAACGGTTTTCATCGATCTTTCGGGTTCCAGGATGCCGGCCTGTACCGCCGCGTCGAATGGAAACACGACAGCTGGCACGATGTCGCGTGGATGCAACTCGATCTGCTCGGCACTGGCGAGCGGGATGACGCGCCCAGGCCAATCATCTGATTCCTGTCGGGAGCTCTCGATCACCAGCTGGCATCGAACATGGCTCGCAGGCTTGTGACGCGCGGTGGCGGGTACACCCGGGTCTAACCAGAACGGAGAAGCATGAGCGCAGGCGCGCAAACCGGAATCATTACGACCCATGTTCCGGCACGGCTGGATCGGCTGCCTTGGTCGCGGTTTCACTGGCGCGTCGTTATCGGGCTCGGCGGGGTGTGGATCCTCGACGGGCTCGAGGTCACGATGGTCGGCAACGTGTCGTCTCGCCTCACGGAGAAGGGCAGCGGCATCGAACTCACCCCCGCAGACATCGGCATGGCGGCGGCGTTCTATATCGCCGGGGCGTGCTTGGGCGCGTTGTTCTTCGGTCATCTGACGGACCGGTTCGGGCGGCGCAACCTGTTCATCCTGACTCTCGCGGTGTATCTGACTGCCACCGTCGCGACGGCATTCGCCTTCGCGCCTTGGTATTTCTTCATCGCGCGCTTCTTCACCGGCTCCGGCATCGGGGGCGAATACGCAGCCATCAATTCGGCGATCGACGAGTTGATCCCTGCGCGTGTGCGCGGTCGCGTGGATCTGGTGATCAACGGGACATACTGGCTGGGTTCGGCCGCCGGGGCGGGCGGTGCGCTGGTCCTTCTGGATACGTCGAACTTCCCGGCCAACATCGGATGGCGGCTCGCCTTCGGCATCGGTGCGATCTTCGGCATTTTTGTGCTTCTTGTCCGGCGCAACGTTCCGGAAAGTCCACGTTGGTTGTTCATTCACGGGCGTGACCAGGAAGCCGAGCAGATCGTTGGCGAGATAGAAGGGGATGTGCAGCGGGAAACGGGCCAGCCGCTTCCCGAACCGCACGGGCGGCCGCTGAGAGTTCGTCAGCGCGAGAGGATTTCATTTCTCGAGATCGCCAGGGTCGCATTTAGGCTTTATCCGCGGCGCGCGATCCTTGGACTGGCGTTGTTCACCGGGCAGGCTTTCCTCTACAACGGCGTGACGTTCAATCTGGGCACGTTGCTGAGTGGGTTCTACGGAGTCGATGCCGGAAGGGTGCCGCTGTTCTACATCCTATGGGCGCTGAGCAATTTTTTCGGGCCCCTTGTGCTCGGGCGGCTCTTCGACACCGTCGGCCGCAAGCCGATGATCACCCTGTCCTACCTCGGCTCAGCTGTCGTGGCCGTTGTCCTCGCGGTCCTGTTCGTGACCCAGGCCGGCGGTGTCTGGACATTCATCGTCGTGCTTGCAGTGACGTTCTTCTTGGCCTCGGCGGGCGCGAGTGCTGCGTACCTGACCGTCAGCGAGATCTTTCCGATGGAGACCAGGGCGCTGGCAATCGCGTTTTTCTACGCCGTCGGCACGGGCATTGGCGGTATCAGCGGGCCGTTGCTGTTCGGTCAGCTGATCAGTTCCGGGCAGCGCGGCCAGGTAGTCTGGTCGTTCCTCATTGGAGCGGCAGTGATGGCAGTTGCAGGCCTTGTCGAACTGTGGCTCGGCGTCGCGGCCGAACAGCGCCCGCTGGAAGAGCTGGCTTTGCCGTTGACGGTGGCCGACGCTGAGCGCCAGGAAGAATCGGGGGACACCCCGGAGTAACGCGATGAAAAGCGTCGGGGGAGCCACATCATCGTTAACACCGGCTGAATTTGCGCCGTCTGTCGACGAGATATTCAGGGGCGGGGCTGCGTCCTGGCCGCAACTTTGGAAGACTCGAATTTATGAAACGTCTGCTGATGCTGATGAGCGTCGCCACCATGATGGTCATGGCTGTGCCGGCATACGCCGACCCTCCGACTCCTCCCAATAACGACGCGGACTTCGTTCAGCAGCTCCACGCGGCCGGGCTTACCTATGGAGACCCTGCCAAGGCGGTCACGGTCGCCAAGGACGTGTGTGACTTGGTCGACAAGGGGACTCCTCAATCCGATATCGAGAAAAACCTTCAAGCGCAGAACCCGTCATTCAGCGGGAACGGCGTGAGGAAGTTCGTCCTGCTCGCGGCCGCTGAATACTGCCCCAAATATTCGCCTAGCGAGGGTGGCGCCCCGAAATCGCCTGACGAGAGCGGCCCCGCGAAACCGCCTGGCGCGGCGAGTAATTAAGCCCCGCGGCGGACCACCCCGTCGGCTGCAGCGCGCATCCGCTCCGACAATCGAAGCAGATCGTGCTCACCGATCCCGTTTTGCAGCGTGTAAGCAAGTTGCCGTAATTCAACTGCGCAGTCGCGCAATTCTTCTTGGAGCCGCGCCTCAACGGGGATCATGACCTTCTTCCTCAGGCAGGACGGACTAACTTTGAAAAATGTACCCAGTCCAGTGACCAATAGGCGAGAGACCTCGGGGCATTTTTACGGGACTTTGACATGCCGTTTACGTCCCGAGTTTCCCGCCTCACACGGCGACTGCAATCCGCGCGACAACTTGGCCCTCATTGGTCAAGCCCGCGGAGTTGAACTTGTCTCGCAGGCATCGGCCTGTCGAGCCATATCGCATTTTTCGCCCATCGCGGGCGCATATGTCACGGCGCCGCAATGACATCGCCACGTCTGGTGGCGTCCGCACGAACACGCGGTGCTGTTGATCACTATCCGCTCGGGCCGCATCAGATGACCGCGCGGGCAGCGCAGCGGCGGCGGGACCGCCCAGCGAGTCGATGGGAACCGCGCCAGCTCACCGACCGCAGACATAGGGCGACGGTATGCGTCAACCCTGCGTGCGACATTAAGAATTCGAGTGGACTCGCTGAGAAAAATTCAGCTTTGCCCGCCGACCGGTCGGACCGACGGGCCGATGGCTACAGGCCACTGTTCAGAGTACCTGCAGCCAAATGAACTGAGTATTCGAAAGTTTCGGGTGCTGATAACACCTCGAAGTGTTAGCTTCGGTCCGTGTCCGAACTTGCGGCCCCGCTACGGATCGGTGTGCTAGGTGCAGCCCGTATCGCACCGTCGGCGCTCATCAAGCCGGCTAAAGACAACGCCGAGGTTGTGGTGGCTGCGGTGGCGGCGCGCGATGGCTCGCGCGCTCGGGCGTTTGCTGCCAAGCACGGCATCGCGCGAGTGCACGAAAGCTACGAGGCCCTGATCGCCGACCCGGATCTCGATGCGGTCTACAACCCGCTGCCGAACGGACTGCACGGCAAATGGACTCGGGCCGCACTAGTCGCCGGTAAGCATGTGCTGTGCGAGAAACCATTCACGGCCAACGCCGCCGAAGCCCGTGAGATCGCCGGCCTGGCGGCGAAGTCGGACCGGGTCGTGATGGAGGCATTTCACTACCGCTACCATCCGCTGGCGTTACGAACTGAGCAGATCATCGCCTCGGGTGAATTGGGGAAGCTCGAGCGTGTGGAGGCGGCCTTGTGTTTTCCGCTGCCGAAGTTTTCCGACATCCGTTACAACTACTCGCTCGCCGGTGGCGCGATGATGGACGCTGGGTGTTATGCGGTCCACATGGCCCGCACGTTCGGCGGTTCGACACCGGAAGTCGTTTCGGCGCAAGCCAAACTGCGTGATCCCCAGGTGGACAGGGCGATGACTGCCGAGTTGCGGTTCGCCGAGGGGCACACCGGCCGGGTCCGATGCTCGATGTGGTCGTCGCGGTTGTTGGAGATCACCGCTCACGTGGTCGGGGACCGCGGCGAGGTGCGTCTGTTCAACCCCGTGACACCCCAGTTTTTCCACCGGCTTTCCGTCCGATCGTCCGATGGCAAACGTGTTGAGCGTTTTCCTCGCCGGCCGTCCTACGCGTATCAGCTCGACGCATTCGCCGGGGCCGTGCTGCGCGGCGAACCGGTGAAGACCACGCCAACGGATGCGATCGAGAACATGACCGTCATCGATGCGATCTATCGCGCAGCCGGCCTACCACTCCGCCAGCCGAGCTGACGCCAGACGCTAGGGCGCGACAGGTCGATTCGTCCAGTCCCGGTCGGGTCGGCGCGACGAGCGGAACCATCCGCCCGCTGCACCGGTGCCGCCGTCGGTGGGGATGGTGTGGCCGGTGACGAACGCCGACAGGTCCGAGGCCAGAAACAGGATGACGCGGGCCTGATCCTCGGGTAGCCCCATCCTTCCGACCGGCACCCACTGCGGCCACTGCATCTGCTCTTCGGCGGAAAGCCACTGCGAGTAGGGCACCTGCAGTGACTCGGTGACGTCGGGGCCGATCGCGTTGACCCGAACGCCGTCGCGGCCGACCTGGACAGCGAGGCTGCGGGTGAAGTGGATGACGGCTGCTTTGAAGGCGGCGTAGACCGGGTCCTCCGGATAGCCGCGGAGGCCTTCGACGGACGAGACGTTGACGATCGCGCCGGCGCGTCGGTCGATCATCGCCGGCAGGAATGCCTGGGTGACGAGGAAGACGTGGTGCAGGTTGATCCGGTAGAGCTCGTCCCACAGTTGCGGATCGGTGTCGACGAAGTTGCCGGGGTGGCGCAGCCAGTGGCCCACGTTGTTCACCAGCACATCCACCCGGCCGTGGCGCTCCAGCACCGATCGGGCCAATTCGGCGACCTGGTCGGCGTCGCGGACGTCGGTGACAACCGCGAAAGCTGACCCGCCGGACGTGGTGATCTCGTCCGCGGTCCGCCGAGCGCGCTCGGTGTCGACGTCGGCGATCACCACGTGAGCGCCCTGTCGCGCGAACAGTTGTGCGGTCGCTGCACCGATGCCGCCGGCGCCGCCCGTCACCACTGCGATCCGATTGCCCAGTAACCCGCTGGCCGGCGTCTCGTTCACCATGCGAACCGCCTTACCCGATGGCCTGGTCGCGGGGTTCGGGCAGCATCTCGCGAGCCGATCTCGGTGTGGGTCGCGGACGCCGCGGTTCGCGGACTCCGGCATCACCGTCACCCCGAATCCACAAGCGCACGACCGATCCGGCCCTGACCATCGCGCCGGATTCCGGGCTCTGGTCGGTGACGACCCAGCCCTGGCTTCCAAGGTCGGTCGGGGTATCCGGGTGGACGTTGATCGCCACGAGCCCCTTTCCGGCCAGCACGTCGCGGGCTTCGATCCATTCCAGCCCGACCACGTTGGGCACAAGTACTTTCGATGCCCGGCGCCGCTCTCGCGCGCCCATCTCCAACAGCTGCGCAGCCGCGTCGTTGAGAGCCGTCGATTCCGAGCTGAGCGGCGGTTCGCCGCGGGGAGAGTCGTCGAGATCACGCCAGCGTTCCCAGGCCGATTGCCGTGTGACGCCTAAATGCGTGGCGATCTCAGCCCACGACCTGCCGTGTGACCGGGCGGTTCGAACGGCCGCTAGTTCCGCTTGGTCCAGCATGCGGCGGACAACACCGATATCGGATAGCGACGCCAGCCCATCGTCATCCTCACCTGGCCGTTTGCCGCTCGCCGCCAGCCGCCGCCACGCTTGCCGGGCCTGTTCCCAGGCGTCTGAAAGGCTCATAGCTGTCAGGATAGCCTGACGCGCGAGTTATTCTTCGGAGTGGCGCTGATAGTCCCAACGCTCAAGCCGCGACTGCAGGTCGTAGAGTCCGGCCGCGGTCACGACCAGGAGCGCAGCGGTGCCGGCGGCGACGACGGCGTTCACAGTCTGCCCATCTCGCGGGCCATGTGGGCGCGCTCGAGAAATTCGTACCGCTTCGGGCGGTCCCCGCGCCGCGGGCGTGACGCGCGCTCGGAGTGGCTGACGTTCCGCTGCTGCGCCCGCGCCGCGGCCGCGGTGCCGAAAAGCACCTCTTGTTCGGTGATCAGAACCTCGGTTGATGTCGCTTCAACCGAGGGTGCAGCCGACCGGGGCTTGGCAGTGGGCTCGTCGTGGGCATCTGCTGCGCTGGCTGGTGCCGATAGTGAGTAGGCCATGTCGTTCGTCTCCCGGGTGGTTCGTTGACCGGTCCAACCGGCCGTCGTCGCAAGAACCGTATGGTCGACGTGCGCTCGCAAGCACGAGTAGTGGACTACCTGTTTGCGTACCTTATCGATCGCCGCCAACTAGGTAAGAGTCGTCGACGAAATGCTGCTGGCAGGCGGGATCCCTCGCCATATCATCGGGTGATGAGCGCCGGTGGTCTGGATACCGTGGGGTCGCCGGCATTCACCGGCGAGGAGTCGGCGCGCTATCGTGCGGCCGGCTGGTGGTCGGATCTGACGTTGTCCGACGCGGTACGCCGTAACGCCGAGCAGTGCCCGGGCCGTGCTGCCTACGTCGACCATCCCGGTATATCGTTGACGTGGCGTGAATTCGATTATGCGGCAACCGCTCTGGCTGAACAGTTCGCCGGTGCCGGGGTGGTGCGGGGTGATCGGGTCGCGGTGTGGCACGGCGACTCCGCCGCCATCCACGTGCTGTTCGTCGCCATCGAACGCTGCGGCGCCGTCGTCGTCGGCATCGGCGCGCGCGCCGGAACCCGTGAGGTCGCTGCGATACTGCGCAATTCGCAACCGAAGACGCTGGTCAGCGACCAGCAGCGCAGTGACGCCGCAACCCGCGTGGCCGCTGAATTCCCGGTCCCATCGCTGGTCTTGACCCACGATGCGGACTTCCCGCGGCTCAACATCGGCGTGAAGCCCAGGGGAGTGCGGGTCGGGTCCCAACTAGGTCCCGACGACGTCTTCCTGATCAATTCCACGTCCGGCACCACGGGCCTACCCAAGTGCGTCGTGCACACCCAGAACCGTTGGTACTACTTTCACCAGAAGGCAGTCGCCAATGGGCAACTGAGATCCGACGACATCTTCCTGCCCGTCATCCCCACGCCCTTCGGCTTCGGACTGTGGACCAGCCATACCACCCCGATCTATCTGGGTGCCACCGCGGTGATCTTGGACCGCTTCACGCCGAGGGCGACTTGTGAGGCGATAGCCGAGCGCCGGATCACCGTGCTGTGTTGTGTCAGTACGCAATTGACGATGCTGATGGCCGACCGCGCTTCCCGCGAGTACGAGCTGAGCTCGTTGCGTGTCGTTTTCACCGGCGGGGAGGCGCTGCCATATCGGCCCGCTGCGGAGTTTGAGGAACTCACCGGCGCAAAGATTCTGCAGTTCTACGGCTCGAATGAAACCGGACTGCTCAGCGCCACTACGGTGGACGACTCACAGCGACATCGGCTCCGCACTGGTGGCCGGATTGTGCCTGAGATGTCAGTCCGACTCTTCGACGGCGACCAGGACGTCACCGAGGCCGGGCGGGGCCAGCCCGCATGTCGAGGCCCGGCGACCAGCCTCGGCTACCTCGGCGGTACCGACCACGACCACCTGTTCACCGGCGACGGGTGGATGCGCATGGGCGACATCTGTGAGATCGACGCGGACGGTTACCTCAGTGTCACTGGCCGAACGTCCGATTTCATCCTGCGCGGCGGCAAGAACATCAGTGCTGCGCAGGTCGAGGACGCCGCCATGACACACCCGGCGATCGCGGTCGCCGCGGCGGTCGCGATGCCCGACCCGGTGTTCGGTGAAAAGGCTTGCCTCTACACCGAACTCGCTGACTCCCAAACGATCGACCTGCCCGAACTCGTTGAGCATCTATTGGCACTGGGCGTCTCCAAAGAGCTGCTGCCCGAACGACTCATCGTGGTCGACGAATTACCCCGATCGTCTGGCGGGAAGATCGCCAAAGGCCGCCTTCGCGCGGATATTCGAGCCAGGATGGAGGCCAATCATGAACGCTCCTAACGCTCGGCAAGGAGGCCTGGAGGTGTGGGCGCCCTCGGTGGTGCCGCCGATCGGAGTCGAGTTATCCACCGAGCAGGCGCTCGCCGTGGCCTTTCGTCACCTTGCCGCTATCGGGTTCGCGGAGAACATGGCCGGACACATCACGTGGCAACCAGACGAACAGACCGACATGTTCGTCAACCCGTGGGGACTGTGGTGGCAGGAACTGACCGCGTCCGACATCTGTGTGGTGGATGCCGATGCGCGGGTGGTCCGTGGCCGGTGGGATGTCACTCCGGCGATCCACATCCATACCGGACTGCATCGCGTCCGCGATGACGCGCGGGTCGTCATTCACAATCACCCGTATTACGTGTGCGTGCTTGCCGCGCTGGGCAGGCTGCCCGAGCTGGTGCATCAGACCGGTTCGCTGTTCCTGGACGACCTGTGCCTGGTCGACTCATACGACGGCGAAATCGACAGCGCAGCGCGCGCGGCCGATCTCGCGGCCCGTATCGGAGGCGCCAACCTGACGATTCTGGCTAACCACGGCGTCATCGCGACCGGCCGTAATCTGCCCGAGGCCGTCTACCGCGCGGCATCGATCGAGCGGGTATGCAAGCTGGCCTATGACGTCATGCTCACCGGCAAGGAACCCGTGAAGATGAACTGGTCGGACATGGCGGGCATGCAGACATCGCTGATTGAGCGGGCCGCCGACGTGTACTGGGCGGGGGCTGCCCGGATGACCATCAAAGCCGATCCCGACGTGCTGAGCTGAACGGATTGCCATGAAATCGATCGACGAGCTCGCTGCCAACCTGAGCTTCACGACCGCCAAGACCGGCGAGGATCGTTCGGTCACGTTTCTGCCTGATCCACCGAGGGCACCGCGCCGCTACACGCTGATCTCGGTCGACGATCACATCGTCGAGCCTCCCGACACTTTCACCGGACGTCTGCCGCAACGGTTCGCTGACCGCGCCCCGAAAGTCGTTGACACCGCGGACGGCGGCCAAACGTGGGTCTATGACGATCAGGAGCTGCCGAATGTCGGGTTCAACGCGGTGGTTGGCCGAGCGGTCGCGGAG
>Ga0210389_10004420_pt1 | contig 10934 bp, 8 predicted proteins | sample IncBWH28OmetaG_FD_160127 | JGI IMG/M metagenome (GOLD analysis project Ga0210389, IMG submission 160127) | Forest soil microbial communities from Barre Woods Harvard Forest LTER site, Petersham, Massachusetts, United States - Inc-BW-H-28-O ... | reverse complement strand
ACCTGCGCGACCCAGCGTGTTCGAAACCGTGAAGGCCATCCCTCCCGCGCTCATCACCGGCACGTTCGCGTCATAACCGAAGGCCACCGGGCTTTCGCGATCGACGAATACTGTATTCAGGACGCTTCCCACAACGCGCGCATCGCCGTGCGCCGCCACGCTCACCCCGGGAGCAAGCCCCGTATCCACGGCAAATTGCGCCGTGTCTTCGCAGGTGATCAGCAGGCCTCCCTGCTCGACAAATTTCTTCAAATGCGCGAGACCATCGTAACCAAGTCCCGGCCGCATATCTGGCGTCGTATCGGTGTTGCCCAGGTTCGGCGTCAACTCCGTTTTCTCCCAGGGGAGCGCATTGTTCCACGTCGGAAGCCCGTCGATGATGTCGGTGGCCGAGACGCGGCTGACCGGCGCGAACACGATCACGTCGTACTTCGAGCGCAGATCGTCCTCTTTGGCCGCAGTCTGCGTGCTGATGTAGTCAAAGGGCACGCCCACCGCGTCGAAAGCGTAGCGCCACCATCCCTCGGTTTGCGTCGCAAGCCACGTATGCATCATGGCGACGCGCGGCGCAGTCACCGCGTGCGCAGCGACCATCGGTGTCACGCTCAGGTGTGTTCCGTCGAGCGCCAGGTCGTGCAATGCGCTCTTCAAGGCGTCATCGGCCACGCCCGAGATCAGCAACGACCCCGCCGCGAAGTGCCTATCGCCCGCATCGAACGGTTTCTCCACGGCCTGAATATGCGCGCCCTTCAGCTTGTAGACCAGCGCCAACAGCGACACCTGTCCGCTATTGGCCACCGCAACCAACGAGCCGTCTCCATCCAGTTTTCCAGCCAGAGCCGCCGGATCGCTCACCGGGCTCATGGGTGCCTTGAGAATTTCTCCATCCGTCACGCGCGCTACCTTCACGTGAAACAGATCGGTGAACGACCAGCCTGTGTCGTCGTAGGGATGCTTCTGCGGATCGTCCGGCGCCCAGAACTGATGATCGAGCAGCGCATCGGCAATGCGCGAGTAAGGCTGGTCCATGCGCACCACGATGCTTCCCGCGGCAAGGGTTGCCTCCACCGGCTTGTCGCCGCGCTTCTCGCCCGGCAGGGTAGACTTCGTCGCCGCCGAGAGCTGCTGGATTTCCACGTGCTGACGCTCGAGCACCTTGAGCAATTCCACCGTGCGATTGGTCTGCGCCGCATCCGGCGCAATCACATAAGCCGCAGGTCCTTCCAATGTGGGCTTCTCGATGCTTCGCTTGCTCTTCGCGTAGTAGTTCTCGAGAAAGTGATGCGTATGCTGCGAGAAATACGAAATTGTCGACAGCAGTGCCGTCTCTTCATAGTTGTTGTTGTTCCTCTGCGACCAGTTCACAATCGGGAGCGGCGGATTCTGCCGGTACCAGGTGCGCGAGTATTCTTCCGGCGTTAAAATCCGCTTCTCGGTGTCCGCACCGCCGTTGCCGAAAGTCTCATAGAGGCGGCTGATCCCGTTGTGCATCGCGGCCAGAAACATCAGGTAACCGGGGCTCCACGTATCGAAGTCCCCATGCGTAAACACGCCCGGCATGCCGAAACTCTGCATCTGCGCCACGTTGTTCCAGCCCAGCTCAGCCCATTCGTCGGCCAGCGTCGGATCCACCCACGCGTTATACGGGCCATCGCCCACGGTGTTGTCGTAAAGAAACGGAACGGACTCGTGTAGGTCGTGCAACACCTGCGCATGCCACTTGAGATAGGTGTCGAGCACATTGCGCGTCAGGTCCAGCGTCATCCCCATCGCGTCGCGATTGTTGTCATGCGCAACATAGTGGCCCCAGTAGACCAGCCGCGGATACATCTGGTTCGGATGCGCTTTGTGCCACTTGTAGAGATCCACCATGCGATCGCGCCCATCCACCTCCACCACCGGCGTGATCAGCACGATCATGTGCGAGCGAATGTATTTGATATACGGCGCATCATCAACGGCAAGCCGGTACGCCATCTCCATCAGTGCAGTGGGCGCGCCCGTCTCGGGTGAGTGAATTGTCCCCGTGATGTAGTACACCGGGTAGGATTTGTCGATCAGTGTGCGAGCCTTTGCATCATCCAGGCCGATCGTCCGCGGGTCGGCCAGCTGCGCCAGCCGCGCATCGTTCTCCTTCGCCCCCGCTAGCAACTCAGGATCGGCAATCGCCGCGGCAATCATCTCGCGGCCTTCCTCGGTGTGGCCAATCGAAAACACCTTCACCCGCGGGCTCGCTGCTTCCAGCATCCGGAAATACTTGTACACATCCTCCGCGTAAGGCAGCATGTCCGGCGCGCCTGAGATGTCGCCCAGGACCTTCTCTGGTGTGGGCACGGTCTTCGAGGCAGGCAGGTAATTGACCAGCGGCGACACAAACGACTTGTCCGTGGTGTACTTCAGAATCTTGTCGGTGTAGGCCTGATCAATCGGCTGGTTCGTGTCGCGCGCATAGTTGGCATTCAGATCCTGCGCGTACCCGAGGCGCATCGCTGGGCACAAGGCAAGGAGAGCGAAAAACAAGGCGAGCCTGCAGGTTCTCATAGTCCTCATTTCGAAGGATGCTTTCTGGATTCAGAGCTGCGGACGGCAGTCCAGGTCGTGCGTGGCGGGCCCGCGGGATAAGGCTTTTGTCTTCAGACGGCCAAGCCAGCCGAAAAGCCGCCATAAAACCTAAACTTGATATCCCCCAAACTATACGGTGCCGGACACGGTTTTCCAAAGGGATGAAAATTTCCCAAAAGACAGTCTGGCGCCGCCCGCGCAATCTAAATCGCACGCAGCGCTTGAATCGGGTCGGCCGATGCAGCACGCGCCGCGGGTAGCGCGGATGCCAGCAGCGCAATAAGCAGCATCAGGATGACGCTCCCCGCGTAGATCAACGGATCGGTGGCGCTGACATTAAACAGGAACGAAGTGACCAGATGGGAGACTGCGACCGACGCGACCACGCCAATCCCGCATCCAATCAGCGCCATCTTTGCGCCCGAAATCAGGACCAGCCGTGCGATCCCTGCACGTTGCGAGCCCAGCGCCATGCGGATGGCGATCTCCTGCGTGCGCAGGGAGACAGAAAATGCGACCACCGCGTAGATGCCGGTGATGGCCAGTGCGAGCGCGCCGAGGGCAAAGGCCGAGATAAGGTCGGTATTGATGCGGCGCGGCGCTTCCGATTCCGAAACCACGTCCGTCATGCTCCGGACATGCTGCAAGGGGAGCACCGGATCGATTCCTGCGATGGCCTCGCGCAGCGTCTGCACCATCCTCTCGGGCGGCAGCGTCGAGCGCAGCGTAATGTAGCCGCCGACCGATCCGGAGAGTTTCGATGAGTTTTCTGTGCCGTAGAGAATCGCCGGCTGCGCCGCGGGAGCGAACCACGTGTCCGGATCAGGATCCTCGAGCGAGCCGATCTTCGTGCTGCCCACGATGCCCACAACGGTAGCCCACGGCAAGCCCTTCTTCGGGTTGCCGACGTGCATCCGCTTGCCCAGCGGATTCTGGCCGGGCCACGCATGCGTTGCCATCGCTTGATTGATCACCACAACCAGCGGCGCATCAGATCGGTCGTTCTCATTGAATGTCCGGCCCCGCAGAAGCGGAATGCCGAGCGACCGAAAATAGTCGCCATCACAGCTCCAAACGGCGCGAATTTCAGCTTCCAGCCCTCGCTCGGCTGACCCTCAATGGTGTAGCCCGCCATGCCGTAATTGCCGGTGCCCGGAAGAATGCCGGTGAACCCGACAGCGGTCACACCTGGCTTCCGCGCAAGACGATCAATCACCGCACGGTTGAAGGCATCCACCGCCCCTTGGGTCGCGTACTGCGCCAGCGGAAGTTGATAGCCGGCCACCAGTACATGGTCCGCGCGATAGCCGGGATCGACCGCAAGCATCTTCTGATAGCTGCGCAGAAACGCACCCGCCGTTGTCAGCAGCACCAGCGCAATCGCGATCTCCGCCACCACGAGAACCGAGCGAAGCCACGCGTGACTTTTTGCGCTGCCTGTCCGCGTGCCTTCCTTGAGGTTTTCCAGCAAGTCGGTGCGTGCGGCCGCAAAGGCCGGTGCGATGCTGCACAGCAGACCGGTGACACACGCCAGCGCGAGGGCAAATCCCGCGACGGCGCCGTCCACCGCGACCGAGTTAAGGCGCGGCAGCGAGTCCGGCAGATAGCGCAGCGCGACACGCAATGCGATGGCCGCACTACCCAACCCGAGCATTCCTCCCGCAAAGCTCAGCAGCAGGCCTTCGCACATCGCTTCGCGCACAACCGCTCCAGGCTTCGCGCCCAGCGCCAGACGCACCGCGTACTCGCGCCGCCTTCGAATGGCGCGCACCAGCATCAGCACTGCGACGTTGACACACGCGATCAGTAGCACAATCGAAACTGCACCGAACAGCGTGCGCAAAAGCGAACGCGATTCCCCCACAGCATATTCATGCAGCAGCGTTACATTCCCGCGAATGCGAATCGCCGACATGGTCGGTGGAAAATTGCGCATCACCTGCTCGGCCACGCGCTGCACATCCTGGGTCGCGGCTGGCAGCGCAACGCCGTCCTTGAGGCGCGCTACGATCTGATAGCCCCAGAATCCCGCTGCCGCATCCGAGAGTTCATCGGGCGTCAGGCTCATCGGAACCCAGAGCAGAGCAGGGTCGAAACGACCGCGGTCAACGGGATAAGTAAAGTCGCGCGGCATGACACCGACGATCGAATAGGTTTTGCGATTCAGCTCGATCGTGTGGCCCACCACCTGCGGGTCGCGATGATAGCGATTGGTCCACAGTGCGTAACTGATCACGGCAAGTGGTTCGTTTGCGTCCTCTTCTTTTTCCGTAAACACGCGCCCCAGCATCGGCTCAACCCCCAGCGTGGGAAAGACGCTCGCGGTCATCCGTCCAGCCGCAATCTCCTCCGGAACGGCGCCGCTCGAGAGCTCATAGTTCGCGCCGATGAAACCGCCCATCGACGAGAACGCGCTGGTCGCCTGGGCATAGGTTATGATTTCGCGCGCCGTCACGCCGGTGCCGCGGTTGTTGCCCAGTCGATCGCCGATCAGCACCAGCCGGTCCGGATCGCGGAACGCCAGTGGACGCAGAAGGATTCCTTCGATGAGCGAAAAGATCGCCGTCGTGACACCGATGCCGAGCGCAAGTGTCAGAACCACGGTGACGGCGAATCCGGGTGTCTTGGCGACTTGGCGTGTTGCGAAACGAAAATCCCTGGCGAGTTTGAGCATGTGATCTCCGAGGCCGGAATTCGTGCTCACCGGGCGTTGTGCCCCGATTATCGCAAAACCGCAAGCCTACCCACACAGCATCCTTGGAGTCGCACCATCCCCGCGAAGAGGGAGTAGCCTTTCCTCATGAACCTGCGACGCACAATGCAGACGGCTGCAATGCTCTTCGCCGCCGGAGCGAGGTTGTTTGCGCAATCTCCGTCGCTGCCGGCGGCCCCGTCGCCCGACTCGCAGTATCGTCTCGGCCCCGACTCGATGCCCCAGGAGGGCGTCCCCCGTGGCGAAATCCGCGGTCCATTCACGCTGCCCAGCACGATCTATCCCGGCACGCAGCATACCTACTGGGTCTACGTTCCTGCGCAGTACGATCCCGCCGCTGCCGCCAGCCTCATGATCTTCAACGATGGGCAGGCCTTCATGAACCCCGACGGAGACATACGCGCGCAGAACGTTCTCGACAACCTGATCTATCGTCGCGAAATTCCAATTATGCTGGCCGTGTTCATCAATCCCGGCCGCACCCCGCAGCAGCCCGAGCCCAATGCCCAGGAGTGGGGAGACCACACCACCAATCGGCCCACGGAATACAACACCCCCGACGATCGCTATGCCCGCGTTATCACTGAAGAACTGATGCCTGTCCTCTATCGCGACTACAACCTCTCCCACGACCCGGAGCAGCATGGCATCGGCGGGTCGAGCTCCGGCGCCATCGCCGCGTTCGCCGTGGCCTGGGAACGCCCCGACGATTTTCGTAAGGTGCTGAGCAATGTGGGCAGCTTCGTCAACTTGCGTGGCGGCGATGTGTATCCCGACCGCATTCTCGCCAGCCCGAAGAAGCCGATCCGCATCTTTCTCTGCGATGGACGCAACGACAACCGGGGCGTACGCAATGGGAACCCGTACGACCCGCGCCTCGACTGGTTCTATCAGAACGTGCGCATGATGAAAGCGCTCACCTCGAAGGGCTATGACGTGAATTACGCCTGGGGCATGAACTTGCACGGGCAAAAAATGGGCGGCGCGATCCTGCCTGACATGATGCGCTGGCTCTGGCGCGATGCGCCCGTCTCTACCGATCCCAATGACAAGGTTGAGCGCAGCTTCCGCGACCCCGTGAAGAAAGCAAACCCTTAAGACCCAAAGACAAGCCCGTGAAACCACCAGCAGGCCGCCGGCCGGAAGCATGGACGTTCTCAAAAGTGCCCCATCCTGCCCAACGCACGCAACCGGCCGCATTGATAAAATGGAAGCAGCGAGCCGGGCTTCTTAAGACCCTTAATCTCGCAGCGCACTTTGGAGTGACCGCCATGCCCTTGATGAAGACGTCGAATCCCGCCTTGACCAGCAAGACGTTCCAGAACCTGCCCGGCACTGGCTACGGCGGCATGATCGACGCGACCGCGCGCATGAGCCTCGGCGGAACCGTCAACAAGACCGGCCTCCTCCTCATCTGCGCGATGGCCACAGCAGCTTGGGTCTGGCATCTTTTTATCCAGTCGCGCGATATGTCCGAGGTCGCCCCCTATCTGATGGTTGGCGCCATCGGCGGCTTCATCGTGGCCATGGTTACCGTCTTCAAGAAGGAATGGTCGCCTGTTACCGCGCCGATGTATGCGCTGCTCGAAGGCATGGTGCTGGGTGGCCTCTCGGCGATCTTCGATTTCCGTTATCCCGGCATCGCCTTTCAGGCCGTCGGCCTTACCTTCGGCACGCTGTTTGTGCTTCTGCTGGCCTATAGCTCGGGCATGATCAAGGTGACGCAGAAGTTCCGCCTCGGCGTCGTTGCTGCCACGGGCGGCATCATGCTCTTCTACCTCCTCGAAGTGGTGCTCAGTTTTTTCCACGTGCAGTTTCTGGCCATCAACGGCGGAAGCACGATCGGCATCGTCTTCAGTCTGTTCGTTTGCGGCATTGCGGCCCTTAACCTTGTGCTCGATTTCGATTTCATCGAGCAGGGCGTGGCCTATGGCGCTCCCAAATACATGGAGTGGTACGGCGCCTTCGGCATCATGGTCACACTGGTCTGGCTCTATCTCGAGATCCTTCGACTTCTCTCGAAGATGCGCAGCAGAAACTAGGATCGAATTCGCTGAATGACGAAATCTTCATCCTGAAGGGAGCGGCTCGGGCCCGGCACAAACGCGCGGTGCTAAAGATCTGCTCCTGGGGCATCCAATGAAACGTTTTAGCTCACGGGATGAGCGCGGTGATGCGGTGCATCGGCGTTCGTGAATCCATGCATTCGAACGCTTTTTCTGCCCGTCTATTGAATCCGCCTTAAGAAAGATTGAAGCGAAACTAAGTTATCCTCTACATAGCCGCCCTAAATTCCAATTCGACGAAGGACTCCCCCCCGTGTCCAACTCTTCGCAAGGTCGGCGTGTTCTCATCGTTGACGACGAGCCAATGATCGCCAACACGCTGGCACAGATTCTCAATGCAAGTGGATTTCAAGCTCGAGCCGTGTACAACGGCGAAAATGCTGTCGAAGTGGCGACCGAATTGAAGCCGGACGTGCTGCTGACCGACGTCATCATGCGCGGCATTTCTGGAATTGAAGTGGCCATGCAGGTCTCAGACAAACTGCCCGGCTGCCGCGTCATCCTTTTTTCGGGACAAGCCACAACCGCGGATCTTCTCGAGCCTGCCAAGAAAAAGGGTCGCAATTTCGAGATCCTGACCAAGCCGATCCATCCCAAGGAGCTTCTCAACGTCTTGACCGCCCGCGATTGAAAATGCCGACTGCGGCAGAATGCGCATAGCGGCTCGTCGAGATGCTCGGATCTCAGACTCACGAAAGGGAAAAATGAAAGAAGGTTGGGCCGATCATCGAATGACCGGCCCCGCCGATGCGCTTACTCTCCGCTGTTCGCGCTCCCATGGTTCACAAACACCTGTTGCGGCGCAGTTACCTTGGCTTCTGCTCCGTCAATCTTCAGGCTGAATCGCTCGACTTGCGGTTTACCTTTCAGTCCCGACGAGAAGTTCACCCGGTACTGGTTCTGGAAGCGAAGCCGGAGATCCTTGAAGAACGGATCGAAGGAGACAGGGTTCCCCGTTCCTTCCCAGTAGCTATAGCCACCGGTGGCCTGCGTAACTTCCCCCAGCAGGCTCTGGCCGGCATTGGTTTCGTAGGCCGACCGATCCATCCGTCCCTGGTTCTTCCAGTAGAACGAGTAGACCACCAGCCCAGCGCGCACTGAGTCTTCAATCGATGCCTGCACATAAGGGTCTTCCAAATCCAGATGCGGCTGGTAGTAATCCACGCCGTCGGTGATCATCACCACCTCGCGGCGTGCCGTCATGTCACGAGAAGGCCAGTTCTTGGCCAGGTCCGAAAGGCAGAAATACGGACTGCTGCTTTGTCCCGGTACACCGCCCGGTAAATGCAATCCATTCAGAATCTGCGGCGGCTCCGACGAGAGCGGCCCCGTAAATGCGGCCCGCCCGTTCTCCATGTACGCGATCGCCATCCGTGTATCCTTGGGCATTTCCTTCACGAAACTCTCGATATCGCTCATTTGCGTGCCGAGCGAAGTGCGCGCAGAGCCATCGATCAGGATCACGAGTTCCAGCGGGCTGTTCGGCCCCTTGGCCGATGTCCAGGAAGTCACACCTGATCCCTTCCCATCGACCTTCAGTTGCACGCTTTGCGATTGAATATTCAGCGCCTTCAGGTCATTGTTCTTCGGCAGCACAGTGATCACGGCCTGCCCCTGCCCCTGCTCTGCTTGCGCTGCAAAAACGGGCGCCGCCAGAGCGACCGACACGACGGCAACACCCGCGGCTAATCTCATTGCTTTCATCTGTCCATCCTCCGAGGCCGTCCGTTGGCAAGCGTTTATCCCGCCAGAGTAGCCTCACCTTCACCACTCATTTAGATGCTTTTTGCCTGCGATTGTTGCGGTTCCGCCGGGATCGGGCGGCACTTTGCTTGCATTCCTACTGCCAATCCTTTATGCTCCATAGATGTGCCCGGAGGTGCTTTCTGGGCTGTCATTAGCACCACGGCTTTTGGTCCCAGCTGGTCGAAGAGGCGAGAAAAGTTGCCCCGACAGCAGGCGATTCCGCAAGGGCGGACTGGCAAAAGCGGTGGGAGACGAGGGATGAATGGCCAAAATCAGCAAGAATATTGCGAAGGCGCGCGCCGCTGTTACCAAGCCGGCGTATCCGCTGCCCGAAGCTGTGAGCCTGCTCAAGCAGGTCAAGTACGCAAAGTTTGATGAAACCGTCGACCTGACCATGCGGTTGGGTGTCGATACGCGTCACGCCGATCAGATGGTGCGCGGCACAGTGGTTCTTCCCCACGGACTGGGCAAGACCAAAACTGTGGCCGTGATCGCCACGGGCGACCGCCAGAAAGAAGCCACTGAAGCCGGCGCCGATTTTGTAGGCGGCGAGGAGATGGTGGAGAAGATCCAGAAAGAGAACTGGACCGCGTTCGACGCGCTCATCGCGACGCCCGACATGATGAAGGTCGTCGGCCGTCTGGGCAAGGTGCTCGGCCCCAAAGGGCTCATGCCCAACCCGAAGACAGGTACAGTCACTCTGGATGTGGCTGCAGCCGTGAAAGAGATCAAGGCCGGCAAGATCGAGTTTCGCGCCGACAAGACCAGCCTGGTGCACGTGCCTGTGGGCAAGTTGAGCTTCTCGCCTGAAAAGCTGGTCGAGAATGCGGCTACGGTGATCACGACGATCGTGCGCGCCAAGCCTTCGGCGGCCAAGGGCAAGTACATCAAGAGCGTCACGCTGAGCTCGACGATGGGTCCCGGCGTTCCGCTGGATTCGGCAGTTGCCGACGCGGCGTCGAAGAAGTAAAGACAGGGCGCAGGTTTCAGGGATCAATCGATGCTGCAGACTGACCCGCATGGTTGCCCCGCCTGAAGGTCTGGCATCGGGATTTCAATTGAGCGCCCGAGAGGGCGAGGAAAAAGGATTCGAAGCAGGAGCGAGATCGGGATCAAAGTGGCATTGCATGACTAGCCACTGACCACTGATCACTGTTCACTGCCTGAGCGGAGCGAAGACATGGCAATTTCAAGAGGCAGGAAATCGGAGAAGGTCCAGGCTCTGGCCAAGGAGCTCGAGGGCTCGACCACTGCGATCATCGGCACGTTCAGCAAGCTGACCGTGGCGCAGGACTTTGCGCTGCGCAAAGTGGTGCGCGAAGCGGGCGGCAAGTATCGTGTGGTCAAGAACAAGTTGGCCGGCATTTCGAGCCAGGGCACCAAGGTCGAAGGCGCGCTGAAAGGCCTGAAGGGCGTGAGCGCGGTTGCGTTCACCTCGGGCGATCCGGTCGCGTTGGCCAAGGGTTTTGCCAAGTGGGTCGGCGACAACGCGGAGTTCCAGTTCAAGCTTGGTATCGTCGATGGCAAGCTGCTCACGGTGGAAGAGGTCAAGGCGCTGGCAACCATGCCGGGCAAGGAAGAGATTTTTGCCAAGCTGCTCTTTCTCATCAATGCACCCGCGCAGCGGTTGGCCACAGTGCTCAACGCGACGGGCCGCGATCTGGCTGTTGTTCTGGGCCAGGGCGTCGAAAAAGAGAAGTTTCAGGCGGCTTAGCCGCCCAGTTTTCAGGATAAGTGGTCCGTTGAGGCTGTGGGCAAGGTGCTGCGGCGGCTGACAACTGAGATCTGATCACTGTGTTTCGGTTTTGGCAGTAAATACGGCGGGAAGTGCGCGGGTCTGGCGCATC
>Ga0210389_10004419_pt1 | contig 10934 bp, 5 predicted proteins | sample IncBWH28OmetaG_FD_160127 | JGI IMG/M metagenome (GOLD analysis project Ga0210389, IMG submission 160127) | Forest soil microbial communities from Barre Woods Harvard Forest LTER site, Petersham, Massachusetts, United States - Inc-BW-H-28-O ... | reverse complement strand
TCACCCAGGTAAAGGAAAGTGAAGCATGTAGGAAGCTCACGGCGAAGTGCAGAATCAGGGTGAAGAGCGCGCCAGCCACGATGCCGATCACGCCGCCGACCGCACAAAGCGTAACCGCCTCAATGGTGAATTGCAGAAGGATGTCCTTCTTCCGTGCGCCGATCGCCTTGCGGACGCCGATCTCCCGCGTTCGCTCGGTCACCGACACCAGCATGATGTTCATCACGCCCACGCCGCCCACCATCAGGCCCACCGACGACACGGCAATCATGAAGAGGAAGAGCCCGCCGGTGATCGTGTTCCACAAGCGGCTCAGCGAATCGGGGCCGAAGATCGCAAAGTTGTCGTCCTGCTGCACGCGCACGCCGCGGCGAACGCGGAGCAGCTCGCGAACCTCCTCCGTCACAATTGCCTTGTGGACGGGATCGTCGTACTTCACCACCAGCCAAAAGTCCAATATCTCCGGGTGAATCTTGCGGAAGGTCGTCAGCGGGAAGTAGACGGAGTTGTCATCCGTGTTGCGGCCGCTGCCGAATGGCTGGGGCTGCTTGTCGAAAACGCCGATGACCGTAAAGATGCCGCCCTGGACATCAACGTCCTTACCGATCGGCGATCCATCCGGGAAGAGGTCTTCAGCCGCGTCATGGCCCAGGACGGCCACGTTGCTCGATTTCTCCTCCTCCGTGTCTGTCCACATGCGGCCCTCGAGCAGTTCGATGTCCCTAACTTCCTTCACCGCCGGCGTATCGCCGTTGAGGATGGTATTCGAAATCTTGTGCTTGCCTGCCTTGACAGAGACAGAACCCAGGCCGGTCTGCCAGTTTTGATAGCTGAGCGAAGGGTCGACTGCGGCCACAAACGGAAGCTTGCCGATGGCCATCGCGTCATCATACGTGAGCTTCTTGCGATTCAATTCCTCGGTCGTGGGCCTCTTGCCGAAGGGCTCAAATTGAAAGATCCACAGGTCGTTGGTGCCCAGGGTGCGGACAAAGTTGTCGATGTTGGTGTTGAGGCCGTTGATGGCAGACGAGATGAGGATCACCGTTGAGATGCCGATGGAGATGCCGAGGATGGTGAGACCGGAGCGCAGCTTGTTCTTGCGTAGCGTGTCAAACGCCAGATACAACGATTCTTTTGCGTCGATGAGCCGCATGATATAACTCCGTTCGCAAGGCAGTGATGGGATCCAGTGAGGAGGCTTTGTACGCTGGTTTGCTGATGGTAACCACGGACGCGCCATACAAGTTGACCTTGACCTTGGCCCCGTTGCTCAGCGTAACGACCGTGATTACCGACGCGACGCCGATGATCACCTCCAGCAGGGTAAGGATGGAGCGGATCTTGTTCGCCCAGAGGGACTGGAGCGCAAGTCGAAATGCCTGAGTGGGTTCCATGCTATCGCTTTCTCAAGAACTGGCCCGTCCGGCTAGCGGCGTTACGGGGAGTGATTCCTGCTTCCCAATGCGAGACGATCTTTCCTGACTAGTGTACGCAAACTCGAAATGGCCCCGCGCGAAATGAAACGACCGGGCCTAGCTTCCCCATCGCCCCCAGCCCAACGCCACACCATCCCCCGGCGCCCTTGTGAACCGGAACATGCAGAGCGACCACTCAGAGCGGCCCTCGGACCTCGACTATCGCGTGAAGCCGGGGATGTCGCGACAGACCAGTGCATTGGCAATTGTCCGGATGATGGGCATTTCCGTCTAGCCTGCAGTGCACGATGGATCCAATCGCTTGGACGCCCAAAAGCCGATCTTCCCTGATTAGGCCATGAGCCTCATCAACGTATCCGGATGGTCCGGATCGGTTGCGCTCCGGTTGAGAATCTCTTCGTATTTCTCAAAGATCTGGCGGGCAAAACGCTCCCATCCGCCAGAAATCTGAACGAGCGACAAGCCGCCGTTTCCCAGACGGATGGCAACCCCGGGATCGACGAGAATCCTTTGCAAGGCCTGGCTGAGCGCGACGGGATCAGAAGGCGGCACAAGGAGCCCCGTGCCTCCGTCGATCACGGCGTCCCGGCATCCGGCCAAGGCGGAGGCGATGACCGGTTTGCGGCATGCGCCGGCTTCGTGGAGAACCAGGCCGAACCCCTCCGAATCGAGCCATGTGTCCATCCTGCGCTCTTCAGGCGTGAGGACGAAGACGTCGCAAGCGTTGTAGTAGGCAAGCAAGTCTTCATCGGGCACACTGCCAAGCAGTGAAACCTGATCTTCCATGTTACGTTCGACAACGGCCGAAAGCAGTTCTTCCCGACACGGTCCGTCACCCACGACGATCCAGTGCGCGCGGAATGGGAGAAGTTGAATGGCTTCGAGTACATTGAGATGGCCCTTGCGCGGCGCAAGACGGCTCACAGTGAGGACGACAGGAATTCCGGCGGCGAGACGAAGAGTCTGGCGAGCTGCCCGGCCCAGCGGCGGAGATGGCCGGTAGAAATCGATGTCGCATCCAGGTGTGTAGACCCCCAGGGGCGAGGTCACTCCCCATTTGCGCACCAGCGAGGCCGTGTGACTGCTTACCGCAAAGATGTAGTCGCAATCGTTGAGCGACTCAACAATGGATGCGGTGGAGTCGTCTTCGCTTCGCGCGGGGCGCAGATTGGTGAGGTCATTGCCATGCACCGTTGCAAATGTGGCAACGCCGGGCGGAATCAGCGAGCGGCAGGATGCACTTTGGGCGCTGCCGAAATGAACCACATCCGGAGCAAAACGAGCTATGACATTTTGCAGCGAATGGGCCATCAGGTGCCAGGCGTCCGCTTCATTGTCCACTTGTGGCTTCTTTAGAGGGAAGTGAATGACGGGCTTGTTGCCGGGATACCACTGGCCATCGCGTGTGATCACGCCGATCTCACAGAAATCCGCGAGACCGCCGATGGTTTTTTCGACAAAGAGTTCGATCCCGCCGATTTTGGGGAAACATGTGCTTGTGATCCAGAGAACCCGCCGTCGGGGCGGAGCGGGGCTGGCGGTGAGAGGAGGAACCTCAATCGGACGTTGATCGGACCAGCGCGCCGGCGCTTGCCCGGAGTATTCCTCCACGTAACGCGAATGCAGGGGGCGCTGCCTCGACAGGAAGTGAAGAATGCGGACGCCTGCACGCTGCGATGCGGCAATGGAGGGAAATCTCCCTCCTGGGCAATTCCAGACCGGTGAAAGCGTATGAACCGACGTTCCGGTTTCGGCGATGGCGCGCACCAGGGCAAGCTGATCGAGATTTCGAAATCGCTTCCATTCCCGATGCCACACGCGAAAGAGACGATCGACGGCCGGGCATTGTCGCCAGAGAATGACTCCGCTGTTGTAGTAATGACAATTGCGCTGCGGAAGCCCTCCCATGTAAATCAACTCATCGCGCGAAAGGTGCTCTTTTCCCCGACTGACGTTGAGAAAGCTGGCTACATCGGCCTGTATATCGTGCGCCAGGCAGATATCGGCCCACCGCAATTCATCCCAGAGCGGATCTATGGGGGCGACGGGGAGCGTATCGGCATCGAGATAAAGCGTGCGCGCAAATGCAAAACGGTTGAGCTGGGTTTTATAGTATCTCGATTCCCAGGTGCTCTCGACGGCGGGAACTTCAATTGTTTCGAAGTCGAGGTTACTACTTTCTGGAAGATGAGCATCGGATACCACGCGGATCGGCCCGTCGTATCCCGACTGGCGCAGGAACGCAATGCTCCGAACGGTCAATTGCGCACAGGACTCACCGATCGAAAGGTGCAGAACCCCCGAATCGCCGGCCGCATTTGTTTCGCTTCGCATGAGGTAACCTGGTTTTCCCGGTCCAGCAATTGTAATCACGTCATAACTTACTGGAGCGGCCCGTCAAAGTCCGCGTCAACATAATGCAGCAACATGGAGGAAGACGTGTAACCGCGCGGGAGTTCCTCGCGCGAGTGCGGCAGATAACGGCCGCGGTACAAGAGGCCGTCCCCGATATGCTGCCAGATTCGCAAGAGGCCTTCCTGGGTTTGTAGCTCCAGGGCCCAGGGATTTTGTCCCTGGGGTTCGGGAGTGGCGTCGATGCAGAGCGTGATGCTGTATTCACATTGTTCGCGGTCATAATGGCTGGGAAGCGACGATCCGCTCAAGTAAGAGACGAAGTATGAATACGATGGCTTGACGACGGAGACCGCAACGTCGCTGACGGCTTGCAGCAATTGATATTGGTAGAAGCGGGTGACCGGGTCGTTGTGCGCGGCATATCGGCGTGCGACCTGAGGATCACCGAAAGTAAACGAGCCGGCGCGCGTGTGATAACGATAGTAGCGGCGAAGCGCGCCGATATGGAATGGATGGATGAGATTGGTGAGCCTCGTATACCCCCGCTCGAAGTATTCGCAACCGTTGCGGAATTCGTCCATCCACTGGATGCGGCGGTATCCATCGTGATTTGGGCGCACCAGTATGCAGGCCTCGCGAAGGACCCACTCCACTCCTTCGGGTATCTCGATCGCGAGGGGTTCTCCAGGCGCCATGGCTTTGAAATATTCGAAGTACTCGTGCCCCACCCAGAAGGGCCAGATTATGCCGGTCGCCGGGTCATCGACCCACACGATCGTTTCGCTGGGACAGAAGTATTCCGCGAACGCGACGCGAGCGGCCTTGTCCGGCGGCAGCGGGCCGTGCCACGAGAACCAGCAGCGCGGATTCACGACGAGGTCGGCAGCCGGTTCGTGGTTTCTGTCGAGCATCCGTTGCGGAACCAGATAGTGGGGCTGCTCGTCAAGCAGACAGTGATAGAGATGCGGTGGAAATCCGAAGGGCGTCGTCATCCGTGTAGCCATCCGTTGACCGTAAATCGGCTGTCCATGAAATCGTTTGATACGCAGTGCACCGGCATCACTTCATGAAGATACTCGCTGATGAAGAAGACTACCTGGTTCTGTTCCGGCTGGTAAGCAAAGTACGGTCCGGGGGCCTTATATTCGCCCTCTTCCAGCGTCGTGTCAAACAGGCAAAGCTCACCACCTGTAAAAGGACGCGGCTCGCGATAGAAGAAATAGACAAACGTTATGAGCCGCGTGCTCAGGGTGTGAATGCCGTTATCGTTATGACGGCGGAAAAACTCGCCGTTGTTGGTGGCGGTGAGCTGGATCTCGAAATTCGAGACCGGAAAAGACGGGTAATCCAGCGCGTGCAAAATCTGCGGAAGGAAAGTGAAGATCCGATCGCGGAACAGATCGCGGAATTCGCCCAGGTCGAACAGAACGCGCGAACGCCGGTAGCTGCGGTCGATCTGATGCGAGCCGTTCGCGCTGACGATCCGGGTAGCGTCGAAATCGCGCCCCCGGTCGGCCGTAAAGCGCAGCAAATTGTGCCATTCCTCGGCGCAAAGGAACTCGTCGAATACCGCGAACGGGATTTCCGATGTGAGCTGTTCCATAGTCGAATCCTTCACTGCCTACAATCCGGAATTAAGCGGGGGATCGTACGGAATGATCGCGGCGTACACAAGCCGCTGCCCAAACTCGACCGTTCCGGCCTCACCGTTGTAGATGGGTATACGTTCGAACTCGCGAATCACGACCCTGTAGCTTCCCGCCTCCGGCTTTTTCGCGAACAGGACGGTCCCCGACCACAGAACACTGGCCGGCTGGTTGGGCGCGGGCGAATCCTCGGCTACTGTCACGGCGCTGGCGGGCGCGGGTTCCCAGCCCATATCGGTCAGAACGCGCGCCATTCGCTGCTCCACGGTGACGGTGAGTATGGAAGAGGCCGGACCCTGGGGAGCCAGCCCGCCGACAAATACGCGGGCCCGCGTCGGAACCGCGGGATCGATACTTAGCACCGCGGACCGGTCGGGTGCCACTTGCACGAAGTCCGCCAGCACGACCCGCGAGAGTTCCACGCCCTGGATGGAATGGCTCTGATATCGCGCCAGCGCCAAACGAACAAAAGGCATGTACGAAGATGGATTGCCGAGTGCAATGTCGCAGAACCAAAGCTGGCGTGACTCGTCATACTGCACGTTGTGCGCCGCCACGTCGAAGATCTGCGTCGTTCCTTCCACTGTAAGTCCGGTCGCATTGGAAGCGGCGAGCGGGAAATCGTCGGTGGTGGGCACAAGGTCGACCGCACCCGTCTGCCAGATCGGATCGCTGCCCCACTGCGTGAAGAACGCCTTGTAAGTTTCGCGCGTCGGGTAATCCGGCGAGGGTAACGGGTTCGGTGATTGCGTGTGCCACAGAACTACCCCGAGTTGTTCATCGTCCCCCGAGGAATACCACGGGCGCCCGAGATAGACGCGAACGCTGTTCCCGTAGCGAACGGATGTTTTGATGTTTGTGCTTTCCTGCTGTTCCCACCCGAAGGTCGGAATCACGTATTCAACATCCGGCGCTGTAGGCCGCGCTGAACTAGGTACATCCACCACCAGCGGCTCGCCGGTGCGCGTGAAATCGAGCCCCGGCGCAAAATACTCCTGGAAGTTAGAGGTGGCGGTCGGAACGTATGTGACCCATCGATGCCGCGTGTCGGCGAAGTTATGCAGCGGAGCGGCGACAACCCCGGGGTTATCCACACCCTCAAGTTCGTCGAACGGAGCTGCGAACCAGAGGTTGTTCACTTGCGGAATGAAAACCGCTACCGCCCGCGTGGTGGAGGCGGGGGCATAGATGGGGCCCGCGCTCGGCTGCGACAGTGGAATCGTCTCGACATGATCGCTGTGTACCGCTGATGTGGGAGCTGGTTTGGAGACATCGTCGTCGAGTTCGGCCCAACTGCCCTGGACGTCGATCCTGGAAGTGCTTTCCGCGTGAATCTGCATTCCTCCAAGCAGGACGGCCGCATGAGAGCCCACGCTGCGCCACGCGTTAATGGGCGTAAAACGATTGCGCAGAGCGGAGGCGAAGATGGGATTCGAGGGCTGATGAACGACGGGCAACTGGAGAAACGCGGGAAAGCCGATGGGCTGTTGAACGGCGTGCACCATCGTCAGCGTGCGCGCAGGCGTAATCATTCCGTGGCCTCCCTCGGTGACGAGCCGCGTGAGGAGCGCGAGCAGATCGCTTGTGTAAGGGACGAGGGAGTTGGCATCGGACTGTCCCATGAGGCTGGTCTCATCGGCCTCGAACACTTCGCGGATCCACGTCCACATCGCCATCAGGGTCAGGTCCGCGGGCGTCAGGTAACAGCTCAGTTCGACCACGGCCACGCCGGCCTTGGGCAGGCCGACATGGAGTGTTCGGCTGGCGCCCTCCCACTCCGGCGGCGCCGATCCCTCATGCAAAGCCAGAAGAAAGGATTCGCGCTCCGGCCATTGATCGCCCAGGTCGATAAAAGTCACCGAATCCGAGTTAGGCTGCACATCGGGTAGTGGGCTATAGGTGAGGCTTCCTTTCACCAACTCTCCATACGTATTCGCAAGAGTGTTCGGGAGAGCCCTCATGGCGGCGCCGCGGGCGATCGGATCGGGGAGATAGAGTACCGGCATCGAATCCTGCGGAACGAGTTGCACGCCGCCGCTCGAGGGCACTTCGTAGCTGTCGCGGGCCACGATCATATCGAAGACCGCTTTGTCGCCGCGCAGATGGCCATGTACGTTGTCGAACATTCCGTGATTTTCGGCCATGCGTTCGGAGGTGCGGGGAGGCGCTATGTGCCGCGTATCCGCGTCGGATGTCGGCGTCGCGTCCAGCGTCGGATCGGAGTTATACGAGCGGATGACGAGGCGCTCCAGCGAACTTCCCAGGTGCGCCGGGGACTGCAGAACCACGAGAGGGGGCGGAACAGGCTCGAAACGCAGATAGGGGAGCAGAGCGGCGTTGGCCGGAAGCGCGTTCTGCTCCGGCGTACTTGCGCTCAACTGGAGGCTGTTGCCGGCCAGATCGACAGCGCGCGCACGGAGCCGGTAGAGATCGCCAAAGCGCAGTTCCGGCAGGGACCCCGGCATCGCCGCATAGTTCGTCTTCATCTTGAACGGCGTGATGGGCTCGTTGAGAGTCGGGTCAGGCGTCGTAGCCTGGCCGGGGTCGAAACTGCGGTTCAGCGCCAAACCGGGACGCGGCGCGCTCAGACTCCAGCCGTCCCAACGCGCTATGCGTTCATGAAAAAATACGTCCGTCGATGGCTGAGGAATGCCCGCCGCCGTCGCGGTGGGATCGGGCTTCCGCGTTGGATCGTCGGCCGGCGCTGCCGTGGCGGGCTGCAGAAATCCCTCCTCGTCGGCAGTGGTGAGTGTGAGTGCCAGCGACGGACCGAATTCATATTGGCCGTTGCGCCGATGCAGCGAGTGCCACTTGCCGGTACGGCTGGAGAAGATGTCAATCCGATACCCGCGGGTCAAATCGCGCACGTTGAACGGGCGCGGATAGCTGGTGTTGTTGTTCAGCGCGTCGTTGAAAGCGTTGTTGTCGGTGATGGAATCGAGAAGTTGCTGGCCGCGTCCGCTGGCAATAAGCCCGATGCCGCCACTGCGCAGCGCATTCATCTCGGTTCCCACCCGGTCGGTGCCGCCGGTGTTCAGGGCCACGTTATCGGCCAGAGTGAGCGCCTGCAGCAACGCTCCGTCCACATCCACCTGCATCAGCAGGAAGTTGTCGGGCGTCAGCGTCAGAAAACCGTCGGTGATATCGCCGGCAACGACTTGTCCGGAAGAGACCTGTGCCGGCGTGCTGGCCGGAGCGGCGGCAAACGTGTTCGCGCTCGATTGATATGCGGTTGCGGGTAAACCGAACTTGGGCTTCAACGACCATGAGAATCCCGCATTCACCGATTTGACGGCGATGGTCCCGTAGGTTCCTGCCGATGGCGAGGAGGCGCAGAGCGACGACGGAATTTCTAGGTCGAAGGCAAGGCCGAGGGCACGCATCAACTCGGGGTATGAGGCGATGGAGGTGAGAGCCGAGTGGAAGTCGAGCGTCTTGGCGAAATCATTCGGCGTCTTGGGGAGCGGCGGACGATTGGGGGCCGGCGCAATGTTATGAAAGAGCGCGAATCGTGTTGCTGAGTCGCGCACATTCGAAGGAAAGCTTGGCGGCGCGGGTATCCCATCGGGTGGCGCGGAACTCGTGCTGCCGGCGACCGCGCCGGCTCGCGGAGGCTCAAGAATGATGCCCGGATGTTGCTCCTGCCACAGCGTCACTCGCATCTGCGAGCGAGCGTCGTCGAGGCTGGAGACCTTCCCATCACGGAAGATCAGCGGCTCCAACAACGTGCGCAGGCCGCGCTGGCCTTCGAAGCGACCAGAACCCGATGTCTGGTAGAGAAACTTGAGATAAGTGAGGCAATCGCGAACCGAGTAGGAAACCACCAGCCGGTTCGTAAACCCGGAAATCTTGTAAGGCGCCACATAAGTTTGCGGATTGAAGATGGCCTGCCAGATGTCGGAGCGCAGAGGCGTGGTATCGACGCTGACATTCGCAGTCTTTGAGCCGCACGCCAAAGTGAAGCTCAGGCCTTGTTTGATCAAGCCGGGCCAATCCAGGAAGTCCTTGAACTGGGAGAGGGTCGCTCCGTTTGCGAGCCGCGGGGTGAGGTAAACCGAAACCCGCAGCTTCTTCTGGGGGGCGACCCCATTCGGCAAAACGACGAATACGAGAGTCTGACTTGGCATCCCGGATCCTCTCCCTAAGCGAATGCGGCCGCGCGGCTCTGCCAATCTTCGAACTTGAGCACGTTGCCGATGCGTGGATCTCCCGGATTGGCAGCGAAGCTTTTCTCCACGGAGACGCTGGCGGAGACGCTGAAAAACAAGATGTGAACGGAGATGCTGAGGGTAGCTTTGCCCTGGACGTAGCTTTTTCCATTCGTGGTTTCATAGCTGAGCGAAAGGTTGAGGTCGATGGAGATCGAGATAATGCCCAGCACCGAAACCTCGCCCCCGATGTCAACGAATCCGGTAAGGTCGGAATCGGTTCCGGACAGTTTGAAATAGATACCGGCCATTACGTGAACGCCGCCGGAGGCGATGCCGACATCGAAGGAGAACTCGCCCCCAAACTCAAGCGCCCCTTCGACCAACTGCACGCCGCTGGGATTGACAATGAGGTGCACGAAGCCTCCGCCACCCAGACACTCCACGGTGATCAGAAAGGGCTTGCCGCGCGAGGCGAAGGCGAACTCGAATCCGGGCTGCCCGCTCAGGTAGGGAAGATCGAGGCCAGTGGTAATCGCGATGTGCTCGAGTGAGAACACACCGACAGAGATGGGCGGAAGTCCCAGCGTGTAGGAAACCACGATCTGGGACGGTTCGAGATCGATCGACGGGCCTTTGCCTCCGAAGATTCCGGGCGGAAGGACGTTGGCCAGCGTCTGCACGAACGACAGCGGCCCGATGAACTGGATCGGGTTGCTGCTGGGGAGCTTCGCGGCAACCATCAGCTTCTGCCCGTTGCTCGACGTGAACTTGAGCGAATTGAAGGTGATGGCGATGACGCCAAGCAGATTGACCTGGAAATTTGTGAGTTGCCCGTTGATATCCGATGATGGGGGACCGCCGGTAAGGTTACGCGTCAGCGTGGCTTTCAGCGTCAGCGCGGAACTCAGCCCGTTCTGATTGAATTCCACGTGGACGGGGTCGTTCTCGTAGTTCTTCAGCTGCGGGCTCCATTCGATCTTCGTGATGCTCTGGGTGGGATTCTTGGCGTTCGGCTTCAGCGAAGTGCGAATCTCCGGAGCGTTCTGGGCCGCCGGAGCGAGGCTCGATCCGTCCACCGGAATGAGCTTCTGCAACGGAACCTCACCGAAGAGTTGAGCGCTCAAATCGAAGAACTCGGCAGGGTTCATCTTCCCTGCGGCGGCGTCATCGGCATTGCCGGCCACCAGGCCTTTACGCGCCGAAAGCGCGGTCATCACCAGGACCGGAGTGGAAAATCCTCCCGACTGTCCGGCATTGAATCCAATCGTCGGCTGGGGATTCGTAACCTGGGCATACACGCCCGCGTTGGAATCGAGACCGTTCTGAAGATATCCGGTATACAACTG
>Ga0210389_10004417_pt1 | contig 10935 bp, 6 predicted proteins | sample IncBWH28OmetaG_FD_160127 | JGI IMG/M metagenome (GOLD analysis project Ga0210389, IMG submission 160127) | Forest soil microbial communities from Barre Woods Harvard Forest LTER site, Petersham, Massachusetts, United States - Inc-BW-H-28-O ... | reverse complement strand
CCGCGGCCGCTAATCCAGACCGCGCCGGCCGCATCGCCCACATCCTGACCGACCACTCCATGCGGGCCATGGCGGTCGCCAGGGTAGCCATGGTGCTGGCCTGCACCGATCCGGTCCGAGCGGAGCAGATGACTCGGCCCATCATCGCCCGCATCGAGCCGGTAACGCGCACCGCCGCCGGCCCGGCCAGGGAAGGCCGCGCGGTACGCGTCTGGAGGCGGCCGCGGGCGCTGCCGACGGATGCGCCTCCGGCGCCGCCCTTCGATCATGACCTGGCCAGGTACTGGGCTGTCCGGGCACTAACGGCGGTTGCCCTGGGGGTGAGCGGGGCCTGGACCAGCCAGTTGTCAACTGACGCCGGGTACTTCGCCCGTACTATCACCGTGGTTACCGACTCCCGCGACCGGACGCCAGCTCCAGCCAGCCCGCAGAACGAAATCGATCCCGCTCGCGCGGCGTCGTACCTGGCCAACGCCGAGAAACTCGCTGCGAGCATCGCCGGGTCGGGACTGACCGCCGCCGGCGTCGGCACGGCCGATTTGCGGGCGGGAGCCCTGTGCGCCGTCAAGACGGCAGCAGCCCGATTCGACCGCGCCCGCACGGTGGCCTTGCTGGGTGAAGCCGAGCAGGCCGCACGTGCCATCGGCGCTGACTGGATGCGGTTCGAGGCGCTGGGACAGGTCGCCCTGAGCGCGGCCGACACAGACCCAGAACGGACGGAGCAGATCGCCAGGAGCCTGCACCGGCTTCCGCGTCAGGTCAGCGAACTGGCTCTGGTCACGGCCCGCGACGACGTGGCGCGGGCCGAGCGCATCGCTGCCAGCATTACCGACGAGTACCTGCGGGCCCTGGTCAGGGCTATCCTCGCGGTCAAGGTCGCGCCAAGCAAGGCCGAGCCGCTGCTGAATGAGGCGATGCGAGTCGCCGGGACGTTTTCTGCTCGCGTGGCGGAGGTCGCCAGTGTGATTGCCCGCACGGACCCTGTCCGGGCCGAGCACATCGCGCGCACCCTCACCGGCGGGCCCGACGTCATATATGTGCAATCGGAAAGCGATCAGTACGAACAGAAAGCGACCACAGGTTACGTTCGGTCGGCCGAATACTGGAAGGCCCGGGCGCTTACCGACCTCGCAGTCGTCTCTTATGAGAGCAAGCCGGGCCCGGCCTTGACGGGCACCGCACCGGACTAGGGGCGGCCAGGAAGCTCCAGGGACACGAATCTCAGGCAGGCGCTGGGCTGGCGGGAGGGGCCCACTCAGCGCGCATAGCCCAGTGGACCAGGGCGCTCAGGCCGTTCTGGTCGCTGCCGAACGGCGCGGTATGGAACAAGGCCACTTCTCTGAAGTCCGCTCTTGCGTCCCGCAGGAGCCCTGCGAGTCCTAGATCGTCTTCCGCCCATTCCCTGATTCCTTCATTTTGATCTGCGCGGGCCCCGTCTTTCGGCCCCACTAGGTCGGCTCGGCTGAAGACAATGGCTAGCCGACGCTGAGCGTGGCGCTTCCCCATCTGGGCGATCCGCTCCGCGGTCTGCTGGTAGACCTGATCGGGATGGGGACCTGCGGAGCGATGTGCGATGAGCCGGTCTTGGCGCGCTGACGACAGGCGGTCCCAGAACTCGTTGACGGACAAAGGATCGATTACCAGGATGAACGTGCTCGCGACGCCGAGATAGAGCAAGTCTGCCGAGCGTTGCGAATCGTAGAAGAGTTCGCCCGCAGGGTCGGGCAACTGCAGGAGCCGCTTGTGCCGGCCAATCCGCAGGCGGAGCACGTATGGCTTGGGGGGTACCGCGGGCGTGGCCGGCACCTGAGCGCCCGCGGCCACGGCCGCGTCAAGATCTCGCAGCCGGGCAGCGGTGTCGGAGTCGGCGTAGTCGACGCGGATGCCCGCGCGGACGGACTGCTGCAGTGTTTTGACGATACCCCACAGCAACATCGTCTTCCCGGCTCCCTTGGGGCCGAAAACGGGCAGGATGACTTCCTGAGCCTCGCCCGGCCGGTACTCCAGCGGATGCCGGCAGGCCCGGCGCGGACACATCGCTTCCAGCTCTGCGGTGCCGAGGAGCAGCAGTGTCGGTATCCGGATGCCGCATTGGCAAGTCCGGCGCAGTACGCCGTATCGGCCAGGACGGATATCCCAGTGAATAGTTTTACATTTAGGGCACAGATAAGCCGGGTAAGGTATCCGCTCGAAGCAGGAAATGCAGCGTATCTGGATATGCCGCACGAAAAGATAACCGCTGTCGATAGCCCGGAGAATCATCACGGCGCACCGTACGGTCGCCGTAGCGAGATCAAGCAGGATTTCGTTCGTCAGCCAGGCTAGGCCCATGAGTAGAGCCGCGACCGGCAGTGCCACGATCAGGCTGGCCAGCAGGCCCGCTGCTATGGGGACCGTGACGACGAGGGGGAGCTCATCCGGATCGACTAGGCCGCCAAGTGCGTCCCCCCACCATTCAGCGCTACCGGTCCACCGGGCCCACGCTATCTGCCAGATGTAGCGGAGATCTGACCGCGCGGGCCCGTAGAAATAGTTTGGCTCGGCTTCCTCCCCCCCATCGGGAGGGGTAAATTCCCGCGCTCGCGCGGGCAGCCCGGCGGGATGGGTGAAAAGCACCTGTACGCCAGCGATGACGTAATCGGCGCACACCTGGCCAGTACAGATCAGTACGCCGCTGGCCGCGCTCACCGCTGCGACGAGGATCGCCCAAATGCCGATAGCGACGACTCTGATGAAGCTCACGGGTAACCACGGCGATCATTTCGGAGCGGGCTGCGTCGGCGGCGGACCCAGGCGATGACGGAGCCGCCAGACGCATTTGCGGTTTCTGCTTTAGCGATCCGTTCCTTGTTTTCGCACCACATTCTGAATTTCTTGCTGAGATCCGGCCGGCGCTTACCGCGGGGCGGGCCACTGCCCGGCCTGAGCACGGACCTCAGCAGGCCGCTGCGCCGGCCTTGCCAATCCAGGACATCCGCTACCTGGCCCTTATCCCGACGCGACCAGCGAAGAATGGTCGGCACGAGAACGCTGGCCTCGAGCCGCTTCGCTCTCGGCGCCTGGGCGCCACGCAGTTCGTCGAACGACTGGAACAACCGGGCAGCGAGCCGATGATCGCGTGGTTCCGCGTCCAGCCGGGCCCTGGCCTGGACGCAGGTGGCGTCAAAGACAGGCCAGGAGCATCGAGCGAGTTGGTCCGCGGGCCGGGGACCCTGAAGGGTCAGCCGGGCGAGATACTGGCGCAGCAGGCCCCTGGTTCCCTCTGGCAGTCCCTCGATGCGCTGGTGAACCTCGTCGTACCAGGTCATGTCGCCCTGGGTGACCTGAACAGCCGCATCGTCAAGTAGCGCGCCGAGACCCTGCAGCGCCTGGAGCAAGTGCCTGGTGGCGGCCGGAAGCTGAGCCCAGACCGGGTGGACGGTAACCTGAGCACAGAGGTTCAGCCACGCGCGGACGTCGTAGATCCTGCCCGGCGCCTTGAGCGCACGATCAAGCAGCGCGAGCGCTGGCGTCCCGCGCACATCTCCGACCAAAACGGAGAGCATGCTCTGCGCCTCGCGCGGTGTCTGCAGTCCCCGCGGCCACAGGCGAGCTAGCAAATACTCGTCGGACAAGGCCAACGGACGCAGCTCGGTCATCTCGCGCAGGGCCTCGACTGGCGAGAGTTGCCCGGACCGCACGTCTTCGATCAAGACGATTTCGCGGAGTTTGGGATCATCACGCAGCTCTCCGCTGTCCCACAGCTCACCGGCTACCCCGTCGAGGAGATTCACGGCGATTTCAGTTCCCGCTGCCGCGAGGTACGCGGCCAGGCCGCTCGCGAACGCCGGATACGCTTGCCCGATCCAGACGACCCGGCGGTCACCGGCCAGAGTCGGCAGTGCGGGTCCGATCACCTCCCGGCCGCAGCGCTCCACCAGCTCGGTGTCGAGACCGAGCCTGGTCCCCCGCGCCCAGTCAAGCACGGCCAAGCTGACGGCAACGTTAGCCGAGCTCAGAAGCCTTTCACAGCCGGTCACGGCGAGCTCCATGCCCTCCGCGGTAGTGCCAAGCGGGATCGGCCCCTGCGGCTGCCCGTACTCGAGTCGAGCGATCGCCCGGTTGACCAAGATGATCTCGATGCGCTGCAACTCTCCGACGGCTCCGGCGGCCTGCGCGGTGCGCAGGAGCGGTCTCAGCTGATCGTCGTCGAGTTCCTCATGCCGGTCGAGCAGGACCGCGAGCACTGTCTCGACGCGCCGTCCAGACAACGGTGACGACCGGGAAGGGACGTCGCGCAGCCAGCTCGCTATCGCGTCGACCGCGCCGGATGGCAGCGGCTCAACCCCGAGCAGGCCGGCGGCAGCGGACGCCACCGGGTACCAGTCGTCGAAGGACCGCTCCGTCCCCGCGGCGAGCTTGGCCGCCTGCCGCCACAAGCCGGCGGCGTGCAACACCCCTACTTGGACCAGGAGTTCGGCCAGGGGGTGAATTTCCATCTCGGGCATAGTGCTCGAGGTCAGATCGAAGACCCGGAAATTGTCAGCCAGGACGGCCGCGCTTGTAACTGCGCCAGGAACCGTTCCGATGACGTGGGCACGGCACTGAGCCGGGCGTCGCGTATAGGTGTAGAAAGACATTTCCCGCGCCCGTGCGGCCTCCATGAGGTAGCTGACCGCCGCGATCCAGTGCGCGTTCTCCGTACTGGTCGAGGTCCACAGGACGAGCGAATGGCCGTCCCGCATTACCTTGTCGACGGCGGACAGCAGGCGGACGAGGACGGTCTGCGCGTCCGCCTGCGCGCCGAGGAACGCGGCCACGGTAGGCCGGTCGAAAGATCCGCGTGGCAGTGCACCCTCGATAACGGGCAGGGTCGTGCTGTCAGACTCGGTGTGAACCCATACCGGCGATTCCCATAGTTCCACTGGCAGCAAGCCGCCGAAGTCCTGCTGCGCATTCTCGGTGACCAGCGCGTGGGCGAAATAGTTCCCGGTCCGGCCGGAGAAGTCCGCTCCGGCGTAGACCACGTTCGCGGTGATGGTGCCGCCGCGCGCCGCGTCATGAACATGACACAAGTTCACCGGGGCATCCTCGGGGGATGAATCCCACGACGGCAGTTCGTACACGGTGAGCTGTTCGACTTCCCGCATCGCGCGCGGCGCCGTTCCCTCACTCAGCGCGTTGAACTGAAAGCCGGCGTATCCCCCTGCCCCGTGCTCGCAGGAGGTGTAGTAGAGCTGCAGGAACGCCACCTCAGTGCCCCCGGATGACGGGCACCATGTGTGCCTTGGACAGCAGCCAGAGGATCGGGTCCGCGACACGGTAAGGCTGGATTACTTTCGAGACACGCTTGTCCGGCGTCGGGATCGCGCCGAGCGCGGAAACACCGAAGTACCGGAAGTGCCGGTAGTTGTCCTGCAGATACTGGTCGATCTGTCCGCCATCCCAGTCGTGCAGCAGCGCCTGAACGTGGCTGTGTACGTCCCGGCCGTCCCGCTCGTTGCTGCCAGCGTCGCTGGGCTCTTTCCGGTTTAGCGCGCTACCCTCGGGAAAGTCGTGCCAGAGCGCGTCCAGTTTGGTGAACACGACGGCGAGGGGCTTCGGCACCGGCCGGTCACGGTGGCCGGCCTTCAGCATCTCCGTAATCCGCTGCAGGACGTGATAGGGATCGTCCTCCGGCCGGGGATCTTTCACCTGGGCCTCGCTGGCCGCAAGCCGCTGGCCGCCTACGGTCTGGAGCGGATCCAGGATCAGGATGACGGCGTCGGCTGCCCGGAGATAACGCCCGTTGAGGTCGACGCTGTCCCTCGTGGTCAGATCCTCACCGGCGGTATCGAAGAATGACAGCAGCGTCTGCCGGGTTCGGCGCTTGAACTTGAACACCATCGGCGGGCGGTAACCCTGCCGCTCGGCCGCCACCGTGAACGTCGGGTCAGGCAGCGAACGGCCCGCGTAGAGCCGTTGCTCGTAGTCACGCTTGAAGGTACTGCGGGTCTCGTCATCGGCACCCGGTATGGACGCCCCGAGCCTGGATCCCAGCCGGTTTTCGAATTCGTGCATGAGAACGGTCATGAAGACTGTCTTTCCGCTGTCCCGCGCCCCGACCAGGGCGATCAGCTGGCTGCGGATCCGGCCGAAGTGCAGTGGCAGCGTGGTGTGACAGGACGGGCAGACTCGTTCGAATGCCTCGGTTCCCGAGACCGGGCAGACCGACTTGTAACGATGCCTGCTGTCGCGGAAGGTATGCGGACGAACGCCGGCGGTGCTGAAGAACCTCTCCAGCCGCTCGTCCGGTTCGGGCTCGCAGCGGGTGCCGTCTAGGCCTGGCCGACCCGAGCAGCGGAACTCGATCCGCCATTCCGGGAACACTCTGTAGCAGTATGGGCAGGTCAGGCGGGTCCTCGGCAGCAGCGGCAGGTGGAACACGTCACTTCACCCGCAATTGTTCCACCGGAGGACGGACCAGCGTTACTTGATTACGCCGCGCCGCGGGTTGAGTCGGGTCAGCGAAGCAAATGACCCAGGAGGGCCCGTGCGGATCGAGGTCGACCACTCTTCGCAGTGGCTGGCCCGGGTCGAAGGGGCCGCCGGGGATCTCCGTCACGGTTTCGTCGTCGTGCGGCATCACGGGCGCGACCGGGTGCCGGCACTCGACGACAATGAGATCCGGCAAGGTACAAGGTCGCTCACAGACCAGCACCAGCTCACACTGACGCTGGTGCTGGCGCCGGGCGCCTACCGCACCGAGCCGGCCAGGAACGCGCCGGAAACTGTAGCTCACGCGTACCTTTGTGGCTGAGACCTCGATCTCGGCCGGCGCGGTGACATCCTCCTTGCCGTTTTCCCTGAACACGGCCCAGACTTCGACCCGCTGTGCCCCGTGACCCATGACCGCGGCGAAACCGCCCTCGGCATCGTATTGGCGCCGCGAGCGTCTCTGCTGCTGACGGCCCGCGGAAGGCCCGCGCTGGTCCTGCGCGGCCAAGGGCTGCCACGCGACGTACGCGGCAATCGCTTCATCCGGCCATTCCCAGGTAAGCCGAAGCTCCTCACCGAAGCGCTGCGCGGACAGAGCCCGCACTGGGGCTCCCCTAGTGATTTCGACGGTTCTCCCGCTGACGGCATCCGTAGCGCGGACGGTAAAGGCGGTCACAAAGGTCCGTGCCGACGGCAGCGTGAGCTCGTGGCTCATCCGCTGGTCGGGGCCGAGCACCCCGTCAGCATTTAGCAGTTGCCCGTACGATTCCATATCACCCGCGGCCACTGCCGTCCCGGCTGGCCATGGGGGCGGTTTCGCGGCCGCCCGCAGGGCGATTACGCCTGCGGACGGCTGAGTCCAGCTCAGCTGCACGATGTCGGTCCGGCCGGGCAAGGCCCGCGACCGCAGGTCCGTTATGGGCTGAAGGGGCGGGCGAAGGCCCAGGCCAGGGTCGGGCGACGCTGGCTTCGAAGCAGGGTCAGGCGCCGGGGTGCGGTCCGGTCTCGTAGTCAGTGGCCTGGTGCCTGGTATCCCGACTGGGACAGGGGGCTGGCGGGGGGATTTTAGTATTTGGTATTCCTCGGCAACCGCGGCCGCCAGCGTTTCCGCTTCGCGGCGCTCCAGTGAAAGCCTCACCACCTGCTCAGTCATTGCCCGCTGCGAGTAATCGAGTCGCACCAATGCGCGCAGCATCTGGACAACTTCCCACAAGACGATTTCGTCGAGCCTTCCCGGCTGCTGCGCCGCCTCCGCCAGTACCGACAGAACACGCTGCGAATCGTCGCGATTTATGGCCGGGACCTGTCTCCTGGCCTCTTCGATTGCCTCCCCATCCAACTTGCGCTCATCGTCCAGCCGTAGCCCGTCCAGTAGGCGGAAGCCGTATTTCGCGTTACCGAAAACTAGCTCCAGCGACAGCTTGCGCCCGAGTCGGGCGACACAATCGGTGAAATCCGGGTGCAGAGCCAGTGGCATCGGCGGCTCGGCGGGCAGCCGGGGCAGTTCAGCCACTCGCACGTTCTGCCGCTCAAGGGCTTCCCGCGCCTCAGCAGCCGTGACCTCAGGGCCCGACTCGGCACAGAGCCGCTCTACGTGCCACTGTCCGACGCACGACGCATCTTCCGACATGGCCGCCGCGCCGCGGTCAAGTCGTTGCGAGTACCCGAAGGGAGTCACGTAACCGTCGGCTGTATCGTCGTGCGTCATTGGCGGAAGAGAACCCGGAGACGGGCCGGGGAGTATTCTTGGCCGACTCGGCTATGCCAGAAAACCACTCTTTGCAGAATCCGCCGCAGGTCAGCGGCGCAAAGTGCCGGAATGACATCGACGACATGGCCCGCGCTCAGACTTGTCCGATCTCGACTCAATACGCTTTCCATGCAGATCCCGCCCGAAGCTGCTCATCAGCGTTGTTCGACTCTTCCATGATGTCCCAATTACCTTCGGAGTTCCATAGCTCGGGCCATGGGAGGCAGGCTTCAGGTACGTGTCGACCACAACTGGGCTGAAAGGAAATCGAACGAGAATACTGACATGACCTCTGACCTGGAGGGCACGTAGCGGAGATGACCGCCGCCGACCGGGCCGCGGTTACCCGCGGCGATCCTGGTTCAGGCGGGCGTTGCCTTGGCGCGGGCGAGCGCGCTGGCATACGACACGAGCGCCACCCCGGTCAGCAGCGCCATCGCCAGGGATACGCCGTTTCGCCCGTCCCTGACGAACATCTCGCCTGCCGCGAACGCCCCGGCGACGGCGACAAGTCCGGTGGCCGCGAAGCCGATCACCAGCCGGTCTTTCATGCGGATGGCCTTCGTCAGCAGGACGATCGCGGCGCAGATCAACAGCGTTCCGAGCAGGGCATGAAGCGTGAGGCCAAGGGGCGCGGTCCGCACCTCGTTAATGAACCCGGCGCGGGAGTCCGCGGGGGGGACTGTGATGAACAGGTTCAGGATCATGCCGAGCCCGAACTGCAAGACGAGCGCGATGAGCGCGACGAGGCAGTCCCGGCTCATGCTCGACGGCCCCGACAAGCGGAACCGGCTCTCCGGAGCGTCGCGAGTGATGAGCCCGTCTACTGGACTGGACACTGTTACCTTCCCGTCTCCGCCGTGCGGGGTGCTGTCGCCGTTGGATGTGCCTTGCGACCGTTACTCCCCGCCGGCAGTGTGATTACTCTATGTAATTACTCAGAATCGGACGGCTACGCAGGGCACTGGGGTACCGGCAGCTGACCTCGATCGGGTTCAGCGTGGTCATCGGGAACCGCTTAGCGACGGACGGTCATCGTTCGCGTCGCAGCGCCCCGAGCAGCGGGATCGCCGCGATCTTCTCCTCGGTCAGGTCGTCCCACCGGATGGCGGCCGCCGCCCGCGGCGCGTGGCTGGAACGGCAGTCGATGACGCGCTCGGGGGTAACGATGAAGTCGAGCGCGATGTCGTGACTGGTCAGCGGGATCACGCCGGCCGGCCGCAGCTGCACCTCGTGCACCGTGGTGAGCGTGACGGTGTGCGGGCCGACGAGGCCCGCCGCGGTGGCCAGGGCGAACTCCAGGTCGGCGAAGCCGCCGCCCTTGCCGAGCCGTGCCCCGTCCGCGCCGACCGCGACGCAGCCCATCACGACCAGGTCGACCGGGGTCAGCTCGTCCAGCCGCACCAGCCGCGCGGAGCGTGACGCACCGCTGATCGACGCGGCCTTGCGCGGCGGCTGATCCAGATGGTCGGGGTCCAGGAGGAAGAACGGCTCCGGTTTGGCCAGCCGCGGGACGGCCATGTAGACGGTCTTGCCGTCCTCAAGCGCGCGCTGCCGCACTGGCAGCTGCGCCGAATCGGGATTGGCCTTCACGGTCAGCGCCGCCTGCCACGCGGGCAGTCCGCGCAGCCGCTCGGCGGCCCGCTCGGCACCGGTGAAGTTCGGGATGCGACCGGGCGCGCCGGGAAACCTGGCCACCTTCGCCGCCTGCATGGCCGACCAGACCTCCGCGCGCAGTGCGGCCTTCGCGGCTAGGAGGTCAGCCGGGCCACCAGCGTCCCGGTCATGCCGGGGAGCCGAACGAACCATCCCCTCATAGTGCACCCTGCGCTCAGCGGTAAGTGAGTGTCCCGTCGTCAAGGTCCGCCTTGGGCAGGATGTCGCGTTCCTGCTCGTGCTCGAGCAGGTGGGTCCACGGCTCGCGGTCGCCCCGCTTGTACAGCAGGTGCTGCGTGCGCATGACGTAGCCGGCGTTGAAGTTATCTGGGTCGGCAAACGACAGCAGTGGCATGTCCGCCTCTTCTGGGCGCAGCGCGGGCGTCACCATCGTGGCGCCCTTATCCCGCATGCTCGCAAGCAGGCGGACGAGGAGGTCGCAGACCAGGTCCACGCGCAGGGTCCAGCTGTGCCTGAAGTAGCCGAAGACGTAGGCCATGTTCGGCACGCCGCTGATCATCACGCCGCGCCAGGTCACGCGCTCGGTGAAGTCGACCGGCGCGCCGTCGACGGTGAACGCGACGTCGCCGAAGAGCGACAGGTTGAACCCGGTGGCGCTGACGATGATGTCGGCGGGGATCTCGTCGCCCGAGCTGACCCTGATCCCGCGCTCGGTGAACGTCTCGATGGTGTCGGTGACGATCGAGGCCGTCCCCTCGCGCAGTGTCGCGAACAGGTCACCGTCAGGGACGATGGCGATGCGCTGCTGCCACGGGCGGTAGCGGGGGGTGAAGTGCTTTTCGACGTCCAAGCCCGCGGGCAGCAGCGGGCGCATGGACTCGACGAGGAACGCGTGCAGCTCGCTGGGCGACTCCGTCGACATGCGGGCCAGCAGGTCCATTTGCGCCGTGAACTTACGGCGCAGGATCTCGTGCGTCCACTCCTCGGGGATGTCCAGGGCACGCAGCTCCACGGCGAGCGGGTCGTTGGCGGGCGGGGCGAAGTAGTAGGAGGGGGAGCGCTGCAGCATCGTGACGTGCTCCGCTTTCCCCGCTATCGCGGGGATCAGCGTC
>Ga0210389_10004416_pt1 | contig 10935 bp, 12 predicted proteins | sample IncBWH28OmetaG_FD_160127 | JGI IMG/M metagenome (GOLD analysis project Ga0210389, IMG submission 160127) | Forest soil microbial communities from Barre Woods Harvard Forest LTER site, Petersham, Massachusetts, United States - Inc-BW-H-28-O ... | reverse complement strand
CGAGGGCGGCAGGCCGAGCTTGCTGAAGATGTTGCTGATGTGCTTTTCGACGGCGCGCTCTGAGACGTAGAAGCGCTCGGCGATAGCGCCGTTGGAGCGGCCCTCGGCCATCAGGGCGAGGACGTCGCGCTCGCGCGGGGTGAGCATATCGAGGGCGGCCGTATGCCGGGTGGCGCTGAGCAGGCCGGTGACGACTTCGGGGTCGAGGGCGGTGCCGCCCGCCGCGACCCGGGTGATCGCGTCGTCGAACTCCGCGACGTTCGCGACCCGGTCCTTGAGCAGGTAGCCGACGCCGCCTGAGCGCATTCTCAGCAAGTCGGCCGCGTACCTGGTCTCGACGTACTGAGAGAACACCAGGATGCCGACCGCGGGGTGGGCGCGGCGGATCGCGATCGCGGCGCGCAGGCCCTCGTCGGTGTGGTCAGGTGGCATCCGGACATCGACGATCGCGACATCGGGCGCATAGGCAGCGACGGCGGCGAGGAGGGCGCCCGCGTCGCCGACCGCGGCCACGATCTCGTGGCCGCGGTCGGTAAGGATCTCGGTCAGGCCCGCCCGGATCACTGCGGCGTCCTCGGCGATGACGATGCGCATGGCTACCGCGCTCTCAGGCGTGGGACGGCAGTTCGACGGTGACGGTCGTGGGGCCGCCCAAGGGACTGCGGATCTCGATGCGGCCGTCCACGGTGCGGACGCGCTCGGCGAGTCCGCGCAGGCCGCCGTTCGGGACCGGGCGGGCGCCGCCGACACCGTCGTCGGTGACGCGGACCCGCAGCAGGCCGGGGACGTGCACGGCCTCGAGCGTAGCGTGCATCGCGCCACTGTGCTTGGCCACGTTGGTGAGCAGTTCGGCCGCCGAGAAGTAGGCGATGGTCTCGATGGCGGCCGAGGGCCGCTCGGGGATATCGGTGATCAGCTCGACGGGGACCGCGCTGCGGTTCGCCAGGGTGGCGAGCGCGTCGGCCAGTCCGTTGTCGAGCACCGGCGGGTGGATGCCGCGGGCCATCGTCCGCAGGTCGGTGATCGCCTCGAGCGCGCCGCGGTGCGCGTCCTCGACCAGCTGGCTGACGCGGGCCAGGTCGATGCCGCCGGCGTCGTGAAGCTTCTCCCTGGCCAGGCCGAGCTTCATGGCCAGGGCCACGAGCTGCGCCTGGGTGCCGTCGTGCAGGTCCCGTTCGATGGTACGGAGCCTGGCGGCGGAGTCGTCGACGACGCGCGCCCGGCTCTGCTCGAGTGCGCGGATCCGTGCCGCTGACGAACCAGGTCCGAGCAGGCCCTGCATCAGCCAGAGGTCAACCTCCGTGAGGCCGTGCGTGGCCCAGGGGCCGGCGATCAGCAGGGCGACACCGAGCGGGAGGAGCGTGAACGAGCCGGACAGGCTCGCGAGCCCGGCACCGCCGAACGCACTGCCGAGGCCGAGCGTCCGCCAGGCGGGGAAGGTCAGGCAGAACACGCCGCCCAGCCAGCAGGCCGCGATGACCGCGAGCCCGATCACGGCGAGCGGGAGCTTCAGCGCGAAGTAGCCGCGCGTCCGCCACGCGACCGGCTCAAGGACCCGTGCGCCCATCCATTTGTTAAACGCGTTCTGCTGCCGCACCGAGGTGACTGGGATGCGCGCCGCCGCGACCAGCTCGGTGACTCGCTCAGGGCTGAGCTTCCTGACGGTGACCCCTGGCTTCGAGTCCCACACCCGGGCCTTACCTCCGGCGTCGGCGACCGCCTTGGCGAAGCCGCCGGCCACCCTGAAGTCGCGCGTGGCCACCATCATCCGGTGCACGGGCAGGATCGGCGGCGGCGCGGGAATGTCTTCGCCGAGCAGTCCGTGGGCAAGGGATCGGGCAGCCCCGCCGAACTTCCGCACGCCGGTCGCCGACAGCGCCCACAGGATCCCGTTTACCAGGAACGGCACGGTGAACGCGAGGGCGGCGATCGCCAGTGGGAGGCTGGCGAGGACGTAGCCGACTTCGTTCCAGGCGCGCCGCGTGAAGGGCGCCTCGATCACGCGCCGCAGCGGCGACGCGGCCGACTCGGTCATGATGTGATTGTCGTACGTGATGACGGTGCTGTGACCGCCTGCTGACTTAGTTTGTGTCCTCATGCCTCGATGCTGCGCCCGAGGCCTGGTGCCGGGCGATCGTGGCAGCCGAGGCGTTTAGGTACGGCTAGCACGACCGAAGGCTAGTGCCACTTGAAGCGCCAGGTGGCGAACGCGCAGGCGGCGGCGGTCCAGGCGAGCAGGACCAGCAGGTCCGTGGCCGGCGCGTGGACGACCGGGGTGTAGCCCTGCTGGAGGATCTGGGCGAGTGCGCGGACCGGGAACAGGCCGACGGCCGCCGACAGCCAGTGCGGGACGGGGAACGTCGGGTCGAAGATGCCAGACATGATCGCCAGCGGAAGGTAGCTGGCGTTGGCGATCGGTGACGCCGACTCGGCGCTGCCCGCGACCGAGCTGAGCGCGAGGCCAAGTGCGCCGAAGCAGACGACGCCGAGGAAGAGGCCGCCCGCGATCTCCGGCAGGCCGCTCGCGCGCGGTACCGCGCCGAAGGCGAACGCGCCGATGGCCACGATGCACGCGGTGATCGCGAGGGTGGTGGCGGCCGTGCTCGCGAGGACACCGGACAGGTACGCGCTCGCGGGCAGGGGCGTGGTCCTGATCCGCTTCAGCACGCCGTCGTGCCTGAGCGTGGCGAGCTTCGCGCCGAGGTTGACGTAGGCGGCGACGATGACGCCGAACGCGATGATCGAGGGTACGAAGATCATCTGGCTCTCGACGTGCGTGCCTGGCAGGTACCCGGTGGCGGTCGTCGACCCGATGAGCAGCAGCAGGGCGATCGGCAGCGCGAAAGTGAACAGCGCGTACTCCGCGCTGCGCCAGAACGAGCGCTGTTCGAGTATGGCCTGGCGGAAGGCCAGGCTGACGGTGCGGCTCAGTTGGTGCCTCCGGTAACCAGCTGGAGGTAGGCGTCCTCCAGCGTTGGGGTCTCAACGGACAGGTCGTCGAGGTCGCCGAGGTCGTTCGCGGCGGCCCAGCCGAGCAGCTCACGCAGTGCGGTCGCGGAGTTCTCCGTCTGGCAGACCGCGACCTCGCCGCTGACCACGACATCCAGGCAACGGGGGGGCGCGAGTGAGCCGTCAAGGACTCGTTCGGGGGCGGCGAATTTGATCTTCGTTTTTACCCTGGCCTGGCGGGCGACGTGCCGCACCGTGCCTGCGACCTCGATGCGGCCGCCCTGCAGTATCGCCACCCGGTCGGCGAGGCGCTCCGCCTCGTCGAGGTAGTGGGTGGTGAGCACGATCGTCTTGCCGAGCGTGCGCAGGTTCTCGATCGCCGCCCAGCAGCGGCGGCGCGACTCCGGGTCGAAGCCGGTCGTCGGCTCGTCGAGGAAGATCAGGTCCGGGTCGCCTGCCAGGGCGAGTGCCAGGTCGAGGCGGCGGCGCTGCCCGCCGGAAAGGCGGCGCACCTGGACGTTCCTGTCGCTGGTGAGCTCCACGACCTTCAGCAGGTCTTCCAGGTCCCGCGGGTTCCTGTAGTAAGCGCGCCAGCTGTCGATCAGCTCCGCCACCCGGGCCTGCCGCGGGAAGCCGCATTCCTGCAGGACGATGCCTATCCGCGCGCGAAGCTTGGCCGACTGCGCCCGCGGGTCCATGCCGAGGACGCTGACCGTCCCGCCGGTCCGCTGCCTGAAGCCTTCGAGGATCTCGACGGTGGTGGTCTTGCCGGCCCCGTTGGGGCCGAGCAGGCAGAAGACCTCGCCGGTCTTGACCTCGAAGTCGACACCCGTGAGCACCGGGCGGTCCGCGTAGCTCATCGTGAGGCCGGAGACCTCGATCGCGGTGCTCATGGGCGCTCCTTGCTGTTCAGGTACTGTGCCATCAGATACTGGGGCGGCACGAGTGCGTGCAGCAGCGCGTCGACCGCGGTCTCCCGGGCCAGGCCGGGCGGGATCGCCGCGCCGTACGGGTCGGAGTGGCGGTGCCTGGCGAACCCGGTGAGCGTCTCAAGTACCAGCCGCGCGGTCGCCGCGGTGTCCGGCGTGAGACGCAGCTCGCCGGTCTTGGCGCGGCTGTCCAGGTACTGGGTGAGCGCGTCGAGTACCGGGCGGCGCAGGCCCGTGTTGAGCAGGTCGGCGAGCTCGGGCAGCTCGCGGGCGGAGCGCTCGATCATGTCGGCGGCCTTGGCGGTCTGCTCCTCCAGGGCGAACAGCTCGCGCATGATCAGCTGAAGCTCGCCTGCCGGGTCATCCCGGCCGGCTGAGTCACCCGGGTCGCCCGTGCGCAGTGCCTGCGCGAGGGCGCCGAACGGGACTTCCGCGGCCACGAACTCGCGCGCCTGGCCGATCATCTCCGCCAGGGACGGCACGGTCACCGGGAACTCGCCGCCCTGGTCGCCTTCCCCTGGCAGCGGCTCAAGCAGCAGCGCGTGCCTGATCGCCAGGACGAACAGGCCTTCCTTGCCGTCGACGTACCGGTAGAGCGCCGCCTCGGAAAGGCCTGCCTCCCGCGCGACGTCGCTCATGTGCGCCGACCGGTAGCCGTCCCTGGCGAACACCCGCACCGCGGCGGCGATCACCTCGGGAAACCGCTGGTGGGCACTTCGCTTGGCTGTCACTCGGGCGAGTATATGGGGGTAAGTGAGCCGTTCACTCACAATGTGCGGGCGATCGCTGGCTAAGAAGTGGAATGTCCGCGAAGTCACGTTCCCTCTCATCAGCCTGCGGGCGGCGATGCGGGCGGGGGGATAATAACGCGCGGGTCTCCCCTACCGTGAGGGTGGTTACTGGCGGATGGAAACGCTCCCCGGCTCGCTGACCGGGTCGCTGGCGGGCATCGTAGGCGCGGAGCACGTGCTGACCGGGGACGCGGCCGCCGGGTACGCCGTCGACTGGACGGGGCGGTTCCGCGGGCGGGCGGCGGCCGTCGTGCGGCCAAGGGACACCGCTGCTGTCGCGGCGGTGCTCGCCCTGTGCCGGGATGCCGGGGTGCCAGTCGTGCCCCAGGGCGGTAACACCGGCCTGGTCGGCGGCGGCGTGCCACTGCACGGCGAGGTGGTGCTCAGCCTCGCCAGGCTCAGCGACCTTGAGCCGGCTGACCAGGAGGCGTCCCAGGTCACGGCGGGCGCCGGGGTTACGCTGCAGCGGGTCGCGGACGCCGACCCTGACCTTGACCTGGGGATCCAGATCGCCAGCAGGGAAAGCGCGACCGTCGGGGGCGCGGTGGCGACGAACGCTGGCGGTGTGCGGGTGCTGCGCTACGGGCCGATGCGCGCGCAGTTGCGCGGCATCGAGGCCGTGCTGTCCGACGGCACCGTGGTGTCGCACCTGGCCGGGCTCACCAAGGACAACACCGGCTACGACTACCCCTCGCTGCTCGCGGGCTCGGAAGGCACGCTGGCCGTGATCACCCGGGCGCGGCTCCGCCTGGTCCCGCGCATACGAGACGCCGTGACCGCGGTCATCGGGGTCGACGGCCTTGCCGCGGTGCACGCGCTCGCCCGGCAGGCGGTCGCGTCGGTGCCCGGGCTGATCTCCGCGGAGTTCTTCACGTCGGCGGGACTTGACGTTCTCATCGCGCACGCCGGCCTTGTGCCGCCGCTGCCCGCGGGCCCCCCGGCGTACCTCCTGCTTGACGCGACGGGTCCCGGCGCGCTCGACGACCTGGCGGAGGTGATCGGCGACCTTCCCGCCGCCGTCGGCGAGTCCGCCGCCGACCGGCGACGGCTGTGGTACTACCGGGAACGCCATCCGGAGGCGGCCGGGTTCCTCGGCGTCCCGATCAAGCTCGACGTGTCGGTGCCCGCGGCGCACTGGGTGCGGCTCGCGTCCGAGGTGGCCGCCGTGGTCGGCGCGGCGGATCCGGCGGCGCGGGTCATCACGTTCGGGCACGTCGCCGACGGCAACGTACACGTGAACATCGTCCCTGGCGCGGCGGCCGACGGGCGGCACGAGGACGCGGTGTTCAACTTCGTGGCGTCGCTCGGCGGCTCCATTTCCGCGGAGCACGGCATCGGGGCGCTGAAGGCGCCGTGGCTGCACTTGGCGCGCACCGAGGCCGAGCGCGGGCTGTTCGCGCGGATCCGCGGCGCGCTCGATCCGTCGGGCACGCTGAATCCGCACGTGCTGCCGCGCTTAGGCCAGGGCCGACATCAAGGAGAAGGGCGCGCCTGCGCCCTTGCCCCGCCGCTGGCCTGGTCGTCGCGGCGGCGCAGCCCGTCGGTCACCACGGTGAGCAGCCGGTCGGTCCTTCCCTCGTCGCCGGTGCCTGGTGGCAGGTCGTTGATGGTGCGGAGCAGCCCCTTGAGCAGGGCTGTCAGGTCTTGCGTGGTGACGTCGGCGCGTACCGCGCCCGCCTGCTGCGCGCGGCGCAGCAGCACGTCGAGCGCGGCGTGCAGCTCGTCCTGAAGCGAGCCGGGGATGGCGATGGCGTCGGGCAGGTCGCGCTTCACCGCCGCCTCTTGCCTGAACCGGCCGAGGAAGCCGAAGAAGGCCTGCCCGGGGTCCGGGTCGCTGGCGAGGCTCCGCGCGGCGGCGATGAGGTCCCCGAGCCTGGCGGTGACCACCGCCTCGAACAGCTCTTCCTTGGAGGGGAAATGGCGGTAGACCGTCCCAGGACCGACACCGGCCATGGCGGCGATCTCGTCGAGGGGAACGCCGTAGCCGGACGCGGCGAACGCGTCCTGCGCCGCGCGCAGGACCTTGTCCCTGTTGCGTTGCGCGTCGGCGCGCAGCGGCCGGTCAGCCATGCTGGCTAACCGGGGCGCTGGTTCCGTATAGTACAAGCGGGGTCATCGTTCCGATTGTAAGGAGTGCGCCATGCCATTGACACCGCGCGAGGTCGCAGAGCAGGTCCGCAAGATGGTGGCGGGGGAAGGCGTCGTGTTCGCCGACCTCTTCGCCGCCGACGGCGTGCTCACCTACCCGTTCGCCCCGCCAGGACATCCGCGGGAACTGCGGGGACGCGACGCCATCCGCGCCTACTTCGCGGCCGCCGGCCAGGCACGCGCGCTGTTCACCATGGCGGGCGTCGACGCCGTGACCTGGCAGACCGACGACCCAGCGGTGGTCGTCACCCAGATCACCCACCACGGCAAGTCCCACGTCACCGGCGCCCCCTACGAGTTGACCGCGGTCGGCGTCATCCGGGTACGCGACGGCATGATCGTCAGCTACGAGGATTACATGGACCCCATCGCCCTGGCCCGGCTCCTGGGCCGCACCGGCGACCTCGCCGCCGCCCTCGGCACAGCCTGAGAATGGGCTAGCGCGCCCCCACCAGCACTTGACAGGCAGCCATCTGGCTGCCTATCGTAAAAGGCAGCTAGAAGGCTGCCTTTTCAATGAATGACGAGACGAGCTGTGTTGATGGACGAGGTGTTCAGGGCGCTGGCCGACCCAAGTCGCCGGCGGCTGCTCGACAGCCTGAACGGGCGGTCCGGGCAGACCCTGCGCGAGCTGTGCGCCGGGCTCGACATGGCCAGGCAGTCGGTGAGCAAGCACCTGGCGGTGCTCGAGGAGGCGAACCTCGTCACCACCGTGTGGCACGGCCGGGAGAAGCTGCACTACCTCAACGCCGAGCCGATCAACGCCATCGCCGACCGGTGGATCAGCCGGTACGACCTACCCCGGGTCCGCGCGCTCGCGGACCTGAAGCAAGCCCTGGAGGAGACCCCCATGGACAAGCCGAGCGTCGTGTACGCGACCTACATCAGCACCACCCCCGAGCGGCTCTGGCAGGCGCTGACCGAGCCTGAGTTCACCAAGCGCTACTGGGAGACGACCTTCAGCACCGACTGGGCCCCCGGCTCGACGATGACCTGGGACAACCACGGCGTGCTGATCAGCGACCCCGAGCAGGTGGTGGTCGAGTCCGACCCGTTCCGCCGCCTGTCCTACACCTGGCACAGCATGACGCCGGAACTGGCCGAGCGATTCGGCTGGGACGACGCGCTCCTCGCGAAGCTCTCAAGCGAGCCCCGCTCGACGGTGAGCTTCGAGATCGAGCCGACCGGAGAAGGCGTGGTCAAGCTGACCGTGGTGCACGACGGCTTCGCGCCAGGCAGCACGGTGGCGGAGATGGTCGGCGGCGGCTGGCCCGCCGTCATCGCCAGCCTCAAGACCCTCTTGGAGACAGGCGACCCGCTCCCGGTCTGACGGGCATAGCCGCCGGGCCCGCGGCGTTTTGCTCGCTGACTGAGCAAACGGCTTGGGAGAGACGGCTTGGGAGAAGGGCGGCGGACATGGCACAGGACACGCACCGGCAGGTGCGCATCGAGCGGGTCGCGGCTGGCAGTTACACGGTGCGCAACGAGCGCGGCGGGACGATCACGGTCGGCCAAGGGGCCGACGGGGAGTTCACGCCGGTCGAGCTGCTGCTCACGGCGATCGGGACGTGCACGGCGATTGACGTGGACGTGCTGACGTCCCGGCGGGCGGAGCCGTCGGAGTTCACCGTCGAGGTCGGTGCGGAGAAGGTACGCGACGCGCTCGGTAACCGCCTCACGGACATCGCGGTCACGTTCCACGTGTCGTTTCCCGAAGGCGCGGCGGGCGACGCGGCGCGGGAACTGCTCCCTGGCGCCGTCCGCCGCTCCCACGACTCGCTGTGCACGGTGAGCAAGACGGTAGAGCTCGGCACGCCCGTCAAGAGCGAGATCGCCTGACCCTGGCTGGCCCAACCCGAGCCGAGCGTGCCCGTTTCGTCGGAGTTGTCCCGGCGGCGCTGCCGCCCGGACCATGATCATGGAAATTCCGCAGCTTATTTGCTGCGGAATTTCCATGAAAAACGAAATCCCGCTCGAACACGCCGCGCCCGAGCCGGGCGGCTAGGCCGCGTAGCCTGCGGCCTTGGTTACCTCGACGCGGACGACCACGCGGACGGCGCCCGGCCTGTCCTCGCCTGGGTCCTTCCCGTCGTACTTCCACGACAGGCCGGTGTCGAAGCGCCGTCCGATGTCCGGCGTCATCGACGCCGAGCCGCGCAGCTCGACGTAGTTCTCCGGGTCAGCGGAGTCGATCACCGTGACGCTGACCCGCGGGTCGCGCACCATGTTGCGGTGCTTTACCCGGCCTTCCACCGTGGAGAACAGCAGGTCGTCACCGTCGCGGCCGACCCACATGACAGAAGTCTGCGGGCTGCCGTCGGCGTTCACCGTGGCCAGTACCGCGTAGTTGCGCCCGTCGATCAGCCGGATCGCCGATTCACTCAGCTGGATTCCCATGCTGGCAAGGTAACAGCGAGCCGTGCACGACCCGGCCGCCGACCATCGCGGCGGCCGGGATTTTCTGGCCCGACTCGCGCCGGTGGTAGCGTCGGGCGGGTCATGAACTACCTCAGCGGCGTGAATCGCCTGGCGAACAGCTACCGCGTCATGCGGCACGGGCAGAGCAAGGCGAACGAGGCCGGCGTCATCGTCAGCCGGATCGAGACCGACCGCGACGGCGACTGGGGGTTGTCTGAGCTTGGCCGCCGGCAGGCGCTCGCGGCGGCACAGCAGTGTGACCTGCCAGCGGATACCGTTATCTGCTCGTCGGACTTCTCCCGCGCACGGCAGACCGCGGAGATTATGCGCGCGCACCTCGGCGCGGCCGAGGTCACCATCTCCGCGGCGCTGCGCGAGCGGTGCTTCGGTGACCTGGAAGGGACCTCGGCGGCCAACTACGCGCGGGTATGGACGACCGATAACGCAGGTGCCGGCCACGGGTGCACCGGGCACGCGGTTGGAGGCATCGAGTCCGCGGCCGCCGTGCTTAACCGGACGACGGCGCTGGTCGCGGACCTTGAACGGCAGTATCGCGGCCGCGACATCCTCCTGCTCTCCCACGGGGACACCCTCCAGATCCTGGAGGCAGGCTTCCTCCGGATGGACCCGTCCTTGCACCGCCAGCTGCCGCACCTCGACACCGCGCAGATCCGCGAGCTGCGCCTAAGGGAAGGACCCGCACCGGTCCAGGCGCCCCTGTTCTGACGCTCCTGTTCTGACGCTCCTGTTCTGACGTCGCGGCGAAATCGACGCCTTGCCTGCCGGCCAGGAACTGGTGATGCCACAATTTTCAAATGGACTACCCGCACCCGCCTACGCCGTCTTTTCTCTTTGATCTTGACGGGACGCTGATCGACAGCGTCTACCAGCACGTGATCGCCTGGCGCGCCGCGCTCAGCGCGATCGGCATCGACCTGTCCGTCTGGCGGATCCACCGGCGGATCGGGATGAGCGGCGGGCTTTTCGTGCAGGCCCTGCTGCGAGAGACCGGCCGGTCGCTGTCCCCCCAGGACATCGAGGCGCTGCAGCTGGCGCACGCCGCCGAGTTCCGCAAGCAGGCCGGGTCGGTGACCGCGCTGCCTGGCGCGCGTGAGCTGCTAGCCGCGCTCAGCACCGCGGGCGTGCGGTGGGGCATCGCGACCAGCGGTTACGCCGCGACCGCGCGGCCCGCCCTGCGACTGCTCGGCCTGCCAGAAGACACCCCGATGGTGACCAGGGACTTGGTGCGGCACGCCAAGCCGGACCCGGACCTGTTCCTGGCGGCCGCCGCGCTGCTGGGCGTGGAACCGCGGCACACGATGGTGGTCGGCGACAGCGTGTGGGACCTGCTCGCGGCGCGGCGCGCCGGCGCGCTGGGCATCGGGCTGCAGTCCGGCGGCTACGGCCGGGAGGAGCTTGAGCGGGCCGGCGCCTACCGGGTGTACGCGGACCCCGCGGAGATGCTGGCCAGGCTCGACGAGGCGGGCGTCCGGTTGGACGAGCCCGGCCAGTACCGCTACACCGGCCCCATGCCGGTGCTGCGGTAGCCGGACGCGCTAGTTCACTGGTAGGAGATCATCACCGGGGCCGGCGTCTCCGTCATGGTCTGCCCTGGCGTGAGCATCGGGTGGTCCTTGACGAGGAAGTCCTTCCAGCCGAAGAACACGCCGCGCGGCGCCGCCGCGGTGACCGCGTTTCAC
>Ga0210389_10004414_pt1 | contig 10937 bp, 6 predicted proteins | sample IncBWH28OmetaG_FD_160127 | JGI IMG/M metagenome (GOLD analysis project Ga0210389, IMG submission 160127) | Forest soil microbial communities from Barre Woods Harvard Forest LTER site, Petersham, Massachusetts, United States - Inc-BW-H-28-O ... | reverse complement strand
ACCTCACCGGTTTTCCCGGCGCACAAGGAGCCGAACATGATGTTTATAGGCGTAGATTACCACCCGAGCTTTCAGGCGATTGCATTTTTTGTGGAAGAAACTGGCGAGTATGACGAACAGGAACTGAACCGCAGTGAGGGACAAGCCGAGAAATTCTATCGAGGCCTGAAGCAGCGAGGAATCTGTGTACGGGTAGGGATGGAGGCCACCGGACATTCACGCTGGTTCGAGCGGCTACTGGCTGAATTAGGATTCGAGCTGTGGATCGGCGATCCCGCGGAGATCAAAGCGAAGCGAGTGAAGAAGCTTAAGTACGACCGTGAGGACGCTCGACTCATGCTAAGACTGATGCGGGAGAACAACTTTCCTCGGATCTGGGTACCAGATCCGGAGAATCGGGATCTGCGACAACTGCTGTGGCACCGGCATCGGTTGGTGCAGATGCGCACGCGGATTCTGAATCAGTTGCAGGCGTTGGCCATGAACGAGGGCTATCGCTGGAAGAAAAAACTATTCAGCGAACAAGGGCGAGCACAGTTGGAAAAGCTCGCGTTAGCTCCCTGGGCCAGTCGGCGCCGGCAAGAGTTGCTAGAGCTACTGGACCGTATGAATCCTACAATTGAGGAGTTAACCGCAGCCGTCGAGCGAGAAGCGAAGAAGCGTCCCGACGTGATGCGGCTGATGACGCATCCTGGCGTGGGCCCGCTTACGGCTCTTGCCTATGTGTTGATCATCGGAACTTGGGAACGCTTTCCATGCGGCAAGCAGATAGGCAACTACGTGGGGATGATTCCGTGTGAGGAGTCCAGTGGTGGCAAGCAGCGATTGGGACACATCAGCAAGCAAGGCAGTTCGTTGTTGCGCTTCTTACTGGTGGAGGCCGCCCAAGCCGCCGCACGAATCAATCCGGAATGGCGACGTCGGTTCATTCATCTGGCGATGCGTCGACACAAAAGCATTGCCAAGATAGCGATGGGACGCCGGCTGGCGGTTCGGTTGTATTGGATGTGGCGGAATGGTTGTGAGTATTCGCAGTCATTAGAGTTTGGTTCGTACGCGGGACAGCTCGGAACCGGACAGGGTGTGAAGTAAAACACCGTGGACTTGATTGGCATCCCGCTCCCTGAAAAGGGAGTTTGAAGAAGTAATCATGGTCGAAGTACAGACCGAAGAGATGTATAGGTCGGACTGAAGCCGACCGAAAGATTACGAGCGAGCCGTGGTCGTTGAAGCAGGGGCCAGAGAAGAACAACGAAGACCACTCTTCGGAGTGAACGGAGAGGTGTTTTCAAAAAAGGATTTGACAGAGCCGACATTGTTAGAGATGTCCGGTAACCCGACTTCCATGATAGGTCTGTGTCAAGAGGCAAAGAGCTTCCTGCGGCGCTCGGGAGGAGCGCGGGTGTAAATTCTTTTCTTCAGCGCGTGTTGGCCTCCCGGCCGGGGTTCCTCGCGATGGAGAACCAGACTTCCATTTGCTGGCGCAGGCGATCCGCTGGCCAGATGATTGAGTTTGTGTTCTCCTGCCAGTCTCGAAACTTATCAACGGGAGCATCGGGAGATTGCGCTCTCGTGCCCAGTCGGGTTAACGGCGAGACCTGGCAGGCTCGCGCTGAAAAAACTCTTTTGCCCTAGCCTAAGCGGCGGTGCACGTCTCCCGGTCCAACACCAGGAAATGGGTCTGCCCGCGATCCACGGCCAGCAGATAGTCCACCAACTTCCGCGCCACCGCCAGCGTCGCGCGATTGGCATTGCCTCGTTGCTTCTCGCGGTCATACAGCAGCGCCAGGGCGGGGCTATAACGGGGCGCCATCTTGGCCGCTTCGATCAGTGTGGTTTGCAGATGCTTGTTGCGCTGCTTGGACAGCGGCGTGCGCTGCATGGTGTTGCCGGAATCTTTCTGTTCGCCACACAGCCCGCAGTAGCTCACGGCTTTCTTGATCGACGAAAAGCGCTGCACTTCGCCCACTTCCAGCTGCAGCGAACGGATCAGCGCGTTCTCCGTTTTGCTCAAGCGCACCACCATCTCGCGACACTGCCGCAGCAGCAAACGCAGCCCTCCATCGCAGGATGGACTGCTGGCCGAACGTGGCGCCAACCGCGATTCGCGAGCGGCGGCGCACGCTGCGTTACCGCAACCTGCTGGTGCGCCAGATAGTGCAGATGAAAATTAAAATCAGCACACTGCTGATGGAAGCCGGGGTGAGCTACAACAAACAGCGTTTGCACCAAGCCGGTTATTTCCCCGAGCTGCTGGCGACCAACCCGCACATCGAAGCACTCCGGCAGAAAATCACAGTGCAGACAGTCGCAAATCTTCCGGGCATCCACACGGTCGTTCTTCTTTTTCGCCAGCACAATGGCGCGCAGCATCAGCGGATGCGCCACCTTCAGCGCGGCGGCCTGCGGTATCAAGTGATCGTAGATCCAGCCGGTGAACATGGTCGCTTCCATCGCCGCGCTCCACGGCTGTGGCAGTGATTTCATCCAATGATCTAAATCAAAACGTGTGGCGGGAATCCATCCTTCGGAGTGAATGCGGCCACTGCTGTCTTTCACGCAGTAGTTGATCTTGCGCTTGTGTACGTCCAGCCCGATGTAATACATAGGTTCCATGGGGAGCCTCCTTGGTGCTCTGAATCAGCTCGCAGCTGAGTTCAGCTTTTCTACACCGAGCGCTCCTCCCTTGACCTATTAATCCTCCAAATCCTTTACCTCATTTCCTTCCTTTACGTTCTTCACTTCCTTATTTCTTCGGCCGTGATTCTGGCGGCACCAATCCGTTGGCCCGGTAATAGACCACCAACTGGCCGTAATGCTCTCCTGAATGCGCGATCAGCCCGTATGCCAGGTCATACAACCGGTCCAGACGCGGCCCGCCGTCGTTGACCGCTTCCATCAGGCCTTTGTCGCCCTTGGCCTTGATCTCCTCGGCGCCGTCTTCGACGCACTTCTTTACGAACGCCACCAGATCCGCCCGGTTCTTGATATTGACGTCCTTGGGATCATCGGCGTAGGCCATTTTGCGGGGCTTCTTGCCAGCGGCGGTATCCGTGAAAAAGTACATGGACGCCGAAGCGTGCACCAGATTCGCGACGAAGGTCCGCGACTCCGCCTGCGGCTTATACGAAAACTTGTCCTCCGGAAAATCACTCGCCATGGCAATCAGCTTCCGTCCGATGTCGTTCCATGACTCCAGCACGGCTTCCGACGGGCTGGGAGCCGGCCCCGGCGCTTTCTTCGGGGCTTCCTGGGCCCGCAGGGGAGCCAATGCAAAACACACCGCCAACCATACCAAGGCAAACCTTGAAAAACGTTTCATAGCTTCTCTCCTCATGAATGAATCCCCAACCACTAATTACTTCGGTGTTTCGCAGGTGAAGTTGGAGCCGTCGTTGGGGTCGCCGGAGCCTTTGTATTGGGCTTGCTGCGGGTAAGGGCAGAGTGGGCGGCTGAGTGTCACCTTGGGGTCAGCGCCGCTGTCTTCGAGCTTAGAAGCGATGACGCTGGGTGGGGCTGTGCCCTGCTCAACCCATTGTTCGAGCGCGACGTAGATGTTGTGCTGCGGGTCGTTGGAGATACTGAAGCCGTTTTCGCCGAAGACGTCGGGACCGGGGCCGCCATAGCAGTGCTGCATTCCGGGCACCATGTACAGGCGCAGGAAGGAATCGGCATCGGGCTTGCCCATCTGTTGAATCACGGACTCGTAGTAATTGATGCTGTTGAGCGGGGAAATCACGGCGTCGCTCCAGCCATGATAGATGATGAGTTTGCCGCCGCGGGCTGGAATGGTTTCAGATTTGTATCGGTAGAATTGAGAACGCATGCGAACTTTTTGTCGGAAGCCGCGAGCGCATCATCTAGATTCGCCTTCTTATAATCCCAATCCGCTTTATCGTAGACCATGTCCGCGAAATAGCCGTAATCGGACACGAAGAGAAGCGTCTTGGCGGGCGCGGGACCGGTGATATAAAGCGGCCAACCACCTTGACCTTCTTCGCCGCCAGGCATGAAGCCCGGGAAAATTTGGCTGCCCTTGGAGTCCGTTGCGCCTTGATAGAGTTTTTTCAGTGCTATGGCCTGCGGCTCGGTGAGGCACGAATCGGAATCAGCGCCTTTGCACAACATGGTGGACGGATCGAAGTGGCATTGGCGCGGGTCATTCAAAATGCCGTCGTTCAGGCCGTCGCTTGCATCGCAGGCGGCCACCGCAGCCTGTGCGATCGCGGGAATTTTGCTGCCAGGGATGTAACTGTTGGCGTCGAGCGTGGTGGCCTGTGCGTCCCATAGAACGCTGGTGAGGAGATGTGTCCAATAATTCGCGGGAGCGCCAGCGAGGATGCCGTCGTAATCATCGGGAAAACGCTGCGCTTCCATGAGAGCCTGGCGGCCGCCGTTAGAACAGGCTGCGAAATAGGTATATTTCGGCGTGTCGCCGTAGAAGGCCTTTGTGGTGGCTTTGCCGACGGCGGTCATCTCGTGAACGGCGCGGTAACCGAAATCGACGATTTTTTCGGGATGGCCGAGAGCCCAGGTGGCTTCGCCGGCGTTGGCCGCATGACCGGTGTCAGTGGCGGCAGAAGCGTAGCCCTGCGCGATGGCGAGTTCCAATGGGCGCCAGTCAATTTCTCCGGCGAAGCCGCCATTGCCCTGTCCGCGGAATTTGCCGTTCCAGCCGCTCGCGGGCATCCAGACTTCAATTTTGATTTCGGAGTCGGGCGACGGCTTGGAAACTGCGCTGACACGGCAAAACGCAGGAAGCCGCTTATAGAAGGCGGGATCGCCGACAAGCCAAGGCGTAGCGTTAGCCGGTGGAGTGAAGGCACCAGCCGCGATGGTCTGCGCGGAGGTGATGCTTGCGTGCGGAAGCGCGAGCCGCGCGAGTTGTTCGCAGGATTGCGGTGCGGCGTAAGCAGGGCTAACAAACAAACCGGCGATAAAAAGGACCGCAGGCACAACACTCTTCCACAGCGGCGGCTTCGTATTATCTTCCTCTGGCCCGCCTGGGGCTTGTATAACTCCATCAAGGGAGACGAATTCAAGCCCATTAACTCTTCTCATGACTGAGTTCCTCCGAGTCCTGTCTGATTTTGTTTAATTTGGTCGGCCGGTGCCCTGCCTTCACTATATAGTCGAACGGCCGGACCGGAATTCGACAAAGCGCCCAAGAAATTTTCCGGGCCGCTGCTTCGCATTTTCCTCCGAATAGGTCTTGATAAACGGCGGTAATCGCCGAAGTGGGTACCGGGCACCCACGGTGCCAACAGTCCTCGCGGAAGTGGGTTCCAAAGACCTCTATCCAGGGTGATTCGCAACTGTCTGATTCTACGAGAAGGTGCAAGCATGTTTTTGAGGTTCCGAAACCAGTTGAGTCTGTTGAAAATCAGGCCAACGTCAAAAGTTAGTCTTGCGGCGGGGATGCTCTTCAGCGCTTTTAGTGCCTTCTCAAGACTTAGCGGCTCGCAAGACCATCCTTTCTCGAAACTCTCACAGGCTGCTAAGGTCTGGTGATTGCTTTTGAGCGAGATGCCGTACCAGCCTCTTCAGGTTTTGGGCTGTGGCTGCCAGGTAGAACTGCTCAGCGACATTCCATAGTCGTCGCAATCTTACCTTGCGCAACTTAATCTGTTGCTTCAGTTCGGCGAACAGAGCTTCAACCTTATAACGCGCTCGTTGTGAGCGTTTGTAATCCGGCGTACTGGCCAACGCACGAACTATTTGTCGCACTGGCTCCTCCCAGTGAACGAATAGTCTCCGACTGAGACCCGGGGTACAAAGCTTCTTCTGCGGACACCCGCGGCATTGCTCTTTCGTCGAACAATAGAGATTACCTCGACTACCAAGTGATCGACCGCGAAAGCGAAGTGTTTTTCCCTCGGGGCAGTAGTAGGCATTCTCTTTTGGCTCGTAGCGAAAATGCTCTCGTGTGAAATGCCCTTTGGTCTGGTGACGGCGATCGATAACCGGAATGTGCGGTTGAATGTTTCGTGCCAGGAGCCAAGCCAGAAACTCTCCACTTCCGTAGGCCTTATCGGCTGCCAGATTCTGTGGGTGAATTCCGAACTGACCAACATGCTCGAGCATACGTCGCGCAGCCAGTGCCTCGTGACTGAACAGTGCCGGCGTCGCATGGACCGACAAGATGACTCGGCTTGTGGTGTCGACCAAATAGTTGTCGTAGTAGCCCAGCACCGCCGGCCCACTTTTAATAGCCCAGGTAGCATCTGGATCGGTTGTCGACACCTTATCTTGGAGCTTCATGCTCCCTTCTGAAGCAGCCACAGGGTTTTGTCGCTCTAGTTCGGTCAGATACTCCTGAACCGTTCGGGAGAGCTTCGCCGCCTCCACTAATCTCTCTCTCGGAACTCGGCTTTGTTGGCTGGCATTGGCGCCCACAAGTGTCCCATCCACCGCCACATTCCGCCCCTCGACGAAACCCACCTCTAAACAACGGCGCACGATCTCCTCAAATACTTTCCGAAATACACCCGACTGCCGGAATCGACCGTGGCGATTCTTGGAGAACGTCGAGTGGTCGGGAATTTCTTGCTCAAAACCGAGGCGAGTGAACCAACGATAGGCCAGATGCATGCGCACCTCATCCATCAAACGCCGTTCGCTGGTGATGCCATAGAGATAACCGACCAGCAACAGTCGCAACAGAACTTCGGGATCGATCGAGGGTCGGCCTGTGGAGCTGTAAAAGTCTTTCAGCTGTTCGCGCACAAATCTGAAATCAACGTGGCCATCAATCATTCGCAGCAAGTGATCGGCAGGGATCTGCTCTTCCAAACGGAAATAATAAAACAGCGACTCAGTCCGGCTCTGCTGACCCATCATCGGCGGTGTTCCTCCCTGCAATGCCAATAGCACGACAGGGGATAGTCACGGCAAATAAAATCTGCTCCGAGCCGAGTTTTTCAACAGACTCATGTGATTTTCGAACGCCCCCCGCCAAGTGCTGCAGACTGCATGATCAGCGTCTTCCGGCTATCTGTGGCCTTGTAGGTTGCGAGTTTTCATCCAATTAACCTCTCACTTTTGCCGAGGTCTCGCGTTCTGCCCGTCCGTACAGTTGGCCTATCGTACTATTGCCCGCAGAGTACCTCAGATATGAAGATACGCCACCTTCGCTAAGAGCGAAGAATTCTTCCGCCTTCCCGACTCGGCTTGCTCGACCGTTTAGGCCCTGAAGAGATCCTGAGATTTCTTGGAGATCGCATGAAGCACTCACGTGCGCGCGTATTGTTTCAATCAATTGTGCTTGTTGGTCTATTTGTATTCTTGCCGGGATTCGCATTCGGTCAGACGCCTGTTCCAGACTTCAACTCAGGCTTCACACCCTTTCAGGCATACCACGGCGGTGATCTAGATTCCATCGACCCGGCACATGGGAATCTGAATCTTCACATTCCGCTGATCTCATTTCCTCAAAGAGGTTCCCGCCTCAAGCTGAATTTCGCCATTAACTACAACAGCGCAATGGTGAAGCGGCCGCGCCTAGGTTGGGGGGCTGGCACTTACTGGCAGTGGTCTTCTGTGGACACAAACCCTGTATCTGTGTCGGTCATAGATGACCAGGACTTTTCTCTGTATGAGACGTCCGTCTGCGAGCCCTTCCCGATCTGCAGTGGCAAATCAGGGTACACAACCTATTGGTATTATGCCGTCACAGGCCCGGATGGTGCCCAGCACACGATGGGGTACACTTCTGGGACTCCGTCGCAAACCTCGGGCCCGCAAGCTCTGAGGGCGATGGATACAACTGGATTTTACCTAACCGTGCCTCAGGCTGGTAAGGCTGGCGCTATTGGCGGCGGCTACACGATTTACGATTCGTTAGGCAATCAGTACAGCACGAGCAACTATGTCACGTTCAACCGCGAAGACACCAACCGAAACCTGATTACGCTATCATCCGGCGTTTACACGGACACGCTCGGTCGTTCGATTGCGACACCACCCAATCCCAGCAGTGCGGGTAACACCGATTCAACGGGATGCGCCGGACCCCTCACGGTTAGCAAAGCCGTACTCTGGCAAGTTCCTGCCTATAACGGAACCAATTTCCCAATTAAGTTCTGCTATGCACAAATCGCAATCAACATCGCGGACGATGGCCAAACGGGCCAAAATGGGAACGGGGACGGATTACTCGAAGGTTTTACTGTCCTTCAAGCCATTGTCCTACCCAACGCCCAGACTCTAAGCTTCTCATCCGGTACCGCTTGGGAATTCGAATACAACGACCAAGATTCTGGTGGCTTCTATGGCACTCTTACCAAGGTTACGCTCCCAACCGGCGGCAGCATCTCCTACACATATCAACTACTCGGCGATACATATGATCTTCAGCGTGCAGTCACCAGCCGAACGGTGAGTGACGGGTCCACCTCGAAAACGTGGACCTACACATACGTTATGTCCTCAACCACTACTGTAACTGCGCCCAAACAGGACTACGATTCTGCTGGGAATGACACGGTTTACACAATTAGTGCGCCGGGCAAATTTGACGATGATTTCGTCACAGGAACTAGCTATTACCAAGGAACTGGCTCTTCTCGAACTCTGCTGAAGAGCGTAGCGAAGGGTTTCAACCTGCTTTCCAATCCATACTGGACGAACAACAATCCTACTGTCGCCGGATTTGGACCTCGATATTCAGCACAAGTTGTAACTCAGGAGACAGCAACGCTGTCGGATGGGCACGTCTCCCAAAGGCAAGACTCTTACGATCCGGGTTTCCCGGTGGGTTCGACCTATTTTCCCTACGGCTCACTCACTCAATCAAATTTCTATGACTACGGTTCGGGTGCACCGGGTCCGCTGATGAAACAGGTGAAGAACAGTTACTACTGGCAAACCTACTCCAACTACTTGACGGCCAATCTCCTAACGCTTTCAGCCTCCAACACTAATTACGACGGGGGTGGGAATCAGATTGCCCAGACAACCTACGGCTACGACGAGAACAACGGCAGTCCACAGGGTGTTCTCGGAAATCAAACTTCAGTCAGTCGGTGGCTGAAAAACGGCACCGCCCCTAAATCCCAAACGGTTTTCAATACACAGGGCATGCCGACAAAGACAATCGACCCGAACTTGAATGCAACTTTGATTAGTTACGACTCCACTGGTATGTTTCCTAGCCAAATTCAGCATCCGGACACCACCTCGAATGGTGCAGTCGTTCACCATATCGATGGATTCGTATACGACGTAAACACCGGGGTAATGACCTCGCACACGGACCAGAACCTCCTAAAAACATCATTTGGCTACGACTCGATTCGCAGGCTGACGAGTGTCGCTAACCCTGATGGGGGCTCGGAAAGTTATTCGTACAATGATGCACCTCCAACACCAAGCTTTACATTCACGAAGGCCATTAATCCAGGTAGTTCTTTTGCCGAAACTGGCAAGGCCGACGGGCTCGGTCGCGTCATTCAAAAGCAACTTACCTCTGACCCGCAGGGGACCGTTTACACCGACACCACTTACGATGCCCTTGGTCGTGTTTACACCGTTTCCAATCCGCATCGCACTTGCGGAAGCGACGCTACCTCTTCCTGCGGCTCTACAACGTACAGCTACGATGCTCTTAGTCGGAAGATTTCTGAAAGTTATTCTGACGGTTCCGTACTTAGCACCGCCTACTGCGGACCTTCTACTCTGGTGACCGATCCAGCCAAGAGGTGGCGAAGAAGCCGCGTGGATGGTCTAGGTCACCTCGTCGAGGTGGATGAACCAAACACCATCGGCGCGACCGTTTCTTCCACCGGTTGCCCTGGTAGCGGCGAACCGATCTGGATCACAACCTACACCGTTGACGCGGTCGGCAATCTTACGAACGTGGTTCAGAACGGGTCCCACCAGCGCTCCTTTACCTACGACTCTCTCTCTCGTTTGCTGTGCTCTAGTAATCCAGAGAATTCATCAGCAGCCTGTCCTGCATTTGGAGCGACAAGCTTTCCCTCGGGTACGGTCAGCTATGCCTACGATGCGGTTGCAAACGTAATCACGAAGAAGGACGCTCGCTTGATTACGGTCACCTACAGTTACGATGCGCTCAATCGAGAACTCTCCCGTACCTATAACAATGGCGATCCCTCGGTCACCACGATCTATGACCAGTCCAACTGCCTTGGACTTTCTCTGTGCCAGAACATCGGTGCACGGACCAGCATGAGCGATGCTGCGGGTTCCGAAGCGTGGAGCTATCAAGTCACAGTAAACGTTGGCACCACGCATGTAGATCAACGCACCACCAACAGCATCACCAAAACGAGCACATACTATTTGGATTTTGCCAAGAACGTTACTCAGGTCGTGTATCCCACGGGCCGCATCGTTAACTATCACTATGACGCCGCGAGCCGACCCAACACTGCGGCCGATGGATCCAACGGAATCACCTATGCTTCTGGTGCTCCCACTCCTCCCAGCTCTACAAGCTGTCTCCCTAACCTTGCCTGCTATACGCCACAGGGCTCTCTGTATGCATTTTCGATTGGTCAAACATCGACTTTCACTGGGATCAACACGATCAACAGTTACAACTCGCGTTTGCAACCCCTGGAGTTTAAAGCATCATCCACCGGCGGGAACGCCATGGACATCACGTATAACTTCGTTGACTCGGTGGCGCTCAAAAATGCCGGGCACGTCAACTCCATCGTCAACAACCTGAACTCCAGCCGCACGCAGAATTTCACCTATGATCAGGTGAATCGAATTACGTCGGCTGGTACCAGCGCCACAACGGGTCCCTACTGTTGGGGTTTTCAATATTCCTACGACCCGTGGGGTAATCTTCAGTCGCAGGCTGGCTGGTCCCCCACCTACAACACCTGTTCTCAGACCATCTTGCCGGGTGTTACCGCGGACGGAAACAATCACATCACCACGTTCGCTTACGACCCCTCTGGCAATAC
>Ga0210389_10004411_pt1 | contig 10942 bp, 10 predicted proteins | sample IncBWH28OmetaG_FD_160127 | JGI IMG/M metagenome (GOLD analysis project Ga0210389, IMG submission 160127) | Forest soil microbial communities from Barre Woods Harvard Forest LTER site, Petersham, Massachusetts, United States - Inc-BW-H-28-O ... | reverse complement strand
TCCCGCGCCAACGTTCGTGACGATCGCGAAACGCCCCTCTTGCGGGCACCTCGTTGCCCCAAATCAGCGGCACGATTCGCCTCGTCTCGTCCGTTTATATGCCGATGACGAACGGCATGGAGCGGACGGCGAAGTCGTGTCGTTCTGGCGCCCCGACGCTGGCGTCAAGTTGGCGGCGATGCTTTTCGCATCGCGCCAATGACGGAGGCAAGAAAGCCCGGTCTCCGGGAAGAGCACGAAGGAAACCGTTAAAACCATTCGCGCGGGGAATACCGGACGAAAACGGTGTGATCCGTGGTGACTTGCTCGTGTGCTTCTCGTTTTTCGCACGCGAGGCTGCGGGCGCATCGATCGCCCGGCATTCCCTGCGCCCTTGATCTTTTTGAGAGGGCCGCGAGTTCGACAAACCTCGGGCGCTTGCGCCGCGGGAATGTTTTGGCGTGTCCTTCGCGACGACCGAACCGAACGCACCAATCGTCGCCCCTGCGACCCGTCTCCGCCAAGGCTTCGCCGGGGCTTGCACCTCAGGCCGACGAAGCTTTAGCGAAGGCGGCAAGCAGGGACCCATAACCCCCGATGTCAATTGCAGCTAAAGCCGCCGACCAAGGTGCAAAAAGGAGAAGCCGCGGCGTATGGGTCCCCGCGTGCGCGGGGACGACATCGATGGTGGTAGCTGCCCAAGTCGGTGCCAGCATCCAACGCCCCTCGAATTAAATTTCGCAGTGTGATGAGATAACAAAAAGCCGTCAGTGCCTCTGGAGCGGAACAATGCTTAAAACAACCAGCGCCCTTGCCTCGCGCCGCCACATGTTGAAAGCCGCGGGTCTTGTGATCGGCGCGGCGGCCGCATCCCACCTCGGCATCAAACGGGCGAGCGCTGCGTCCTATCCGGAGCGGCCGATCAAAATCATCGTGCCGTTCGCGGCAGCCGGGCCCACCGACATCATGGCGCGCATTCTCGCACAGGGTCTTGGCTCCGCGCTTGGCGGCAACATCATCGTGGAGAACAAGCCCGGCGCCGGCGGCAATATTGGAATCGGATATGCGGCACACGCGGCGGCCGATGGCTATACCCTGCTCCTGGTCTCCACCGCTTATGTCGTCAACCCCAGTCTTTACGCCAGGATTCCTTACGACCCGTACAAGGATTTCGCGCCGATCACCGAACTCGGCTCCACGCCGAATTCGATCATGGTGACGCCCAGGCTCAACATCAACTCCATCGCGGAATTGATCGCGCGCGCCAGGGCTAATCCCGGCGAACTCAATTGGGCGAGCCCGGGCGCCGGTACCACGCCGCACCTCTCCGGCGAGTTTCTGAAAATCGTGGGCGGAATCGAAATGACCCACGTGCCGTTCAACGGCGCGGCGCCCGCCATCCAGGCGCTACTCGCCGGCACCACGCAGGTCGCCGTCTCGGCGTTGCCGCCGGTGCTTCCCTTCGCCCAATCCGGCGAGATCAAGGTGCTTGCCGTCACCAGCGCCAACCGCTGGCCCGGCCTGCCGGACGTGCCCACCATGGTCGAGCTTGGATACAAGGACTTCACCGCCGAAACCGCGCAATTCCTTTTTGCGCCGGCTGCGACCGCGCCCGACATCGTGGAAAAATTGTCGGCCAAATCGATGGAAGTGCTCAAGACGCCATCGGTCGTGGAGCAGTTGCGCGTCAACGGCTACGAGGTCACCGCCGCTGGAAGCCAGGCCTTGCGAAAACGCCTCGAGGTCGAAATACCGAAATGGCGCGACATCATCAGCAAGGCCGGCATCAAGCCGGTGTAACCTCGAACGTCATTGCGAGCGCAAGCGAAGCAATCCATCCGGTCTCAGACGCAATATGGATTGCTTCGTCGGTCCACTGCTCGCAAATGACAGCATTGAAGGCCTGAAACAGGAAAGGACTCAAGCGTTGAAGATCGTCGACCTCAGCCGTGAGCTCTACCACCGCACGCCGAGTTATCCGGGGCATTCCGCCATCATCCACGGCGTCTGGAAGACCCACGAGGAATCTTTCGCCGATAGCGGCAACGTTCACGGACTGGCGTCGATGTATTTTTCGATGCCCGATCATGGCGGTACCCACATCGACGCGCCGTCGCATTTCGACCGCAGAGGTCAGCCAATAGATGAATATCCGCTCGAAAAATGCATCGTGCCGGGCATCTGCGTCGATCTGCGCCATATCGCGCCGCGCGCAGAGATCACTCCGGCCGATCTGGAGACGGCGGTCAAGAAGGCCGGCCTTGCGGTGCCGAAGGGCGGCACTGTCCTGCTCTGCACCGGCCACCACGAACGCACCTTCCCGCGCAAGGAATATGCGACCGAGAATTCCGGCGTCAACGTTGCGGCGACGACGTGGCTCGCCCGACAAGGCGTCGTGCATTTCGGCATCGACTCGATGCGGCCTGGACCCGAAGGCAAAGAGAATTTGCTGGTACACAAGGCCTGCTTCGACCTCGGCATCACCCATATCGAGAGCCTGTGCAATCTTGAATCCCTGCTCGGTGCCGGTCCGTTCACTTTCATCGGCCTGCCGATGAAGTGGCGCGGTGGCACGGCCTCACCGATCCGCGCGGTGGCGGTGTTCGGGATGTGAGTGAGTGATGGCTCCGACGAGCGTAAACTGACCACAAGCCGGTCATGCCCGGCCTTGTGCCGGGCATCCACGTCTTAGCTGCCAACCGAGCAAGACGTGGATGGCCGGGTCAAGCCCGGCCATGACGAAATGTAAAACCAGAATTCTCGAAAGGCACGCCATGAAACGAGTGATGATTCTCAACGGCCCAAACCTCAATCTGCTTGGCGTGCGCGAGCCGCATATCTACGGCACCACGACGCTTGCGCAGATCAGGGAGGCTTGCGAGCGCGAGGCAGCGAAGCTCGCTCTGACGATTTCGTTCCACCAGTCCAATCACGAGGGCGAACTCGTCGACCTGATCCAGTCGGCGCGGCAAAATGCCGACGCTATCATCATCAACCCAGCCGCCTATTCCTTTACCTCGATCGCGATGGTCGACGCCATCAAGGCGTTCGATGGCCCGGTCATCGAGGTGCACGTTTCCAACATCCACGCCCGCGACGAACATCACCGGCACTCGAAGATCTCGCACGCCGCGACCGGCGTCATCTGCGGGCTTGGCCCCCATGGCTATATCGCCGCGATGCGGGCGCTCACCGAGATGCCGACGAAGTCATGATCGAATCCGTCTACGGCGTCACCGGCGATCCTTTGGGCAGGGCGATGCCCTTCGAGGCGGCCACCTGGCGCAGGAGATCGGGGCGGTCGGAAATGATTCCGTCCACGCCCAACTCGATCATGCGCGCCATGTCGGCCGGCTTGTTCACGGTCCAGACCACGACCTGAAGACCCAGCGCATGGGATTCGGAAATCAGCGCCGGAGTGACGTCGCCCAAATAGGGCGACCAGATCGCACCGCCCGCGGCCTTGATCGTGCGCGGAAGCGATTGGCCATGTTCGGCGGGATTGAAGCCTGCGGTCCACGCCGTTGCGCCGTCGAGCGAGACCGTCGGCGCCGACCCCGACTGGACAGTCAGATACACCGTGGGCATGCCGGCGGCGAGCCGTTGCACCAACTGCAGCGTCCGCCAATCGAACGACTGCACCATGACCCGGCTTTCGAATTCTTCCGCGCGCAAGAGGTCAAGCAGCAATTCGACAAAGCGGTCGGGCCCCGGCGATTCCTGCGGATGACCGGGATCGATCTTGGTTTCGATGTTGAGCCGCACCTGGCGGTCGCCGGACTTGCGCACGAGGTCGATGACTTCCTTCAGGGTCGGAATTCTCGTCTGCGGCACGGCGCGCTGGTCGGGAAATTGCGCGGCATATCTGCTGCCGGGCCGAATCTGGCCGACATCGAATTGCTTCACCTCCTCAAGCGTGAGCCGGACAAAGGGCGTGCCTGGCGAAGCGACATATTTGCCATCCGGCCCCTGGGCAAGATCGTGGTTGAGACCGCGGTCATGGGAGACGACGATCACGCCGTCGCGCGTCACGCCGATGTCGAGCTCCAGCGTGTCGACGCCAAGCGAAAGCGCATTGGCAAATGAGGCAAGGGTATTTTCCGGAAGCAGTGCGCGTCCGCCGCGGTGGGCTTCAATGTCGAACGCCATGACGTCACCGCCGATCAGGAGAAAAAGTGCCGCGAGCGCGAGGCGATGGACCGAACCCATGAGCGATCCTCCGCCGCGTGATCAGATGATCTCACCTTGCGCCGAACGTCGTCTTTCCGAACAACTCCTTCTGCGTCGACGGCTGCGAACGCCAATATTGCGGCGGCGCGAACACTTGCCCGCCGAGTTCGGCCGCGGCGTGCCACGCCCAGCGCGGGTCGTAGAGCATGGCGCGGGCGAGCGCGACCATGTCGGCCTTGCCGGATGCCACGATCTCTTCGGCCTGCTTCGCCTCGGTGATCAGGCCCACCGCAATGGTGGTGAGGCCGGTTGCTTTCCTGACCGCCTCGGCGAACGGCACCTGATAGCCCGGCGAAAGCGAAATCTTCTGCAACGGCGAGACGCCGGCGGAAGACGCGTCAATCCAGTCGACGCCGCGCTTTTTCAGTTCCTGCGCGTATTCGATGGTCTGTTCGAGATCCCAGCCGCCCTCGACCCAATCCGTCGCCGACACCTTGACGCCGACCGGTTTATTGCCGGGAACCACCTCGCGGATCGCGTCGAACACTTCGAGCGGATAGCGCATGCGGTTCTGCAGCGACCCGCCATATTGATCGGTGCGCTTGTTGGCGATCGGCGACAGGAACTGGTGCAAGAGATAGCCGTGCGCGCTGTGCACCTCGATCGCATCGATGCCGAGCCGCATCGCGCGCCTTGCGGTGTCGACAAAGGCCTCGCGCACGCGCTTCAAGCCTTGCGCGTCGAGCGCACGCGGCGGCAATTCGCCCTCCTTGTGCGGCACGTCGGAGGGTCCTTCGGTCTGCCAGCCGCCCTCGGCGAGCGGAATCTGCTGCCCGCCGTGCCAGGGCCGGTGGCTCGATCCCTTGCGGCCGGCATGCGCAATCTGCATTGCCACCGCGATCTTCGAACGCCTGCGCACAGAGGCGAGAATCGGCTTCAGCGCGGCTTCGGTGGCGTCGTCCCAGAGTCCAAGGCATCCCGGCGTGATGCGGCCGATCGGCTCGACATGGGTCGCCTCGATGCAGAACATCGCCGCGCCCGACAGCGCGAGCGAGTTGATATGGGTGAAATGCCAATCATTGGCCTCGCCATCCTCGGCCGAATATTGGCACATCGGCGCCACCATGATGCGGTTCGGCAGCGCAAGCTCACGCAGGCGGATCGGGGAAAACAGGGCGCTCATGGAGGTGTCCTGAAAACGGGTTTGGGCCAGATGAGAGTTCTATACCTTGCCGACTGGCGGAGGTCGAATGCTCGCAAGGGTGAGGCACCCGACAGGATTTCAGGGCTTGATCCCTGCGGCCCTGACCACTTCGAGATTTTCCGCCGTTTCGCGCGCCACGAATGCGTCCATTTCCTGTGGCGTCATCGGCTTTGGCTCGATGCCGAGCCTGCTCAGGCTCTCCTGCATCGAAGGCTCGGCGAGAAGTTTTGCCCCCGCAGCATGAAATTTTTCGACGACATCGCGCGGCGTTTTCGCCGGCATGAACACGCCGAGCCAGAACACGCTTTCGGCGTTCTTCAGACCGGCCTCGGCCGGCGTTGGCACATCCGGCAGCTCGGCAACCCGTTTGGGCGTTGACACCACGAGCGCATGCGCGCGCCCCTCCCTGATCAGGGGAAGCGCGGTCGCAAGCGGGCAGAAATAGAAATCGACGCGGCCGCCGAGAATATCGGCGACCACTTCGGCGCCGCCGCGATAGGGAACATGGGTTGTTTCTATTCCTGCGGCGAGGCGGAATTTCTCCGCACTGATATGTGTCGCACTTCCAATGCCGACCGAGCCGAATACAATCGATCCGGGCTTTGCCCTGGCATCAGTGATGAAATCCTGCACGGTTTTCCACGGCCTCGTCACCGGCACGATCATCACATTGGCGCTGACACCGATCATCAGCGCCGAAGCAAGGTCTTTGGTGACATCAAAGTTCAGCTTGGGATAGATCGCAGGCGAGATCGCAAGTGCCGAGGACTGGGCGAGAACGCTGTATCCATCCGGCTCCGCCTTCACGACCGCCGCGGTACCGAGTGTGCCGCCGGCGCCGGGGCGATTTTCCACGACAATGGCCTGGCCGAGTTCGGCCGAAAGACGGTCGAACACCACGCGCGGCACGACGTCGGCGGCACTTCCTGCGCCGAACGGGATGGTCGCCTTGATCAGCCGCGACGGCCAGTTTTCCGCCCAAGCAGCCGCTGCCGCGAAAAACAACCCCAAAATAATCGTCCATCGCATCGCATGCCGCATCAACCGCTCCGCTTCACTCCGCCACGTGGCGCCGCAGAGCTGCTGGCAAGAGCCGCCCTTTCTGACAAATGTCGCGCCTTTGAACGATAAAATTACAAAACAGACTCACTCCACGAGCGGCACCAGGTTGCGCTTGATCGGCGATGGCCGAAATCCCTGCTGTCGTCGATTGAGAAGATCACGGCGGCAGAGAGCCGCCTGTTCAGCCGGAATCGGTCATCTCATTTGGTCAGGAGTGCAGTCGCCGCGGTGTGCCGTTTCTGGCAGGCGGCGGCACGCCATGCGTCTCGGTGAACAATTCGGCGAGCTTTTCGGTGATGGCGCCGCCGAGCTCTTCGGCATCCACGATGGTAACGGCACGACGATAGTAGCGGGTGACGTCGTGACCGATGCCGATGGCGATCAGCTCGACGGGCGAACGGGTTTCGATCTCCTCGATGACATGGCGCAGATGCCGCTCGAGGTAGTTGCCGGGATTGACCGACAGCGTCGAATCATCAACTGGCGCGCCGTCCGAGATCATCATCAGGATCTTGCGCTGCTCCTGGCGGCCGAGCAGCCGCTTGTGCGCCCAGTCCAGCGCCTCGCCGTCGATATTTTCCTTCAACAGGCCCTCGCGCATCATCAGGCCCAGATTCTTGCGCGACCGCCGCCACGGCGCGTCGGCCGATTTGTAGATGATGTGGCGGAGGTCGTTGAGCCGGCCGGGATTGGGCGGCTTGCCGGCGGCAAGCCAGGCCTCGCGCGACTGTCCGCCCTTCCAGGCGCGGGTCGTAAAGCCGAGAATCTCCACCTTGACGCCGCAACGTTCCAGCGTGCGCGCCAGGATGTCCGCGCAGGTCGCGGCCACCGTAATCGGGCGTCCGCGCATCGAACCCGAATTGTCAAGCAGCAACGTCACCACGGTGTCGCGGAAGGTCGCTTCCTTTTCGTGCATGAAGGAGAGCGGATGATAGGGGTCGGTCACCACCCGCGACAGGCGGGCGGGATCGAGAATGCCCTCCTCGAGATCGAATTCCCAGGCGCGGTTCTGCTGCGCCATCAAACGGCGCTGCAGGCGGTTGGCGAGGCGCGCGACAATGCCCTGCAGATGCGCCAATTGCTTGTCGAGGTAGCTGCGCAGTCGCTCCAGCTCATCATGGTCGCACAGGTCTTCCGCGGCGACCACTTCGTCGAATTTCGGCGCGAAGGCATGATATTCGGGCCCGCGCGGTTCATTGGCGCCGCGCGCATTCGGCCGCGTCGCTTCGCCCGGTGTTTCGTCGTCGCCGAGTTCGCCGTCATCGAAGGTATCGCTGGTGGAAGCCTGCGCGCTTTCCATCGCGCTTTCCGACATCTCGTCGGCCGTCGCCTCGGCCTGATCGGCGCTCATTTCCTGCGCGGCATCGGAATCGGGCGAGCCTTCCGCGCCGGACTGGTCGTTTTCACCGTCGCGATTATCGTCCTGGTCCTCATCTTCGTCGGCATCGGCGTTGCGGTCGTCGCCGAGGTCGAGCGCCGACAACAAGTCGTGAACCGCGTCGCCGAATTTCGCCTGATCCTCGGCCACGCGGTCGAGCCGGTCGAGTCGCGCGCCGATCTTGTCTTCCAGGATCGGCCGCCACAGATCGACCATCTTGCGCGCTGCCGCCGGCGGCGAAAGTCCGGTCAGCCGCTCGCGCACCAGCATGGCCAGGGCGTCGGACAGTGGCGCGTCGGCCCGATCAGTGATCTCATCGAACTTGCCGCGATGGAAATGGTCGTCGAGCATCGCGGTGAGATTCTTCGCAACACCCGACATTCGCCGCGAGCCGAGCGCTTCGACGCGTGCCTGCTCGACGGCCTCGAACACGCCCCGCGCCTGCGGATTTCCCGGCATCAGCTTGCGATGCACCTTCGGATCGTGACAGGCGAGCTTGAGCGCGATCGAATCGGCGTGTCCGCGCACGATGGCGGCATCGCGCCGGTTCATCTTGCGTGCCGGCTCCGGCAGCCGCGCCTTGCCAGGCGCCAGACCCGGCCGCTCGGCCGCGAACGTCACTTCAAGCTCCGGCTTTTTCGCGATCGCCCGCAGGCAAGCGGTCACTGCGCGCTTGAACGGCTCGGTCGGCGCTTCCTTCGGCCCGGTGCGGAATTTGGAATTGGTGGTCATCGCCGTCCTTTGAACGCCCGTCCCTTACAACGCCTTGGTGAACCAGTGACGCGTCACGCCGTCGGGATAGCCGTCGATCGTTCCGAACGCCTTGTAGCCCAGCGCGCGGTAGAAATCCGGCGCCTGGACGCTCATCGTGTCGACATAAGATCGTACTGCGCCGAAACGCCGGGCTTCGTCCTCGATCTTCCTGATCAAGGCGGTGCCGTGACCCTTGCCGCGGTACCGCTCCTCGATCCAGAACAGCTGGATGAACAACACGGTCATCCAGACTTCGCCGACAATTCCGCCGACGATCTTGCCTTTTTCCCGAAGCGAAACCGCGAAGCGGCGATATTTTTGCTTCGCCATCCTCTGTTCGTTGTAGCGGATAAGCCCGCCGAGCACCGCGCGCTTGGTCTCGCCAATCGTGCGCTCGACGGCAATCGCCGGCATGGATCAGCTCAGAGCCACGTTGACCGCAGATTCCGCAAGCTCCGCGTTGAAGCAGCGCTGATAGAATTCAGCCACCAGCGGCCGCTCCAGCTCGTCGCACTTGTTGAGGAAGGTGACGCGGAACGCAAAACCGATGTCGCCGAAAATCTCGGCATTCTCGGCCCAGGTGATGACGGTGCGCGGGCTCATGACGGTCGACAAGTCGCCGTTGGCGAAGGCGTTGCGGGTGAGATCGGCGAGCCGCACCATCTTGTTGACGATGTCGCGGCCTTCCTGGGTGCGGTAGTGGCGGGCTTTCGCCAGCACGATCTCCACTTCTTCGTCATGGGCCAGATAGTTGAGCGTGGTGACGATCGACCAGCGGTCCATCTGGCCCTGATTGATCTGCTGGGTGCCGTGATAGAGGCCGGATGTATCGCCAAGACCGACCGTGTTGGCGGTCGAGAACAGCCGGAAGGCCGGATGCGGCTTGATCACCTTGTTCTGGTCGAGCAGCGTCAGCCGGCCCGAAACCTCGAGCACGCGCTGGATCACGAACATCACGTCGGGACGACCGGCATCATACTCGTCGAACACGAGCGCGACATTGTGCTGGAGCGCCCATGGCAAGATGCCGTCACGGAATTCGGTGACCTGCTTGCCGTCCTTGATGACGATGGAATCCTTGCCGACCAGATCGATCCTGCTGATATGGCTGTCGAGGTTGACGCGCACGCATGGCCAGTTGAGCCGCGCCGCCACCTGCTCGATGTGGGTCGACTTGCCGGTGCCGTGATAGCCGGTGACCATGACGCGCCGGTTCTTGGCAAAACCTGCGAGGATGGCGAGCGTCGTAGCGCGGTCGAAACGGTAATCGGCGTCGACGTCAGGCACGTGCGGATCGACTTCAGAGTAGGCCGGCACCTCAAGATCGCTGTCGATGCCGAAAACCTGTCGCACCGACACTTTCATATCGGGCAAACCGGCAACTTCCTCAATTTTGGTCAGGGCGGCGGTCGTCATCAATCCTCCGAGGTCCCGGGCGCGCCGGAAACCAGATCTGCGGTATGGCTGCGGATGGGTGCTTTACGGAACCTATCAGAGAGCGCGGATTGGCAGAAGCCCGCCATCAAATCAAAGTTCCGTTGAATATTCATTGAGATAAGTATGGGACCCGGTTTTTGGAAGGCTGCTCTGCGAATCGGGCCTGTTTTTCCCGCCGGCCCCGCCGCGACCACCTTTTTCGGGCACTTTCCATCCCGACCACGAGTTGTGTTAGGTCGTCCGTCGGACCGGAAACCGTTGCAGCAAATACAGGAATTCCGTGCATTCATTCATGGATCAATTGATTGCGCTGCTCTCGTCGCACGCATGGCTTGCCTATCTCACCCTGTTTCTGGCGGCGCTCCTGGAGGCGGTTCCGGTCGTCGGCTCGGTCATTCCAGGCTCGACGATCATCTTTGCGCTGAGCGCGCTGGTGCCAGGGGGCGAGCTGCGGCTGGAATGGGTGCTGGCGGCGGCGATTGCGGGCGCGTTGCTCGGCGATGGATCGGCCTTTTGGATCGGACACCGTTCCCAGAGCGAGATCCTCAGCTCCTGGCCGCTCTCCACCTACCCGCGCGTGATCGCCAAGAGCGAGGCCTTTTTCCGCCGATGGGGCACGCTCGCGGTGTTTCTCGCGCGCTTTGTCCCGCCGGTGCGGGCCTTCGTGCCGATCACGGCGGGAGCGCTCGGGATGAGCCCGCCGCTGTTCTACGCCGTCAATATTCCGGCGATCCTGCTGTGGGCGCCGGCGCATGTTTTGCCCGGAGTGCTCGCGGTATCGGCGCTGCATCGATATGCAGGGGCACCTCACAGCGGGCACGCCAGGCATTACTGGATACTGGCGGTGGTCGCTGGCGCCTTGATCGCCGCATTGGTGACCTGGGCGATGCGCCGCAGGAGGGGAGGCGAACCAGTAAAACCGGTTGCGTAGCCGGGCTCAGGCGTTCACGCCCGGACGA
>Ga0210389_10004410_pt1 | contig 10942 bp, 8 predicted proteins | sample IncBWH28OmetaG_FD_160127 | JGI IMG/M metagenome (GOLD analysis project Ga0210389, IMG submission 160127) | Forest soil microbial communities from Barre Woods Harvard Forest LTER site, Petersham, Massachusetts, United States - Inc-BW-H-28-O ... | reverse complement strand
GGGCAGCGGCGCGATGGGCGTGCGGCCGGGCAATATACTGGTGGCGGTGCGCGACCCGCGCAACCTGCATTATTTGCGGACGATCCTGCATAACACCGAGACCACCAGGCAGGACGTGGTCGTAATGAGCGCGCGCCTGTACCACCGCGAACATACCTTCGGCGGGAGCAACGTATTCGACGCGAGCCAGATTTTTGATCACTACGAACAGGAATTGTTTACGGCCGTAGTCGCCGTCGCGGAAAAAGAAGGCAAGCCGGTCTCGTTGCTGGTGGTGCCAGGCACCGTCGTGTTCGAAGCGATCATGGTGACCGCGCAGCGGCTGGCCTCCAGCCGCATTGTTTGTGGACGCTCCAACAAGCTTACTGCGGACGAGCAGGGCAAGCTCACCGGAGACGCGTGGGAGCGTTTGCCCGAACCTCGTCCTCGGCTGACGCTGGTTGTGTACGAACCCGATGGCACCGCGCACGAGTACCTGCTCGGGCCGCACGCACCGCGCATGCGCCCGCAAGATGTGAATCTCATGCATAAGGTTTGGCTCGACATCACGCGTGATCCCAGGTTCGCGGGAGCGCATCACTATCACGTGGTGGCGCTGGCGCTCGAGCAACTGCAACGGGAACTGAAGGGCGGAACGCGCGAGGAATTACTCGATAAGCTGGAGAAAGAGATCCATGAGTCGCAGGACGGCGATTTGCCGCCCTCGACCACGAATTACAACTGAAGACAGTTTTCGACAAGAAAATCCCCAACCTGTCAGGCTGGGGATTTCGTCTTTAAGCGAACTAGTTGCCGGGGGCGGGATGATCGCTGTGGTCGTGCTTGCCACATTGTTTGCCTGCGCAGCAACCATTCGCGCCGTTCTTGCCGTCCTTGGCGCAGCAGGCCATTGCTTCGCCCTCGCCGGCCTTGCTCTGCTCGCAGCAAGAAGCGGAGGCCTTGTCATCCTTGGAACAAGACTTGCCATCTTTGCCACTGCAGCAGGAGGCAGCGTCCTTCGCATGTTTGCCTGAGCAACAGGACATATCTTTTCCATGTTTGCCGGCGTGATGCATGCAGGCGGCCATGTCTTTGTGGTCGGCGGAGGCCATCTTGTCGCAACAGGAACAGGTTGTCTTGGCCTTCGCGGGAGTGGAGTTCTGCTCCGGGGCGGGTGCGGGGGTTGTGGATTGCGCCCAGGACATCATGGTCAGGGCGAAGATCAAGGCGATGAGCTTATGTTTCATAGAAAGAATCTCCGTATAAGTTCGTGTGCTTGCGAATAAGTTGCGCTCGCGGCTGGGAATCAAGACGCGGCATTTCGATTGCGTGGAGATGACGAGAAGGATCAGATCCGAAGGACCGTGCTCAACACAGCATAGGGCAAGAATGCCGCCGCGCAACTGCTTCGGATAGAGGCTTGGGATCCGGGCTGGGTTGGTCGATCATTAATGCGGTCGACGAAACCGGTCTCTGGACGTTGTTGTCTGCTGATTGAGGGCAAATTGGAAGAATTTGTTGGCGCCGGGCGCAGGCAGCAAGAATGTTCGCTTCCGCAGGGGATGTTCGGGGGCAAGGCGATCTCGAATGGTGCTGCAGAAGACGAGTGGCAGCAGGGGTGAGCGGAATTCGCTTGAGAAGCGTTCGAGAGATCGATCGGCATCGAGGGTGAAGCGTCGCGCGATGCAGGCAATTGCGCGAAGGTTCCGGTCGCGCTCACAACCAGCAGCACCACAGCCGCGATGAGTTTTCTGCTCATGATCTTCCGAACAATGGATCGAGTCTCGCAGGATACAGGCTCAGGGTCTGTGATTGGGGTCACAAGTCTTCTGCGCTGAAAGAATCAAGGCGGGCTTTGCCGGGCTGCCCAGACGAGGGCATCTCCACCCATCAAGCCAAAAGCGGGCTTGATGGGGATCCCGGCGTCTGGGCCTACGCGGCACGTTATAATCGAGTTACGGCTCGGGTTCCTCGGATCATGCTTCGGTAACCGGCCTCCTCAGGTTTCCCACGGGCTATAATCCTACATGGCGACTCTGCGCGAACAGATCGCAACCAACGTCCTCACGGTCACGCGCTTCCGCGACCTGATGAAGAGGATGCAGGCCAATCGGCCCGCGGACGATCTGGAACTCGTCAAAAAAGCCTACGATTACTCGCTGCACGTGCATACCGGGCAGAGCCGCGCCTCGGGCGAGCCTTACCTCGTGCATCCCCTGGAAGTCGCCCTGGTGCTCGCCGAGATGAAAATGGATCCGATCGCGGTGGCGGCCGGGCTGCTGCACGATTCGGTGGAAGACACCTCGGTGACCATCGTCGATATCCGGAAGGAATTTGGCGAGCAGGTGGCTCACATCGTCGAGGGTGTCACAAAAATCAGCAAAATTGATTTCGCTACCAAGGAAGAGCAGCAGGCGGAGAACCTGCGCAAGATGATGCTCGCCATGGTTGACGACATCCGCGTGGTGATGATCAAGCTGGCTGACCGCCTGCATAATATGCGGACGCTCGAACACCTGGCGCCCGACCGCCAGCAGAAAATTGCCAAGGAGACACTGGAGATTTACGGCCCCATTGCGCACAGGCTCGGCATGGGCAAGATCCGCGGCGAACTGGAGGATCTGGGATTCAAGTATCTCGATCCGATCGCCTATGAGCAGGTGAAACAGGCGGTCGAATCACACCGGAAAGTGGGCGAGGCGTTCCTGTCACGCGTGGAAGGCGTGGTACGCGACAAGCTGAAGGAAGCCGGCATTACCGCGAAGGTAGAGAGCCGTACCAAGCGCTTCTACAGCATTCACAAGAAGCTCGTGCGGCAGCGCATCAACGTGGACCAGGTCTACGATCTGTATGCCATGCGCATCATTACGCGCTCGGTGCAGGATTGCTACGCGGTGCTCGGCATCATTCACAATGTGTGGCGGCCAGTGCCGGGGCGCATCAAGGACTTCATTGCGATGCCGCGGCCGAATTTTTACCAGTCGCTGCACACGTCGGTGATCACCGAAGACGGAACGCCCTTCGAGGTGCAGATCCGCACCGAAGAAATGCACAAGATGGCCGAGGAAGGCATCGCGGCCCACTGGAAATACAAGGACGGCGCGGTCTCGGCGCAGGACGAACAGCGGCTGGCATGGTTGCGGCAGGTGGTCGAGTGGCAGCGCGATGTTTCCGACCCCAACGAATTTCTATCCACGCTGAAAATCGATCTCTATCCCGAAGAGGTGTATACCTTCACGCCCAAAGGGAAAGTGGTGGTGCTGCCGCGGGATTCCACGCCCATCGATTTTGCCTACTCGGTGCACACCGAAGTCGGGCACACCTGCGTCGGCGCGAAGGTCAACGGGCGCATGGTCCCTCTGCGACACAAACTCCATAGCGGGGATATCGTCGAGATCATGACGCAGCCGGGACACAAACCGAGCCGGGACTGGCTGGCGATCGTGAAGTCGTCGCGCTCGCGCAACAAGATCAAGCACTGGCTGAACATTCATCAGCGTGAACGGGCTATCGAAATTGGGCGCAAGCTGATCGAAAAAGAGGCGCGCAAGTACCGCATCCCACTCAAGGAGTTGAAAGAGGAAGAGTTCTTGCGGATTGCCTCTGACTATGGCCTCGGCCGTCCCGACGACTTGATGGCGGGCATCGGGTACGGAAAATACTCGGCGCGGCAGGTGCTGGCGAAGCTTTCGCCGGCGGCCGGCCAGGCTCTGCCCGAGCAGGAGGAAGCCAAAGAAACGGAGTCGGCTGTCACCAGCGTGGTGCGCCGTGTTTTTGGCGGCGACCACAATGCGATTACCGTCAAGGGATCAGGCGACTTGCTGGTCTATCGCGCGCGCTGTTGCAACCCAATTCGCGGCGAAGGCATTGTGGGTTATGTAACCCGCGGCAAGGGTGTAGCGGTGCACGCGGTGAGCTGCCCGAATGTCGTCAACCTCATGTACGAACCGGAGCGCCGCATTGACGTCTCCTGGGCGAAAGATGAATCGACCCCGAATGCATACCCCGTCAAGCTGACCGTCTTTTGCGACGACCGCTACGGCATGCTGAAACTGATCACGGGCGTGATCGGCGACGCCAAATCGAATATTCGCAACATCGAGGCACGCACCGCCAATAGCCAGGCGGTGGTCGACATTATTCTCGATATCAGCGACCTCAAGCACCTCGAGACCATCATCAACGGTCTGCGCAAGATTCCAGGCGTGCGCGATGTGCAGCGGCTGCAGAAGATCTAGTCGTCAGTAGCGAGTCGTCAGTCTTCAGCAAACCAATCGTTGATCGTAGGAAGCAGTCGTTGGCTGGTGGTCGTTGGTCGTTGGCTAAATCCCATGAAATGGATCGTTCGAATATGGCGCAGACGTTGACTTTGTGTGCGTCCATCTGCATTAATTCAGCGGCACAGGTTTTCGCCAACGACTAACGACCAACGACTGCTTTTGTGGCTGAAGGCTGACGACTAGAGACTGAAAGCTGGTTTCCTATGCGCGATGTGATTGTTACGAAAGATGGCCCAGCGGCGATTGGGCCTTACTCACAGGCCATCAGAGCGAACGGACTGGTGTTTGTTTCAGGACAGATTGCTCTGGATCCGGTTACGAATACGCTGGTCAGCGGAGACGTAGCGTTTCAGACGGATCGCGTGCTCAAGAACTTGTCAGGAATTCTGCGAGCGGCAGGCACGAGCCTGGAGAAGGTGGTGCGCGCAACCGTGTTTCTGAAGAACATGGGTGATTTCGCGGCAATGAACGAAGTGTATGGAACGTTCTTTCATACGGCACCGCCGGCGCGATCGACCGTCGAGGTGGCGCGGCTTCCGAAAGACGTGCTTGTCGAAATTGATGTGATCGCGCTGGCCTAGGAAAAAGCTTGCACCACATAGGGACACAGAGGATCACTGGGGAATACTAACGAGCAAGAGGCGCTGAGCAAGAGTTGGGAAGCGAATGGTATTTTCTTTGTGCACGTGAGCTTAGCGAATCACAAGACACAGGCGTGGAAAAAGAAGTGGCCGTAATGAAAAATGGACTCAAATTTCCCGGTGCGCCCGGGAGTCCTTCTGTGGTTAGTCGTTTCTATTCGAGGAGAACAAATGATCAAGCATGGAATGCTGATATTGATGGTGTTTGCGGCTGGGATGGCTCTTGCGCAAGGCAATAAGTCTGCAGCTCCTGCGGCGGGCGGTCCCACCAAAGTGGAAGGCGAAGGCACCAAGACCCCCGACGGCCTGCAGTATTGGGACATCAAAGTCGGAACCGGGCGCACGGCTGACCGCGGGACGACTGTAAAAGTGCACTATACGGGCTGGCTGACGAATGGAAAGAAGTTCGACAGCTCGGTTGGCAAATCCCCTTTCCAGTTCAGGATCGGTGCGCACCAGGTGATTAAAGGCTGGGAAGAAGGCGTCTCCGGGATGAAAGTCGGCGGGAAGCGCCAATTACGGATTCCCCCCGACCTTGCATACGGACGGGAAGGTTATCCGGGTGCGATCCCGCCGAATGCAACGCTCGTATTCGATATCGAGTTGCTGGGCGTGGAGTAAGAGCCAAGAACCTAACCACCAAGGACACGAAGGCACACGAAGGAAAGCAACTGTCTTCCCCCCAATTGGTTGCTTTCGTGTTATTCCGGCGTTAGGCCTTGACGACCTTGCCGCTGCGCAGGCAGGAGGTGCAAACGCGCATACGCTTGGTAGTGGCGCCAACCTTGGCGTGGACCGGGCGCAGATTGATGTTCCAGCGCCGCTTGCTCACGTTGTGGGCGTGACTGATCGTGTTGCCGCTCATCGGCTTCTTGCCGCAAATTTCACAAACTTGTGCCATCGGACTGCTCTCCAGAATCCCTCAGAACTAGGTGTGCAAAACATAGATTGTACAGGATTTGAGCGGGTTTCGGCAATTGCGCGGGGACCCTCCCACAAACGCGAACGGCCCCGATCTCTCGGGGCCATTCAAATCGGGTACTTACAGCACCCTGCGACGAATCCAGTATAAGCCGCGCAAACTCGAAATCAAGTTACTTTTGACGGGGCGGTTATCCCGCGTTCCCTACCCCAGAACCCACGTTCCAATGAGGAACTGGACCCGACGGGACTCGAACCCGCATCCGCCACCGTCGCAGGGTGCTGTGTTCCCATTACACCACGGGCCCACGAAGACGTTAATGCGCTGCCTGCTCACAGGGCTCGGTTAGACATCACATCGTGCAGTGTCCTCCGATCCAAAGCGGGAAGACTGATGATTCCCTATGCGATACTGAAAGCATGCAGTCCCCGCTGAAGGCGCCCAGCGCGAGCACGGATCCCAAATCGGTCAAGGTGAATCTAACTACTGGGACGGGAATGGAGATCGAGTGGCACGACGGCCACCGGTCGAGCTATTCCTTTCCCTTTCTGCGGGATGCCTGTCCGTGCGCGCTTTGTGAAGAGGAGCGCGGCAAGTCAGGAAGGGCGCCGGGCGATCCTCCCAAACTGGCGCCGGGCGCACTGCCCATGTTCAAGCCCGCCGCCAAGCCGGTCTCTGCCGAGGGCGTGGGCAAATACGCCATCAAGTTCAGCTGGAATGACGGGCACGAGCTGGGCATTTACTCGTGGGCGTTCTTGCGGGAATGGTGCCCCTGCGCGGAGTGCAAGGCGGCACGAAAAAAGCTATCAACCAGAGAGGCACAGTAAGGCCATTCCTGGGGCGCCGACTTTCGAGCTAATTTTTGTCATTCCGCATGGGCGTGCCCATGAGGAATCTCGATCGTTGCTACGGCCTGCACGAACCAGATTCCTCCGTCTCCGCTTCGCTCGGCGTCGGAATGACAAAATCATGAAGTGTGCACGAAGCATCTGAGGCAGTGGCGACTTTGTCCTTTCTAGACCAACTCAATCCCCAGCAGCGTGAGGCTGTCGAGACCACCGAAGGACCGGTGCTGATTCTGGCGGGCGCGGGCAGCGGGAAGACACGCGTCATCACCTACCGCATCGCACACCTCATCGAGAACCTCGGGGCGATGCCGGAGTCCATTCTCGCGGTGACGTTCACCAACAAGGCCGCGGCCGAGATGGTCGAACGCGTGCAGCGTATTGTGGGCGGGCTTTCCGTTGCGAAGCCCGTGATCTCGACGTTCCATTCTTTCTGCGTGCGGGTGCTGCGGCGGGATATCGAGGCGCTGCGCATTCCCTCGACCGTTCCGGGACAGCCGCCCATCGGGCACACCAAAAATTTCGTCATCTACGACGAGGCCGACCAGCAAAGCATCGTCAAGTCGGTCATGAAGCGGATGGGCGTCGATGACAAGGAACTCACGCCACGCATCGCGCTGGGCCGGATTTCGTGGGCGAAGAACCACATGCTCGATCCGCAGGAAATTTACTTGCAGTCGGCCGATCCCAAGACCGAGAAGATCGCGCACATTTACGAGGAATATCGCAAGGAACTGCGGAAGGCGAACGCGCTCGACTTCGACGACCTGCTGCTCGAGGCGCTGCGCCTGCTGAAATCCATCGGAACGGTGCGCGATTATTACAACCGGCGATTTCAGTACATTCTGGTCGACGAATATCAGGACACGAACCGTCCGCAGTACGAACTGATGCGCCTGCTCGCGGGCACGCGGCACAACCTGTGTGCAGTGGGAGACGAGGACCAGTCGATCTACTCCTGGCGCGGGGCGGATATTCGGAACATTCTCGAATTTGAGAAAGATTTTCCCGAGGCAAAGATCATCCGCCTGGAACAGAATTACCGCTCCACGCAGAGCATATTGGCTGCGGCGTCGGCGGTGGTGGCCAACAACGTCAAGAGTAAAGGCAAGAACCTGTGGACGTCGCGGCAGGGCGGAGCGAAGGTCGGCTACTACGAGGCGCCCGATGGTGAGAATGAAGCGCTCTTCGTCGCCGATCGCATCGCGCGCTATCTGAAGGAAGCGGTCGAGCACGGCGAGACGCTGCGGACCGCAGTGCTGTATCGCACCAATTCACAATCGCGGCTCTTTGAAGAAGCTATGCGCCGCTACCAGCTCAAGTATCACGTCGTGGGCGGGTTCTCGTTCTACGAGCGCGCCGAGATCAAGGACATGGTCTCGTACCTGAAGGTCATCGTAAATCCGGATGACTCGGTGTCGCTGCTGCGGGTGATCAACACGCCGGCGCGGGGAATTGGCAAAACGACGGTGGAGACCTTGGAGGCGTTGGCGCTCGAGACGGGACGATCGCTCTGGGGAGCGATCGGCGAGGCCATCCAGCGTCAACTGCTGCCCGTGCGTGCATGCCTGGCGCTGAGAAATTTTCGAGAGCTGATCGAAGACGCGCAAGCGATGCTGGCCGGAACGTATGTAGAAAGATTGACGCACGAGAGTAGCGCCGGCGTCCCGCCGGCCACCCAGCGTCTAGCCCGTCCGGAGGGAGTGCAGCGACTCGAGGGCTCGCGCCCACTCTCGGAACCAGAGCGCGAGCTCGCCGAAGAAGACTCAACCCAGTTCGATCCGCTCGCTTTCGATTTCGGAGACAGTACTGAGGATACGAGTTTCGCTTTTAGAGAAGGCGCGGAGTCGGAGATTTCTGGCGAAGAGCAAGAAGAAAATACTGAGCGGGCGGGACGCCCGCTCGACAGCCGGCAAGATGCCGGCGCTACAGACGACGGCGCCTTCCGCGCTCCCGGCGGACCGGCCAATACAGCGGAGGTGCTCAAGTTCCTCATTGACCGCACCCAGTACATCAAGCTGCTCGAAGACGAAGACACGCCCGAGGCCTACTCTCGCATCGAGAATCTGCGCGAACTCGTCAACGCCGCTCTCGATTCGAAAGACCGCGGTGAGACCCTGGAAGAATTCCTCGACCACGCCGCCCTGGTCAGCGATGCTGACGGTTACGACGAATCCGCGCGGATCACGCTGATGACCCTGCACGCCGCCAAAGGCCTGGAGTTTCCGCTGGTGTTTTTGTGCGGGCTGGAAGAGGGGTTGTTTCCGCACTCGCGCACCCTGCTGGAAATGGATGACATCGAGGAAGAGCGCCGGCTGTGTTATGTCGGCATGACGCGTGCCATGGACACGCTGATCCTCAGCCGCGCGGTGTATCGCCGGCGCTATGGCACCGATCTCCCCGAAGCGAGCGTGCCGTCCCGATTTCTGGAAGAGGTCCCGTCGGGACTCGTTGAAGAGCTGGGCGGTTCGCGAAGGCGCCCCTGGATGGGAAGCTATAGCGCGAGCCCGCGAACTGGATCCGGCGCGCAGAGGCGCGGATCCGATCACGATGAGGGTTCGTCCCATTACTCCTACGAGGACGAGGACCAGAGTGCGAACTGGCAGCGCGAGCGCGCCGAGCGGGCCAAGCCCACCTACTCGGGCAAGAGCTACAACTCCATCGATAATATTGCCGAGTTCTTTGCGTCACGCGGGAAGAAGTTCAACCTGCCCAAGACCGCGATCGAGGAGCCCAAGGGCAAGAAAGGCTTCCGCCCCGGACAGAAAGTCCGTCATCCAAAATATGGCGAAGGCACCGTGTACCAGCGAGAAGGAGATGGGGAAGACGCCAAGATTACGGTACAATTCCCGAGGTTCGGGCTGAAGAAGCTGGTGGAGAAGTATGCGCAGCTCGAGAAAGCCTGAACGAATTTGGTAATTGTGTAATTTGGTATTTTTGTAGTTTGTCCAACTCGAGATGGCAAATTACAAAATTTCAGGATCGTGAACTCAAACTTATGGCGAATACAGCAACTCTAAGCAAGGAAGACCGCAAGAAAGCCAGGCGTGCCTCGCGCAAGAAGCGCAAGGTGGAACATCCTCTCAAACCCCGCGACTACGCTCGCGGATCGAAAAAGAGCAAGGTCAAGAAGATGGCGCGCGGCCAGTCCAAGCGTGGCTAATCGGGATTACAGGGGCGGGTCTTTTGACCCGCCCTTGATTTTTGCAGATGCAATTGAGACCCATAGCTGGAATCCTCAGGCGTGAGCATGCGGCTGGCACCGCAAGGGGCCGCATCCAAGCTGGGAAGAGGTCCTTTTGACGCAGATGCCGTCCACCACCGATCGCGAACCTCCCGCCACTGCCACGCGCAGCCAACTTCTCTGCTGTAAATCCATCGACAAGTTGATCGCCGACGCCGACGAGCCCGGGCACAGGCTCGAGAAGAAACTGGGGCCGTGGTCGCTGACCGCGCTGGGGATTGGCGCCATTATCGGCTCGGGAATCTTTGTTCTCACCGGCACGGCGGCTGCGGGCGAGCACTTTGAGGCGCCCTCTATTCTGCATGCGCAGGTGCTGGACCTGCTGGTCAATTTTCTGCGCACCGGGAGCACCGCGGGCGCGCTGATGCATGGCCGTCCGGCGGCCGGTCCATCGATTGCAATTTCCTTCTTGCTGGTTGCGATTGCCTGCAGTTTCGCGGGCCTGTGCTATGCCGAACTGGCATCAATGATTCCCATCGCCGGCAGCGCTTATACCTATTCCTATGCCACGCTGGGCGAAATCTTCGCGTGGATCATCGGATGGGACCTGATTCTGGAGTACGTGGTCAGCAATGTCGCGGTGGCGGTCGGCTTCAGTGGATACTCCAAGGCGCAGTTAGCGGCCTTTGGCATCAACCTGCCGGAAAAATGGGCGAGCCCGGTGTGGGCTTCCGGACATTGGACCGGCGCCTATTTCAACCTGCCCGGCTTTTTAATCGTGTTTCTCCTCACGCTATTGCTGGTCCGCGGCGTGCGCGAGTCCGCGGAAGCAAACAACGTGATGGTCCTGATCAAGATTGGGGCCATCCTCACGTTCCTGGTGGTGGGCGGGATGCTGGTGAAACCGGCCAACTGGACACCTTTTGCGCCGTCCGGATTCGCCGGCATCGTGACCGGCGGGGCCATCGTCTTCTTTACCTATATCGGCTTCGATTCGGTTTCTACGGCGGCCGAGGAATGCCGTACTCCGCAACGTGACTTGCCGTTCGGGATCATCGCTTCGCTGGTGGTGTGCACCGTGCTGTACGTGG
>Ga0210389_10004409_pt1 | contig 10951 bp, 14 predicted proteins | sample IncBWH28OmetaG_FD_160127 | JGI IMG/M metagenome (GOLD analysis project Ga0210389, IMG submission 160127) | Forest soil microbial communities from Barre Woods Harvard Forest LTER site, Petersham, Massachusetts, United States - Inc-BW-H-28-O ... | reverse complement strand
CCGAGCTACCTGATCCTGGCCGTTGTAGCGCACCGGGGCTCCGGTATTGGACGGGTTAACGTATGGGCCGGGGCCATCTTCCCAGACCATCGTCGTGGGCGGCCCGGGCCGGAAGGTGACCGGCATGAAGGGGTTATTACTCATGGCAGTTTAGAAAGCGTTGGGCTGGCTATCTTGGGACCTGATTCAATCAGGGTTGATGGAGCGCCTCCGCTGGGCACCGGCCAGACCGGGAAGGGCGGCAACCCCGGCTGGCCGCCGGGTGGATGAAGAACGATCATGGCAGCTTAGAGAGTGAGGGTGGCGCTTTATCCGGCAGCACCGTCATTTTGGCTGGCCACGGCCAAGGCGGCAGTTGCTGATTCTGGTTCTGGCCGGTCGCTCCTGACGGCATCTTGGTGGGAAAGAAGGTCGCCTTCCAAATGCCTCCGGGCGGATAAGGGTTGGCCGTATTGATGTTGGCCGTCTGCCCTCCTCCGTAAGGGAAGGGATTAGTGACCGGCCCCAGTTCTGGGGTCGTAACCGGCGCGCCACCGCTGGGCGGGGGCCACGTCGGGAATGGTGGCAGGCCGGGTTGGCCAGCCAATACTTGTGGATTACCGTTACTCATAAATTTACCAGCCAGTGTCGGCGGTGTAGTGGAATTCGCATCGTCCGATTGCTTGAGCTGCGGAAAAGCCAATGCTAGTCACTGCTTGTGCATTGAATGATGCGCTAAGAATAGCGGTGGCCGTGCCGTTAATGTTGGCAGTGCCGCTCGCTCCGCTGGAGGGACTGTAGATAGTCCCCGATGGCTGGATCGCCAAGGGCCTGGGGTAGGGCACATAGCCGTAAAAGGCCGCTAGGCTTGCCGGAGTGATGAAGGCCGGGTTTCCGCTGACCACCGTTCCAGCCTTGGTGCCGTACACATACGACTTCGCGTAATAGCGCAAACACTCGTGGTAGTTCTGGTCAAATGGCTTATCGATTGGCGTACTGCAAACTGGTCCCGGTTCCCACTGGACAAACCCGATATCGAAGCTCGAGGTGGTGATGGGGCTCGCGGCGAAATTGTCCTGGCCATGCGCCCCCAAAAAGTTGCCGGTCACCCAGGTGTCATTCGCGCCCGTGGTGAGGGTTGCGCCTGCGGCTAAACAGATCCTCAACAACTGCCCTGCCGCTCCGGGAGCGGTCGACCAGTTGCCTCCTCCGATAGAGGATGGAGACGGAATATTCGGGAACTGGAAAAGCGTCCAGGTGTTAGCCGTATTAATCGTGAAAAGCTTGGAGAGGCACTGAGTGGGCGGATTATCAGAGATGACAAGGCCAAGCTGGATAGGAGCAACGCTCGAGCGTACGAGGATCGAGATCGAAGAAACATCAAGGAAGATCTCCCTGAACTGCGGTCCTTCCAGGTACTGGCCAATCGTCAGGTTATCGGTCGCTCCCAGAGTTGCTTCAGCTGTGGTCAGCTGGATGTGCGGGGTAGCGCGCGAAATCAGGTAGCTCGTGCCGGGGAGAGTAGCCAGCTGGCCGGGGGATTGCCCTATCTTAATGGCCATGGTGCCCACTTTGGTCTGCCACCACCGATCCTGCCAAAGGACGCCGGTCGCGGGACTGGTTAGCGTTGTGCCGACATTTCGCTGGTCGACCTCGAAATTGGGGTTGCCGATGGCGTTGTAAGTACGCAAGCGCACATTCCAGATACTGGAAACCGGGACACTGATCAGGCTGTCTGAGCCCAGGACCGCCAGATTCCCGGCGTCCGAGCTGACCACTGCGGTTCCGGCTGGCCCCTGGGGTCCTGTAGGTCCAGTGGGGCCAGTGGAGCCTGTTGCTCCGGTTGGCCCGGGGTTACCTTGCACGCCTTGCGTTCCTTGCGGGCCTGTTGCTCCGGTTGGGCCTTGCGCTCCTGGCGCGCCGGTAGTTCCTTGCGGCCCTTGTGATCCGGTCGGCCCGGTCGGGCCGGTGGCACCCGTGTCGCCTCTGGGAATCGTGAAACCAAAGGTTGCCGCTGAACTAGAGCCGCTATTGGTAACGCTCGCGAATGATCCGGGAGCGCCGGTTACCGTTGCTCCAACGGCAACCGTGGCTGCTGCCCCTGCCACACCTTGGCTTCCCTGGCTTCCTTGCGGCCCGGTCGGGCCTGTTGGTCCCGTAGGTCCAGCGGCCCCGGTGTTGCCGATCGGGCCTTGAGGCCCAGCTGGCCCCACTGCTCCTTGCGGCCCTTGAACGCCAGTGACTCCTTGTGGAACCGTAAAGTTGAAGACGGCAGCACTGGATGAGCCTGAGTTGGTCACTGCCGCGTTAGAACCAGCCGCGCCCGTGGTGGTGGTGCCAACGGCGACCGTAGCGGCACTCCCTTGGGGTCCGGTTGGTCCTGTAGGTCCAGTGGGGCCGGTTGGTCCCTGGATGGGTCCGATATCGACCCAGGCAGGGCCGGGCGTGCTCCAAACCCAGCCGTGTCCGGTATTAGCCGCGATCCACAGATCACCCAAAGTGTTGCCGGTAGCCGGGAGATTAGCCGAGGTCGGGACTGTGCCTTTAATGACCACGCTCGTGCCATCGTTGCCCTTGGGTCCAGTAGGGCCGGTCGCGCCCGTAGGCCCGGTGGACCCGGTGGCTCCGGTTGGCCCCTGGTTACCTTGCGGCCCCGGGTTGCCGATCGGGCCTTGCAGTCCCTGATTACCTTGGGATCCGGTGGGGCCTTGGGGGCCAGCAGGGCCTGTGGCACCATTCGGGCCAGTTGGCCCCTGGAACGGCCCCAGATCCATCCAGGAACCGGCCCAGGCATAGGCGTGCCCATCGGAGAGGGAAACCCACATGTCGTTGATGGTGTTTCCGCTGCCTGGAAGGCTGGCCGGGCTAGCGACAGTGCCTTTAACGTTTAAGGGGAGCCCTGGAGGCCCTTGCGCCCCATTGGCTCCTTGTGGCCCCGGCGGCCCATTGCCGCCAGGAGGTCCGGGTAATGAAGTTGTGGTGACTTTGCCGGGAAAGATGCTCGATCCTGGCGGCTGGTTGAAGGTGGTGCCGAAGTTCTGCACCGTCATCCGGTTCAGGGCATCGGTACTGACCACCTCGTAGTAGCCAGCGTTCTCGATCACCACGGTCATCCCCGCGACGAACCCTTGCGCGTTGGCGACTACCAGGGTGACGTTCCCCAGCACTGGCGGCTGGACCCACGGATCCAGGACGGTCGTAAAAACGTAGACAAAGACTATCCCGTCGTAGTCAGGCGGATCCTGCGGCCGCACCCATGGAACCCTAGGTCTAATCGTGTATTCCATTTACGCCTTGATGATGAAGTTCACGGCTTTGTAGGGAGGGAGGATACTGAACGGCGTGCTGCTGCCGACAGAAGAGGTTGAACCCGCGCCACCGGCACCCGTCGTCAGATCTCTGTCCGCTCCTGCGGTATTGGTGTAAGCGGCATTGGTGCTCCCGGCAGAAGCTGTCTGCCCGGCAGGCAAAGTAGAGGAGGCAGTCTGTCCGGTACTCGGACTAAAGGGGTTGCCTCCCGCATAACTTCCACCTGACGTACCAAACACCGCTTGATAACTGTGGGAGTGAGGAAACTGCCCTACAGGGATGTTATGGTAATGGTCCATCCCATGGGTGTGATTTGCCCCCGGGTGAGTGTGGTTACCCACAGTGTGCGTGTGAGCCACTAGCTCGGCTACACTCATTGTATGAGTCGCTGCACCGCCCGCCGAAACTAAGGGATAGGTGGCATTGGCACCGATCGGGAAAGAACCCCGCATGTCAGGCAGGTTAAACGTGCTGCTGCCGTCCCCTGCACCCCAGCTGGTCGAAAGGATGCTGAAAAGCGTCGAATACTGAGTGCGCGATACTGCGGAGCCATCGCAAATGAGCCAGCCGCCTGGGGGACTCACGGCTGGCCACATTGCCATGGTGCCGGTCATCGCGACCCCTTGGATGCCTTGCGGCCCCTGTGGCCCGGTCGCGCCCTGCGGGCCTTGAGGCCCCTGGGGGCCGGTTCCGGAGATCGTGTTGCCGATCGGGATGACTGTTCCTGGAGGTTGTCCGCCCGGGTAATTCTGGTTAACCAGGGTCAAGGTCTCGGCTACGTCGTCGGTTGACTGGACGCTAAAATATTCGCCACCTTCCACGTAAACGATCTGGCCAGCAGAGAAAGCCGAGGCATCGACCACGAAAGCAATTCCGGTGGTCACTGGAATCGAGAAAGGCTGGGCCAGAGCTGTAAAAACGCTGGTGCCGCTGACTCCCTGCGGTCCCGGCGGCCCGGCTGGCCCTACCGGACCTTGCGGCCCCAAAGGCCCCCGTGAATTGGCCGGGCTAACCATCGTCCCGGCCGCCACCATGGTCCCGCCGGGTGAGTTATTGGGGTCCCCTGAGTTGACCAAGTTGACGGTGAAAGGACTGGGCGGACTTCCTACTACCGTGAAAGTGCCCCCGCCGGGAATGAAGAGGAGTAGCCCCGGGGTCATCCATGAGGTGTCATTGACCGAGGTCAAAAGGGGAACGGTGCTGCCCGCAGCCGGGACCCTCCAGGCTACCGAGAGATAGCTGAAAGAGGTTCTTCCCGGCGGTCCTTGGGGTCCTGGCGAGCCGATGCGGCCCGCAGGACCAATCTGACCTTGGGGACCGGGTAAACCTACTCCTGACTGGCCCATGGGGCCTGGGGGACCACGCAGAGTGTCAATAAACAACCAAGCTGGCTGAGCACCGGGAGGGGCCGATGGTTGTTTGGCAATCCAGTAGCCGCCATCATCCAAGGTATACGCCGAATCATTCGGGAAGACCGAGATATTGTCGATCGCCGGGAGTTGGCTATAACTGGCGTATTGACCTAAAAAATTAGACAAGCCGTGGATCTCCACGGAGAGAAACGCTCGCCTGCGAAAGTAACATCGCCGCGAACAAAGTGAACAGCTAAAAATGAATATCGATCTGGAGCTTCAATATCCGCTTTACCTGAAACGCTTCCGCGACAGCGAACGGATCGCCATTGTCGATTCTGCTGGGACCCCGATCGCCCAGTGCGTCAATCATGCCCATGCTTACGAGCTGGTCAGGTTGGCCAATTGTGCGTATAAACTCATGAGCGACCTTTCACAAAAACCGTATGAGAACCCTGCAAAGCCTCCTGACGATCCTGGACGGACAGAAACTGGCCCCGGGATACCTGACCCCGCTGGGACCGACAGCCCTCGAGCACATGATCGCACTCAAGAAACTTCTTGATACCAACACGATTAATGGCGGGGCGTATCAGCCGCAAGGCGACCTACTCTTCAAGGAAGCCTGGGTTGGCAGTTTAAGGGCAGGTAAAGATGCGATCTGGCTTAACGGCGTGGACGGCAATCTCGACCTGAGTAATGGCCAGCAGCCCGCTTACGTATTCCAAGAGCCGGTATGATGCTGGCTGTCTTCGCACTTTATTCGATTGTCCTGATGATTTGTATCGCCGTCTTCGGCTATGCTGTGGCACAACTCTTTTCCGAGATTTGTCATGCCAGCAAAAAGCAAAGCCCAACAACGCCTGATGGGGGCCGATCTCGCCCGGGCCCGGTCTGGGAAGTCAACCAGGACTGGGATGGGAGCGAAGAAACTGGAAGAGATGGCGACTAAGCCTAAAGGCGGATACCCAAAGAAGAAGAAATAGTTATGGCCAAGAAACCGCCGCCAAAGAAGAAAGCCGCACCACCCAAACCCTTGAGTAAAAAAGGGCCGGTCAAGCCGGTTAAGAAACCGGGCAAACCAAAAGCCAAATTGCCGACTCTCGGCGGTGGCCTGTTGGGCCTGGGCGGGACCGGCGCTTCCGGGATGATGCCCTGAAAAGATCAATCTTTGGTGGAGCAGGGCCAGCGATGGCAGTCGCCTTCGTGCTGGCCATCATAATTGTCGCCCCGTTCGGCGGCCTCCTTATCTGGCTCTACATCATTTACGGGAAAGCGTTGGGCATATTCGCTTGACCCACAATCACCCACAGATACTGTGGGTGCGTGCCTAGCCTAACGAATATCACGTTCCCCGATGAACTGTCTCCCGCTTTGCGCGAAGCGGTTGAGCACTACGGCTTTGAGAGTCTGGCCGCGTACTTCCGAATCTGCGGCCACGTCCTTCTTCAGCACCGCAAGCGGGACGAGTCCTTGACTCTTCCGCTCACCTTTTTATGCAAGCCAAACACAAAGTAGAACGCAAATTCCGTGGCATCCCGGTCAGGGAAGCCCGTGCAGCGATGCACGTTCAACCCAACAAAGCAGACATTGCCGGGGCCACCCGGGAGGACCCCGAAAACTGTGCTTACGCCAGATGCTTAAAGCGCACACTGGACTGTACGAATGTCTTTGTCTTCAGGTCGGTTGCCTACGTGGAAACCCTGGATGAAAAGGGCAACCGGCTGATGGAACGCTACACTGTGCGGCAGCACGCCAAGGACTACCTCCTAAAATTCGATGGGGGCGAGAAGGTCGGGCCAGGAGGCTTTGTCTTCCATGTCCCCAACCTGACTAAAACCCTCAATTACAAGATGGAAGACTACCAGGAGCGGAAGAAGGCCGGTAAACCCACTAGCGGGCCTAAGAACACCGGAGCGAGGGCAGGCAGGCCCAAACCTTACAGTCTCAGGAACGGTAAGGGAGCCGTCCATTTCATCACCGCACAACAGATCCTGGTCCACCGATGAAAGAGATCGACGTGAATTTCTTTGGCCAGCTGATCGCCATCCTTCACGAGGAGGAACTCTTGAAGCTGCGGCGGCGATTCGAGATGCGGAATAACGCCGTGATGGTTGCGGTCTTGACCGATGAGCTTCAGGAGCGGGAGGGTATCGAAAAAGCACAGCATGGAAAAGCATGACGCATTCAGCCAGCTCAACGCCGAAGACCAGAAGGCGGCAATCGATGTGGCGGTTGCCGCTGTCCTGATCGGCCTGCGGATCCCCTCTACGGGAAAACCCTTGTACGACTGGATGGCGACCGAATTTGCCAGCACCCATAGCCTGCCGCCCAACGTCGTTAAATACGCTCTTCGATCCCTCGGTCAGGCCCTGTTCCGGCAGAACTGGACCCTCATAATCGAGAAGGATAAAGACGGCATTATTACCAAGTTTACACCTGAATGGAAGGAGGGAGACGATGGGGACCAAATCCTACAGAACTAGAGACTGGCCGGTGATGGCCAAGCAGTGCTCGACCTGTGTCTTCGCCAAAAAGGAGGACGGCACATGGCTGAACCCGGAGCTGGCCAAGATGGTGGAAGAACGGATGTTCAGGGTCTCCCAGATCTGCCATCACCCGGCGCTCAAGGGTAAAAAGCAGGATCACCTGTGCCGGGGCACCCGCGACCGCCAGATCGAGTTCTTCTACCGGATCGGGTTCTTGCCAGAGTGCACAGACGCGGCATGGCAAGCCAAGCGCCAGGAGCTGGGGGTATGAACTGGACGGCGCGCGACTGGGCCAGTGTATTTATCGGCTGGATCTGCGGTGCCTGCACGGTAATCCTTCTACCGGCGGTGCCCTGGAAACTGGCTGCGGTGTTCGCGGCGGGATTCACCGGGGCCTGGACCGCGCGTCTCTTTATCCCGCGCGATTAAAAGAAAGAAGCCGTCCGGGATTCCGAGGCCCCGGACGGCAATATATGCAAGTCAAACCCCAACAAAGAGGCCACACTTATTCAGATACCTTAGTATGAAACAATCGACTTGGCTTGAAGCTCGCATATGTGGCTCGGGAAAGCAAGAAAAGAGGTTTTTCCGCTTCATAAAGTGTTGAAAATCAACCTTTTTTTGAACCAAATTGGTTTTCTCTAGCGTTGGGCATCAGGGGTCAACCCAACCAATCGTGGCGCTGTTAGGGCTGATCGGTGCCAGGACCCAGCAGTGGCCGTCGTTCTGGGTATACCACATGTCACCCAGGTTGGCACCGTAGGTCGGCAGCCTGGATGCGCCGGAGAGTTCCCCCATGTACCGGGTGGTCAGGACCCGGCCGTCAGGCATCCGGTCATTCTCCACCGTGCCGATGGCGCGGATATGGAGCAGTTCGGCCCGGGGCGCGGCGGCCACTGGCACCGGCATCGCCCTGGGAACGGGTTTCGGATCCGGTAACGGTGCCGGGGGCGTGGGATCAACTAGGATCGCGCCCGGGATGACCGGCGCTGGGCTTACTGCCGGGGCCTGGGGTTTAAGGGACGCTATAGCCCCCATCACAATGAGTCCCAGGAGTACGCCCGTGGACAGATAACCCAGGAACGCTACGAACTCAGGCCTCTGCGGCTTCTTGGGTTTCGGGCGAACCTGGAAACGCTCCTCTTTGGGGAGCGTGGTCTCGAATCGATCAGAGTAAACTTGCATAACGTTACCTCTACGGCAACGTTGGGCATAACTCAAATTATTCTGGCCATTGGGTCGCCGGATCTGACCCATCAGGCTCGCCGCCATCAGGAGGAGGAGTCGGTGGTGGCGCGGGCTGAGACGGCGCGGCAGCGTTACCAGGGCCGCCCACAGCGCCTTTCTGAGCCGGGAAAGGGATAGTTGTCCCCTGCGGGCCTGAAGGCGCTGGGGGAGCGTTTACGGGGGCCTGTGCGCCTTGAGCCTGCTGAGCCTGGGCGGCCGCCTGGGTGTTGGCCTCTTCCTGCACACCGGCCCGCTGTTTAATGGCGGCAGTATCGATATCGCTCGGCCCTAGGCTCTGGCCGCCGCCGGTCTGGGCGGCGTGCATCTTACCGGCGCTGGCCTCGCGCGCGGCCTGGAGCTTGTTCAACTCCTTCTCGACCTCGTCACTGAAATCGGTGCCGCCCAGCTGGGCCGCGCCGTGGCGCTTCATCTGCTCCATCTCTTCGTCACTGAACTGGTCTGGAATCGATTGTTTTGGCATAATTATGGCATTGTTACGGCTCAAAACCTCCCATCGGTGTCCCCGCCTATTGGCACCCGGTCTTACTCGAGCTATCCCCGGACCTCATCAGATCTCCCGATGGGACGTTTTGAACCGTATCTGTTATACATCGAACGTTGGGCATAATCAAGCCGCCGCTTTTAACTTCTTGGCCTGTTTCGCCGCCTTATCAGCCGCTTTTTTCTCGGCCTGATAATGTTCCTGGAGTTCCTTGGAGGTCATCGCCTTACCCTCGGTTGGGAACGCTTTATCCCAGGTCTCATCGAAGCTCCCTTTTTCAGCTCCTTGGCTGCCAGTCCAGCCGTGCTTGTCGTAATGATGCTTTTCCGCGTACCAGAGGATCGCCTGGAGATCGTCGGGGTTAATCCCAATCTTGTCGGCGGCATGTTTCATCGCGTCCTGGCTGAAGGCGAAGTCGAGGCTATTAACTCCCGGCTCGGCTGCCGACTGCGGTCGCCAGCCTTTCTTTTCGCCAGCGTGCTCGTGGCCCAGCCGGTGCAAGTGCCGCGCGGCCCAAACGTCGATCGTCGCTGCGAGCGTCCTGCCGGTCAGGTTGCCCGCGAAGTTGGGCGTCTTAGGCGCGGCCACTTCATCCAGCCATTTCCCGGCCAGGACTTTTAAGACCTGTTCCGAATTGGAGTTGTACTTGGCCCCGTTCTGCTTCTTGGGGATGATCTGGTGATGATCGATCCAGCGCGCCATCGCTGCCGCGTCGGTCTTGGGATCGGCATCGCCTTCCTTCAGGATGCCCTGCTCACGCATCTTCTGGTTAAGCGCCTTATAGCCACCATCCTGCATCGCAGAATACGCTTCCTTGTACTTCTCGACGTGCCGGTCGAACTTCCCGGCCTTGTGCTGCTCAAAGGCGTCCAGGGCCTGGATGAAGTTATCCCTGACCGGCGTCTTAGCCGAGGTGGCTCCTAACAACTGGGCGAATAGCTCGTGATCCTCGCTGGCCTTACCCTCTTCGCCAGCCCCAAAGACCTTGGCCATCTTGTCCCGCATCCGGCTGTACCAGCCTTTCCCGGCGGCGATGTCGGGCTGATCCTTGATCGCCTGATAGCTCTCGTGGATCTTGTCACCCATCGTCTTAACGGCGCTGGCTTTTCGCATCGCGCTTAGGCGTTTGCGCTCGACCTGATTGAGGTGCTTGTGCTCGTCCTCGCCCAGTGTGTCCTCGTGTTTATCCGCCCCTTGCAGCTGGCTGAGAGCCTTCTTTTTCTTCTGGAGGAACGGCAAGTTCGCGATGTCGTAATCGGTCTTTTCCCAGACGGGGTTCAAGTTCGGATCGTGCTGGACCCCGCCTTGTTCGTTCCGCTGGACTTTAAGCGGGATCGCGGATGGATGGTCGTTCTGGCGTCCGATCGAGGCCGCGACCCGTTTCTCCAGATACGACTGCCGTTCGGCCTCGTTCTTGGGATCTTTCATCCACGCCTTGTCAGCGGCCCCGGCAGGCTTAGTCAGCTTCTCTTCAGCTTCCGGCTCGGGTGCCGGAGCAGGCTTGGCTTTCGGTTTCTTAACCGGCGGCGGTAACGGCTCTGCGGGGCCTGTGGGCGCGGGAGGCGCTTGAGCCGGTGTCACAGGCTCTTCCGGCGTTTCCGGCGGTTCCTGGGGCACCACAGGCTTGGGCTTGGGTGCTTTAGGTTTCGGCAAAGGTGCCGTAGTAGGCTCTTGGCTCGCAGGCGATCGGATGGGATCGGATAGCCGGGGCGAGGAATGTAAGGAACCGGACCGGCCTGGATCGGCAGGAGTTGACGAACTCGGGATTTCCCCGGGTTCGTCTTCTTTTAACTGAGTTGGTGGTTTAGAGGGCCTCGTCGGCAATGGAATTTCCGCTGCTTTTTTCCGGAAACTCTCGACATCCAGCTTTCCGCCGATCCACTGCTGACGCAGACTGGACTTCATTGCGTCGTGCTCATCTTGCGTAATCGCTTCTGGATCAGATTCATGCGGCGTAATCAAACCGCCGGAACCGCCGATGAACCGATATTCGCTTGGATCCTCATCCAGGTCCTTCAACCGCGCCCTGGCCTCCAGCTCGCTAATCCGATGCTCGGAGAAGTCCCGCTCGATCTCGTTGATCTTCGCATTAT
>Ga0210389_10004408_pt1 | contig 10951 bp, 16 predicted proteins | sample IncBWH28OmetaG_FD_160127 | JGI IMG/M metagenome (GOLD analysis project Ga0210389, IMG submission 160127) | Forest soil microbial communities from Barre Woods Harvard Forest LTER site, Petersham, Massachusetts, United States - Inc-BW-H-28-O ... | reverse complement strand
GCGCGAACACAAACTGTTCGCACGGACCCTGCAGCTCAAGCTCCGCTATTCAGACTTTTCCACCATCACCCGCGCCCATTCGCTCGATCACGGCACTCAGCTCGATACCGAGATTTTCCATGAGATCCGGGCCCTTTTCCGTCAGAATCGCAAAAACGAAGCCAAGGTCCGGCTGCTCGGCGTGCACGCCTCATCGCTCGAAATTGATGAAGGCCAACTCAACCTCATGGGCGAAGAAAAGACGAATCGATGGCGTAAGGCACTTAATACTGTCGATCAGATTCGCGAAAGATTTGGCGAAGATAGCGTCTCACTTGCGATGGGGCTGAAGGGCCGTTTTCGAGAACGCGTGCACGAGAACCCGGCGGGACTACCTGGAAATGATCCCAGTGAGGATTGACGGCCACAGCGCTACACTATATGAGGCAGCCTGGAAATGAAGCAACTCATTGAAGATATTGCGAAAGCTCTTGTTGATATACCGGACCAGGTGATCGTCCGCGAAGTGCAGGGCGAGCAAGTCACCGTATTGGAGCTGCGAGTTGCTCCCACCGACCTGGGGAAGGTCATCGGAAAACAGGGCCGAACTGCCCGGTCGATCCGAACGCTGTTGGGAGCCGCAGGGATGAAGCTGAACCGGAGGTTCACGCTGGAGATCCTGGAATAGCCTCCAATCCGAAGCTCGTAACCATCGCACATCTGCTCCGAGCACGCGGAAACAAGGGCGAGCTCGCCGCTCTACCTCTATCCAACCGGCTAGCTGACGTTAAACACGTCATCGTTAATGATGCTCCGATGGAAGTTGAGCGTACGTGGGTTCACGGTGATCGCGTCATCTTCAAATTCCAAGGTGTCGATACGATTACAGATGCTGAGCGCTTGGCCGGCGCGGATGTGCAGGTTCCGCTCGACGAGCGCCCCGCGACTCCGGAAGGTGAGTATTATCAGTCGGATTTGGTGGGCTGCCAGGTTGTGGATCAAAACGAACGGCTGCTCGGCACCGTGCTGGACTTTCAGGAAACCGGCGGCGTCCCGCTTCTGGAAATTCGAACCCAGGACGGCAAAGAGCTGTTGATCCCCTTCGCCAAGGCCCTGCTCATCAACATCGATCTGGAACGCAAACGCATCGACGTAAATCTCCCCGCCGGCCTGGACGAACTAAACTAGGACTTGCGTTTTCACATCCTCACTATCTTCCCCGATTTTTTTCAAGGCCCCTTCCACCACGGCGTCGTCGCGAAGGCAGCCGAAACGGGCATCGTCGAAATCCACATCCATGATCTGAGAAACTGGACGCACGATCGCCATCGCACCGTCGACGATCGCCCCTTTGGCGGCGGCGAAGGGATGCTGCTTAAGCCTGCGCCTATCTTCGAAGCGGTGGAAAGCATCTGGCCCGAGCGCATGCCCGGCCAGCGTCTGGTCCTGTTATCGGCCCAGGGCCAGCGTTTCAATCAGGAAGCGGCGCGCAGGTTAAGCCAATACAAAGAACTGTTTCTAATCTGCGGCCGATACGAAGGCGTGGACGAGCGAGTGGCCGAGCATCTGGCCGACGAGGAACTTTCGATCGGCGATTTCGTCTTGAGCGGCGGGGAGCTGGGCGCAGCCCTGGTGGTCGATTGCGTGGCCCGGCTGCTGCCCGGTGTTCTCGGCAATGCGGATTCCGCCTTGCAGGAGTCCTTCACCGACGCCGGACTGCTTGATTGCCCCCAGTACACGCGACCCGCCGATTTCCGGGGCTGGAAGGTTCCCGAGGTTTGCTCAGTGGCAATCATGAGGAGATCCGGCGCTGGCGGCGCCAGCTTGCCCGCGAGAAGACTGCACGAAACCGTCCGGATCTATTACAATAGAAAATTCAAGGACTTGTGACCATGCCCCACCCACTACTCACCAAAATCGTCGCGAAACATAAACGGGCGGAAGTGCCGGAGTTTCGTCCCGGCGACACCATCCGCGTTCACGTCAAGATCAAAGAAGGCGACAAAGAACGTTTGCAGGCTTTTGAAGGAACCGTCATCGCCCGGAAAAATTCTGGTTTAGGCGAAACCGTCACCGTTCGTAAGGTGAGCTTTGGCCATGGCGTGGAGCGGATTTTCCCGATCCACGCGCCGGTGGTCGACCACATCGACGTGATCCGTACCGGCCGGGTGCGACGGGCCAAGCTGTACTATCTGCGAGAGTTGAAGGGCAAGGCGGCTCGTCTTCGCGAGCGCGAATAAAACGAACCCACCAAGCCCGGCCGGCGCGTTCTCTAATGGCGAGGCGGCTGTTAATATTCGATGAAATGCCAGGCCAAATACGAACGCGAGGCCCGCGCCCAGGGTTTCACGCGGATTGCCGGCGTTGACGAGGTCGGCCGCGGCGCGCTGTTTGGTCCGGTCTTCGCAGCGGCCGTAATTCTTTCCCCGGATCATCCCATTCGAGGCCTGCGCGATAGCAAACAGATCGATAGGGAGCGTCGCGAAGTGCTGGCCGTCCGCATTCGCGAGCGAGCTGTCGCTTGGGCCGTGGCGGCTGCCGACGCATTTGAGATCGATCACATCAACATCTACCAGGCCTCTCGCCTGGCGATGCGTCGCGCGATCGAGCGTTTGAAACCGGCGCCGGATTATTTGCTCATCGATGCCATTACGGTCGACCTTCCCATCGCCCAGCGCGCCCTAATCCACGGCGATGCCCTATCGCAGTGCATCGCGGCCGCGTCTATTCTGGCAAAAGTGGAGCGAGATGCGTGCATGCGTCAATGGGATCAGGTCTTCCCGCAATACGGCTTGAAAAATCACAAGGGCTACACCACCGACGAGCATTGGAAGGCGCTCGAAAAATACGGGCCTACCACGCTGCACCGCTTCAGCTTCTGGCCGGTGCGCGACCATTCGCCGGATACGGTCTGGACCGGCTATCCGCGGCAGGCGGAGCTTTTCCCCTTTGAAGAGGCGCCTGTGGAGTGGGCTGAGGAAAACGAAGCGTTTCAGGAAGCTGCCGCATGCAACCCGTAGAACCCCAATCATCCATCGAAACGCCGGTCGAGCTTCGCCAGCCCAAGACCGCCTGGTATCAAAAACTGGGGGTGTTGCTATTCATCATCGTGTGCTTTGAGGTAGGGGTATTTCTGCTCATTTTCCCCTGGATGGAGTATTGGAACAACAATTCCATCGCGAGTCTTGCGCCCTGGATGCGCGAGGTTTGGGACAGCCCCTTTTTTCGGGGGGCGTTAAGCGGACTGGGTGTGATCAATATTTGCATTTCTTTAGCGGAGGTTTTTCGGCTTCGGCGGCCGCCTCCTGGTAGAATGAAGGTATCGGTACTATGAAACCGCCATCCGATCGTGGTAAGGTCGCTGTGGCCGAACCGGCCGCGGTGCCTGCAACAGTCCAAACCGATCCACCTCGTGGAACCATTGCGGAGTGGGCCATCACCATCCTTCTGTTGCTATTCGGGACCACTACCCTGGTCCAGGCCTTCGTAATTCCCACCGGATCCATGGAAGATACGCTGCTCATCGGCGACCACTTGCTGGTGGATAAGCTCGCCTATGCGCCATCGGGCAGTGTTAGCAAGTACATCTTGCCCTACGAAGAGCCTCGGCACGGGGACATTATCGTCTTCCGATATCCGGTGGATATCAGCCAAACATTCGTCAAGCGCACCATCGGCGTTCCCGGCGATCACATCAAGATCATCAATCAGCAGGTTTATCGCAACGGCGTAAAGCTGAACGAACCGTACGTCTACCATAAGAACCCGTATCCGGACTCATTTCGCGATAACTTCCCGAGCAGCGAGCCGAACCTGATGCTGTCCGATCCGGCGCGGGAGATGCTGGCCAATAACGTGGTGAATGGCGAGGTGGTTGTGCCTCCCAACTCCTTTTTTGCGATGGGAGACAATCGCGACAATTCGCTCGACAGCCGCTATTGGGGTTTCGTGCCGCGCGAGAATATCATCGGGAAACCTCTGATCATTTATTGGTCCTACGACGCCAATACTGAAAGTCTCGCGAGTTCCTCGGTGCACACGCTGGTTCAGCATTTCATCGATCTCGGCGAGCATTTCTTCACCAAGACTCGCTGGAACCGCACCTTCCGATTGATCCATGGCTACCACAGCGACAACTAAGCCAAAGCTTAAGCCTGCTGCCCAGCCTCCCGAAACCGCGCAGCGCAGCTCGGTCGCCGAGTGGGCCATCACCATCCTGATCCTGCTGTTCGGCACGTCCACCATTGCCCAGCCGTTCGTCATCCCGACGTCGTCGATGCATAACACGCTGCTCACCGGCGATCACCTGATCGTCGACAAGCTGGCATACGCCCCTCAAGGACCGTTGAGCAAACACCTGTTGCCGTACGAAGACGTGAAACGCGGCGACATCATCGTATTTCGCCACCCCACGCTGATCACCGTCGATTACGTAAAGCGCGTGATCGGACTTCCGGGCGATCACGTCAAACTGGTGAACAAGCAAGTCTTCGTGAATGGAAAACCGTTGAACGAGCCGTACACCATCCACCTTGACAATTTCATGAACTATCGCGACAACTTTCCGCAGGGCGAGCCCGACTACGTTCCGGACCCCATAATGTTGGAGCGAGCGTACGCGATGTTGCGGCAGGATGTCGTCAACGGTGAACTGGTGATACCGGCCGGCAACTATTTCGCGATGGGAGACAACCGCGATAACTCGCTCGACAGCCGCTACTGGGGACTGGTGCCGCGCGAGAACATTATGGGGAAGCCGTTGATCATCTTCTGGTCCTACGACGCTCCCACCGATGATTTGAAGGATTATAACCTGCATCATATGGTTGATCTCGGGCTGCACTTCTTTACCAAGACCCGCTGGGATCGCACTTTCAAACTGATTCACGGATATCCCCTAAGCTGATGCCGCGTCGGGCTACCTATTACGGCCTGATTCTGGCTGGTGGCCGAGGTACGCGATTCTGGCCGCGCAGCCGACGCACGCGCGCCAAACAGGTTTTGCGGTTCTTAGGCGACCGTTCGCTGATCCAGCAAACAGTGGACCGGTTAAGCCCGGTCATCCCACCCGATCGCCTCTGGGTCCTGACCAATGAACACCTGCGGGCCGAGATCGTGCGCCAGTTGCCGGAGCTTCCCAAGAACCAGATCCTGGCTGAGCCGACGCAGCGCAACACCGCACCCGCGATCGGCCTGGCGGCGCACATTCTGCAATCGATCGATGCCAATGCTGTGATGGGCGTGTTCCCATCCGATCACATGATCTCGAAACCAGCGCGCTACTTGCGCTTCGTGCGGGGCGCATTCAAGGCCGCGGCCGAGGGAAAGATCGTGGTGCTCGGGATTCAGCCGCGCTGGCCCGAAACCGGTTACGGGTACATCGAATTTCCCAAAGGCGCTCGCGCGGGATCGCTCGAGGCTATAGCTGTGCGGAGATTTCGAGAGAAACCCGAGCTTCCGCGGGCCAAGCAATACGTGAAGTCCGGAAACTTCTATTGGAACGCCGGGATGTTTTTCTGGAAAACGTCGGTGCTGCTGGATGCGCTGCGTGAGTTTCTGCCTAAGACCGCGACGCTGCTCGCCAGCCTGCCCGCGTTCTCGAACCGCCGCTTTTCATCGCAATTGAAGAAGGCCTTTCCACACTGCGAGAACATTTCGATCGACTACGCAGTGCTCGAAAAAGCGCGCGGCGTGGTAGGTTACGCGACCGATGACTTCGGGTGGAACGATGTCGGTAGCTGGAACGCCCTGTACGAATTGCTGCCTCGAGACGGTAGCGCCAATGTGATCCGTGGTGAGGCACTGGCCCACGCCAGTTCAGGCAACTACATCGATGCCGAGGGCAAGCTGGTGGCTCTGGTGGGCGTGAAAAACCTGGTGATCGTGGATACGCCAGACGCGCTGCTGATCGCGGATCGATCACGCGCGCAGGAAGTCGGCGATTTGGTGAAGTTGCTCGAAAAGCAGCGCCGCCACACTTTACTTTGAAGTCTCGGGCGGCAGTTTCGTCAGCTCAACGGTGAAGCGGGCGTCCTTACTCTCGCTATCGCGAAAGACAATGTAGAATCCCTCCGCGTCCGGCCCTCGATTCGGCAGCGTGAATGTCACGTGCCCGGTTCCGCTGGCGAGTTGGTTCAGGCTCGGGTCGCCTATTGCCACGAAGGCCTGGCGATCTTCGGACTTTACGACCACATCCACGCGCTCGCCGCCTTTCCCATTGAACACGAAGGCGTAGTAGGGCGATGCACTGGAACATTCCACCGCGCTACTCGTCTGCCCATAGCTTAGGTCGCCCATGACCTTCACGTCTGCGGGCGGGAAACTCTCAGCGATCAAGCCGGCAGCGAATAAAAACGCGAAAACTACGAAACGTCTCATAGTCATGAGATGCCGGCGCGCCAGGGAAGGTGACAGGGAAGGAAGGTTCAACCCGAGCCGCCGCGCGTTGTAAAAGATACGCGTCCTCGCCAAAGACGGCACCCATCTCTTAGAGATTTCGCATGGCCCGTGACGTGCACTTCGCTTCCCCGAGGAGCGACATGGTGAAGAATCAAAGTGCTCAAAAAGAAGAACACGGCGTGCTCGAAACGACCGCTCAGGCGATCGGCTCCACGCTCGGCAGCCTGGCCGTGAAAACCGGCATCGCGAAACCGCCGGCGCTTGTAGAATCCGGAACCACAGGCGATGGCCAGCCGGAGCATCAGCACCCGAATAGAAAAGCCCGCAGAGCGAAGAAGAAAAAGTAAATTAAACCGGGAAGTCAGCCTGTTGCCGGACCGTCCAGGCCTGCCGTAGATGCCGACGGTCGTGCGCGGCCAAGAGCGCGAAGCGCTGACCGAGGCTGATTTTTAGACGCGGGTATGGTATCGCTCCCACCTTGACACGCGCTAGATCCAGGCCGTTCGATTTCGAAACCAGTTCCAGCAGTTGATCGTGGATGGCGATGAATTCCTGGACCACTTTATCCTTGGGTTGACCCGCGAGAGGCTGGTAAACCTTCGGCGCCGTGAACTTCAGTTTCACGGGCGGCTCTGAAAAACGAACGAAGCTTCGGGTCAGGTAGCCATAGTGGAATGGGCCATTTCCAGTAAGGCCGGAAGCGCGGCCGGCATCAATCGCGTCGCCAATGGCCGGGACATCCAACCCGTCGAGAATATTCAAGTGAGCGAGGCATTCTGAAATCGACCAGCGTTTCGGCGATGGCCGCCAGTTAAACTGACTGTCGTTGAGCGGCGCGGTCAGCTCCAGAGCATCTTCTTTGAGATTCTCGAACTGCTCGTAGTAATCCCTCAGCTCTTCGATCAGGGCCTGCTTCACCGACGTTCCCGGCGCCGACATGGTCTCGACCTTAACGTGCGATTATTGTACCGCCGCGGCCGGCATGTTGTCTTGGAACCACTTAACAATGCGGGCGAACAGGTCGCGCGAGTGTTCCGGATCGTGGAACGCGTGGCCTTCGCCGGGATAGAGCACGAACTCGGTCTTCACGCCCAGCGTGTTTAAGGCGTGCCAGAATTCGTAGGATTGGGGAGGCGGGCATTCGCCATCGCGTTCGCCCACGGCAACCAGCGTTGGCGTCGTCACGTTCTTGATGAAGTTGATAGGCGAGCTTTTGGCGTACACCGCCGGATCGTCATACACCGAGGCGCCAAAGTATGGAATCATCCACTGATCGATAGCGTTCTCGCCGTAATAGCTTTGCCAGTTCGCAACGCCGGCTCCGGCAAACGCGGCCCGGAAACGATGGGTCTGCGTAACGGTCCACATGGTCATGTAGCCGCCGTAGCTCCAACCGGCGATTCCGACGCGCTTGTCGTCTACTGGATAATTCTTCACTACTGTGTCGACGCCGGCCAGGATGTCGCGCAGATCGCCATGGCCGAAATCTTTCACATTGGCGCGCGTGAATTCCTCGCCTTGTCCGTAGCTGCCGCGCGGATTGGGATAGAACACGAAGTTGCCTTCCGCCGATAGCAATTGCAACGGCAGACCTGGACGAGGCCAGGCGCTGCGTGTATCCGACGCCGGGCCGCCGTGCACCACAACAATCATCGGATAATGCTTGGACGGGTCGTAGGGCTGCGGAAACAGCAGCCAGCCTTGCGCGCGAAAGCCGTCACTGGCCCATTCGATGCTTTTCGCCGGGCCCCATTCCGGACTTAGGTTCGCGTTGGCATGCGTGATTTGCTGCCAGGCGCTGGTCCGCCCCGCCCACACTTCCGGCGGATGAGTCCAGGAGCTTCGGATCACAGCGCTGGTAGTGGCGTCGCCCGAAAATGCGATTGACTCGGCGCCCTTCCAGATCTGCTCTACACTGCCGGACGACAGGTCGAGCGTTGCGACCGCCATTTCACCCGATGAATCTTCGGTCATCAGGATTTGATTCGACGACGGCATCCAGCGAAACCAATTGGGCGAAGTCTTGCGATTCGGAGTCAGGTCGCGGGGAGTTCCTCCGGCTGCTGGAAGAACGAAAATGTCGCCGCCGGTGGATCCTTCATCGCTCATTAATCCTCCGATGAACGCCAGGTTTTTCCCATCAGGCGACCAGCGCACATTAGCAACTTGCATGGGCGGCTTCAAGATGTGCCGCACCGCACCGGAGGACGAATCGACGGCGTAAAGCTCGGCGATGTACCAATTGTCGTCGCCGGCGCCCGGCGCGGAGAGATACACAAGCTGCTTGCCATCCGGCGACCAGTCGAATTCATAGACGTACATCTGGGGAGGCGTGACCGAGCGAACCGCGCCGCTCGCGACGTCCACCAGCGCCAGCCGCTGCTCGAAGACCTTGGAAGAGACGACGCCGGTGTCGGGCATCGTAGCTTCCGTCGGGCCGGGCACGCGAGTCAGGCCTTCGATCCACAGAACGGCAATGGTGCGGCCATCGGGCGACCAATGCGGAGCGCTAATGTATCCTTTGAGGTCGGTCACCTTTCGGGGCTTGCCATGTCCGGGCTTGTCGGCTACATAGACCTGCAACTGGTCGCTTGAATCGCCGGTCGAAAGGAACGCCAGTTTGCCGTCGCGCGACCACGCCGGCGCTTGCTCCGATCCAGCGCCTCCAGCAATCTTGTGAGGCGAGCTGCCCGGATCGCGAAGGTCCTTGACGTACACGAACGACTCTCGCAGCTTGCCCGACGTGGCTGGAACAGACTCGGTCCACGCTACGGTCGTGCCATCGGGCGAGAGGATCGCGGAATGAAACTGGTGAACAGAAGAAAGCGAGTCCAATGCCCGGTCGAGCGCCGGACCCGCGTGGAGGGAAAAGCAGCCAAAAATCAGGCTGGCAAGAAAATTGAGGCGTCTCACATCCTCATGGTAGCGAACCGCCGTAAAACAGAGTTACTGTAACTGAGCAGGACCGCCAGCGGGCCGGCCCTGTTGCACCTGATAATCCGAAGGAACCGTAAACAGCGCAGGATCGGGCTCGGCGCGGCTGATGTTGGTCACCTGGTAAACCGAATCGCCGAAGCGAGGATCACTGGTCTTGCTCATCACGACCATCTGCAGGTCCGAGGAATACCAGGTTTCGGTAACGACCTGTATGTCCTTCGCGCTGCCCGCTTGCGCGGCCGGAATAGTGTGCGTCCTACGCTTACCTTGTACGCTCAGGCCGTCCATCACTTGAGTGCCGAGATCATCGATAGTGACGTTGGCGTTCGACCTCATGGAGGCGCGCGCTCGGCCCGCACCACCTGTAGCCGCCGCCGCCGCGCCCTGATCGGAAGCTGATTGCGGCGGAGGCGGCCGATGGCGATTGGCAGGCATTTGCCGGACGGTCTTGTGAGTGGCATCGAGCATATAACCCATGCCCGCTACCGGATCATTGATAAACACGGCTTTGGATGCGGTGCCGGATCCGGCCAGCGCCCCGATGGCTGGAAGCGACCGCTCGGTGCGGGTTCGTCCCTGGCTATCGCGCGCCATCGACGCCGTCGTGGTCCTCTGAATATGATTCCCGTCAGACAGCGTCTGGGAAAATTGCGTCACCGCCTGCGCCGAATAAGGAGCGCCGGTGACGACCTTGCCGGCCATCCCAAACTCTCCGCGCACAAAGGCGAAGTCACCGGGTCCGCCGGGAGATCCAGGCGGCATTCCCATTCCGTGCCGACCCGGTTGAGCGAATGCGGCGCCACTCACCAAAAGGGCGAGCACTGTTGCGCAACGTAGCTGAAACATTGTTTTCTCCTTCGGACTACTCTACTAATCGAACCCCACGCGCCATGCCGTCCTGTCCCAGCAGAAGCTCCGCTTCGACGGGATCGGAGTCGCGATCCTGATTCATTGGAAACCCAATCAACTCGAGCGATGACACGGGCAGTTGCACGCGCACGACCATCGCGCTTTCGACCGGTGGCAAACCATCGGCGTCGGGCAGCGGATAAAAGTCGGCCGTGGTTTCGTCCACCTGCACCGCGGCGTCCTGCTGAAGCACGCGAGTTTCAGGCCGTAACGGACCGATCCACACCAGCACAGCGATGGCAGCAGCGATCGCTCCAACACTGGCGGCGGATATCCAGACTCGCGCGCGCCGCAGCTTGGAGCGCTTTCGAAACTCGGCCAGGAGCCGCTGTTCCATGTTTAGCGGCGCCTGACACGGCCCCTCCGATGCAAGCTCTTGCAAACCTTCCAATAGGTCTCGCTCGTCTGCGTTCATACAGCACACCTTTCAGCGGCACGCATCTTTTCCATCAGCAGGGCCCGGGCTCGATGCAATCGGGATCGGATGGTTCCGATGGCACACCCCAGCGCGCCGGCAGCCTGCGCGTAATCCATTTCGTTCAGATCGCAGAGCACTACAACTTCCCGATACGCCGGGGGCAGCGCGAGTACTGCCTTACGGAGCGACTCGATTCGCTCGTTGCGCGCCAGTTCGCCTAACAGATCGTGTTCATCGGCTAGCACACCACCCTTTAACACACCACCCTTCAGCGCACCACCCTTCAGCGCACCACCCTTCAGCACACCA
>Ga0210389_10004407_pt1 | contig 10952 bp, 11 predicted proteins | sample IncBWH28OmetaG_FD_160127 | JGI IMG/M metagenome (GOLD analysis project Ga0210389, IMG submission 160127) | Forest soil microbial communities from Barre Woods Harvard Forest LTER site, Petersham, Massachusetts, United States - Inc-BW-H-28-O ... | reverse complement strand
AGACCGCAAGCGTCGCCACCAGGGTCTTGCCTTCGCCGGTCTTCATCTCGGCGATGTCGCCCTCGTGCAGCACCATGCCGCCGATCAGCTGGACGTCGAAATGCCGCTGCTCGAGGGTGCGCTTGGCCGCCTCCCGCACGGTGGCGAAGGCCGGGACCAGAATGTCGTCGAGCGTCTTGCCGTCAGCGAGCTGTTGGCGAAACTCGGCGGTGCGCGCCTTCAGCGCCTCGTCCGACAGGGCTGCGATCTCGGGCTCAAGCGCGTTGATGGCGTCGACGCGGGACTGGTATCCCTTGATCCGCCGGTCATTGGCGGAGCCGAAAAACTTGCGGGCGAGCGCGCCGATCATGCCAAATTCCTGCTTCTACGGTCCGGCGTTGCAGCCGTGAGATAGTCCACCCGGTCGCCTATCAACTCATCGTGACACATCGCGGCACCGGCCCCGATCCCGGGGAGCATCCGCCAAATGAGTGGGAATTCAGCAATCCGAGGTTCAACGGCCAAAAAACGCGCTAACGCCATTGACTTAGGTCCCGGAGAGATATGGCTGGCGCGGAGCCTTGTCAACGGCGCGAAGCTGTCAAGGATTTCATCATTTTGACAGGTTTTTCGCGTTGCCAACGCCCGATGATTGGGCGAGTGTCCCCGCCGCCTCAAACAGCCCTATAAGGATTTTCCATGACCACTTCGTTCCCGGAAACGAAAACCGGCCTGCGCCTTGGCCTTGCCTCCGCCGCCGTGACGGGCTGTCTCGCCATGGTCCTGTTCGCCGGCCTGCCGGCCCGCGCCGACGACGCCAATCCGGTACTCGCCAAGGTTAACGGCTCCGAAATCCGCCAGAGCGACCTGGTGCTCGCGGAGGAGGAACTCGGCCCCAGCCTGGCGCAGATGGACCCGGCGACCAAGAAGGACAACGTGCTGTCGTTCCTGATCGACATGAAGATCGTCGCCAAGGCCGCCGAGGACAAGAAGGTCGAAAACAGCGAGGATTTCAAGAAGCGGCTGGCGTTTACCCGCAACCGGCTTTTGATGGACAGCCTGCTGGCGAGCGAAGGCAAGGCGGCGACCACCGACGAGGCCATGAAGAAGGTCTATGAGGACGCCTCCAAGCAGATCACCGGCGAGCAGGAAGTCCACGCCCGCCATATCCTGGTCGAGACCGAGGACGAGGCCAAGGCGGTCAAGGCCGAACTCGACAAGGGCGCCGATTTCGCCGAGCTCGCCAAGAAGAAATCCAAGGATCCCGGCGCCTCCGACGGCGGCGACCTCGGCTTCTTCACCAAGGACCAGATGGTGCCGGAATTCTCCGCCGTGGCGTTCGCGCTGGAGCCCGGCAAGATCTCCGATCCGGTGAAGTCGCAGTTCGGCTGGCACATCATCAAGGTCGAGGAAAAGCGCTACCGCACGGCGCCCGATTTCGACCAGGTCAAGGGCCAGATCGAGACCTATGTGACGCGCAAGGCGCAGGCCGATTACGTGGCGAAGCTGCGCGAGAGCGCCAAGGTCGAGCGCATGGACCAGGCCGCCGCCGATCCGGCGGCAAAGCCCGACGCCAAGCCGGACGCCGCGGCGCCCGCCGATTCCAAGATGGCGCCGGCGAAGAAGTAAGAATTCGCTGTCCCTTCTTCGCAGCCGATAGTATTTACGATCGCGATGGCCGGGCTAGTCCCGGCCATCGACGTCTTGCCTGCATCGATGGGCGAGGCGTGCCGTCACGATCTATTTTGTCATTTTCGGAATTTGCCCATGTCCACCGCCATCTCCCCGCTCGCCCCGACCGACGTTCCCGACATGCCCGCGATCGCGGGCGTCAGGCTTGCCACCGCGGCCGCGGGCATCCGCTACCAGAATCGCACCGACGTGCTGCTGGCGGTGATGGACAAGGGGACATCAGTCGCCGGCGTCTTCACCGAATCGAAATGCCCGTCGGCGCCGGTGGAATGGTGCCGCGCCAAGCTTCCCCGCGGGGCGGCGCGTGCGCTGGTGGTGAATTCCGGCAACGCCAACGCCTTCACCGGCAAGACCGGCCGGCAATCCACGACGCTGACCGCGTCGATCGCCGCCAAGGCGGTGGGTTGCAGCCCCCATGAGGTGTTTCTCGCCTCCACCGGCGTGATCGGCGAGCCGCTCGACGCCAGCAAATTCCACGGCGTGCTGGGCACACTGGCGGCACAGGCCGCGCCCGGCGAATGGATGGGCGCGGCCAAAGCCATCATGACCACCGACACCTTTCCGAAGGTCGCGACCGCGACCGTGAAGCTCGGCAAGGCTAAAGTCACCATCAACGGCATGGCCAAGGGCGCCGGCATGATCATGCCCGACATGGCGACCATGCTGGCCTTCGTATTCACCGACGCGCCGATCGCGGCAGGCGCGCTGCAGTCGCTCCTGAAGGCTGGCGTCGTGGACACCTTCAACGCCGTCACCATCGACGGCGACACCTCGACCTCGGACACGCTGCTGGTTTTCGCGACCGGTGCCGCGGCCGCGAACGGCGCGCCGAAAATCAGCCGCGCCGGCGATCCGCGCCTGAAGGCTTTTGCCAGGGCCTTCCAGGGCGTGCTCGCCGATCTGGCGGAGCAAATCGCCCGCGACGGCGAAGGCGCGCGAAAACTGGTCGAGATCATCGTCGAGGGCGCGGTGTCGAAGAAATCGGCGCGCAGGATCGCGATGTCGGTGGCGAATTCGCCGCTGGTGAAGACCGCGATCGCCGGCGAGGACGCCAATTGGGGCCGGGTGGTGATGGCGGTCGGCAAGGCCGGCGAGCCCGCCGACCGCGACAGGCTCTCGATCGCCTTCAACGGCATCCGCGTCGCCTGGCGCGGCGCGCGCGATCCATCCTATGACGAGGCGGAAGTCTCGGCCGCGATGAAGAATCCGAAAGTCCAGATCAGAATCGCGCTCGGCCTCGGCAAGGGCCGCGACCGCGTGCTGACCTGCGACCTCACCAAGGAATATGTCGCGATCAACGGCGACTACCGGTCGTGAAGCGTCACGCAGCCCCGTCATCCTGAGGTGCGAGCCTCTTCGGCGAGCCGCGAAGGATGAGCCGCTTGCACCGAGCTTGTCATCCTTCGAGGCTCGCCCCGCGGTGCAAGTGCACCGCGAGGCTCACACCTCAGGATGACGCAACTGAAGTCTGGCCTAATGCAATCCCGCAGCGCTAGCTGCTGATGCGGGCGTCGGCGACCGCCTTCTGGAACAGCGTCGTCATCGCCTGCGAAATGCCCTGGGTCGGGCTGACCTCGAAATACAGGCCCGGCGAGGCGCAGCTCTGCATGTTCTGGGCGATCTGGCTGTTCGGCGAGGGACCATAGGGTCCCGTGTTGAACGGGGTGATCCAGGCCACGTACCAGGCGTTGGTCGGCAGCGCGAGATAGGTCGTATACAGCACTGCGATCTTGATGCCGCGGTTCTTCAGCGTGGTGCAGAGCGCCGGATTGATCGGCGACTGGCACCGCGGCGAAATATTTCCAAAGCTCGCATTGTTCATCGTCTTGAGACAGCCGGCATTGCTTTCATCGGCAACGCCGTCGGAAACGAAGAACACGTACTTCTGCGGTGCACCCGCGGTGCCGGCGCCGGGCGCGCTGATCGCCGTGTTGATCTGGGGGAAGATGGTGGTGAAACCGGTATCCTCGTCGTTGTTGTCGTTCTGGCCGTTGACCGTCATCACGTCGATGTTGCCGGCCGCGGTCTTGGCGCTGGTCAGGCTCGACGACAGCGCGAACAGCGCGCGCAACCCTTGCGTATCCGACGAGCCGCCGAAATCGTAGATCGCCATCCGGAACTGGGTCGCATAGGTCTCGGTCGCGGCCGCCGTGTCCATCAATTGCTGGGTCGCGGTGCGCAGCACGTCCATCCGCATCGTCACCCCGAGGGATTTTGCAAGCTTGTAGTAATTGTTGGAGTCATTGAGATCGTGGCACGCGAACGCGCACTGGTCCGGAGTGTTGCTGACCATGGTCTGCACGTCGGCCGGCGTCGCGCCGACGCCCATCGACGGTGAATTGTCCAGCAGCAGGTAGAAGTCGATGTAGAGCGGCATGTTGGCGGTCGAGGTCGAGGTGCCGCCGATCGTCATGGCGCTCTTGCCCATCACGCCCAGAAACATCGTCGGAACGGTGGCGGAGAACGTCACCGTCGAGGTGACGGTGCCGTTGAGCTTCTGCACCACGGGGGTCACGCTGTTCAGGGTGTAGCCGGTCACGCCCGACATGTTGCCGTTGAAGATGTTGGTGGCGTCGGTGACGCCGGCCGGGATCGGTCCGTCCACGGTCATGGTGCCCGCGGCGATGAACGCCGGCGACAGCTTCGCGATCGATCCGACGCTGGCGGCGTCGATGGCGGCCTGCAGCTTGGACTGCAACTGCGTGGCACGGGTGTAATCGACCGCGCAACCGAGCGCAGAGATCAGCGGCACGCAGGCGATCACGAAGATCACCGCGATATTGCCGCGCTGATCCCGGCGGAAGCGGTCGATCAAGCTGACGAGATTGCGCATGGATGATGCCCGTGCCGGTTCAAATCGCGCAAAAGCTAGGCGCGGCGGATTAAATATGACTTATCGCGACCGTAGAAATGCGAGGCGAATACGGTTAATGGAGTGCTGCCCGATTGTTCGGAATTTCATCGAGACCGCTCTCCCAAAAGCACAAGGCGCATGGCTCACATCAACGTCATCCTCGTCGTCGCCTGCGCGCTGGTCGACGCCGACAAGCGCGTGCTGATCGCGCAGCGGCCGGAGGGCAAGGCAATGGCCGGCTTGTGGGAATTTCCCGGCGGCAAGGTCGAGCCCGGCGAGCGGCCGGAAACAACCCTGATCCGCGAACTGCATGAGGAGATCGGCATCACTGTGCAGGAAGCCTGCCTCGCGCCGCTCACCTTTGCGAGCCACGCCTATGATGATTTTCATCTCGTGATGCCGCTCTACATCTGCCGGCGCTGGGACGGCGAGGTGATCGCGCGCGAGGGACAAAAACTCGCCTGGGTCCGCGCCAACAAACTGCGCGACTACAAAATGCCGGCCGCCGACATTCCGCTGATCCCGCATCTGATCGATTTGCTGATGTGAGGGGGAAGAGGGCCGTCACCCTGAGGTGCCGGAGCGTAGCGAAGGCCTCGAAGGGCGACGGCATTGCGCAGTGCCTGCGGCCATCCTTCGAGGCGCGCAAGAGCGCGCACCTCAGGATGACGTCGGGCCTGCTGTGACCCGCGCATCCATCCATCTTCGTGAGAGCCGGTGCGCGGCAGGGCTTGAACAAAAATCGCGAAAACAACCCCATGCAAAGTAGAGTGGAGCCCGGCTCGCAGCACTCGCGGTGGATTGCCGGGTCATCCAGCGCGAAGACGCGCGGAGCCTGTCATCGGGCCGCGCTCTGCGCGGACCCGTTGGCGCTTCTGCCCGGCAACGAGGGGTCATTCGGACGAAAGCTTCTTCACCGCTTCCGCCAGGCTCGCCTTTGCCGACCCCGGCTTGAGCGGTTGCGGCTGGCTCGCATGCGGCGCCCAGCCCGACAGCCAGATCACATCGAAGGTGGCGCGGAGGCGGCCGTCGGCATCGGCAAAGCGCTCGGCGTAGATCTGCGCCATCCGCGAGAGCGTGGCGCGGCGGGTCGGCGTCCGCCGCCGCTCGACCAGCACATTGGTGGCGCCCATCCGCCGCAAATCGGCCATCAGCGCGAACGCGCTGTCGTAGCGCACCACGATACGGTCGACGTCGGTGACCGGCAGCGCAAAACCCGCACGCTGCAGCAGGGCGCCGACATCGCGCAGATCGGCAAACGGCGCGACGCGTGGCGACACCCCGCCTTCGAGTTCTGCTTCGGCGGCCGCGAAGGATTGCCGCAGTTCGGTCAGCGTATCGCCGCCGGTCATCGCCGCCAGCAGCAGCCCGTCGGGTTTCAAGGCGCGGCGGATCTGCGCCAGCACGCCGGGTAAATCGTTGACGAATTGCAGAGCGAGCGCGGAAACCGCAAGCTCGATCGATTCCGGCTGCAACGCCAGCGGCTCGGATTCGAGGTCCGGCAGATCGACGCGGGCCAATTGATCGACGCGGCCGGCCAAGGCGTTGCGGACCTGATCGCCTGACGTGCCGATATCGGCGGCGTTTTTGAATTCCCGCAACACCGCCCGTAGCCGCTCCTGCATATCCTCGGCAACGCGATCGAGCAGGAAGGTTGCGGGCCCGGCGCGCAACGCACGGCTTTGGCGCGCCCGCAGCAAGGCGCGGTCGAACAGGATCGGCGCGGCGTTCGGGTTCTCGGCCATGCCGGTTGGTACGCCGGTCACCCCAAGGCTGACAATATCGCTGACAATGCGGGAGCCTGAATCCTAATAGACTCTAAAAAGATACTTTTCAGTACAGGGATTACAGGCTAGCTTTTTGGCATGGCCACAGAAAAAGCCGAAACCGACCGCGTTCCGATTACGCTAGCGCTCTCGACCATCACCTATCTCGAAAAGCTGGTGAGACAGGGCACCCACGGCACCAGCGTTCCCGGCGTCGCACGGACCCTGATCGAGGAAGGCATCCGGCTGGCCATCAAGGACGGGCTGCTGTCGATCCGCGACAACGGCAAAACCTGAGCCTGGACCATCGACATGCCCGCCAAGGACCCCACCTGGACCGACGAGCGCCTCGAACTGCTGAAGAGCGGCTTCGCCGCCGGGCTGACCTGCCGCCAGATCGCCGACGACATCGGGGTCAGCCGCAACGCCGTGATCGGCAAGCTCAACCGCCTCAATCTGACGCGCGAGAAAAGCGATGAGGTTCCGCGCACCCGGCGCAAGGAGCCTGCGAAGGGACGGCGCCGGGGATCGGTGCCGCGGCTGCAATACCAGCTGCTGCAGAAATTATACGCCGAGCCGCAACCTGCGGCCGGCGAAGCGCCGATTCCCAATGAACACGCCTGCTCATTGCTGGAATTGAGCGAGGCGCGATGTCGCTGGCCGATCAACACCCCCGGCGAGAAGGATTTCTGTTTCTGCGGCAACCCGCCGCTCAAAGGCCTGCCCTATTGCACGGGCCACACCCGGCTCGCCTATCGGCCGGGCTCCCGCCAGCGCGTCGCACGGGGGTGAGACCGTAGGGTGGGTTGAGCCTTTCCGCGAAACCCACCGTCTTGATGTCACGCAGCGGCCGATGGGTTTCGCAAGGGCTCAACCCATCCTACGGGCTATTCGATCACCTCGTCGGCGCGGGCGATAAGCATGGCCGGCACTTCGAGACCGATGGCCTTCGCGGTTTTCAGATTGATGACGAATTCGAACCTGGTCAGTTGGAAAACCGGCAGATCGGCCGGTTTGGCGCCCTTGAGGATTTGTCCGGCGTAAATGCCGGCCTGGCGATATCCGTCCGGCAGGCTGACCCCGTAACTCATCAGGCCGCCCGCCACTGCATACTGGCGGAACTGATAGATGGCCGGCATTCGATGTTCGGCCACGAACGCGATAATCCGGTCGCGCCTGGTATCGAAGAAAGGATCGGCGCTCACCAGGAGCACATCGGCCTGCTCGCGAACCAGCGCTTCCAGCGCCGATTCCAGCTCCGCGTCGTTCTTGGCATAGGCAATGTGCAAGCCCAGACCGATCGTGCCGGCCGCACTCCGCAATTCCTGCGCCTGGGCTTCGGCGACCTGATAGTTCGGGTTTATCAGGGCTCCGACGACCTTGGCGCCGGGCACCAGTTCGTGAAGCAAGCCAAGCCGCTTCGATTCCGGTGTGGTCGTCAGCACGCTGATGCCGGTCACATTGCCGCCCGGCCGGCTGAAACTTTCCACGAGGCCAGCCTTCACCGGATCGCCACCGACCGTGAATACAATCGGGATTGTCGATGTCGCCGCTTTGGCGGCAAGCGCTGCGGGCTCGCCGCCGGTCGTAACCATCACGCCGACGCCTCGTCGGACGAGATCGGCCGCCATTTCCGGAAGACGATCGTACTGACCCTCGCCCCAACGGTAATCGACCGCGACGTTTTGGCCATCGACATAACCGGCTTCGCCCAGACCTTTGTTGAACGCGGCGACGAGATCTGCCGATTCGCCCGGCGACCTGCTGCTCAGATAGCCGATCACCGGCGTCGCCGCTTGCTGCGCACGCGCCGCCAGCGGCAAGGCGACGGCCGCGCCACTCATAAGCCCAAGGAAATGACGCCGGCGCATGTCCACCCCAGCCTCCGGATGAAATACCGTATCAGCTTAGACGAATACGCCGCGGGGTTATACCGGCTTCGCGCACCGCTTGCTTGAAAGCGCCGTAGGGTGGGTTGAGCCCTTCGCGAAACCCACCGCCTAACATCGCGCACCGGCCGATGGGTTTCGCAAGAGCTCAACCCGACCCTGCGGGCTATCGCGATTTGCCGTCGCGCCGCGCGGCTTCCGCTTCGATCAAGCGCTCAAGCCAATTGGCGAGCGAGCGGCCATCTTCCTGCGCAAGCCGCTCAGCCGCCGCTTTGACGGATGGTCTCACGCGCACATGCATCGCGGCTTCGCGCGTTTCCGTCTTGGGCTTTTTCATCAGTCTTTTTTAGCTAATCGATTTGACTGATGGAATGCTGGCAAACTGCCAGTGACTCGCCAGTATAACAGCGCTAGATTGAGCCATCTTCAATCTCTCAACCGCATAGGGAGTTTACGATGGCGAGCAGGCAGGATCAGCCGGATGACAAGGTTGTGCTCATCGCGGATGGGCTTGAGTTGCTACGTGCTTTTCGCAGGATCGACAGCGCGGAGCTTCGGCGCAAAGTCATTAACCTGACCGTCGCGCTCGCGCCGGAGGAAACACAACCCGCCGGCCGATGTCGCGGCTCGTCGTGAAGGAAAGGTTAGGCTACCGATACGCCTAGCCGCAGGCGATGGAGAGGCTTGAGCCGTTAGGCGCTATTTGCAAGAAACTTCCAGTTCGTCCGCATCGCGCGAGGCCTCATCGTTATCGGCAGTTTTCAGGCTCACAAATTTCATATTGACCCGTGGCGGCACAGCAAAATCAACGTCCAATATCGCCGTTCCCAATTTCATGCTGCTTTGGATTCGCTTCGCCGTCATCGCGCTGCTGATCAGCGCATCGGCCAACATTCCTCCGCTGGGCGATTTCGCAGCAATGGCAGTAACCTTGGCGATGTCCGCATTGCCCTTGGATCGCAAACGAAGCTTGGCCCTGGGTGGCAGCCCCCAGGTAACCTTGAAAGTCACGACCTCATAACCCATCGCCTCCAGGATCGGCAGTGTATCGCCGATCTGTTGCGTGAAAGAATTGAATTCGGTCACGAGCTTACCCGTCGCATCGGAAAAATCAGGCATCGAAAGATCTGGCATCGTCGGCAGCGACAGGGACGGCATCGAAGGCATCACCGGCATCATGTCCCGCGCCGACTTCGTTATCGAATCGATCCGGCTGGGTGCGCCATCCTCCGCCTTGGCGATATGAACGCCGGCGATCACTGCGGCGAATATAAAAAAGGCCCTCATCCAATCCCCCTTCGGTTCGAAGCGTCAGCGGATGATAGGAACGAAGCGAAGTCAACAATCAAAACTAGTGGTTGTAAGGGACTATTATCGCCAGGGACCATTGTTCATGCGACAGCATTGTGAGACGCTGGAGGAAACCGGGGGTCGAGTATGGCAGCGCAAGTAGCCAAAGGCGCAAACGAGAAATTCTGCTTTGACTGTGGCTCGGCAATCAACGCGCGGGCAGAAATCTGCCCCAAGTGCGGGGTCCGACAGCAACCCCCTCCCGGCTTCATCGGTGCTTCCACCGCAAGCGGGAAAAATCGAGTTGCCGCAGCGTTATTCGCCATACTTCTTGGCGGGCTTGGAATCCATAAATTTTATCTGGGACAGGTCGGTCAGGGTATTCTTTATCTGTTGTTCTGCTGGACGTTTATTCCCGCGATTATCGGATTCATCGAGGGCATTATCTATCTCACGATGTCCGACTCCGCTTTCGAACAAAAGTATGGATGACGATGTGAGGACCACCGAAGTTCGGCTGCCACATTGATATTCTGCCCCAAACTCGCGGGGCAGGTGCCGCCGCGTTTACCCCTTGAGAGTGCTCAACTGCGGCGCTAACTTCCCCGCATGGACGCCTCGGCATCACCCTCCCGCTCCATCGCCACGCACCTGGGCGGCGCGCTTAATGCCGCCCGCGCCGCCTTCCGCCACACCGCGCGCATCGCGCTCGACATCGCGCTGCCGACCTTGTGCGTTTCCTGCCGCGAGCCGGTTTCGGGCGAAGGCGTCTGCGCCACGTGCTGGTCGAAGCTATCGTTCATCGCGCCGCCTTATTGCCCCCGGCTCGGCATTCCCTTTGTCTACGATCCCGGCCCGGAGCTGTTGTCGATGGAAGCGATCGCCAATCCGCCGGCCTACCGCCGCGCGCGGGCCGCGGTGCGCTATGACGACGTCGCGCGCACGCTGGTGCATGCGCTGAAATACCAGGACCGCACGGATCTGGCGCCCGCGATGGGCCGCTGGATGGCGCGGGCCGGGCGCGAACTGCTCGCCGATGCCGATGCGCTCATTCCGGTGCCGCTGCACTGGCGGCGCGGCTGGAGCCGGCGCTACAACCAGTCCGGCGCGCTGGCGCGCGTCATCGCGCAGCAGACCGGCGTGAAACTGGCATCGGAAGCGCTGCGGCGGGTGCGGCCGACCCAGCAGCAGATCGGCCTGTCGCGCTCGCAGCGGGCCACCAACGTGCAGGGGGCGTTCAAGGTCGCCGCTCCCAGGCAATCCGAGATTGCCGGCCGCCGCGTGGTCCTGGTCGACGACGTCCTGACCTCGGGCGCGACGGCGGATGCCTGCGCGCGGGCGCTGCTGCGGGCGAAAGCGGCCGCCGTCGACGTGCTGGTGTTCGCCCGGGTTGTGGACACCCACAAAGCTCCCATATAATCCGGCAACATTCCTGCCCTAAGAGTCGAGCGCGACATGACCGTGGCCGTCGAAATCTTTACC